>Ga0209164_1000424_pt1 | contig 104472 bp, 87 predicted proteins | sample MTBNYHSulfiMetaG_FD_187458 | JGI IMG/M metagenome (GOLD analysis project Ga0209164, IMG submission 187458) | Enrichment culture microbial communities from rom New York Harbor, USA that are MTBE-degrading - MTBE-NYH (New York Harbor Sulfidogenic)... | ecosystem: Environmental > Aquatic > Marine...
TGCCCTCGTAGCTCAGGGGATAGAGCACTGGTTTCCTAAACCAGGTGTCGCAGGTTCGAATCCTGCCGGGGGCACCAACGCACTCCCCTCGACTTCCCGAAGACGCGAGAAGGGGGCCGACCCTCGGCCCCCTTCCCACATAGGTGTGCGGCGGTCGTCAGTCGGTCACGATGTCCATAACCGCCGTCTTGACGGCGTCGGAGATCGCACCTGTCCCGCCAAGGAAGCGCACAAGGCCTATGTCTGCCTTGTTCGCCTCGATCTTCGCTGCGACCGCAGAGTTCAGAGCGGTCGATTGCGTCAGCACCATCACGGAGCCGTTCTTGCCCTGGGCAACGCCACCTGTGAGCGCGTCCGGGAAGTTCGTCCCGGTCGCGAACGCGACGCCGTCCCAGGTCATGCCCTCGGCCACGCCCTTCTCGGCGACGGCGACAGCGGTCTGGTAGCGGTCGTCTCCCGCCAGGCGCTCGACCGTGCCGAACTTGGTGTCGACAGCGCTCATCACGCCCGCGCTCACAGCACCGGTACCTCCGAGCACGTACACATCCTTGACGCCGGCCGTCTCCATAGCCGTGGCTGTGGATGCCGGAAGCGAAGTCGGCTTGGTGAGGTAGAGCGGCCAGCCAAGACCCGCAGACAGAGCGGATGCGGCGACCGCATCGGGGAACGACGCTCCGGTGGCAACGAACGCCGTACCGTCCCATCCGGCTCCCATCAATGCGACGGCCTTGGCCGAAACGGCCTGGGAGGTTGCGTAGCGGTCGCTACCTGCCACGCGCTGGACGGTGCCGTTCAGCATCGCGTTGAGATCCGCTTCCACACCCGCCGACACGGCTCCCGTACCGCCGACGATGTAGGCGTTGCGCGCGCCGAGGCGTGCGAGCTCCTTGGCCGCGATGGCCGGGATCGCGTCGGTGCGAACGAGCAGGATCGGCCCGTCGACGGCAGCCGCGAGGGAGGCGGCTGAGAGCGCGTCCGGCCAGTTCGCGCCGGTCGCGACGACCACGTTCTCCGCACCGCTGCCGAACGTCTTTTTCGACGTCATCACGGCGGTCTCGTAGCGGTTCGCACCCGCGTACGTGGTCTGGTGCGGCATGAGGTACATGCCGTAGACATCGGCATTGTAGTAGGGGTCCTGCCCGTTGCGCTCATCTACCCACACGACGGTGCCGTTCTCGATGCGAGGACGGCCCTGCGTGGCAGGATCGTCACAGATCACGGTCTCTTCGTCGGTGGCAAGATCGATCATGCAGATGTCGCCGGTGTCGTCGGGGTCTGTGAGCGAACGGCCGTCGCGCCACACGACCAGACCCTCCCACACGTCGGGACTAGGGCTGCTCTTCGCAACGTGGTCCGGAACGATGTCTGTCGTCGCCTTGGTCTTCAGGTTGTAGGCCATCACCCGGTAGTGGTACGGCCACACGTTCCAGTCCCTCTCCTCCCACACGATCCAATCGCCCCATACGTTCGGGCTGGTGAGCTCGTCCCACTGGCCGGTCAGCGTACCGATGGCCTCGGCCTCACCGGTGGTGAGGTCCATGTGCCAGATCTCATCGCTCGGGTTACCGCGGTCGCGCCACACGAGCTGGTCTTCATACAGCACGGGCGCGTGCTGACCGCCGGCCTGCGTAGTGACCTTGGACTCCTCAGCCGTCGTCAGGTCATACGAGTACAGGTCGCACTGGTCCCATCTGCCGTCGATCGGGTCGCTCGTGTTGCGGTGATCGACCCACACCACGGTGTCGCCGTAGACAAACGGGTTGCCCTGCTCGGCATCATCAGTGCAAATGGGGAAGTTCTCGCCGGTCGATATCTTGTAGCCCCAGATATCGCCGACGTCCTCCCACTGGTCGTCGTCTTCGTCCCAGACCATGCGCTTCTTCATGTACACGACGTAGTCGCCGTACACGCTCGCATTGTTCTGGGTGCCCGAAGAGATCGAGACGGGGAATTCGGTGTTGCCCGCCAAGTCGAAGCCGTACACGCGCGGCTGACCAGCTCGATGGTCCGTGTAGACGACCGTGTCGCCCCAGAACTCGATCTGGTTCTGTGAGTGCTCCTCGGTCGTTATCTGGAACTCCTCGCCCACCGGCGCGGACATCGGCGCGACCGCGCCCATGGCCGGGACCGCAGGCACCATGGCGGCCAGCATGATCGCCGCCAGAACAGTGGACACGAATCGGGTGTGCCTCATGGCATTCCTCCTTGTCGGCACCGGGAGCACCCTTCGCGGGGCGCCCCCGGTCACCGTCAGCGGTCTTCCGGTCAGCCGAGAATCCCGGCTACCGCGTCCTTGACTGCCTTGCTGATAGCGCCTTCTCCGCCGAGGAAGCGCACGAGTCCGATATCGTCCTTCTCCGCTTCGATCTTCGCCTTCACGCCGGAGTTGAGCGAGTTGGTGGGCGTGAGGACCATCACGGAGTTCGTCAGTCCCTGCGTCACACCTCCGGTGAGCGCGTCAGGGAAGTTGGTGCCGGTCGCCAACGCCACTCCGTCCCATGTCATCCCGTTGTCGACGCCTTCCTGCGCCACAGCGACTGCCGTGGCGTACCTATCTGCGCCGAACAGCCGCTCGACTGCTCCGAAATCGGCGTCTAGCTTGGTCATCACGCCTGCGCTCACGGCTCCGGTGCCGCCCAGGACGTATACGTCCTTCACGCCGGCCGCCTTCATGGCGGCGATGGTGGTGTCGGCGATGCTGTCCGCCGAGGTAAGGTAGAGCGGATACCCGAGGCCGGCGCACAGCGCGGACGCGGCGACCGCGTCCGGGAACGCCTGGCCTGTCGCGACGATAGCGGTCGTCTCGGTGCTGCCAAGCACGTCGACGGCCTCGGCGGCCACCATCTGGGCGGTCGCGTACCGGTTCGCGCCGGCGAGTCTTACGACATCGCCCGTGAGCAGCGCATTCACGTCCGCCTCGACGCCGGCGGACACTACGCCGGTGCCGCCGACGATGTAGGCGTTCCGAGCGCCCAGCCGCAGGATCTCAGCGGTGACGGCTGCGGGGATCGAGTCGCCCTTCACGAGCAGGATCGGGCTCTCGCAAGCACCGGCAAGCGAGCTGGCGGCCAATGCGTCGGGCCAGTTGGCGCCGGTCGCGAGCACGACGGTGTCGGCTCCAGCAGGGAAGAACGCCCTTGAGTTCATCACGGCGGTGTCGTAGCGGGTGGCACCAGCAGTCGTCATCGATTTGGGCTCGAGGAACATCCCGTAGATGTCGGCGTTGTCGATGTCCATCGCGTCGGCGTTGCGCTCGTCGACCCAGGTGACGGCGCCGTGCGAGATCCTCGGCCGGCCTTGCTTGGCGGGGTCATCGCAAATGACGGTCTCAACGCCGCTAGCGAGGTCCTTCATATAGATGTCGTAGCCCGTGCCGGTGCCGCGGTCCTCGCGCCACACGACCTTGCCCTCCCAGATGTCGGGAGAGTACGCGGAGTGGGTCCCGCTGGACACGAGCGTGATCGCCTTGGTGTCCATGTTGTAGGCGTAGATGCTGTCCGTCCCACTCGAGGCATCCGACCACACGATCCACTTCCCCCACATGTAGGGGTCCTCGAGGCCGTTGCGAGCAGCCACGACGGTGGTTTCCGTGCTCGTCTCGAGATCGTAGGCGTACACCGTGCTCGCCCAGTCGGTCGCATCCCGGTACAGCACGTAGTTCTCGTGGACCGACACGCAACGCACGCTCCGGTCGGGCTTGTGCGCGATGGTCGCCTCGGTGCTGGTCGCCATGTCGTAGACCTTGATGACCGAGACGTACGGCGGGCTGTCCCACGGATCGATCGGGTCGTTGTCGGCATTCCAGTCAACCCAGGCGATGTGGTCGCCGTAGATGTACGGGTTGCACTCCTCGCCTGTGCCGTCGGAAATCTGCTTGCGCTCACCTGTGGCCATGTTGTAGACCCAGATGTCGCCGCGATCTTCCCAGGCGGAGTCGTTCTCGTCCCACACCATGCGCGTCTTCATGTACGCGACCCAGTCGCCGTAGACGCTCGGGTTGTTCTGGGTGCCGTTCGTGACGGAGATCGGCATCTCCGCCCCGGTCAGCAGATTGGTGGCGTACACGGCGGGCTGGCCGCCCCGGTGGTCCTTGTAGACCACCGTGTCGCCCCACATCTCGATCTGGTTTTGCGAGTGCTCCTCGAAGGTGACCTGGAACTCCTGGTCCACCGGTGCCGAGAGTGAAGTGACGGCGGCACCAGCTGGCACCACCGGCAACATCATGGCTAGCACGAGAGCCGCCATCACGATGGAGGTTGCGCGAGATCGTCTCATAGGATTCCCCCTACGTTGTCGTGCCGGCTCCCCAGGGTCCGGCGCCTGAAAAGGTGAACGCCTCCATGTTGATGCTCACGAAGGTTAAGCAGCACTCACGCAAGGCAGGCCGAGGACAGGTGGGGGGAGAGCGCTGACAGAAAGAGACAGCTAGCGACCGTAGCGCGCTAGGACCGCAGCGCCGATATGACCTCGTCGTCGCTCGTCTGGTCGAAGTGCCGGTAGAACTGGCCCACGGCGTAGAAGACGCGAGGTCGCTCGACGGCGACGAGGGCGTCGACCATCTCCTCCAGTCGCTCCGCGCTGTCCGAAGCGATGACCGGGACGGCCAGCACGATGCGCTTCGCCTTCTTCCTGCGCAGATACGCGATCGCCGCCTCGGCGGTCAAGCCCGTCGCAATGCCGTCATCGATCACGATCGCGGTGCGCCCCTCCACGCTTACGGGTTCGCGGCCCGAACGGTACAGGTCCATGCGCCGCGCGACCTTCTCTCTCGCATCGCGACCCAGGTGCTCGACCTCGGATTCGGTGAAGCCCGCATATGGGTTCGGGAGCACGTAGCCGTCCGCGCTGACCGCGCCCACCGCGTATTCAGGGTTCTGGGGTGCGCCGATCTTGCTCGCGATCACGATGTCGAGTGGTAGGTCCAGCCTGCGGGCGACTTCGGCCGCCACTACTACGCCGCCACGCGGAATGCCCAGCACCACCACTTCCGGGTCCTTGGCGTAGCTCGCGAGTTCCTCAGCAAGCTGACGGCCTGCATCGATGCGGTCTCTGAACACGTCGGAACCCTCCTCGCCAGTCCACTTAGAGGTAACATCCCCGAAATCGGTTGCCGGCACGCGCCAGACGGGGACGGGGTGACCGCAGTTGTGCGATCGGTGGTACCCAAGCGAGCCCTGCAGATCGTGGGTGCGGTTGCACTCATAGTGGGTGCGGTTGCACCCAAGACTCGGACGGAACCAGAACCCCTCCACGCAGCCACTCCGGCGCTGAGGGCGGCTAAGGTCGGCCGAGCGCGACTGCACGCGTGTCGTTCCTCGGCGAGCCAGTGGGTGGCTAGCGTCCCGCCCGCGTCCAGCGACACAGGCGCCCTTCGAGTGCGTCGAGCAGCTCGTAGAGCAGCACGCCGAGCAGCGCCATGCCGATGATCCCGGCGAACATCGCGCTGTAGTCGATGCGGCCCCACGAATCCACGATGTAGTAGCCCAGACCATCGGTGCCGGCGATCGACTCTGCCAAGAACAGGACCGCGACAGCCGTACCGGTGCCAATGCGCAGCGCGGTGAAGATGTCGGGCAGCGCCGCTGGAACCACCACGTGACGGAACACTTGCACGCGGTCCGCGCCCAGCGAGCGGACCGAGAGCACCGAACCGGCCGGGATCTGGCGCGCGGCATCGCGAGCGGTCACGAGGATCTGGAAGAACACGATGATGGTGATCAGCACGATCTTGGAGGCGTTTCCGAAGCCGAGCAGCACGAGCAGCACCGGCAGGAACACGACCTTGGGTACGGGGTAGGTCAGGAAAATCAGCGGCGCGGCGACCGCATCCACGCGCGGCGCTCGGCCCAGCACGAGTCCGAGGGGGGCGGCGAGCGCGGTTCCCAACGCGATTGCCGCAAGCACTCGCCACGTGCTGATCGCCAGATGCGGCGCAAGGTCGCTCGCAAACGTGCGCGCGAACTCTGAGAGCGCATCGCCCGGCGTCGGCAGGGCGGGTGAATCGAGCAAGAGCGCGAGCACGTTCCAGCCGACGAGCAGCACCGCCGCGGCGCCCGCGTACCCCACCAGCTTGCGCCCGGCGCCGTTCACCGCGCCTCCGCCTCAACGTGCAGGCGCCCAACTGCGCCCTCTTCGGCAAGGATGGCGCGAAGCTGCGTGCAGCGCTCGTAGAACTCCGCGCTCTGGCGGAAGCCGGCCTCGCCCATCCGCGGGTTGTCGACGACCTCGGCCACCCTTCCCGGCCGAGGAGACAGAACCATGACACGCCTCCCTAAGAAGACCGCTTCCTCGATCGAGTGCGTCACGAGCACCGCCGTGTGGCCACGCATGCGCCACAACTCGAGCAGCAGGTCTTGCAGGTCCTCGCGCGTAAGAGCGTCAAGGGCGGAGAGCGGCTCGTCCATGAGCAGCAGGTCGGCGTCAAGGGCCAGCGCTCGCGCCACCGCAAGCCGCTGTCTCATGCCGCCGGACAGCTCACCGGGATAGGCTCGAGCGAAATCTGCCAGCCCGACCTGCTCGAGCGAGCGAGTGGTGCGAACGCGCCGCTCCGCAGCCGCCACGCCGCGGACCTCCAGGCCCAGGGCCGCGTTGTGCTCGACGGTCTTCCAGGGCAGCAGGCCGTACTCCTGCAAGATCAGCGCGGTCGTGCGCCGGGGACCCGACACCTCCTTGCCGCCCACGAGCACGGTCCCGTGCGTGGGCGCCAGCATGCCTGCCGCAAGCAGCAGCAGGGTCGATTTCCCGCAACCGGACGGGCCGATGACGGCCACCGGTTCGCCGGGCGCGACGGTGAGGTCCACGCCGCCGAGCGCTGCGACCGCACGGTCCACGCCGGCATAGACGTGCTCGACGCTATCGAAGACGAGGGAGGTCACCGGGCGCCTACGGCGTCACGAGCACGAGGTCCTCGTAGGTCACCCGCTCGGTGAGCAGGCCCTTCCCTTCCATCCACGACAACACGTCATCGACCTGCTCCTTGCTGGGGGTCTCGTGCTCGGGATAGGTGCTGATCACGTACGCGTCCTTGATGGGCTCGGGAAGACGGGCCTTCTCCACAAGCGTGTCACGCCACGCGTCGGGCTCCACGTTGACAATCGTGACCGCCTCGTCCCATACGTCGAGCAACGCGGTCATCGTTTCGATGCCACCGTCATCGGTCAGGTACTCGTCGGAGAACACGAGCACCGTCTGCGAGAGATTCTGCCCAGTGGTGTCGTCGGCAAGGATGGTCGCACCTTGGGCCTCGGCGAGCGTCAGCAGCGGCTCGGGAAGGGCGGCGGCCTCGAGTTGCCCGTTCATGACCAGGTCGAAGCGCACGGGTACCTTGTCGACCTCTTCCTTCTTGATCTGGTCGGCGGCAACACCCGCCTGCAGCATCAGCCCGTCGAGCACGTACTCTTGGATGGTATTGGACGAGGTTCCTACGGGCACTCCTGCGAGAGCCGCCAGGTCCGCATAGCCGCTTTCGGGGGCGCCCACGATGCCGAAGCGCCCCTGCTCGGGAGTCGCGCCGAGCATCACCGTCGCAAGCGTCACCGACATTCCGGTGGTCTCGAACTGGGCGGCGGCGATGATGTCTCCCATGAAGGCATCGATCTCACCGGCTGAGAACGCCGCGTCGCGCTCCTGTGCGCTTTGGAACGTCACGATCTCCACGCTCGGAAGGCCCGCTTCATCGAACAGGCCGCGCTCTTCGGCCACCCACAACGGCAGTGCGTCTTCCGTGGGCAGCGTGCCGATGACCACGGGGGCCAGTTCGGTCGCGCCATCGGCGCCGTTGTCCTCGGCGGTTTGGCCACACGCGGTCACCAAGACCGTGAGCAGCCCTATCGCACACAGAGCAGCGAGTATTCGGCGGATCCTCATGCTCGAGCGACCTCCTCGTACGTGGGGCGTGCGCCCGTGCGCGCCTACGCGCACACCGGCAGGCGGAGACGGATCTCGTCGCGGGACGGAATGCCGGAGAAGCCCGCCACAGCCGATCCGGTCGTGTCGACCAGGAGTCCGACAGCGATGTCGTAGATCACGAACCCGTGACGCTGGTAGAAGTACAGCTGGGGAACATCGTCGTTCGAGACCGCGGCGCGCAGGAAGGAGATCGAATGCTCTCGGGCGTACGCGGCAGCCGCCTTCACGAGCCCCGAACCGAGCCCGCGGCCTTGGTACTCCGGGTACACGCTCTGTAGCACGACCACGAGGTCCCCGCCGTCGAACGCCAGTGAGAGCAGGCCGGCAAGCGCGCCTTCGACCTCGGCGATCATGTTGATCCCGTCGGTGACCTCGAACGTCCTGCCGAACACGTCGATCTCGGTCTCGCCGAGCGCGCGGTCGCAGATCTCCTCGATCGCCTTGCGGTCGGCCGACCGGGCCTGTCGCACCACGAAGTCAAGGTCCTCATCGGGCCTGTGCAAGGAACACGTGACAGTCATCCGCGCCTCGTTGAGCGGCAGGTCACGCTCGCACGAAGGGCATCTGTACTGCGGAAACGGCAGATCGAAGTCCTCGGTCATCGACACTTCACCCGTTCGGTCCCACGCCACCGAAGCTGAGGGCCGGCAGCTTCACGCCTCGCCGTTGCGGGCGCGTACACGTTTATACCGCGTCCGGCTTCGACGTGCATCCGGCACACCTGCGCTAGAATGGCGGCTGGCCGTGCTCGCCGACCCTGGAGTCACACGTGACCCTTCGCCTTCTTGCCGACGAACCCGAAGCTCTCGCGGCGTTAGCGCACACGGAGGTTCTCTACACGGACCTCGACGGCACGCTGCTCGGTCGCGGCGGCTCGGTTCTTGCCGATGCCGAAGGCGATCCAACCCTCGTGACCGCAGATGCTGTCGTGAGACTCAACCGCGCCGGGTTCACCGTCGTGCCGTGCTCGGGTCGCAACCGGCTGCAGACCAGCGAGATCACCCGGTTGCTGGGCTGGAGAGGGTTCCTCGCCGAACTCGGGTGCGTGATCGTGAGCGACAGGGGTGCCCGGCCGGTGTATTTCATCGGCGACTGGACGGGTGAGGACCTGCGGCCCGGAGAGACTCCGTACCGGGCGATCGAGCGTGTCGGGGCGGTCGAGGCGCTTCGCGAGGCATTCCCCGGTCGCATCGAGTACCACGACCCTCACCATCTGAACCGTGAGGTCACACACGTGCTCCGCGGCAACGTCGAGACGGCCGCAGCCCAGCGGGTGTTGGACGCCTTGCCCTTGCCCGTGTCGATCACCGACAACGGCATCATCCACCCGCCCGCCACGACCCTCGTGGGTGTGGGCGAGGTCCACGCGTACCATCTGGTGCCGAGCGGGGCGCGCAAGCCCCGCGGTATCGACCTCGACCTCGAGCGACGCATGCTCAATCCATCGCAGGCCGTCGCCATCGGTGATTCCGCGACCGATGTCGAGATGGCCGAGGCCGTCGCGCTCGCGGTCTTGGTCGCCAACGCGCTCGACGACGCGGTGGCGCTCGACGCAGCCGAGGCGTACGGCAACGTGTACGCCACACGGGGCCGCGGCAGCGCGGGCTGGGCCGAGTTCGCCGAGGTGTGGATGGCTGCGCGCGGCTAGAAACCCGGTGCTACGACCCAACGTTGCCCTCGACCAGCGCATATCCTACAATCGTCGGTGGCCGTCCGCGTGCAGGGCGGCGTTGACAACACGAAGTGAGAAGCTGCAGTCCGTTACGGTGCGGCTCCTGTTCGAACACAGGCCACTGCCCGGAAATGTCGAGAGACGCCAATGGGTAGAACAGCCTTCCCCGGATTAAGGGGACGGCTAAGGTGGCTGGGTCGCGCGTGACCCTACGTCGGGCAGTGCCAAAACCGCAGACGAGGGACTGGGCCGGACACGGGCGCCTATTCGGGCGCCGCTGTGCCGTGAGCGTGTGCTCGAGCCTGATCGCCCCTCGTCCGCCGGACGCAGGGGCGTTCTTCGTGTTGTCGGAGACATGTAGTCGTGAGAAACGGGACCGAGTGAGACCCTCAAGTCCGTAGGTCCCGGCTCCCTTCCTGGTGAAGGGCCCCGGGGCCCTTGCCAATCACCCGCCGGACTGCGGGACCGCCGCCACGAGCGCACCCGCACGGATTCCGAAGGGAGGGAGCAGCCGATGATCTATCTGTCCCGCATGCTGGGCAAGCCGGTCGTGGACACGACCGGCTCCGAGATCGGAACGATCAACGACATCGCCATCGTGACCGGCGAGATATTTCCCCGGGTCACGTCGCTCGCGTTCCTGGGCCCCGACAAGACTCCGTTCATGCTGTCGTGGCGCAAGTACGTGGATGACTTCGACGGCGAGCGGATAAGGCTCAACGTCGCGGCCAAGGACATCCGCTTCAGCTATCTGCAGCCCGACGAGGTGCTGCTCCACCGCGACCTGCTCAACAAGCAGATCGTGGACACGCAGGGCATGAAGGTCGTGCGCGTCAACGACCTCAAGCTCTCCGAGTCGCGCAACCAGCTCCGCCTCCTAGGCGCTGAGGTGGGACTCAGGGGTATCCTGCGCGGCATACACCCCTCGCTCGAACGTGCGGCGGCGTGGGTCACCCGCACCGCGGGACGCGAGCTGCACGAGAACCTCATCGCCTGGAACTACATGGACCTGCTCGACCGCGACCTGTCGCACGTGAAGCTCTCGGTCACTCACAAGCGCCTCCACGAGCTACACCCCGCCGATGTCGCCGACATCCTGGAGCAGCTTTCCCCCGGTCAGCGCGCACGCGTCTTCGAGCATCTCGACGACGCTCAGGCGGCCGAGACCATCTCCCTGCTCGAAGACGAGTACCAGGCCGATGTGGTCGGTGACCTGTCTGAGCGGCGCGCTTCGGACCTTCTGGCCGAGATGGACCCCGACGACGCCGCCGATGTCATCGGCGATCTGCCATACGACAAGGCCGAGCGGCTCCTTCGGCTGATGGGCGTGGACGACTCGCGCGCGATCCGCGGGCTTCTGGGCTACCGCGAGAAGACCGCCGGCGGCATCATGACGCCCGAGGTCACCACCATCACCGAGGGCATGACCGTCCAAGAGGTCATCGACTTCTTGCGTGCGGAGGCCGCCGAGCACGAAAGCATCTACTACATCTACGTGGTCGAAGACGAACGCCACCTGGCCGGCGTCGTGTCCCTTCGCGACCTGATCATGTCCGCGCCCGACGTACACGTGAGCCAGATCGTGCAACGCGAGGTGATCACCGTCCACGCCGACGACGACCAGGAAGACGTCGCCGAGACCATGAGCAAGTACGACCTGCTCGCGCTGCCCGTTATCGACGAGACCGGCAAGCTGCTCGGCATCGTCACCGTCGACGACGCCCTCGAAGTCATGGAAGAGGAGTCTGCCGAGGACCTCGCGCTGGCGACCGGCTCGGTGCGTCAGTGGGAGTCGGGGGCATTCGGCTGGCTTGGCAGGCGCAGCGGCTGGCTCGTCGTGTGGCTCGTGCTGGGGGTGGGCGCGGCACTCGTGCTCTCCGCATTCGAAGACACACTCGCGGGCTTCGTCTCCGTCGTGTTCTTCATCCCGCTCGTGCTGCGCATGTCAGAGGACATCTCGGACCACTCGCTCGCCGTGCTCATCGAGGCCGGTAGTCCTGAGGAGTGCCGGCCCTTCGGCAGGCAGTTGCTAGTCGATTCGGCGGCCGGACTTGCGCTCGGCGTCGTGAGCGGACTGATTGCGTTCGCCCTGCTCGAACTGCTGGGCGCCACCCTCGAGGCGGCTATCGCCATCGCCGTTGCTGCTGCGCTGTCGATCGCGCTGATGGCCGTGCTCGGTGGCGTCGTCCCCTACCTCGCTTTGAAGCCTGACGGCAGTGGATGGCGCGCACCGAGCGTACTCGTGTCGACTGGCATCGCGGCCCTGGGCATGGCCGTCTACCTCGTGCTGGCTCAGGTGCTGCACGAAGCGATCCGCCTGTAGCCGGTCGGGGAGGCAGTCGCGACAGTGGCGGAGACGAGGACACGCGCACGCTGGTTGGTCCTGCTGGCCGCGATCGGCCCCGGGGTCCTTACCTCCATGGCCGGTAACGACGCCGGCGGCATCTCCACGTACTCCGTGGCGGGCGCACAGTTCGGCTATCGCATGCTGTGGCTCATACCGGTCATGACCATGCAGCTCGCGCTCGTCCAGGAGACCGTCACGCGCATGGGCGCCGTGACCGGCAAGGGTTTCTCCGCATTGATCCGCGAGAAGTTCGGCGTTCGCCCAACGCTGATCGCCATGGCGCTGCTCCTGTTCTCGAACATCGCGACCTCGGTCTCGGAGTTCGCCGGAATCGCGGCCGCGACCGAGGTCCTGGGCGTGTCACGCTTCGTGACGGTGCCGGTAGCGGCGTTCGTGGTGTGGCTGCTCGTGGTGCGCGGCTCGTACCGCAACGTGGAGAAGATCCTGCTCACGCTGTCCGCGGTGTTCGTCGCCTACCTCGCGGCGATGGTGCTCGCCAAGCCCGACTGGGCGCAAGTCGCGCGCGCTATGGTCGTCCCGTCCTTTGCGGGCTCCCGCGAGTACGTGCTGCTCCTGATCGCGCTGGTGGGCACGACGGTCGCTCCCTGGATGCAATTCTTCCAGCAGGCCAACATCGTGGACAAGGGCGTGACTGCCGAGGAACTCGGCCCCCAGCGCGTCGACGTCTTCGCGGGCACGGTCGCGGCGGGCATCGTCGCGTGGGCCATCGTGGTGACCACCGGAACGGTGCTGCACCCCCAGGGCATCGAGATCACCGACGCTGCAGCTGCAGCGGTCGCGCTGGCCCCGGTCGCCGGCGATTACGCCACCACTCTGTTCGCGGTGGGCCTGGCCTCCGCGTCACTGCTCGCGGCGTGCGTACTGCCGCTGACCGCCGCCTACGCGGTGTGCGAGGCGTTCGGTTGGGAGCGGGGCATCGACCGCTCCTGGTTCGAGGCGCCGGCCTTCAACGGCATCTATACGTTCGTGATCGTGTTCGGCGCGGCGTTCATATTGATCCCCGGTCTCGACCTTATCGCCATCATGGTGTTCTCGCAGGCGGTCGGCGGCATACTGCTACCGTTCCTGCTCATCTACATGATGCGCATCGTGAACGACCGGCGGATCATGGGCACCTACGTGAATGGCGCGATCTACAACACCGTGTCGTGGGCTACCATCGTCGTCATGATCGCGTTGACCGCCGCGCTCGTCGCCTACACAGCGATCGGATGATGCCGATGAACCACGACAAGCAGTCCATCCGCGACTATGCCCGTGCCGCGCGCACGGCGATCGCCCCCGAGCAGCGCACCGTGCACGCGGGCGCGGCGGCCGGGCGCCTGACCACGCTGCCGGAAGCCTTGGCCGCGCGGCTCGTGCTCGCGTACATCGCCATGCCCGAGGAGCTCGACCCAGCGCCGGCCGTGCAGTCGCTCACCGCACGCGGGGTCACGGTCGCATACCCGCGCGTAGCCGGTCCCGGAGCCCTTACCTTGCACCTTGTGCGCACCGATGCCGATCTCGAGACAGCGCGCTTCGGCCTGCTCCAGCCCACGATCGCTTCCCCTCCGGTCGACCCGGCAGACGTGGACCTGGTGATCGTGCCCGGACTGGCGTTCGACGCTCTCGGCGGGCGAGTGGGTTTCGGAGGCGGGTACTACGACCGCTTGCTCGCCCGCATGCCGCACGCGCTGCGCGTCGGCTACTCCTACGACGAGCAGCTCGTCGGCCACGTCCCGCACGAGCCGCACGACACGCACATGGACGTGGTCGTGACCCCCTCGCGCATAGTGCGCTCGCCCGGTCGCGAGCACACCGGCCTGTAGCTGCGCGGCGCGGCAGCGCGCGGCGCTAGTCGCCCGGCTGCATCTCGTCGAGCGTGACGAAGGTGTAGCCCCGGTCCTTCAGCTCGCGGATGATCGTCGTGAGCGCCTTGACCGTGCATTCGCGGTCGCCGCCCCCGTCGTGCAGCAGGATCACAGATCCGGGTGTGACCGACTCGATCACCCTGTTGGCCAGCACGACCGGCGAGCTGCAACGGTAGTCTTGCGGGTCCACGGTCCACGTGATGAGCTTGACCTTCGAGGCACGCGTTTGGTGCCACACGGCCGGGCTTGTCACACCGCCCGGCGGTCTGAACCAGGTCGGCGTGATGCCGGTGGTCCGCTCGATCTCGGCCTGGCAGTTCTCGATCTCGGACAGCGCCACTTGCGGGCTGGCCGCGCGCATGTACACGTGGGACAGCGAGTGGTTCCCGATCTCGTGGCTGAGCTCGGCGACCCTTACCGCCAGGTCGCGGTTGCGTCGCACCTGCTTGCCGAGCATGAAGAACGTCGCCTTGACGTCCTCCCGCTTCAAAATGCCGAGGATCTGTTCGGTGTAGGTCGGCCACGGACCGTCGTCGAACGTGAGCGCGACGACCCTGTCCCCGTGCGTAGCACCCGTCCGGGTGATCACCATCGGCTCGACCTCGCGAACGACCCGCGTCGACACAACGATCTGGGACTGCGCTCCCAGTACGGATTCCACCAGACCCGGCGAGCCGGGACTCGTGAGCTGCTCGAACGGCCCTTTGCCTTCATACGTCACGGGTATAGGCACGACAGTGGCCGAGGTGACCGTGGCTTCCTGTCGGTCCTCTCCGTCTGTGCTCTCGAGCACGTCACCGTCCCGCACCCGCTCCGAGAGTTCGGCCTCGGCACCATCGGCGACGAAGGCCACGGGACCACCCCCGCCGGACTCGAGAACCCCGCCGCGGACGTCCAGCAGGTCGCCGGGTCGGCCGTCGAACAGGCCCTCCTCGATCAGCTGGCGGACATCGGAGCCTTGCGGCACTCGATGGGCCTGGCCGTCGATGGTCACCGATACGGTGCCGAAGTACGGCATTCCCGTGGCCATGAGCGCTGTGGTCATGACCGCGGCCAGCGATAGGTATAACCGAGAGACCGCCGGTCCGGGCGCGCGCTGTACTTCGTAGGAGCTCATGCTCACACCTCGAGCGAGATGCGGGCCAAGCGTGCCGCGCTGATCCGCTCGAGATCGGCCAGGCCCATCTTCACCATGGAGGACGGCGTGCCCGCCGCGGGGTACACGGTCTCGAAGCGCGAAAGAGAGTCGTCGAGCAGAACGAGCAGCTCGCCGGGCAGGTCGAAGGGTGAAACGCCACCGATCGCGTAGCCGGTGGCCCGGCGCACGGTCTCGGCATCAGCGAAGCTCGCGCCCTTACCGCCGGCCTCGCGCGCTATCGCATCGGTGTCGCCGCGCCGGTCGCCCGCTACGAGCGCAAGGACCGGTCTGTCGCCGACGACGAACACCAGCGACTTCACGATCTGCCCCAGTTCGCACCCCATGGCGTCGGCAGCCATCTGAGCAGTCTTCGTGGGCTGGTCGAAGGTGTGGATGTCCTCGGCAAGTCCGTGAGCGTGCAGGAAGTCCCGGACGCGCTGGGCGGACCCCTTCTTCCGGTTCAGGTCAGACACGTACGCTCTCACCCTCTGCTCTTGATGGACGGGGACGGCACCCCTTGGGGCCTGCGGACAGGAATGCGCAAGGACTGGAGCACCGCCTCAAGGTTCTCGGTGATCGTAGCAAGCGACCTCAGGTCGAGTTTGAGGAGCGGATAGTTGGGATGGGGGGTCATGACCGTGAAACCGTGACGGATCAGGAACTCCACCCCCACGAGCGGGCGGTATGTGACGTTGCCCCTGCCCTCGGCCGCATACGCGTACACCGTGCGCTCGCCGCGCAGCACCAAGTCGCGCAGCGCTGCTTGCAGCAACAGGCGGCCCAACCCGTGTTGCCGCGCGTCGTCCCGAATGTGAACGCATGCCAGCAGCACCGCATCGTCAGGGAGCGTGCCGGGGAAATGTCGCGATTGCGGAAGCAGCTCTGCGGGCGCGTACTTGATGAACCCCAGCACCTCGTCGTCCTCCGCGGCTACCCGGCCGACCTCACCCCACTCGCCGATGGCATCGCCGTACCACTGCTTGAGCCGGTCAGGGTCGCACGATGCGCCGCACCGGACCTCCAGCAGTTCCGGGCTCTCCCAGTACACGCATCCTTGACACGCGCAGGGCAGGTTGTCGAGGTCTTTGAGGCCCAGGGGCCGCAGTCGTCGTGCCATTGCACCTCACGCCGAAGATCGGTGACCGACAGGCCATGGTGGCCGTTCTCGTCTCGCTCGTCAGTATACGCGGGCATTGGTGCTCGGACCTACCCGAACAGGCTAGTCGTCGTCCTCGTCGCGCATTGCCTCCTTGGCGGCCTTCGTGAACGCTTTGAGCCCACGCATGGCTCGCCTGCCGATCTCGCTTTGCCCAGCTACTTTCGCCCCGGCCTTACCAGCGGCGATCGCCGTGCGCGCGGCACTCTGCGCACGCACTTTCGCGACCGCGGCCCCTTTGCCGGCGTGTTTGGCCACGCCTCCGGCGTAATCGGTCTCCTCAAGCACGTCCTCGATCACGACGGCGCTACCGTTGAAACCGACGACCCGCGAGCCCTCGATGGTCTTCGTCCCCACTGCGATGTCGGCGGTCATACCGCCGGTAAGGTACAGCTTGTGCACTGTGCCGCCGGACGCCGAGAAGCTCACGTCGCGCACCTGTCCCGCGGATTCTTTCGACTTGGTGACCACGGGCATGCCCACCCAGATCACGGTCATGTCCCACTCGAACCCGTAGCGCTTCTCCGCCGCACGGTCCTTGACGACCTGCCCCGATCTCAGTCGGAGCGACTCCTTGTCGATCTCTACCTCGTCGAGCGGCACGTACGCAGGCTTGCGCTGGATCACGTAGAGCCATGGCGGACGCCGCACCTCGAAGCCGACCGCGTGTGGCCGCTTCGGGTGGAACAGAACGTGGTCGACAACGCCGAAGCGCTTGCGTGTAGGCAAAGACTTCTTCTTGGAGGACTTCGCCTTCCTGCGCGCCTCGAACACGCTCATGCCCTCGAGAGCACGTGCTCTCACCATTCCGAAACTCCCGTTCCGCACCGTCCGGCTCGTCCTGAGACCACGGTACTACAACGGGCCGACCCTCTTCGGGCCGACCCGTCGTGAATCACATACCATAGGGCGCGGCGTGCGCCCGAGCGTGAGAGCGCTACGCCTTCTCGCCCTCTTCCTCATGCTTGGTGGCCTTGTCCGCGACCACGTCGAGCGTACCCTGCGCCTTCTTCTCGGCGGTGTCGATGCCGGCCTTCGCGCTCGAGCCGGCCTTCTCCACGGCCTCCTTGGCCGCCGGGACGGTCTGCGAGACCTTGGCCTTCGCGGAGTCAGCTACGCTGCCGACCTGCTCCTTGAGCCGGGAGCGCGCCTCATCGATCTTGTCGCGCAACTCCTCGGTCTTTTCGGTGGCGGTCTGCTTGCCTGTCGAGTACACCTCGGTCACCTTCGTGACTCCGGTGTCGTACAGGTCCTTGCCCTGGTTCCAGTAGTCCTCGGCAGTATCCGCAAGCATCTCGCGGGTCTCCTTGCCGGACCTGGGCGCGAACAGCAACCCGAGAACGGCGCCGATCAGGCCGCCGAGGATGAAAGCGCCGAACACGCCTCCGCCACGCCTGTAGTCGTACATCTTCCCAGCACCTCCGCTTCGAGGATCGACTCCTATTCACCACGCACACGCGTAGTCGCCGGCACGCAGCGCACTACGGTATGTACCCATTCGCCCCGCTACGACCTGCGGGAAAGAGCTGCGCGTACCAACCGTTCTACCACATCCTGGAACGTGAGTCCCGCCGCCTCCGCGGCCATGGGCAGCAACGACGTTTCCGTCATTCCTGGCGAGGTGTTGCACTCCAGCACGTATGCGGTGCCGTCTTCGGCCATCACCATGTCCACACGGCTGACGTCCCGACAGCCCAGCAGCACGTGCACCCTGCTCGCAAGGTCCTCGACTATCGCAGCGTGCGCTTCGTCGAGCCGAGCTGGCACGAAATAGTCGGTCTCGCCCGCAGTGTACATCGCGTTGAAGTCGAACAAGCCCGACTTCGCTTCGATCTCGACGGGCGGAAGGACCTGCGGGCCACCCTCGGCGTCGAGCACCGAGACGGCCAGCTCGCACCCGTCGATCCACCTCTCGATGATCGCGGCCTCGCCGTACGACAGCGCGGTAAGCAGCGCTTCCGGCAGCTCCTGAGCAGATTCGACCTTCGCAAGCCCAAGCGCGGAGCCCTGCTTGCTGGGCTTGACCGCCACGGGAAAGCCGCCGAGCTCACCCGGCACCAGGTCCAGCGCGGTCGCGGCGCCCATCTCCTTGAACGCGTCGGCAGTGAGCGTGATCCACGGCGGCGTGCCCACGCCCTCCTGGACGAACAGGTACTTGGCCACCGATTTGTCCCACGCCAACGCGGAGGCTACCACCCCAGGCCCGGTATATGTGATGCCAAGGAACTCCAGCAGCTCCTGGATCGTGCCGTCCTCGCCGTACTTGCCGTGCAGGGCGATGTAACAGCAGTCGGGCTTCTCGGCGCGCAGCGTCTGCACCAGGTCGGCGGTCACGTCGAGCGCGATCACCTTGTAGCCGCGCTCCTGCAGCGCGTCGGTCACGCGTCGTCCGCTCGCCAGCGAGACCTCGCGTTCCAGCGACCGGCCACCCATGAGGACGGCGACCTTCTCCTTGCTCATGCTGCCCCCTCCGCGCGGCTCGGAATGGCGCCGGCCGCGATGAATGCACGGTACAGTTCGAGCCGGTCTTCGAGCACCTCGGCCAGGCGGCGGATGCCCTCATCGATGCGCTCGGGCTCAGCGTAGCAGAAGGCCAGGCGCATGCTGTTGCGCCCTCGGCCGTCGGGGAAGAAGCCCGTGCCGGGCACGAAGGTCACGCCGTGCTCGACCGCTTCGGCCAGCATCGCATCGGTGTCCAGGAATTCCGGCAGCTCCACCCACACAAAGAAGCCGCCCTCAGGACGCGTCCAGTGCGCCTCGGGCGGGAAATGCTCCTCGAGTGCGGCGAGCATGGCGTCGCGCCGCTCGCCGTACGTGCGCGTGAGCCCCTGCAGCGTGCGGCGCCAGCGCGAGCCGGCAAAGTACCGCTCCGCCACCACCTGCGCAAACGCGCTGCCGCACAGATCGGCCGCCTGTTTCACGAGCAGGACCTTCGACAAGATCGGCCGAGGAGCCGTGACCCACCCGAGCCGCAAGCCCGGCGCGAAGATCTTCGAGAACGTGCCGAGGTAGATGACTTCGTCGTCGAGCGCACGCAGCGGCTTGATGTGCCCGCCTTCGAAACGCAAACGACCGTACGGGTCGTCCTCGATCACGGGGATGTCGTATGCGCGCGCCAACTCGAGAAGCCGGCGCCGCCGCTCGGCCGACAGCGTCACCCCGCCGGGGTTCTGGAAGTTCGGAATGGTGTAGATGAACTTCGCTCCCCGCCGCCCCAGCCTCTGGAGCTCGCGCTCCAGCAGGTCGGTGCGCATGCCTTGGTCGTCCATGGGGATGCACCTGATGTCGGGCTGGTATGCGGAGAACGCCTGCAGTGCCCCGACGTAGGTGGGCCCCTCGGCGATCACGACGTCTCCGGGGTTGATGAAGACCTTCGCAAGCAAGTCCAGTGCTTGCTGCGCGCCGGCGGTCACGATGATGTCGTCGGCAGGAAGGCGCACCCCGATCTCGGCCATGAGTTCGGTGACGAACGCGCGCAACTCCGGTCGTCCTTCGCTGGAGCCGTACTGCAGCGCGCACGAACCCTGCTCGACGATCGCGTCGTGTGCCGCGTCGGCTACCACGTGCGCCGGCACGCCGTCCACGTACGGCATGCCGCCGGAAAACGAGATCATGTCGGGTCTGCTTGCGGCCGCGAACAGGTCACGCACCGCGCTCGAGCGCACGTCGCTCAAGCGCTCGGCATAACGGCCTTCCCAACGGTCGAACACGACCCTGGCGGTACCCATCGCCTATCCCTCCTGCCTGCCGCAAGCAGCGCACCCGCGCCGTCGGCTCCGCCGGCGCGGCAACCGCGCCGGTCCGCAAGAAACAAGACGACCCCTTCGCTGACAGGGCGAGGGGTCGATCGCGGTACCACCTATCTTCGTCTGCCGATAAGACTGCCGCGCTGGCGGCCTGATCGGCGGACCTCATTCGCCGGGATACCGGTCCGGCACCGACCCGCTTCCGGCTACGCGATCACGCGCTGCCCTGGCGGGAGACCTGTGGAGGGGTGGCCGGGCGCATGGTGCCCTCTTCCCTCACGTCCTTCTTGCCTGTTATTCGCCGCCGACCATGGTCGGAGGTTACGGCGAAGACTAGCACCGTGGTGCTAACCAGGTCAAATGCTCTGCCGACATCAGCAGGCGTTCAAGTCGAGGTGTGCGATGAAGCGCGTCAGCCTAGGAACCGGCGCACCATCGCGGCCTGCAGCACCAGATCGGCCACCAGCGAGTCGTTGCCCGCGTCCCGTGCCGCCGAGATTCTGCGAACGATGTCGAGGTGTTCGCTGTCCGGCTCCCAGTCGTATCCGCCAGCACGCACGGCCTTGACGAGAGATTCCGGCAAGAGTGGCGCGTCGAGGTCTGCGAAACGCAGAGCGTCACAGACCTTGGCGTCGAAAGACGGGTGTGCCTCACGCACGTACTCGAGGTCAGACACGTCGAGTGCGTCGAGCGCGATCAGCTCTGGCGGCAAGCCGGCCGAGTAGAGCGCGCAGGTGAACGAGATCGCGCGGGGCAGGTGCACACCCTGCATCTCTCGCGCGTACCCGAACAGCCCGATGTGCAGCTTGCGGGCGCGGCGCTTAGGGACGAAGGATGCGAGCTGGTTCACCATAGGTGCCAATTCCACGACATGTCGACGGTACGCGTTGCTGTGACGCTCCATGACGAGTGCCGCCCGCTCGCCATCTATGGGCGCGGCACGGCCGATGGGGCGCTTCTCGAGGTACGCGATGGCCGCGCGGACATCTTCCAGCGGGAAGTCGTACTTGAAGGCCGACTGTATCGTGAAGGTGACGACGCTCGGATACTCCTCACCCACCCGTTCCACGGTGTCGGGGCGCAGGCCGCCGCGAAACGGCGCGGAACCCATGCCCAGAATCGGGTGCAACGCCACGCCGGTGCGCCGGGAGAGGTCGTCCAGGCGGGAGAGCGCGATCTTGTTCGACAGCGCGGCCGAGACCACGCCGTAGTTCATCGCGGTGTCCGACCGCGCCAGGAAGACGCGCTGGTCGGTCACGTCCTTGTCGGCGATGTACGCTTCGACGATGTCGGCCGCAGCGAGCATGCTCGGCAGGTCCTCGAACAGCGGGATGACCTCGACCCGTTCGGGGCGGAACTCCCCGATCCACTCGGCGATTGTGAGGTCGTCTTCGGCGAACCGCACCATCTGTCGCCCGACGATGAAGTCCCGATAGTAGCGGAAGATGCGGTCGACGCACTTTGCCGAAGTCGTCATCGGCAAGATAACCTCGAAGATCGGCGTGAGGTCGCGTTCGTAGAACAGTCGGGCCGCGTCGTAGGAGCGCGGGATGCTCTCGAGGGTCTCGAGCAGGATCTTGGCCTCGGCGGTCTCGACGGTGGGGTTCGGCACTCGTAGCGTGAGCCGCTTCGCCTCGCCGAGCGGGTTGTCGCGGAAGTACTGCTCGTAGTAGGAAAGGAGCTTCTTGACCACGTAGGTGTCGATCTCCTTGCCCTCGACATCCCACATCTGCTCGTCGCATCCCAGGTGTGAGAACGCGTAGTAGGCCTCCCGAATCTCGTCCTCTCCGGCCAGGACGGGCGACGAGGCGAAGAAAGGCACTGATGCGTTGTCCGGGTGCTGCGTGCTCATGCAACGGGGAGTGGGTGTCACGTGCTTTCCCCCTTCCGTAGAAGTCTTTGGACCATGTCAGTCGCCTCCCGCACGGCGCTCGATGCCAGCTCAGCAGGCGCACCCGCCGGGCCATCGTAGCCAATGGTCACGCGGAACACTCCCCGCCCGTCGCGTCTGAAGTCCCACCGTGTCTCACCACGCAGCGAGCGGGGCGCGCCCTCGAGTACCAACAGCTCGAGTGCGACGTGCTCGATCAGGTGAGCAGTCTCCGTGTCCGCAAGCTCAGCGGCGATCCCGCGAGCGGAGCCGCATTCGCACCGGTGCCGCGCCAGACCCGGCAGCATCCTGAGTATCTCATCGGCGATTCCCGGCATCGCGGAAGTCCGGATGAACCGCGGGTCCGCGATACGCAGCAGGGCCTCGACCGAGTCTTTTCGGTCTGTGATAGAGACGATTTCGACCAAGTCCACGACGACTCGGGGCCGCCGCGCTACTCAGGCAACTCGTCGCACCGGTATGCGCGACGCGCGCCTAGGTAGAACGCGAGAGACACCAGCGCCACCACGGCAACGACCCCGACGAGGGCGGCCTTGGTGGACTGCTGGTCCATGAAGTCCTGCACCTCGTGCTTGGCGAGGTCGCGCACTTCTTCGGCGCGGTGACGAACGTCGTCCACAGTGAGGCGTTTGGCTGTCATTTCTGGATCATCCTCGCCTTGAAGTAGGTGAATATCGCCGCGCCGACCACGAGCAAGCCGCCCATCAAGTACAGCGCCCCGGGCCAGGTGAGCCACTCAGCGAGCAGGAGCAGCGATGCGATCGAGATGAAGATGACTCCCACCGCAAGCAGCGTGGCAGCCGCTCCGGCGGAGAACAGCGTCAGGCCCAGCCGCTGGACCGGCAGGATGACCTTCTGCTGGATGAACGCCTCGCCCTCTTGCCTGAGCCAGTCGACGATGGTCTGTAGCAGGTCGGCGACCGCGTCGATCACGGTCCGCTCCTCCGGAGGGGGCGTGCTGGGAGCCGGGTCGACCATGCGTGGCACCTCCGTTGATCCGCTTCAGGGACGCTCGCGCGCCCCAATCACTACCAAGATACCCAAAAAGCGACGACGCCGGCCCTGGTACCAGGACAGACGCCGTCTGCGAATCCGTGCGATCGCGCACGCCCCACGGCCCAGCCGGGACCGGCGGTCCGGATGCGTCTAGCGGCCGAGGACCCGGTACCGCACCGTGCCCACACCCGAGAAACCCAGCGCTTGCGCTGTTCCAGGACCCAGATCGAACGTCCGCCCGCCCACGTAGGGGCCGCGGTCGTTGACCACCGCCACGCACGTGCGACCGTTGTACTCGAACTGGATCCGGGTGCCGAACGCCATCGAACGGTGAGCGACATTCATCATGCCTTGCGTCAGCGTCACGCCGCTCGCCGTGCGGCGACCGTAGAAGCCCGGGCCGTACCACGATGCTCGGGCCGACTGCCAGCCACCCGCGGCACCACGGCTCACGCGCGTCGAGGCGGTCCTTGAGTACGACGCGGGAACCAAGATGGGCGCGGCCTTGCGCGCTATCGGCTCCGCCGCCAGTGCCTCGGCACCCTTCGCGGGGTCCGCATCGATCTTGTCCTCGGGAGCGACGAGACTCGTTGCTCCGGTGGTACGCGCTCCGATGCCGAGGACTCGCGCGGGTGATCCGTTGGGCGCCGCTGTCGCGCGCTCCAGTGGAATCAGGCCCACGCCGAACGCAAGCCCGACCGTGGAAGCACCCAGGCCAAGGGCGGTCAGCGCCATGAGCACGGCATTCAGCTTCTTCGGGATGTACACGCACACCTCCACGTCCGGGAGCAGGGCAGACGACGGCGGGGAGGTCGCGCGTCACCGGGGACCGGCAACGCGAGTGCGAAAAGGGAGATTGCGGCTACCTCACCCAGCACGAGAGTGGCGCATGGCCGTCGTCTCGAGCCTTACGAGCGGGTATGCTGTTCGGCTCCGGACCTGTCGTTCGAGTTCTCGGCCGCGTGCGCCCCTGTAGGCCCGCTATCCGATCCGACCGGATCGTCGTCACAAGCGTCGCGCCGGTCCGTGCGGCTCCTCCGGTCGTTCTCGCAGCCGCTGCGCGACGATGTCTTCTCAGCACAAGGCGGGAGTATAGCAGAGCAAAACCGCTCGTCCAAGCGTCGCTACAAACGTACGTTCGCTCAGTCGGCTCGCGTCGAAGCGCCCCCGGAGGCGCAGTCTATGGCACTGGCGTCGCGTCGAGACTGGGCACAACGCCTGCCAGCTCTTCGAGCACGGTGCCGAGCTCCTCGATCAAGCGCCCGTATTCGGCCCAGTCTCCTTCGCGCTGCGCCTCAACCGCTTGCCCGTAGAGCTCCTGCGCCCGAGCCGCGCTCGCGGCTTGCCCACCCGGTGTCGCGGTGGTCTCTTCCGGCGGCTGCTCGCCGAAGACTCCCAGCAGCGCCGCCTCGAGGTCGGGGGCCATCTCGATCTTGTCTGCGTAAACCACCAGCACGCGTGTGAGCTGCGGGATCGCGGTTTCCTCGGCCTGCAGGTAAAGCGGCTGGATGTAGACGATCGACTCCCTGAGCGGTATCACGAGCATGTTGCCCAGGATCACCTGGCTGCCCCGCTGGCTCCACAGCGTCAGCTGCGGCGAGATGGTCTCGTCTTGGTTGATGCGCGCGCTGACCTGCTCGGGTCCGAGAATCACCTTCTGTTTCGGGAACTGGTACACCACGCGCTTCCCGTAGTCGGCAGGGTTGGACTTGGCCGACATCCATCCGATCATGTTGTCGCGATTACGCGGGGTGAACGGGATGATCATCTGGAAATTCTCTGTCACGTCACCCGGAAGCCGCATGAGCACGTAGAACGGCTGCATGACACCTTCTTCGGTGCGCTCGCCAGGCAACTCCCATGAGTCTTCCTTGTTGTAGAAGACTTGCGGGTTGGTCATGTGATAGTTCTTGTATGCCTGCGCCTGGATCGAGAACAGGCCCTCCGGGTAGCGGAAGTGCTCCCTGATCTCGTCGGGGATCTCGTCTCCGTCCGTGATGAGGTCCGGGAAGACCTCCCTCCACGCTTGCAGGACCGGATCGCTCTCGTCGAACGCGTACAGTGTCGTCGTCCCGTCATACGCGTCAACAGTGACCTTCACCGAGTTTCGGATGTAGCTCAAGCCGAAGTACGGCTCGGAGTAGGGGTACATGTCCGACCACGTGTACGCGTCGATCACCCACACGATGCGGCCGTTCGACAGAACGGGGTAAGGGTCGTCGTCGAGCCACAGCCATGGCGCCAGCTTCTCGACGCGCGTCTGGATCTGGCGGTCGAACAGCACTCGGCTGTCCGCGTCGATGTAGTCCGAGAACAGTATCTGCGCTGCGCCGAAGCGTAGGGCGAACGCGATGCGGCGGCCCAGATTGCCTACTTTGACGCCGGCTTCGCCGTCATAGATGGTCTCGGCGTTCTCATCGCCGACGGGGTAGTCGAACTCGGGCTGCCCGGTGTTGACCACCACGTAATCGTGCGTGGCTTCGCCGAAGTAGATAGCAGGTCGCTCGAAATCCACGTCGATCTCGGCGACCGGCGGGATGTCTTGGATCAGGAAGTCGGGCAGCCCGCGCGTGTCCGCCGAGCTCACGGGGCTCATCACCAGCCCGTAGCCGTGAGTGTACACCAGGTGCTGGTTGACCCACGTCCGCGCTTGTTCCGCAAGCTGGCTGACATCCAACTCGCGTGCAGAAACGAGTACTTGCCGCATGCGACCGTCGATCTCATAGCGGTCGATATCGACATCTACGAAATCATAGTACGGCCGTATGATCTGCAGTTGCCGGTAGGACTGGGTCACGATGTTCGGGTCCCACAGGCGCACGTTTTCCAGGGTGTCACGGTTCTCAACGACATCTTGCGCCGTGAGGTCATCGCTCGCGGGGAACTGCCGCGTCTCGACCTCGTCGAGACCGTACGCTCGCCTGGTCCCCTTGATGTTGCGCTCGATATAGGGCGTCTCCGCAGCGACCTCGTTGGGGCTGACCCGGAACTGCTGGACGAGCGCAGGATACACCGTTCCCACCAGGAAGGACGCGCCAATCCACACCCCCAGAGCGACGAGCGGCAAGCGCCAGCCCTGGAATCGGATGTTGACGAGCAAGATGAACGCTGAGACGAGCGCGATGACGATCAAGATGCGCAAAGCGGGCAACTGCGCGTGGACGTCCGTGTACGACGCGCCGGTCACTTGCCCTCGCGGGGAGAAGTTGAGTTCGAACGTGGCTAGGTAGTAATCGAACGCCTTGCTGGCAACGATCAAACCCAGTAGTACGGACAGGTGCGCCTTGACGTGGGGTGCGAAGCCCTTCCAGCGGGCCCAAGGTTGGATCGCCCCGTCGGCTACATGCACGAGCGCGGTCACCGCTGTGGTAGCCACCAGGACCGCGAGCAGCCAATCGGTCGCGAGGCGCAACGCAGGAAGCGTGAACACGTAGAACCCGACATCGCGACCGAACTGGGGGTCGACCTCGCCGAACCGGACCGCAGCCAGCGCGAGTCGGACGGTGTCCCAGTACTGCGACATCGCGATGCCTACGATCGCCCCGGCGGCCAACGCGCCCCACAAGATCAGCTTGTCGATCAGCGGGCTCACTTTCGCGCGGAAGCGGATGATCGTCTCCTCGATCTGAGGAGGCATGTCCCCCACGGAGTGGAGCACCGCACGCGGAGCCATCTTCCTTGCGACCCGCATGTTGATGTAGAGCAGTACGAACGCCACGACGCCGAACACCGCTCCGACTGCCACCTCCGTGGTCAGCGTGATCACGAACACGTCACGCTGTCCCAAGTCGACGAACCACAGATAATCTGTGGCGAACTGCGCTAACCACGTGAGCAGCGGTATGGCCAGGAACAGGATCGCGATCACGAAGCCGACCCGGCGGGCGGCGGTTTGTTCGCGGTCAGGCATGGGCGTATGACCTCCTCGGAAGCGACGGCTCCTCGGCAAGTGACAAGCCGTGGGCGCACCGGCTTGATGCACGTTCCTACATATAGTCTTCCACGTCTACGTTGAGCGAAGCAGCGTCGAGCGATCGGGCGATGCCCAGATCGGGGGTCGCAGACAGGTCGACATCGTACGGTCCGACCATGACATGGTCTGCGTCGGCGATGATTCGCACCAGCGGCCGCAGCACGTCGCCCTCGCTCGGGCGCAGCACGATCCCGGTGGTTTCGTCGGTCAGGCGCACGACACTGCGCGGGGGGTAGAGCCCCAGCATGCTGAGGAACAGGCGCGTGAGTACAGGATCGAGCGCGGTGCCCGCACTCTGTACTAGGATGGCCATCGCCTCGTCTTGCACCCGCGCGGAGCTGTAGGAGCGGCGCGACGTCATCGCGTCGAACGCGTCGGCGATCGCTACGATCCGCGAGGCAAGGTGCTGTTCGCGAGCAATGGGCGCGTGCGGGTAGCCGGTGCCGTCGTAGCGCATGTGGTGCTCCAGGATAATCACGATCGCGGACCTGTCGAGACCCGGGATCGACACGACGTGTTCGGCCCCGCGCACGGGATGCTGCCGCACAAGCGCCCATTCCTCGGCGTCCAACGCCCCGGGCTTGTTGAGGATCTCGGTGTCGATCGTCAGCTTGCCGACGTCGTGCAGCAGCGCACCGGTCCCGAGTGAGGACAGGAAGCGGTAGTCGTGCGTGATCGACGAGCCGAGCGCGAGCGAGAGCAGCGCTACGTTGGCGCTGTGATAGAACGTGTACTCGTCGTAGCTCTTGAGACCGGTGAGTGCCATCATGGCGGGCCGGTTCGACAAGACGTTGTCCACCAAGCTGCGCACGACGCCCTTCACCCGAACCGCGCTCATTCCCCGGTTGTGGCCGATGAGCGTGTCGATCTCCCGCATGAGCTCGATCGCGCCCTGGTAGGACTCCTGCGCGCGCTCGGGGTCGTCGCCTTCCTCCGAATGCTCGAACACCTTGACCTCGCCGATCTCCACGTGCTGGAGACGGGCCTCGTCGATCATGCGCGGTATCCCGCCGCTGCGCTCCACCTCGAAAGAGTCCGAGGCGATCAGCTGGACGGCGCGCGCAAGCTCGAGCCTGTCGACCCCGCGCCGGATCACGATGCTGCCGGCCCCGATGCCGGTCAGCTCTCGGATCAGCTGGTCGAACAGGATGCTCTCCTCGGGAAGGACTTGCTCGCCGAGGAGCAGCTCCCCCTCGAAGAACGCCAAGGAGACGTCCACGCCTTCCTCGTGGTACTTGCCGACGACCGCCCTGAGCGCGCCGATCGCCTCGCTCGTGGCCGGGTGCTCGAGTGGGTAGAAGCGCGCGGTCCGACGAGCCGCATACAGCTTCGTGAGCAGCTCGCGTGCTCGGCGTACCTGCTTGGCCGTGTACGTCACTCCGAGCGCGGTCTGGGCCGGCGCCTGGGACCCGGGTTCCGGCGTGGCGCGCTCCGGTTCCCGCGCGACGTCGTCGGTCATGAACTCTCACCACCCCGGGCATCACAGGCCGCGATCGCTCGGAGCGAAGCTGCCGCCGCTGAGCGCAACTCCCGCGCCCGGCCCGACGCAAGCAAGGAGCGCTTGCCCGCAAGCGTCTCGAGCACGGGTACGGACCTGCTGGCGCCAATGTGCCCCAGCGCCTCGATGGCCTCGACACGCGGACCGGTATCGCGGTTGCCCCGGCCCTCGCCGGCTGCCACCCGCTCCAGCGCCTCGACGGCACCGCGAGTCCGGGCAACGCCGAGGTAGCGGGCGGCCAGCTGCACGTTCTGCGCATCAGGATCGTCTAGCGCTGCGACCAGCATCTCATCGGCCAGCTTGTCCTGGACGCCCGCCAAGGCGCGGATCGTCTCGCGTCGGACGCGCGCATCGGAGTGCCTGAGCGTACGCCCCAACGCAGGCAGTATCTCAGGCACACGCGTCCTGCCGAGGATGGCGACCACGTTGCGCGCAACATACCAACGCGGATCGCTCACCCGGGCGCCGAGCTCGTCGATGTGCTGCGCGGCTATGTCCGAGACCAGGTCCACAAGCGCCTTGCGCGCCGCCATGTCCGGCTCGTCTGCAAGGACCTCGAGCAGCGGGTCGATCGCACCGCGGCCAAGCGCTTCGAGCAGCCGCTTGCACGCCTCGTGCTCGGCCGTGCCCGCACGATACATGCGAAGCGCCTTCGTCACCGACCGCATGCCGTCGGTGGTGCCGAGTGACTGCAACGCCTTGAGCGCTCGCTGTCGCCGCTCGGGGTCCAGCTCGGGCTGTTCGATCGTTGCCACCATAGCCTCGGCGGCATCGGCGGCCACGTCGAAATCGCCGCGGTCGATCAGAAGGCCGATGGTGTCTTCGATCTCCGACATCAGGTCGTCGAAGTGCTCTCCTCCCGCGTCCACAGCGGTAAGGGTGACAAGTGCGCGAACGACATCCCCGTCGGTCAATCCGCGCCGCGATTCCTCCTGGACCTTCACGTAGCCGGGGTCCTGTTCGAACTCTTGCGCGATGCGAGTGGGCGCCAGATCGATCATCTTCAGGATGGAGTCAACGGACTGTTCCTGGGCTTGCTCGGTCTCCGCGGCGCCGCCGACTGTGAGTCGCGATGGCGTCACTGCGTCGAGAACGTCCTCGACGGTCTCGTCACTCAAACCGCCGTGGCGCATCGCAGCACCGGCCGCGTTGATCACGTCGTCACGACCCGAAAGGCTGATGAGCGCAAGGTTCCTGATCGCTCGAGCCAGCCCCTCGACCGAGACCGTGTCGTCGCTCAGCCCCTCGACCAGCACCCGGGAGATGAAGTCGATGTCCATCTGCCGAAGCACGTTAGCGATCGCTTCGTCGGTCCTGGCGTCGGGAAGCAGTTTCTCGGTGAGCAAGGCGCGCCGTATCTCGGGTTCCAGGTCGGCTATCGCCTCGGCTAGCGCGTGGAACAGCCTCGGCCGGACGTCTACGCTTTGCTGGGCGGCCATGTGCGCAAGTTCCCTCACGGGCATGGCCTGCAGCGCCTCGTCGACCGAACTGCCGCGTGACGCATGCGTTTCTTTGAGGTAGCCGGCGAGCACCGCCGGGTCCTGCAACACGCGCACGAGAACCCTCTGGTCGCGTGGGCGCCCTCCGAAAGCCGCGGCCAAGATCTCATCGATGCTCTCGGCCGACGGTGGCCACTCCTCAGGTGCCGGCGCCTCCGCGTCGGCCTGTACGTTCGTGTCGACGATCCTTGCGGCGGCCTGCTTGACCGTTATCGAGTCGACACCCAGGTCCCACAGGCGGTTCTCAAACCCCCCGGCAGACGCCAGGTCGCCCGGTGCCGTCTTCAGAATGCCCAGGAACCGCACGATGTCGTCGGCCGTCGCTCCCGCGTGGAAGCGCACCTCGGCCAGACCGCGGTTGTACAGCTCGCGGGCGAAGGACTCGAACGCCGGCTGACCCTCGAACACGACCAAGGACCCGAACGCCAACCCCGTCTTGGAAACCTTGAACCGGACTTCGGCGGAATCGCGAAGCACCGCGCGCAACAAGTCGGCCGCCTCTTGCGCGTTCTCCCGGGGGATACTGCTTGCCGAGGGGTACAGCAGGACCGCCTTGAGTGTTACAACGAGTTGCTTGACGAACCGCTCGACAGCAGCGGGGACAGCGGGCGCGTCGCTGTGCTCGATCGGCACGGACTCCTCCTTCGCCGCGTTGCGGCTCCCCTCGTGACCGTTCCATTATACGTATGGGACGCCCCCGGGTGAGAGCGCTGACCGATGCTATGATTCGGCCCATGAAACCAGCTTGCGCACCCCTCACCCTCGCCTCCGCTTCGCCACGGCGCCGCAGATTGCTGGACTGGCTCGGCGTGCCCTTCGAGTCGACAGCGGTCGAGATCGATGAGTCCCTCGACGGGCCGCTCGCCGAAGACCCCGAGGCGCTCGCGCGCGACCTGGCTCAGCGCAAGGCGATCGCCACTCGTGAGGCGCTGGCTGCCCAGCAGCCCGCGAGTGCCGAAGCGCCCGACACCGTCATCCTCGCCTTCGACACGATCGTGGTGCTCGGCGACCGCGTATTGGGCAAGCCCGCGGACCGCGACGACGCTCGCCGGATGCTCGCTCAACTGTCCGGCCGCACACACGATGTCGTCACGGGCGTCGCGGTCCTGTGCCCAGGAGCGCTCGCGTCCGAGTCGTTCGCCGTTCGCACACCGGTATCCATGCGTAGCCTTCCCGCCGACATGCTCGAAGACTGGCTAGACGGAGACGAGGTCTTGGGATGTGCCGGGGCGTACAACATCGAGCGTCACCTGGCGTCGGTCGAGCTCGACCAGTGCTTCCAGAACGTCGCGGGGCTGCCGCTTTGTCACCTCTACGGCGCGCTTCACCGGATGCCGCGCGGATGCGCTAGCCAGGCTCCCACCTCCCCGGTGGCAGCCTGCGACGCCGCGCGCGGCGTCACGTGTGCGCTCGGCCCGCGACTCGTGCGCGAGGCGCATACTTAGCGGCGCGCGACCACGATCACGGACTCGTCGGCCCCTTCATCCAGCGGCGTACGCTCGTGATCGCCGAAGAATTCCGCGCGCGCGAAACCCGCGCGCGCCAGCTCCTCGGCAAGCAGGGACGGTGGGAGTGCGGTGTGCCGCGAGCGACGGTCGTCGAGGACCCAAGGGGCGGCGCCGATGTCAGCCGGGTCGGGCAGATCCGGCCCCTCGCTCACGGGCGGTCGAGACAGCGTGATGAAGTTGAAGACGAACGCGTCTTCGACGCGGTCGATGACGCGCAGGAACACGAAGTCGCCCTCCGACGTCGAGCGGAACTTGGGCGGGAACGCGCGCACGTTTCCGCGGGAGAGCCGCTCGTGGTTCACGAGGTGGAGGACGAGGACGCCATCGGAAGCCAGCACGCTCTCGAAGGCAGCCAGTGCGCGGCGCAGGCCTTCCACCCCCTCGACGTGTGGGAGCCCGTTGCCCAGCGAGAGCACCGCGTCCACCGGCGCGTCCACGAAGCTGCCCGCCTGTTCGAACACGCCCTGCTGTAAACGGATCGATACCCCGGCCTCGTGTACGTTCTCCCGCGCCGACGCGAGCATGTCCTCGCTCGGGTCGAAAGCGACGACTTCGATCCCCATCTTGGCGAACTCGATCGCATGCCGCGCACTCCCACAGCCCGCGTCCAGCAGCCGCCGGACGCCCACCTGCTCGAACAGGTCGCGAAAGAACGGCATCTCGCGCGCCAGCCGCGCGTCCCAATCAACGAACACGTCGTAGGGCGCGTTCTTCCATGCGCTCGCCATCCCTAATCATCCAATCCGAAGATCCGCACTGCGTTTCCGCGCAGGATCAGGTCGCGGTCGGCGTCCGAGACGCCCATCTCCTCGAGCGTACGGCGCTGCTGGTACGCGATCCACGTGCGGTAGGGCTTGATGGTGCTCGCGTCGGTGCCGAACAGGATGCGCTCGGACCCGATGGACTCCAGACAGCGCTGAAACGCTTGCTCGAGCGTGATGGGGTAGGCCATGAAGTCGCGCCAGTTGTTCGTGCCCGACGTGTCCACGCACACGTTCTTGCACTGGTATGCGAGCTTGAGCACGTTGTCGAGATACCCCGCGCCGAAGTGCGCGATCACGAAGGAGATGTCCGGGTAGTCGCGAGCCACCGGCGACAGGTCGATCGGGTCGGCGTAGCGCAGGTCCACGTCGGGTGCCACGCTCACCCCGTAGTGGATGATGAAATTCGCACCAAGCCGGGCTGCCTTGTCCAGGAACGGCCGACATGCCGGGTCGCTCAGCTTGTAGCAGCGGTTGACCGGTAGCAGTTTCACACCCTTGAAGCCGGCGGCGATCTCCCGTTCGAGTAGCTCGGGGGCATCAGCCGCGCGTGGGTCGACGTTGCACAACGCGCGGATGTGACCTTTGGCCGCGGTGATGAAGTCGCGCATGTACTGCGAATCCGGCATGACAGAGACCACGAGCGCCTTGGTGACGCCGCCCGCGTGGATGCGTTCCACGTACCATTCGGCCACCTCTTCGGCGCTCATGTCAGGGAGCGCATCTCCCCACCGGCCGAACTTGCGCTCTTCAAGCGCCTTCTTGAACCGCGCGCTCTCGTCGGGGTGCGCCGCAACGAACTCCGCGAACATCGGCACGGTGAACAGGTGGACGTGAGCGTCCACGATGTCGCCGGGACTTGTGGCTGGCGCGGGTGAGAGAGAGCTCATCGGCAGCCTACGGGGCCGGCGGCGCGGGCGGCGCGGGAGGTTGCTCGTACGACTGACCGTGCTTGGGTTCCTCAGGTATCACGATCGACGCCACGATGTACGCCACAAAGAACGGCCAGAAGTCGAACAGGAACGCCAGGGCGACCACGATCAGCCGGAACAGCGTGGGGTCCGTACCGAAGTAGTCGGCGAGGCCGCCGATGACCCCGGCGATCATCTTGTGCTCGCGTGACCGGTACAGCCGCCTGTCACCGGAGGGCAAGCGGATGTGGAGCCTGTCCCGGTACACGATCAGCGCGATCCCACCGATAAGCAGCGCCCCCGCGACGAGCACCTGTCGGATATCACCCCAGTACGCGCGAAACGGACGCAGCAGGTCGAGCGTGCGCCATGCGTTCAGCCCGCCGAACATCGAGATGCCCACGATGATGAGCAATATGCCGAAGGCCACCGTCAAGAAGCGTCGGATCTCCGGGTCGGGGCCCGTGAATTGTGGCGGCTGGTGCGGTTGTGGTGGCTGGGGTGGCTGCGGTTGTGGTGGCTGGGACGGCTGCGGTTGTGGTGGCTGCGGTTGTGGTGGCTGGGGCGGCTGGTTCGTCGTGTTGTCTTCAGCGCTCATCGTATCCCTCCTAGTAGCGGACGATGTCGATGCTCGATACTCCGCTGGACACCTCGATGTCGTACGCGTTGCGCGAGCGGTCGTAGTCGTCGGTCTCGTACGTCCTCGACCCGATCGTCGGGCCGCCGGACTCTGCGATAGTGATGTTCCCCAGGCCGGCATTCGCTACGACCCGGAACGGCGCACCTTCGGGAATGCGGATCTGAACGGTGCTGACTCCCGACTGGACACGAACTCCCACGCGGCCCGCGCCGGCCGCGAGCTCGCCGAGCGTGATGGTGGAGTCGGAGACACCGGTCTTCACGACAAGGTCACGAACGTCCACATCCGCGAAGTCGGCGTCGAGCTGGCTCACGCCGGAGTCGATCTCGACGTCCCACTCCACGTCTTCGGACAGCGTGACGTCAAGTCGAGGTCGGCCGCGGTATCCGATCCAAACGCCGTCCCCGCCCATCGAAACGTCCGCCTCGACACTCGACCCGCTGGTAGCCACGTCGAACTCCGGGTCGCCGAACGGCGTGGCACCCTCTGCCGTAATGAGGTCCGTTCCGGACTCCACGATCACCTCGCCGACGGACCCCTCGATTGTGACCTGCCCTCGTTCGACGCGGGAAGACGCCGGTTCACTGTACTCGAACGACTCGGCCCGCGGCCCGGCAATGCCGAACGAGAGATTGAACGTGCCCGACGGCAGGACAAACGCGCCGTAGAGCAGTCCACCGAGCACTACAAGGCTCGACAGCGTCCGCAACCATCCGCTGTCCAACCCCTTGCCTATGATGTCGATGCCGGCCGCAATGAGCAGCAGCGGCCACAGGCTGAACACCGACAGCCACAGACCCCAACTCAGCGAGCCGGCAGTGATGCCAAGGAACAGCAGGCCGATCGTGATGATCGTGATGCCCTCCACAGCACGGTTCACCCGATTGCGGCCTTCATCGCCCTCGGTGAACATCGTCCTGACTCCCGCGGCAACGACCAGCAGCGGCCATAGTTGCCATATCCGTACGCCGGGAATGAAGCGGTCGGCCAGTATCGCGAGTCCCACGAACACCAGTATGAACCCGAACCACAACCCGGCACGCTTCCTGGGCCACTCCGGCGGCCGACCGTTCGGGCCGAACGGCGACTGGCCGGGGGGCGCCGGAGGTTGGCCGGGAGGCGGTGGGACGGTGGCCTGCGGCGCACCCGCATGACCCTGAGCGTCGTACGTCTCGCTCGAATCAGCCATCGGTATCCCCCTTTGCATGCGTGCCGCGACTCGCGGCACGACCCGTCAGGTCTCAGTACTTCGGCGGCTCTCCGGCGTCGTCGGCCCAGGTCACGAGCACCCGGGCGATGCGGCGGCGACGGACCGCTTGAACGGTGAACGTCGCTCTGTCGACCTGGACCGACTCACCCGGAACGGGTATATGCCCCAACTCAGCAAGGAGCCAGCCCGCGAGCGTCTCGTACTCATCGGACTCGGCCACCGGCAGTCCCATCTCGACCGCGTCTTCCACCGAATAGCGACCGTCGATCACCCACTGCCGCTCGCCTATCGTGGTCACGTATCTGCGGTCGCGGTCGAACTCGTCGGCCACTTCGCCGATGACCTCCTCGACCACGTCCTCGATCGTCACGAGACCCGCCGTCCCTCCGTACTCGTCTACAACGATGAACATGTGGTTGTGCAGCGTTTGCATCTCGGAGAGCACTGACAGGATCGGCTTGGTCTCCGGCACGAACACCGGGGGCCGCATGTACTCTGTCAGAAGGTCGCCGAGTGTTCCCGCAGCAGCCGGGCCGACGAGGTCTTTGAGCAGCACCACGCCGACCACGGTGTCCGGGTCTTCGTGTACGACGGGCAGTCTCGAGAAGCCCGATGATCGGAACACCTTGAGCGCCTCCGCTACTGAGACGCTGTCTTCGACCAGCACCATGTCGACGCGCGGGACCATGATCTCGCGGGCAACGGTGTCTCCGAGCTCGAAGATCTCGTGGATCATGCGCTTTTCTTCTTCGAGCAAGCTGCCTTGCTCGGTCACGAGCAGCTTTATCTCCTCCTCCGAGATGCCGGGCCGTCCTTCCCCCGGCGTCACGCCGAGAAGCCGGGCAACGACATCGGTCGATTTGGCGAGGAACCACACGAGCGGAGAGACCGCCGTGGCCATGACGTTGATGGGAGGCGCGACCGCGCGCGCGACACCTTCCGCGCGCTGCAGCCCGAGTCGTTTGGGGGCGAGTTCGCCCACCACCAGGGTGAAGTAGGCGATGACCACCGTGACGAGGAACACGGACAGACCCCCTGCGATCCCCGCCAACCACGGGCTGCCAAGCGAAGCCAACCACTCGGCAAGCGGCGCGGCCAGGCTCACCGCCGCGGTCGCCGACGCCATGAACCCGACCAGCGTAATGCCGATCTGAATCGTTGCGAGCAGTCGGGACGGGTCCTCGGCAAGCCGAAGCGCGGCTTGCGCCCCCGCTGAGCCCTCCTCGGCTGCCTTCTTGAGCACCGCCCTGCGCGCGCTGATGAGCGCGATCTCGGCAGCCGCGAAGTAGCCGTTCAAGATAATGAGACCGATGATGAGTCCGATCTCGATCGCGTAGCCGTCCATGCGGCTAGGGTAGCACCGAAGTCTGCCGAAGTGGGGTCTGGAACCAGCCGGGGCCTCAAGAAGCCGCTCACCTTCCCGATGTATTAGACGTGTGCGCCACCGTGCGCGAGAATCGGGGGTGCCGCCGGGGGCTTCGTGGCGGCACGATCTCGCCACGCTACCTAGCTTGCCTTGCTCTCTACGATGAGGGACGGCCACGTGAACGACAACGACTCGACAGCGCGGCTCGAGCAGATCGTCCGCAACATAGCGGCGGCAGCCAAGAGCGTCCAGCTCTATCCGCCGTCGAGTCCCATCCCCCAGCAGACTATCGCCGCTGCCGTCGCGGCGCTCGAGGAATACCTGCGCGAGGAGCCTGTCGTTAGCCTTCGTGTCGGCCGAACAGGTTTCGAATCGCGCGGCAGCGAGCTGTCCGTCGGCGTAGCCGGTGTGGCTGACCTCGCAGCGACACTGCGCGAGCACGGTATCGCAGAGCTCGACGTGCTGCCGGGGTGCTCGGCCACCGACCTCTCGGCATTCCTCGACACCGTCGTTCTCACACCGGACGAGGTCCGCGCAGCCGGCGGCATCGGCACGGCTCTTCTCACGGCAGGTGTTGAGAGCATCCGCGTGACCGATGTCCATCTCACCGTCATCGAGGAGACCGAGTACGAACCTGACGGCGACATGGACGAGTTCCTGCGAGCGCTCGCAACAGACCCCGACAAGCTCGCCGCGTGGATGGCTGCTGCGTCCGCGGGCGATCCAGCCGCGTTCGCTGAAGGGCTCGAGGAGCTGGCCGCGTCCTGCGGTTCGCAAGGTACGAGTGCCCTGGCCGAGACGCTGGCCAAGGCGTTTATGGCCCAGGAGTCGGACGGCAAGGACGCCCTGATCGGACTCGCGCTCGACCCAGGCATCGTGCGAGACCTGGCGGGCGGCATGTTCGCACACTTGGCCGACCCCGACATCGCTCAGTCCGTGGCCGGCGGGCTGTTCGGCGAGAACATGCTGTCGCTGTCCAACGCGCTCGTGCACCTGCCGCTGGCGGACCGCCTGCAGAGTGTCTACGACCAGGTCCAAGCTCAGTTGCCGCAGCTCGGCCACAACGACAAGGAGCTCACCTTCCTCGAACACATGCTCGAGGTCCGCAGCAGGACCGAGCCCGAAGTCCCCCTCGTCGAGGCTGACGAGCGCTATCGGCAGGTCGCTGAAGCTTCGCGCCTTTCTGCCGAGGAGATCGAGGCGGCGCGCCAACGCACCTTCGGCGAGACGGCAAGCACGCCCGCCTCCGGCGTCCGCACGATGCTTTCGCTGCTCGACCAACAGCGGGACTTCGATTTGTATTGCGAGACTCTCGACAATCTCGCCGCCATGGTTCCCCGTCTGGTGCGAGACGGAGATCTCGCGCTCGCACAACGCATCGTGACCGAGTTGTCGGCGCGAGCCACGCGGGGCAATCTTGCGTGGCCCGAGCTCGAAGAGCGCTTCCGATGCGCATTGGCCGATGCGCTTTCCGAGCAGACCATGCGCACACTGGTGGACACCCTTGTGGCCCACCCTGAGCAGACCTCCCATGTCTCCGAGTTCGTGCGATACGCCCCCGACGACGCCACGCGCGGCTTCGTAGTGCAGGCGGTAGCGCACAAGGAAACCGGGGTCGCCATCGCCGAGCAGCTTCTGGGCCGACGCGTGGTCGACATTCTCGCCTCGATGGCGGCCACCGCGCAGTGGTACCAGCTCGGCGCGATCGTGCAGCGCCTGGCGGTGGAACCCGATCAGCGCTACGCGCAGGTGGTTCGCAGCGCACTCCAGCGCAGCGACGAGCAGTCCCGTCGCGAGGCCGCCGCGGGTGTGGCCGCGAGCGGCAGCCCCACCTCGGCCGCGCTCCTCGCCGACCTGGTCCGCGACGAGAGCCCCGAGGTGGCGATCGTCGCCATCCGCGCGCTCGCCAAACACCGGGTCCACGGGGGCGCCGAGCTTCTCGCCCGACGGCTCGGCGACCTCGACCTGGACGGCAAGGACTTCATGATCGGCCGGGAGATCATAGGGGCGCTCGCCCGGATCGACGAGCCCGCCGCAGCCGACGCCTTGCACGGGCTCGCGAACAGACGGGCGCTCATCAAGCGTGGGCACTTCGCCGAGGTGCAGGAGCTGGTGCGCCAGGCGCTCAGCGTCAAGGCGGGCAAAGGGGTGGCTGAATGATCGATCAGGCCGCACAAGTCGTGACCGCACTGGCCGCAGGTCGCAAGGCCAACCAGCTCTATCCGCCGGCGCACCCCACATTCGTTGAGGCGATGGACGCACTGGCCGCGGCCACGGCTGACGCCACCGCAGGCGGCATCTTCCAGCTCAACCTGCACCAGGGCCGCCTATACAGCGAAGACACACCCGTTTCCCAGGACGCCCCTGGCGTCAAGGCGATACAGGACGCGTTCGAGTCGCGCAGCATACAGAGCGCAACGTTCCACGTAGGCATGACGCGCGAGGAGGCGATCGCATTCATCGAGGTGCTCGCCTTGCGACCCTCACCGGACCTCGATGTGGAAAAGGAGCTGTCGGATCGAGGCGTCGAGCACATCACCATCGCATTCCTGCTCGACGACGACAGCGACGAGCGGGCTGAACGCGAGCGGCTCAGGGAGCAAGACCGCGCACTTTACAACCGGCTAGTCGGCGTACTCCGGGCTCTTTCCTCACGGGTGGCCGAGCGCGATACGCCCGATGTGGCGGGAGCTTCCGGCATCGTTGCGACCATCATGTCGCGACTGCTCGATGACCAAGCTGCGGTCCTTGGCCTGGCGACGATCAAGGGGCAGACCGAGACCAACCTGTTCCACTCGATCAACGTCATGATCTACTCGATCACGCTCGGAGCTTCACTTGGACTGCCCGAGGAAGGGCTGTCCTCACTCGGTGTCTCGGCCCTCATGCACGACATCGGGAAGGCGGCGTTCGACCACTCTGACCCTGCACAACTCGAGCTGATGCGGCAGGCACACCCTACTGTCGGAGCGGACATCCTTGCGCGCCTGCCCGACCAAGACAAGGCGCCCATGCTCGTGGCCTACGAGCACCACATGTACCCTGACGGCTCGGGATACCCGGAGCGCCCAGCGGACTACATCGCGCACCCCTACAGCAGGATGGTCGCTATCGCCAACCGCTACGCCAACCTCGTGGACCCGGGGTCCGGCATCGAGCCCCTCACGCCAGACCGCGCGGTCATGCAGCTGCTCGCTGAGAGCACGAGCGTCCTCGACCCCCTGTTCACCAGGATGTTCGCCAAAGCGATGGGGGTCTTCCCGATCGGGTGTATGGTCCGTCTGGAAGACCAGTCTGTCGGAGTCGTTGTGCGCAAAGGCGACGATGCCCTGCGCCCGATCGTGCGGGTGATCTACGACCCGGCGGGACTCGAGATCGACGATCCGCAAGATGTCGACCTTGTCGCCGAGGACTCACGCATCATCGAGGTCGTGACGCCTGAAAGCCTCAACGTTGCGGTCTCGGACCACGTGTGAGGGGCGAGACGGGCTGGCCGATCGCCAGGAGGTGCGCGTCTACGCCGGGGACTGAGGGTTGATCTTGTGCAGGACCAGCGCGATCAGCGCGAGCCTGCGGCCACGGTCCTGGCACGCATCAACGAACTTGGCGATCGTATCACGCATCTCCGGGGTGGGCTTGTACCGTATGAGGCCTCCGGCGCACTGGAGTATCCTGCCGGCGCACAACGCGTCGATCTCTGGTTCGAGCTCCTCAACGCGCCTTCCGAGCCGCGAGGCAAGCCCGCTGGCGTCGAGGACTGCGTCAGGGTTCCGATGGAAGAACACGAGTATGTCCCAGGTCAGAAGAGACCTGACGTGACGCTCCACGAACTGCATCACCGAGGGTCCGAGGACCCCCTCGAGGTCATACACGTCTACCGTCCCCTGCGTCGATGCGTGCGTGCATATATCTCGCCGCCACTCTTCACTTCGTGCGCGGCTCCGTTCAGACGTATTATCGGCACGAAAAGCAGGACAAGTTTATCGTAACGTCCGTCCATTGCCATCAATCGCAGTCCACCGGGGCGTAGTCGCGTATGAACGGTATCGCGGTCAGACGAACGGCGGCGCAAGTGATCGTCGACGCACTCGCCTTACCGTACGCCTGTCCGTAACCGTACGCCTGTCCCCTCTGGATGCACAATGGGGGCCGAAATCGTCGTCGCAAGGCCATGTGGAACGAGGCCTGCAGACGGAACCGGTTTCCTCAGGTCGCTTGCTCTTCCAGCGTGCAGATCTTTTGCATGCGCGAGGCGAGCATGAACAGAAGGGCGGCAATCAGCATGGGAGCGATCAACACGGCAGACATGGTGATCCATATGCCAAGGTTGTCCCACGGCACGATCGCGCCGTAGACGATCACGCCAACCGCACCTGCGGTCAGTAAGAGCGAGGCCAGCACTTCGTAGAACCACCCGATCGCTAGCGCCACGATGGTTATCGCAAGCGGGATGAGAGCGCTCCCGAGTGAATCCGAGAGGGCCTTGTCCTCGTAGGCGAAGTTCGCACCGAACACGGCTGCCACCCAGAACAGTCCGCCGAGCGCCACGAAGATGCGGGCCACCAGCCGCTCCACGTTCATCCGCTCCGTGTTGCACGTGCGCGAAAGTAGTTCCATACCGAGCTCCCCTCGACTCGCGTTTCCTCGGCCTGCCTGCGACGTAGCTCACCGCCAACCGTGTAGCGGCTCCTTGCGTCGTTTATACCCCCGAGCGCGACCACCCCTCGGCAGAAAACGCCCACGGGCCTTGATAGCATGTGGTTCCTTGGTCGTGGCGGGCACGCGATTCGCGAGGGGAACACTACATGTAGCGGCGATGCTCCCGCTGCGCCAGCTGATCGCCCCGCGAAAGGAACCGAGATGAAGCCGCTCGCACTGACCCTCATGGCGCTGACGTGTGTCGCGCTGGTTGTGTCGCTGGTGGGCTGCGCGCCGTCGCCCGACAGCTCCGCTTCTAACGGCGGAGACGCAACCGACTTGGGTGCCGTGGAGGTCGAGCAGTACGAAGGCCAGGACCTCTCGTCGATCGACGATTTCCGCGAAAACTCGATCAAGGGTCCGCAGAGCGTCGACGCGTCCGAGTACCGCCTCCGGGTCACTGGCCTGGTGGACCAGCCGCTCGAGCTGACCTACGACGACGCGCTCGGCAATCGTGAGCGCTTCGAGAAGGTCGTGACGCTCAACTGCGTGGAGGGCTGGAGCGTCGACATCCTGTGGGAGGGCGTGCTGGTGTCCGACATCATCGACCAGGCGGGCGTCGACCCGAGCGCCACAACGGTCATCTTCAAGGCGGTCGACGGCTACTCGACGTCGTTGCCGCTCGATTACATCCGCAGCCGACAGATCCTGATGGCCTACGAGATGAACGGTGTCGAACTGCCACCGGAGCGCGGCTTCCCGTTCCAGCTCGTGGCCGAGCGCAAGTGGGGATACAAATGGATCAAATGGATCGAGGAGATCGAGTTGTCCTCGGACGAGGAATACCGGGGGTACTGGGAGCAGCGCGGCTACTCGAACGACGGTGACCTGACCGGCGACTCCCGCGACTGAGCTATCGGTCTGAGGGCTCGACGAGTTCGACGCCCTCCGATACGAAGTGGCACCACAAGCACGCTGCCTCGACGTGGTCCTCCGGAGCCTCTTGGGCGGGGTTCACCGGCTGGATCACCACGTGCATCACCACCCAGGCGACCACCACGGTCGCCGCGAGGCCGGCACCTATGCGGACTGTCCTCGGCACGCTCCTGCGTCACCGCATCCGGCTAGAAGACGTATAGCACCACGGCGAGAAAGTGGCACACGCTTCCGGCAAGCACGAACACGTGCCATACCGCGTGGAAGTATGGGAACCGTTTGAGAACGTAGAAGATCGTGCCCACCGTGTACGCAAGACCTCCGGCCACGAGCAGCCACACACCCGCTGGATCGAGCGCGGCAAGAAGCGGGCTCATCGCGAACACGACTGCCCATCCCATCCCCAGGTAAACGAGCACCGAGACCCACCTCGGCCGGTAGGTCCACGCTGCTTCGGCGGCGATGCCGACGACCGCCAAGGTCCACACCCCCACGAACAGCCACCAGCCCCCGCTGTCGCGCAGCGTGACGAGCGTGAACGGGGTGTAGGACCCTGCGATCAGCAGGTAGATGCCTGCATGGTCGAGGATCTTGAATACGTGCTTCGCGCTCGGCCACGGGATCGCGTGATAAAGGGTAGAAGCGCTGTACTCCAAGACGAGGGAGATGCCGTACACCAAACCGCTCGCCAGCAGCCACCTGTCTCCGGATTGCGCCCCGAACACGGCCAACATGGTGAGCGCCGCGATGCTCAGCGCGACACCTATGCCGTGTATGACGCTGTTGGCGATCTCCTCGCCGATCGTGTACGGGCGACTCCGTGACGATGCGGCATCCGCGACGAACGTGCTCACGTGTGGGCCCTTCCGATGCTGCTCAGGGGCATCTCGCGCACGGAACATGCTATCACGGCCACCGGCGGGTGAGGGCTCTGGATGGCCGCGGAGCCGCGCTTGAGCCGAACCACTCGCGCGACCGCCTCAGCCTCGCGCGCCAACACGAGCGTCGAGTCCGTCCCGGCACCCACAGCGAGCGGCTGACCCAGGGACGAACCCGCCGATCCGAGCACGAGCACGAGTCCGACAGCGATCATGATGCGCTTTCCCCAAGACATCGGGTGTCTACCTCCGCGAAACTTCCGGACGTGCATTGATTCCTGGCAATACGTATCTTCGGCCGCTGGTGTGGAAGCGCGGTGGCGGTGTGGCAACGCGCCAGTGACGGAGTGTGACGGTACGGTGGCAGGGGCGTCTTCACACCGTTCGGGGCGGGCTGCCGATATCATGTGGTGAGGTGGACCCGACCCCGAAAGGCAACGAGTGCGGCGTACCTCACCAGACGGTCACATCCCCCGGCTGCGTGCTTGGCGCGTGCCCACCTCGTGTGTGCGTGCGTTCCTTGTGACGGCCGTGTTCGCGGCGCTGTCGTGCGGGCCACTCGCCGCAGATGCGGCCGCTCGCACGGTGCCGATGAGTGTGGACCGGATGGCCGGGCACGCCCACCGCGTGGTGGTCGCCCAGGTGACCTCGGTCCAGCCCAGGACTGACGCGGCGCAAGGCGTTGTGACCGAGGTAGAGCTGCTGACCGAACGCTTACTCAAGGGCGTCGCTCCCGCCGCGTTCACGCTCGTGGTGCCGGGTGGCACCGTGGGCGAGATCACGGTGTGGGTCAGCGACACTCCGGCTATGGCGGTCGGTGAAAGAGTCGTGCTGTTCCTGGACGCTTCAGACCGCGTGGTGGCCGGTGAGCACGGCTGCCTGCGGGTGCGCAAGGACCGGGTAGCAGGCACCGATCACACGCTCGCCCAGCTCGAAGCGCGACTCGCGGCCGTCGCGATCGACCCCGCACGGCGCCCGGCTCTGCCCGAGGTCTTCCGCAGGGGCGCCACACCCGCGCCGACTGCCCAGGAAGCACCGGCCGGGACAGTCGCGCTGCCTCTTGTGACCGAGATCTCGCCTGACGCCGTCGCCGCAGGCACGGGGAGTGTCATCACGATCACCGGCACCGGCTTCGGCCCGGTACCCGGACGTGTCGAGTTCTTCTACCGGGAGGGCAGGCCTGCGGTTGTGGCCTCAGGCCCCCTGCTGCGCCAGTGGAGCGACACGCTGATCGTCGCCGAAGTGCCGGTCGCCAGCGTCGAGGGTTACCCGGCGTCCCCGGGCACCGGACCCGTGCGGGTCGTGACTGCGACCGGAATGCCATCCGTGGGCACGGAGCTTAGGGTCACGTTCGGTTACGGAAGCGCCAGGTGGCCTGACGGCGACGTGATGTACTACGTCAACACGAACACCGCCGACACGACGGACGAACTCGCGATGGTCCAGGCCGCAGCAGCGACCTGGAGCGAGCAGGGCTCGTTCGGCCTGGTCTACGGCGGACCGAGCGAGCAGACCGTAGCGTCGCAAGCACTGTTCAATGGGAGCAACGACGTGTTCTGGGCGGACCTGCCCGCGGGCGTCCTGGGCCAGGCGCGTCGTCTGCAATACGCCGGCGAGCTCGTGGAGTGCGACTTCGCGTTCGCACGCGACGTCGTTGTCGACGGTACGCGACGCCCCTGGGGCGACGGCTCGGAGGGCACCTACGACGTACAGTCGACCGCGCTGCACGAGCTGGGTCACTGGCTCTCCCTTCGCGACCAGTACGGTGACGGAGACGCGGACGAGGTCATGTACGGCTGGGGCATGCTCGGCGAACGAAAACGCGAGCTGCACCCCTACGACGCTATGGGACTGAGCTGGATCTACGACCGCACGGGTGACTTCACCCCGCCGGTGACGAGCGCGGCAGGTGTGCCTGTCGCGTGGAGTCGCAGCGATGTCAACGTCGCGCTCTCGGCCACCGACGACGACAGCGGGGTCGCGCGCACCTACTACCGGGTGGACAGCGAGCCCGTCGAGGTCTACGCGACACCCATCGCTTTCCAGACCGAAGGCGTGCGCTCTCTCGTGTACTGGTCGGTCGACACGTCCGGCAATGTGGAGCCCGCCACCATAGTCCCCGTGCGCATCGACAGAACGCCGCCGGTGTCGAACGCAACGGTCAGACCCGCCTACGTGCGGCAGGCGAGCTTCGAGATATCGGCCGACGACGACCTTTCGGGCGTGGCCGAGGTGCGGTGCAGCATCGACGGCGGCCCCGAGCGCGCCGGACCGACGGTGAGCGTTTCGGGTACCGGACGCCACTCGGTGACGTACTTCGCCGTTGACGAAGCCGGCAACGCAGAGAGCCCTCGTGCTTACGAGTTCGATATCGTGGACCCGCCACCAGTGGTCCGTGTGGCCGGCGACACGCGCTTCGAGACCTCCGTGCGAATCAGCCAGCACAACTTCGCCGACGGCTCGGTGAACACCGTGGTCCTCGCTGCGGGCAACGGATACGCAGATGCTCTGGCCGCCTCCGGGTTGGCCGGATGCCTCCGCTCGCCCGTCCTGCTCACCAGGCCGGACTCCCTGCCGGCACAGGTCGCAGACGAGCTGCGACGGCTCGGCGCGAGCCGGGTGATAGTGATCGGGGGTCCTGCGGCCGTGGGCGACGCTGTGTTCGCCGCACTGTCCTCGCAGGGCCTGCGCGCCGAGCGCATAGGCGGCATCGACCGCTACGACACGGCCGCCCGCGTGGCGCGACGTATCGCCGCGATCACCGGGAACGACTCGTCGGCCACGGCGTTTCTTGCGCGCGGGGACTCCTACGCCGACGCGCTTGCCGCGGCCCCGCTCGCGTACTCGTTGAGCGCACCAGTTCTGCTTACCCGGCCCAACGCGCTCCCGGCGACCGCGGGAGATGCGGCTCGCGCCGTCGGCATCGCACACCTGGTCGTCGCGGGAGGTGTGGCTGCCGTCAGCGACGACGTCGCGTCCTCGTTCGGCGTGCCGTTCACTCGCGCCGCCGGACCGGACCGCTACGGCACCGCCGCCGAGCTCGCTACGCTCGCTATCGAACAGGGCTGGTGCACGCCGAGCGTCGCGGGCGTGACGACCGGCCGAGATTTCCCCGATGCGCTGTCCGGAGGGGCGGCGATGGGAGCACGTGACGGCATCATCCTGCTGACCCCGGGTGGCCGGCTGTCGAAGTCCGCCGGCAACGCGCTCGCCACGTGCGGGCTCACCCTGAGCGAGGTGCAGGTGCTGGGCGGTACGGGAGCCGTTGGCGAAGCGGTGCCCGGCGAGATCGCGGTGTTGTGGGAATGAGCGAAATCGTGCGCAAGCGCATCCGGATCTCCGGTGTGGTGCAGGGGGTATGGTTCCGGGCTTCGGCCAGAGAGAAGGCCCTCGAACACGGCGTGTCGGGATGGGTGCGCAACCTCGGCAACGGTGACGTCGAGGCGGTGCTCGAGGGTCCGGAAGCCGATGTTGACGCGGTGGTGGCCTGGTCGAGAAGCGGCCCGCCGCGAGCGCGAGTCGAGTCGGTCGAGGTGCAGCAGGAAACGCCGGAGGGGCTATCGGGCTTCAGTGTGCGCTAGAGTTCGCCGCGCCGTTCCTCGGCAGGTCGGCGCAACTGCAGCCGCATGTAGGCCATGGGCACACCGTCGCGGACGTGGCTGTGGTCGGTGAACGGCTCGCTCGGCTTGAACCCGAGTGACCCGTACATCGCGAGCGCCTCGCCCATGGAGTCCGGTAGCGTGGTGAGGCGCATCTCGGTGTAGCCGAGCTCAAGCGCCCGTTCGATCGCCGCCTCCGACAGCGCCCTGCCCAGCCCCCGCGCCCTAGCCTCGGGACGCACGTAGAGGCGCTTCATCTCGCACGCTCGCTCGCCATGCGCGCGGATGCCCACTACCCCAAGCGGCTCACCCTTCACGCCGGTAGCAAGGAGCAGCGAGCCGTGCGGTGGAGCGTACACCCCGGGCAGCGAGGCGATCTCACCGGGCAGGGTGACCGAGCACACCACGTCGCCAAGCCACGACGCATACTCGTCGAGAAGCTCGCGGACGGCTTCGATGCCTTCGACGTCGTCGGGCACGACTTCGCGGATCGTCCAGACCGCTCTATCTTTGCGCGACACGGCGAACCCCCTTCAGGTTCACCACCACCACTCCCACAAGCGATATGGTACCGCCGACGATCGCCAGCAGCGAGGGCACTTCGCCGAGCCATAACCACGCGATCCATGTCGCGTTGACGGGCTGGAAGTACAGGAAGGTCGCAAGCACGCTCGCCGGCATCTTCGAAAGCGCCGACGACCACAACACGTACGAGATTGCCCCAGGGAATATGCCGAGGAACACGACGGCCACTGTGGATTCGGCGCTCGCACTAGGCATCTGCTCGATCAGCCCGGGCGCGAACGCCAGCATGGGCAGCGTCCCGAACCAGATGGCATACGTCGTGAACTCCAAAGCCGAGTAACGCCTGAGCGGGCGCTTCCCAACGATCATGTACAGTGACGCCGCCACAGCGGCAACGACCACGAGAAGGGCGCCCGGTTCGAATCCCAGAGTGCCGCCCTCCCCGAAAGAGATGAGGGCCACGCCCGCGAACGACACGAGCACGCCCGCCCAACCCCATCCTGTCAGCCTTTCACCGAGCCAGGTCGTAGACAGAAGCGCGGTGAAGATGGGACTCGACGAGATCAGGAGCGCCGCCGCCCCGGCGGTCACAGTCTGTTCGCCGAAGTTCAGAGCGACGTGGTACACGGTGATGCCGAAGAAGCCTGCGAGCGCGATCATCGGCAGGTCTCTGCGGTCCGGAAGCGGCATTCGCGTCGCGATAGCGTACCCCAACAGGGTCACGGACGCAGTGCCGAACCGCAAGAGCGCGAGCTCGCCAGGCCCGTACGACGCCAACCCGGCGCGGATCCCCGCGAATGCCGAGGCCCACAGGAGAAGGGCGACCGCGATGGCCGCCCACGTCTTGGGGTCCCGTTGCCAATCAGGGGTTGTCGTCACTCGCACCTCGCACAACGGCGCGCCGCGGGTGCGACGCGCCGCTAGCCGAACGCGTTGATCACAGCGTACGCCGCCGCTAGAGCAGCCACAAGAGCCGCGTAGGCGTACATCTCACCGGTGTGAGGCCGCTCCACCTCGGGGTTGAAGAACACTATGATCCGGCGGGCCAGTGCCACGATCGCCGCCGCTATGACACCAGACAGATAGAGCCGCGGGTCCTCACGCGCCTCGAAGGCGAGGAAGGTGTCGATCAGCTCGATGCCGACGACCACGAGCAGGACGTCGGCGAGCAAGTGCAGGTAGGTGTAGGCCGACAACAGCCCGGTGGGCAACGGCCCGTCTTCGGGGGCGTGCTCGTGTCGTGCCGTGCGCGACCCCAGCGTCCTCCACATGACGACCAGGGCGTTCACCAGGCCCACAACAACGAGCAACCCCACGATGCCCATGAGCGCATACATCGCGTAGGCAGTGAAGACGTGCACCGCCTCACCGATACGTTCGCCCAGCATGCGAATCCCCTTCCTGCGGCATATGCGCTACCAAGCAAGATACCCGCTTCGGCAGCGGGTGCCGCACGAGCCCCCAGGCCGGGTCCGACGTGATAGGGCGATGATATAGTCCCACTGACGAAGGGACACCTCGCCCCGAAAGGTCTTGCCGTGATCGCAGAGGGGATCTGGCTCGAACTCGTCACGCTCGGCGCACTCATCTGGCTCGGCTACATGGGAGCACGGATCGCTAGCCGCTTCAGCCTGCCGTCAGTGACCGGATTTCTCTTGGTGGGTGTAGCCGCAGGGCCATACGGTCTAGGGCTTCTCAGTCTCGAACTGCTGCACAAGATCGAGTTCGTCAACACGCTCGCACTCGGCCTGATCGTGTTCTTGATCGGGGAAGAGCTCACAGCCGACATGCTGCGACGGCACCACTGGTCGTTCTGGCTGATCGCGGTCGGCACGGTCACTCTACCTGCGGTGTTCGTGTATTTCGCAATGCGTGCCTTGGTGCCCGACCTGCCTGAAGCGGCGTGGGTGCTCGGCGCGATCGCGATGTCAGGGGCTCCGGCAACAGTAATGAGCCTTCTTGCGGAGACCCGAGCGTCAGGGCGATCGTGCAACATGCTTCTGGGCAGCGCGGCGTTCTCGGACATCGCAACCGTGGTCGCCTACTCGGTTGTCGGCCCGCTGTTGCTGCTGCAGACAGGCGATGTGAGCACGTTCGCCGAAGCCGGGATGCAGGAGCTCGTGCAAGTCGCCGGTGGCGTCGCGCTTGGCGTTGCGTTCGGCTACGTGTTCGGCATGCTGATCCGACGGGCAGGAGACGCCGGCGAGCTGCTGTCGCTCGGCCTCACCCACGTGCTGCTCATCGTGGCTGCCGCGCACCTCTTGGGCGTCTCAACACTGCTCGCCCCGCTCACGATGGGCATCACGGTGGCGGTCATTGAGGAACGCCGAGGAGATCGCGGCCGGTGCTTCAACGCGTTGCGGACCGTGGAGTACCCGGTCTACATCATCTTCTTCACGCTCGCGGGTGCCGAACTCGACTTCACCGTCGTGTTCTCAGGCGGCCTGATCATGGTGGCCTACATCGCCGCCCGTACGGTCGGCAAGTTCGTGGCCGGGTTCGGGGGCTCGTTGCTCTCTGGATTGTCGACCCGAAACGCTGCGTGGTTCGGGCTGGGGGCGCTGCCGCAGGCCGGCGTCGCCGTCGGTCTGGCCCTGTCCGCGTCGACCGACTACCCCCAAGCCGGCCCGACGATCACCGCGGTCGTGCTGGCGTCCATCGTGTTCTTCGAGGCCGTCGGCCCCCTGGCCGCCAAGCGCGCGCTCAACGAGCTGTCCTGCGCAGAGGGCACCTGTGAGCTGGAGGGGGAGGGGGAGACTTGCCGGGAGCGCACGGTGCTCATCCCGGTGAGTCACCACTGGAGCGCCGATAAGCTGCTGCACATCATCGAGGCGACCGACGACGAATCCGACTGCCCGTCGGTGTATGTGCTCGCCCACGTCGTACTGCCCGCTCGCGGATACACGCAGTCCGAGGCGCTCAGCCGGGGTCAGCAGGTCCTCGACGAGCTGGCCGAGGTCGCCCGCGCCGAAGGACGCACCGTGGATACGCGCATCGTGAGCGCGCGTACCGTCGACGCAGCCATCGCCGACCTGGCCGACAATCTCGATGCCGACCTCGTAGTTCTGGGAACCCCTCCCCCCGGCGGCCGTGGCCTGGTCGACACGTTCGTGCGCAGTCCGCTGCACAAGATCGTGGACCGGCTCGACTCCCCCGTGTTCATCGTGCCTGAGGGGTGGCAGCCCCGTCAGACCTCGGCGCACATCTCGTCCACCATAGCGGCGAGCGAGGAGCCCCACATCGGTGTGGGCGAGGGCGCCGAGATCCCGGCGCCGGGACCGGACGAGGGACCGCTGCTACCGGGGCCGGAGGAGGCGGGCGACAGCGAGGCGCCCGCCGAACAGCCCTGAGGCCTGGCCGCCGCGACTACCCCATCGCGCTATTCAGGCGCGAAGCGGGCTACGTCGGGCGAGTCGAGGCCGCACTCCCAGGTACCTGAGACACCCGCCGTGCGAGCGCCGATCTCGAAGTGCAGCATCCCGATCCCGCAGTCCAGCCGCTTGGAAACGCTGTGCTGCGCCTCGCGCCCCACGAACGAGATCGTCATGGTCTCGCCCTCCCGACTGAACCGCCATGGCTGCCGGTTGACCGCGCTGGGGGCTATGCTCGCCAGCTGGACGCCGCGTCTCATCCACTCCGGCCACGACTCGAGCCCAGGAGCGATCTGGTCGGCAGGCTTTCTGGGTCGCTCCGATCGTTTGAGCACTTTCACCGTTCGTTCATAGGCGCTTGGCATGGTGGCCGGATTGCCGAGAGCGCAGACAGCCGAGACAGTCTCATCGCTGTCGAGGCCGACAAGGTCGGCCACCCGCTCCGGCGCGAAGAGTCCGCCGATCCAACACGTGCCCAGGCCGCGTCGGGTCGCCTCGAGAACTGCGGCTTCGCCCGTGTAGCCCACAGCCTCTTGCGCGTCGGGCGCCTGAAAGCGTCCCACCATCGCGAGCGCACTGGGGGCACCAGTTACGCGACCGTACGAGCCCACGATGCCCTTGTAGATGTCGTTGGGGGCCTGTCGTAGGAGCACGACCCGCGCCGAAGGTGACGGACGGAAGTCCGCGCAAAACGACTCGAGGCGGTCGAGTTCGGCCGACGGGACGGGTGTGCCGTCGTACGCGCGTCTCGATATCCGCGCTTCGGCGGCGTGTGCGAAGTCCTGGGCCGGTAGCTGTGCGGCTTGCATCGGGTGGGTGTCCTTCCAGGCCGGGCGTATCGGGCACGAACCGCCCGACGCACTCGAGGCCGGCGGAAACCCGCCGGCCTCGTTTCATGTCTGGTGGACGAGATGGGATTCGAACCCACAACCCCCGGCTTGCAAAGCCGATGCGCTCCCGTTGCGCCACTCGCCCGAAGCCGAACGCGTTATCGCGTTCTCGGCGGTCACACACTATAGCACGCGTTGTGTGCGCAGTCTCGGAGCGCGACGCCCTGCACGTGGTGCGCGGACTGCCCCTCTCGGCTCCCGCCGAAACCGGATGGCTGTACACCTGCCATTCAGCGTTGCGCAGAACTTAACCCGAGAGAAACAGGCCTTCGATTCCGTCGCAACAAACCGCTGGTTCCATGTGTGGACCCGGCCGGTAGCCGGGCCTGTCATCAGCCACGTAGATCCTGCGCGAAGGAGGTGGCATCGGGATGGGTTCGAGACAGAAGACAGCAACGACAGCAACGAAGGAGGTATTCCGCATGCGCATGCGCACACTCGCTCTCTTCGGCCTGGCAGCCGTACTGCTGCTCGCGCTGCCCTCAGCGGCGTTCGCGGCAGATCCGAACGGAGCAGCTACGCTTGAGGCTGATCCGAGTCTGGCGCTCGACTTCGTGTGGATGCTCGTCGCCGCATTTCTCGTCTACTTCATGCAGGCAGGATTCGCAATGGTGGAGGCGGGCTTCTGCCGAGCCAAGAACGCGACGAACCTGATGATGAAGAACCTGCTCGACTTCGTGATGGGGTCGCTCGCGTACTTCATCATCGGCTTCGCGCTCATGTACGGCGCCGACAAGGCGGGCATCATCGGAACCACCGGCTGGTTCATGAACGGCGACAACTACGACGTGACAGTCTACCGCGACTTCATGTTCCAGGTCGTGTTCGCTGCGACTGCGGCAACGATCGTGTCGGGGGCCGTGGCCGAAAGGCTCAAGTTCTCCGCGTACCTGGTGTACTCGGTCGTACTGTCCGCGGTCATCTATCCGATCTACGGCCACTGGGTATGGGGCGGCGGCTGGCTCTCGCAGCTGGCGACCCCGTTCCACGACTTCGCCGGCTCGGGCGTTGTGCACGCGCTCGGCGGTTTCGTGGGACTGGCCGGGGCAACGGTCTTGGGTCCGAGGTTCGGCAAGTACGGCAAAGACGGCAAGCCGCGGGCAATCCCGGGCCACAACATCCCTCTGGCCGCGCTCGGCGTGTTCATCCTGTGGTTCGGGTGGTTCGGATTCAACCCCGGTTCGTCGTTGTCGGGCAACGACCTCCGAATCGCCGTTATCGCGGTGAACACGAACATGGCCGCGGCAGCCGGTGCCGCGATGGCCCTCATCATCACCAAGGTCAAGACCGGCAAGTACGACATAGGCATGACGCTGAACGGCGCACTTGCAGGACTGGTGGCGATCACCGCGCCCTGCGCAGTTGTAGGCGGCGGTGCTGCGATCGCAATCGGCGCGGTCGCCGGAGCGCTAGTCGTGGCTAGCATCCTCACGGTGGAGAACCTCGGCGTGGACGACCCTGTAGGCGCCTTCTCGGTCCACGGCGTCAACGGAGTCTGGGGCCTGATCGCTGTCGGGCTGTTCGCCGACGGCACGTACGGCGACGTCACGGGTCTGCTGTTCGGCGGGGGCGCAGCGCAGCTCGTCTCGCAGTTGATCGGGGCCGGTGTCGTGGCAGCGTGGGCGTTCGGCCTGGGCTTCGTCCTGTTCAAGGCTATGGACCTTGTGATGGGCATCCGAGTCTCCCCTGAAGAGGAGCTGCGCGGCCTGGACATCGACGAGCACGGCTCGCCCGCTTACCCGAACTTCCTGGTCGTGGAAGAATCGTAGAGCCCACCGAGGAGGTGAAGACCGTGAAGAAGATTGAGGCAGTCATCCGACCCGAGAAGCTGGAAGATGTCAAGAACGCCCTGGAGGCGGCCGGCTACCCCGGACTGATGCTCACGCGCATCGAGGGGCACGGCAAGCAGAAGGGCATGCTACAGCAGTTCCGCGGTCGCCAGTACAAGGTGGAGCTGCTCCCGAAATACAAGGTAGAGGTCGTGTGCTCGGATGGTGAGTGCGCCAAGCTCACCGAGGCGATCGTCGGCGCCGCGCGTACCGGCGAGGTCGGCGACGGCAAGATCTTCGTGAGCCACATCGAAGATGTGACGCGCATCCGCACTGGCGAGACCGGTGAGGTAGCCGTCTAGTCCGAGTCGTCCCGGACGGGGCGGACGCGTCAGTGCCCGCCCCGTCCACCTCCCTCGCGAGCCGACCAATGCGACGAAGGTGTGATAGCGATGAAGCGAGTGGAAGCGATCTTTCGGCCCGAGCGACTCGAAAGCGTGCGCGAAGCTCTCGATGGCCTCGAGCGTGCGGGACTGACGGTTATCGAGGTCAAGGGCCACGGCGTACAGGGCGGTTTGTCGCAGCAGTGGCGTGGCGGCGAGTATCATGTCTCGCTAGTGCCGAAAGTCATGGTCCTCGCGGTCGTCAACGACCATGAAGTGCAAGAAGCGATCGAGACGATCATCTCAGCGGCGCGCACAGGCACGATGGGCGATGGCAAGGTGTTCGTGACCCCCGTCGAACAGGTCATTCGCGTGCGAACAGGCGAGACCGGTCCTCAAGCCATCTAGACCGGCCCCAACACTCAAGAAGCCCCCGCTTTCGCGGGGGCTCGCTTCTTCGGCGGCGTCGAAGAAACGCCGACGATAGGAATGCCGGGATGGCCTTCGCACCGCCCGAGGTTCCCCTCCAAAGGGATATCCTTGAGGGCTCTTGCCCGAGTGAGTGGTCCCTCTCGGACGCACCCTCACAGATCCAAGAGCTTATGCCCGACTCTCCGATGGCCCTGACTCGATCTGCCTACAAGCCTGCGCCACTTCTCGGCGCAGCCGACGAACCGACAAGTAACCCTCTCCTACATACCGACTCTTCACGGCTTGGCCACACGGAGGCCTTCATCTGCCATCCCGGCTGAGTCCACGATCTGTCAACGTGCCGTAGCGGCTGAACCGCTCTTCCGGCCCGGACCCGCTCTCACGGCCCGTGCCGGAGTCTCTCGTTAAGGATATACCCCGGCCGTGCAGAGCCGTACCCCGGGCGCCCGGTCGCTACTTGAGCGCGTCGAGCTTCTCGCGCATAGCGTCCTCATCGACCGCCCCGACAATCTGGCCGGCCGAAGAACCGTCCGCGTTCAAGAACACGAATGTGGGCACGTACTGCGCACCGAACTGCTGCATCAGCGCGTCGCCCTGAGGGTCCTGGTCCACGTTGATGAGCCGGAACTCGACCGTGCCTTCATACTCACCCTTCAGCCTGTCCACGACAGGCGCCATCTCCTGGCAAGAGGGTCACCAATCGGTGAAGAACTCATACATCACCGGTACGCCCGAGGTCTCCACCGGCTCGGCGGCGGCCACCGCCGTGCCCTGGTCGACGGGCCCAGTCCAGACGATGATGCCTTCGTTGAGGTGATAGATCGTGGAGAAGCCGGCGCCGGCAAGGTACTCCACCGCGACCGTGGAACGCTCGCCCGTCGTACAGTACACGGCAATCGGCTGCGTCTGGTCCCACGACGAGGCGGCATCTTGCAGCGTATTCACTGGCACGTTCTCCGCACCAGGGATATGGGCCGTCTCGTACTCGCCCGGCGTGCGCACGTCGATCACTCTCGCGCCGTCGTCGATCGCAGCTTGCAGTCCGGCGGAGTCTACGTCCTTGACGCCGCCGGCAGGCCGCATGACAAGGAAGGCGATCGCGGCGACGACCGCGACTCCCAGCGCCCAGATGATGATCTTCGAGTTCTTCATCGTGCCTCTTCTGCTCTCGGTGTTCGCGCGAGTATACCCCTCGGGGTATCGCGCTGCAAGTTCCGGGCCACGTAGGCTGCAGCCGCACGCGTGTCGGGGATAATAGCGATGAACTGCGCCCCGTTGTACTGAGCAACTCCGGGGCCGGATGTCAGCCAGACGCGGCCGAAGATGGGAAGGGCCCTGTGACAGTACCGAGTGGCGAGCGCGCGAACGCGTCGGCCAAACAGCAACCCTATCGGGGGGAACTGCTGAGCGCCGAGCGGCTCGCACAACGTGCGCACGAGCTTGCCCTCGGGCAGTCGACGGCCACCACCCCGCCAAAGGGTACTCCTCTGCTCGACCTGGTCGACCGTGCCGCTGCAGAACTCGAGCGCCACAACGCGGCCCTCTCTTCCGTTGCGCGCTCGCAGCGCGCCATCTCACCCGCTGCGGAGTGGCTGCTGGACAACTACTACCTGCTCGAAGAGCAGGTGCGAACGGTCCGGGAGGACCTGCCGCAGGGGTACGGCGAGGAGCTGCCGTGGCTCACGTCAGGCGATAATGCCGGCTTCCCTCGCGTCTTCGAGATGGCCGTCACGCTGTTGACACACACGGACGCCCGTGTGGACCAGGAGTACCTGCTCCGATTCGTAGACGGCTACCAGGGCGTCACCCCCCTCACCATCGGCGAGGTATGGGCCGTCCCGATCATGCTGCGTGTGGCGCTCGTCGAGAACATCCGCCGACTCGCGCTGCGGATCGTGGCGACCCTGCAGGCAGGACTTGAAGCCGACGACTGGGCCGACCGGCTCTTGTTCGCGGCGCAAGACGCTCCCGACACCCTGCGGGGTCTGATCGACCGGCTGGACCAACAGCAGCGCGAGCCGGCGCCTGCGTTCGTCGCGCGCTTGTCGCAACGGCTGCAAGGCCATGACACGGGCGCAGACGCGATCAGCGCATGGCTCGAACGCAAGTTGGACACCGAAGGGGTCTCGCTCGATGTAGTCTCCCAGAGCCTGCAACAGGAACAGGCTGCCGACCAGGTCTCGATCGCCAACGCCATCACCGCTGTGCGCTTCCTCGACGCCTACGACTGGAAGGGCTTCTTCGAAGCGGCGAGCTTGGTCGAGCAGATTCTTCGGCAGGACCCCGTAGGGGTGTACGGCCGCATGGATTTCCAGAGCCGGGACCGGTACCGGCACTCGCTCGAGGCGCTCGCACGCCGTAGCCCGTCCAGCGAGACCCAGGTCGCCGAGGCGGCGGTGGGCTTGGCGATGCGGGCTCTTGCCGAGGACCCCGCGGACACCGTCGGCGGACATGTCGGACACTACCTGATCGCCGGTGGCCGCTACGCCCTCGAGCGCCGCCTGGACTACCGTCCGCACGGCAGGGAGCGCCTGTACCGCGGCCCATTGCGCAAGCGGGGTCTACTGTATTGGGGGACGCTCAACAGCGGTACGGTCATCTTGCTGAGCCTGCTTGCGCTGTATGCGTGGTCTGCCGGAGCGTCCGGCTGGCAGATGACGCTGCTCGGGCTGTTCGCGTTGTTGCCGCTCAGCGATGCGGCCGTGGCCGTGACCAACAGGATCATGGCGTGGGCGTTCCCCGCTCGGATGCTGCCCAAGCTCGACGCCCGAGACCCGATCTCCGAGGCGCACCGCACTCTCGTGGTAGTACCTGCGCTCTTGACGTCGCACGGAGCCGTGCGCTCGGTGCTCGACAACCTCGAGGTGACCTACCTCGCCAACCGTGACGCCAACATCGCGTTCGGGTTGCTCGGGGACCTGCGCTCGGCGGACAGCGAGCATACGCCGGCCGACCACGAGATCATGGATGCAGTCCGCAACGGTGTGCGCGACCTGAACGATCGCTACCTGGTGGAACACGGCTGGGAGCCCTTCCACTTGTTCATTCGCGGACGGCGCTACAACGAGCACGAGGGTGCGTGGATGGGGTGGGAGCGCAAGCGCGGCTCGCTCGCCGAGCTTTGCTGGCTGCTCCGGGGGTCCACCGAAACGAGCATCGAGATACGCATGGGCGACGAAGACTTCCTGCACGAAGTGACCTTCGTGCTGACGCTCGACGCCGATACAGTGCTGCCGCGCGACGGGGCCAGGAAACTGATCTCCACGATCGCCCACCCCCTGAACCGTGCGCGCTACTCGCCCGGCGAGCCGCGCGTGCGCTCCGGCTACGGCTTGGTCCAGCCGCGCGTGAGTATGTCGTTGCCCTCGGCGGAGCGCTCGTTCTTCGCTCGGCTGCACTCGGGCATCACGGGGATCGACCCCTACGCCGGTGCTGTCTCCGACACGTACCAAGACGTGTTCGGCGAGGGTAGCTTCACCGGCAAGGGTATCTTCGAGGTCGACGTGTTCAATGTGGTTCTCGCCGACGCGATTCCTGAGAACACCTTGCTCTCGCACGACCTTATGGAGGGCAGCTACCTGCGTACGGCGCTCGCGTCGGACATCGAGGTGCTCGACGACTACCCGGCGAGCTACCTCTCGCACGCCGCGCGGTTGCACCGGTGGGTGCGAGGGGACTGGCAGACGCTGCCCTGGCTGTCCCCGTTCGTGCCCAGGGGTGACGGCACTACCGGGCCTAACCCGCTGTCCGCGCTGCATCGGTGGAAGATCGTCGACAACCTGCGCCGCAGTCTGGTGGCCCCGTCGCTGCTACTGCTCACAGGTCTGGGATGGCTTCTGCTGCCCGGTCCAGCTTGGTTGTGGCCGTTGATCATCGCCTTGCTCGTACTGTTCCCGGCGTACTTCAGCTTCGCTGACTCCGTGCTGTTCCGGCCTAGGATCGTCTCGTTCTCGAAGCATGCGGGAACCGCATGGGAGGATTTCAGGCGGGACACGGCGCGCGTTGCGCTCAATGTCGTGCTGCTGCCGCACCAGGCCTGGCTGATGGTCGACGCAATCGGCCGCGCCCTGTGGCGCATGACCGTCACGCACAGAGGTCTGCTCGAATGGGAGACCGCCGCCGACGTAGAGAAGCGCGCGGGCCAGGGCATAGCGGGTTTCACGCGGCGCCTGACGCCCGCATCGGTCGTGGCCATCCTGATCTTGCTCCCCGGGTCCCTGGGAAGCCCCGGCAGACTCGTGGTCTTCTCCGGGCTCGCCCTGGCGTGGCTGGCGGCGCCCTGGATCGCGTGGCGCGTGTCCACTCCGAAAGAGGTGGTCGTCGAAGAACTCGATGAGCACCAGCGGCTCTGGTTGCGCCGGCTGGCCAGGCGGACCTGGCGCTTCTTCGAGACGTTTGTCGTGGCCGACACACACTGGCTTGCGCCGGACAACTTCCAGCAGGACAACGGGCAGGTCGCCTACAGGACGTCGCCCACCAACATCGGCCTGCAACTCATGTCGTACCTGTCCGCCTACGACCTGGGCTACATCACCGTTGCGGGCCTGACGTCGCGGACATCCGACACGCTCAATACCATGGCCGGTCTGGAGCGGTTCCGTGGGCACTTCTACAACTGGTACGACATCGGCACCCTCGACCCGCTACCCCCCAACTACGTCTCCACAGTCGACTCCGGCAACCTCGCCGGCCATCTGCTTGTGCTCCGCATTGGTCTGCTCGAAGCCTCGGAGTGCCCGCTCCTCGGCACGCAGTTGCTTGCGGGTCTGGCCGACACGGCGACGCTTGCCACCGAGGACGTGTTCGACGAGCGTCCGAACCTCACCCCTGCCCAGTCTGCTCGCCAGCTCCGCGACACGCTCGACGAGATCGCGCGTCTGGCCAAGCTTGCCGAGGAGCCGACCGATCTCGGCGAGTGGGACGTCTTGCTCTCACGCCTTGCGTCGCTTGCCGGCTCGGCCATCGCAGCCGCAGCCTCACTCGAAGAGACCTCGGTGCCGATCGTGATGGGTGACGTCCCACATCCCGCGACTCCCGTCGCCCGGGTGCGGGACTCCGTCGCCAGGCTCGACGAAGCGGTCCGCGAGGCGATGACCCTGATCGAGGACCTCGCACCGTGGGCCACGCGGGTGACCGAGGTCCCTGCCGCCGTCCTCGAGGACGAGCGTGCCGAGGACCTCTCGCCGTTGCTCTCCCACGTGCCGAGCGCCGTCGGTCTTGCCGAAGGCCTTGCCGAGGCGCGAGCAGCGCTCATGAGCATCGCTTCGAACCCGCCGGGAGCGGGGGAGGAGAGCCGTGAGTCGTCTCGCTGGGCCGCCAGGATGCTGCACGGGCTCGACGCGGGCCGGGAACGCGCCGACGAGCTCGTTGCGCGCCTCCGTCTGGACGCGGACATCGCGCGTGAGATGTGGGAGCACACAGACTTCCGGATGCTCTTCGACGCGCAAAGGCTCCTGTTCTCGATCGGCTACAACACGGCAGAAGGCAAGCTCGACCCCTCCTACTACGACATGCTCGCCTCGGAGTGCCGCCTCGCAAGCTTCCTTGCCATCGCGAAAGGCGACGTGCCCCAGGAGCACTGGTTCCGACTCGGTCGTCCTCTGACCGCTGCCGCCGGGGACCGAGTGCTGCTCTCGTGGAGCGCATCCATGTTCGAATACCTCATGCCGTTGCTCGTGATGCGTTCGTGGCGGCACACCCTGCTCGACGAAACCTACGAGACCGTCGTGCGCCGGCAGATCCAGTACGGGAGCGAGCGCGGGGTGCCGTGGGGCGTGTCCGAGTCGGCCTTCAACGCCAAGGACGCGTCGCTCGTATACCAGTACCAGGCCTTCGGCGTACCGGGGCTCGGGCTCAAGCGCGGTCTGTCCGAAGACGTGGTCGTCGCCCCTTACGCCACGGTCCTCGCCCTGCCGGTCTCACCCAAAGCCGTCATGAGGAACCTCTCCCGGCTGGCCGAGGAGGGGGCCCGAGGGCGGTACGGCTACTACGAGGCGCTCGACTACACGCCCGGACGCGTGCCCGCGGGCCAGCTTCGTGCAGTGGTGGCCGCCTACTTCGCGCACCACCAAGGCATGAGCCTCGTGGCCATGGCGAACGAGCTGACCGACTACCGCATGCGACAGCGTTTCCACGCCGACCCGTTGGTGGCGTCGGCAGAACTTCTCCTCCAAGAACGCGTACCGCGCGGCGTCGAACTGGCTCACCCGCACGTTGAAGAGGTCGAGCACGTGCGATCTGTGCGGGAGTTGCCGCCTCCGGTCACGCGCGCCTACCCGCTCGCGGACACGCCGGTGCCCGCCACTCACTTCTTGTCTAACGGCTCGTACTCGGTGATGGTCACAAACGGCGGTGGCGGGTACAGCAGGTGGCGCGGCCTGTCTGTGTCGCGATACCGCGAAGACGTCACGCGTGACTGCTGGGGGCAGTTCATCTATCTGCGAGATGTCGACGAGAACCGAGCCTGGTCGGCAACGGCCAACCCCTGCCCGAGCCATCCCGACAGCTACCACGTGACCTTCTCCGCCGACAAGGCGGAGTTCAGGCGGCGCGACGGCGACCTGGAGACGCATACCGAGATCGCGGTGTCGCCGGAAGACGACGTGGAGGTCCGGCGCATCACGGTCACCAACCGTGGCCGGGAGACACGCAGCATCGAAGCCACGAGCTACTTCGAGATCGCGTTCACCGAGCAGGCAGCCGACCAGGCGCACAAGTCCTTCTCCAACCTGTTCGTGGAGACATGCGCGGTTCCCGACCTGGCAGCGATCTTGTTCTCGCGACGCCCACGCTCCGCCGAGGAGGACCGCCCCTGGGGCTTCCACGTCATGGCGTGCGAGACCGACGAGGCGTGCGAGTGGACGTGCGAGACCGACCGTGCGAAGTTCCTCGGCAGGCTGCGAGGTGTGGCCGACCCGCGCTCGGTCGAGAAGGGGGGGCCACTGCCTGGGACCACCGGAGCGGTGCTCGACCCTGCGTGCGCCGCACGGCGCGCCGGACGGATCCAACCTGGCGAGAGCGCGCGCTTCGTGTTCGTGACCGGTGCTGCCGAAGACCGCGACGCCGCCGAGCGCTTGTGTGAGAAGTACCATGACGTGCGCAGCGCCCAGCGCGCGATCGACCTGTCGTGGACCGCCGCACAGATCGAGCTGCGCGACCTGGGCCTCACGCCGGCCGAAGCGGTGACGCTGCAGCGGCTCGCCTCGCGCCTGCTGCTGACCGATCCCCACCAGCGTCTGAAGGTGACCACGCCCGTCGAGAACGGCCTGCCGATATCGGGGCTGTGGTCTATCGGGATCTCGGGCGACAACCCCATTCTGCTCGTACGTGTGGAGGAGCTCGAGCACGCGCCACTCGTGCGGCAGGCCCTCCTCGCTCACCAGTACTGGCGGCACAAAGGCCTGGTCGCCGATCTGGTGATCCTGAACACCCGCCCTACGGCCTACTCCGACAAGCTCGACGACCGGCTCCGCCTTCTGGTGCGCACCGGTCACGCCCTCCAACTCGTCGACAAGCCGGGCGGCGTGTTCCTGCGTCGCGCCGACCAGATGCACCCCGACGTGCTCAACCTCTTGCTCTCCGTTGCCCGCGCGACCCTCGAAGGGGACGCAGGCTCGATCGAGCTGCAGCTCAACCGGCGAGCGAAGCGGCCGCAAGACCCCGACCCGCTCGTCCCGTCTCGGGAGCCGGACGCGGCGGAACCGCCCGCGTTCGAGCGCCCGGCGCTGATGTTCGACAACGGCTACGGCGGGTTCGACACGCGCACCGACGAGTACGTGATCGTCATGGAGGGCGACTCGACCACGCCCGCGCCCTGGATAAACGTGATTGCGACGCCGGAGTTCGGGATGATGGTCTCAGAGGCCGGCATCGCGTGTACGTGGGCGAAGAACAGCCACGAGAACCGGATCACCACTTGGAACAACGACGCGGTCTCCGACGGTTCGGGCGAAGTCATATACATCCGGGACGAGGACACCGGCGAGTTCTGGAGCCCGACTCCGTTGCCGGTGCGCGAGACCGAGCCGTACGCGGTTCGGCACGGTAAGGGCTATTCGGTCTTCGAACACGAGTCGCACGAGATCGCCCAGCGCCTCGAGTTGTTCGTGTCCCCCACGGACCCGGTCCGCGTCGCGCGCCTTGCCCTAGCCAACAGATCAGACCGGCCCAAGAGACTGTCGGTCACACAGTTCGTCGAATGGGTCCTGGGCAGTTCGAGAAGCAAGGCGCAGCACCAGGTCGTCACGTGGTTCGACGCGGAAACGGACACGCTCACCGCCCACAACCACTACAACATGGACTTCCCCGGACGTGCTGCGTTTCTCGCGAGTGACCGAGAGTTGCACTCGTACACCGGCAGCAGGACCGAGTTCGTCGGACGCAATCGCCGGCCAGCCGATCCGCTCGCCATGCAGCGCAAGGGTCTGGGGGCCAGGACTGGCCGGTACCACGACAACTGCGGTGCCTTGATGGTTTGCCTCGACATCGAGCCGCACACGGAGCAGACCGTGACATTCCTGCTCGGTCAAACCGACACGCTCGCCGAATCGCGCGATGTCGTCGCGCACTACCGCGTGGCGGCGAACGTGGATGCGGCCCTCGAAGAAGCCCGCCGGCAGTGGCGCGAGCTCCTCGGCTCCGTGGAAGTGCGGTCTCCCAACCCAGCGCTCGACCTGATGGTGAACGGCCACGCTCTCTACCAGGCGGTTTCGTGCCGCTTGTGGGGCCGGACGGCAGCATACCAGTCCAGCGGCGCGTTCGGCTTCAGGGACCAGCTGCAGGACGTCTGGTGTATGCTCTACAGCCGGCCCGACCTTGTCCGCGAGCAGATCGTGGAGGCGTCGCGGCACCAGTTCCCCGCCGGCGACGTACTGCACTGGTGGCAACCGTATTCCGGGCGCGGTGTTCGAACGCGGATCACCGACGACCGTCACTGGCTGCCGCTGGTGACCGCCGCCTACGTAGAGGCGACCGGCGACGCCTCGGTCTTAGACGAGGTCACGGCGTTCATCGAAGGTCCGGAGCTCGAGCCCGGCCGTGAGGACCACTACATGCAGCCGGCGATCTCCGAACAGGCGGCTTCGGTATACGAGCACTGCGTTCGGGCGCTCGAATCAGGCCGGGGCACGGGGCCCCACGGTCTGCCGTTGATCGGCGGAGGAGACTGGAACGACGGCATGAACCGCGTTGGCCTTGGTGGTAGCGGCGAGAGCGTGTGGCTCGGCTGGTTCCTCGACGTCGTCTTGCGCCGGTTCGCGCCGCTGTGTGAGCTGATGGGCGAGCCCGATCGCGCGGCAGACTACCGCGCCTGGGCAAGCGATCTCGTCGACGCCGTAGAGCGAGACGGCTGGGACGGATCGTGGTACCGGCGCGCGTACTTCGACGACGGCACGCCACTTGGCACGCACGAGGCCAAGGAGTGCCGCATCGACGCGATCGCACAGGCCTGGGCAACCATATCCGGCCAAGGGGACCCTAAGCGCGCCGTGGATGCCCTCAATGCCGTCGAGGACCTGCTCGTCAGTCGCGAAGACGGACTGATACGCCTGCTCACACCGCCGTTCGACACAATGGAGCACGACCCGGGCTACATCAAGGGCTACGTGCCGGGCGTGCGCGAGAACGGCGGCCAGTACACCCACGCCGCGATCTGGGTCATCCTCGCCTACCTGCTGCAAGGGGACGGCGACGAAGCGCTCGGCCTGCTCGATCTGGTCAATCCGGTGAACCACGCGAAGGCGCGCGACGGGGCCGACCGCTACGTGGTCGAGCCGTACGTGGTCGCCGCGGACGTGTATTCGGGTGAGCCGCACGTGGGACGCGGTGGCTGGACATGGTACACGGGGTCAGCGGGTTGGTTCTATCGCATCGCGGTACAGCATGTCTTCGGCCTGCAACTGCTGGCTGAAGACGGCGTGCGCTACATGACGCTCGACCCCTGTGTTCCCAAGAGCTGGCACGGGTTCGAACTCGTGTACCGGTTCGGTGGGTCCAGTTACCGTATCGGCGTGGAGAACCCGCGTGGGGTCAACCGCGGAGTGTCGCGAATGACTCTGGACGGGTCGTCCCTACCGGACATCCGCGTCCCGCTCATCGACGACGGGCAAGAGCATGACGTCTCGGTGGTGTTGCTCGGAGGATGACGCGGGCTGGCGGGCGTGCCGCTCGGTAACGGTGGGTCGCCGAGCATCGCTCACGGCGTCCAGCGCGAGTGATGCCCCGATCGCCATCAACACGTGGGCGAGCATCCAACCGTAGTCGACTGCCGCCGTCGAGGGCGTGCCCGCAACGGCCATGAGCGAGTAACCCGCGTCGCTCACAGCAAGAGCGATCGCTCCGGCGCACAAGGCGACCCATTGCCACGGCGGAGTGGGCCGCTCGTGCGACGTGCTCAGGAACAACACGGCCAGCGCGGGACCGAAGAGCACTAGCACGTCCGCCATGGGATACAGGACGTTGAGCGCCGCTTCCCCTGGTGGGGCCGGTGCTGCTCCCACGCCGTGTGGTGCGAGCAGCCCGTACCATGCCGCAAGCCCGATCATGAGGGTGACCGCTGCGCTGAACGATACGGCCGTGGGCACGTCGCCACGGTCCCGGGCCTGGGTCCCGGCCACCCACAGCGCGGCCCCCACCAACACGTACCTCGCGATGCGGAAACCGTCCGCGATGCCTGGGTGCGGGTCGAACCCGAAAGCTAGCTCCTGCACCGCCCCTGCGCCGTCCCCAATGGCAACACACAGGACGCCTGCCGCGACAAGGAACCACGAAAGCCGCTCGGCCCGTGCCGAGGCGGGAATGCGCGAAGCCAAGGCCAGCGCTGCGATTCCAGCGGCTGCGATGACGGCTGTCGCGCCGATGCGGCTTGCGAGGCTTGGGTCCGAACCGCCGACTCCCAGCACCTGGAGCGTACGGACCACCGTGAAGGCGCCGAACGCGGCGAGCGCGAGAACGAATGTCCGAGGGCTGGAGCGCATGCGAGTCATCCTTAACGAGTGTTGTGCGCCCACACATCTTCCACCGCGTACCCGCGGCATGATGCCCCGATCGGCGCATTGGGTGACGAACCGCGGTGCGTGCTGTCTCAAGTGCGGATGGCTTCAGCGAGCCGAGTAGCGGGGCACGTCGCCCTACCCGCGCCCCATCCACCGGGTGTGGAAAAAGCGCATCATGAACCGGTCGCCAAGTACGCGTCGCGCCGCCAGGATGGGCCGCGCGTACGCGGCAATCGGGTAGCGCAGCCGGTCGGAGCCGTCGTTGACGGCGCGCCAGATCTCGTCGGCAGCCTTCGATGAGGGCGTCCTGTTCGATATCGTGGCCTCGAAGCGCTCCATGGCCTCCATGTACGTCCCGTAAGGACCGGGCTTGGCAGGAGCGTCCCCGCCGAGGACCTTGCTCCATATGGAGGTCTCGACGAAGCCGGGTTCGACTGCCTTGACGCGAATGCCGAAGGGCTTGAGTTCGTGCCACATGCCCTCGCTGAGACCCTCCAAGGCGTGCTTGGTCGCGTTGTAGCCGGCGAAGAACGGGAAGGTCATTCGGCCGCCGAGCGAAGTGACGTTCACGATCAGCCCGCTGCCCCGCAGGCGCATCGCCGGTACGAGTCCGTACGCCAAGCCCACTTGCTCGAACACGTTCACGCGAAAGAGTCGTTGCATCTCCTCCGGCCCGATCTCTTCGATCGGCCCGAACTGCAGCATCCCAGCGTTGTTGATCAGGACGTCTGGGCATCCGTGACGCTCGAGCACGCGCTCGGCGAAGGTCCGGCCGCATCCCTCGCAATCCAGGTCGAAGGCCTCGAGCGCCACCTCGCCGGGCCACTGCGCGTCCAGCTCCCTGGATACGTCTCGTACGGTTCCGATCACACCCCAGCCTTCCTCGGCGAACCTGATGGCAGTGGCCCTGCCAATACCGCTGGAAACACCGGTGATGAGCACTGTGGGCACTCTGTGAACCTCCTCGGTTCTGTGCGGTGAAATGGGAATCACTACTTTATGGATGGTTCCCGTTCCCGCGTGCGAGAGGGGCGCCGTATGAGGATTGCTGTGATCGGCTCGGGGATTGCGGGCGTCGGCTCAGCCTGGTTGCTCTCCCAAGAACACGATGTGGACGTCTACGAGGCGGCCGACTACCTCGGAGGCCATACGCGGACCCTCGACCTCACCGTCGACGGCGTCACGTTCCCGGCGGACACGGGTTTCATGGTCTACAACCGCAGGACATACCCCAACCTGATCCGCCTGTTCGAGCGGCTCGACGTCGAATGGACCGAGTCGGACATGTCGTTTTCCGTGAAGGTCCCCGCGCACGGCATCGAGTGGGCGGGCACCAGCCTGGACAGCGTCTTCGCCCAACGCAAGAACATCACCAATCCCAAGTTCCTGCGAATGCTCGCCGATGTCGTGCGTTTCTCGCGCGAAGCCGACCGCCTGCTCGCCGACCCCTCGCTCGACGACCTGACCTTAGGCCAGCTCCTCGAGCGCGAGGGCTACGGAGCCGGCTTCACCGACTGGTACCTCATCCCCATGGGTGATGCGATCTGGTCGACCCCGCCCGGCGAGATGCTGGACTACCCCGCGGGGACGTTCTTGCGCTTCTGCAACAACCACGGTCTGCTGCACATCGCCGGCAAGCCGAAATGGCGCTCGGTCAAGCATGGCGCGCGAACGTATATCGAGCGAGCTTCCCGTTCGTTTTCCGGCGAGGTCTTCCTCGAGGAGCCCGCAGAGCGCGTAGAGCGCTCCGGGGACGGCGTGCGCGTGAACACTCCACGGCGCAGCGAGACATACGACCACGTGATCATGGCCACGCACCCGCCACAGACACTGGAGGTCCTCGCCGATGCGACTCCCCGGGAGAAAGCAGCCCTGTCCGCCTTCACGTTTTGGGACAACGACGTGGTGTTACACACAGACACCTCGTTCATGCCTGAGAATCGTCGCGCGTGGGCCGCGTGGAACTGGTACGCGGAATCCGGGGACATCACCAAAGACATGCTCGTGCTCACGTACCAGCTCAATTGGCTGCAAGACATTCCGGTGGACACGACGGTGATGGAAACGCTCAACCGTGACCGGGAGCCCGCCGAAGGAACGCTGCTCGCGAACTTGCACTTCGACCACCCGAACTTCACCTACGAGGCCATACGCACGCAGCGCACGCTCCCCGACCTCCAGGGCTTAGGCGGCGTGTGGTTCGCGGGCGCCTGGACGCGCCACGGCTTTCACGAGGACGGGCTACTGTCCGCCGTCAGGGTCGCCGAGTCCCTCGGCGCTCAGGTGCCGTGGGGCGACGAACTCGACGCCACGCGCACCCGTGTGCTTCCCGGCGTGGCAGCCGACGACGAGCTCACTCTCGAGTCCGCTCCTCCGTCCCCCGCTGACCGCCGGGCCGCCGCCGTGCCTGTGGAGCCGGACTATGAGGGCGGCCCATCGTGATCGCGCCCGTCCCGCGTTCACGCCACGAGACCGAGCGGCGCACCCTATGAGGAGCTCCCTGTACACAGGAACGGTCCGTCACGACCGCAAGGTCCCGCGCAAGAACGCGTTCCACTACGGGATCTACTTCCTTCTGGCCGACCTCGACGAGCTCGACGACCTGGACCGTGACTTGCGCCTGTTCGGCCACAACCGCGGGCGGCTCGTCTCGCTACACGACGTGGACCACGGACCTCGTGACGGCTCGCCGCTCAAGCCATGGATCACCGAGCTGTGCATGCGCGCCGGCATCGACCTGTCGGGCGGCAGCGTCCAACTGCTCACCTTCCCCCGGGTGCTTGGCTACAAGTTCTACCCCGTCTCCATCTGGTACTGCCACTCGGCCGACGGTGAACTTCGAGCCATCATGGCCGAGGTCCAGAACACGTTCGGCGACCACCACAACTACCTGCTCCACGAAAGCGGCGACGTACTCGACTGGAAGGCGCGCCCCACCTCCATGAAGGTGTTCCACGTCTCACCGTTCATTGAGATGGAGGCGAAATACGAGTTCCACTTCACGCGGCCCGACGATACGCTCTCGGTCTCCATTTACGACTTCGTGAAAGGCGATCTGCTACTAGTTGCCGCAGTAGCGCTGCGCAAGCGCGAGCTCACCGATCCCGCGCTGCTCAAGACCGTGCTGCGCTACGGCCCGATGTCCCTGCGCGCGTGGCTCCTGATCCACTGGCAGGCGATTCGGATCGTGGCGAAGCGGATACGATACATTCCGAGGACTCCGCCACCCGATCAAGACACGTCACTATGAGCCGTGAACACCGAGCATATGCGCGCGGACCCGCCGACGCGATCGTTCGAGCGATCCTCGGGCGCCTCGCCGTCGGCGAGCTCACCGTGCATGCCCCGGGTCAACCGCCGATCACGTACTGCGGCGACCTGCCCGGGCCGTCGGCCGAAGTACGCATCCTCCACCCTCGCGCCATGCGTCGTGTGTTGCTTGCCGGCAGCATCGGGATGGCCGAAGGCTACATGGAGGGTGAGTGGGACACGCCAGACCTTCCCGCGGTCCTCCAACTCGGACTCGCGAACCTGCCTCGGCCCGATGCACGTCCGCTGCCTGAGCTGGCCCGACCGTTCCGGCGCGCGCAGCACCGGCTGCGCGCGAACACGCGACGCGGCTCGAGGCGCAACATCTCCTACCACTACGATCTGGGCAACGACTTCTACGAGCTATGGCTCGATGACACCATGACGTACTCGTGCGCGCTGTTCGAGTCGGTCGAGGACTCCGCGACGTGCGATGAGGACCTCGAGTGCGCCCAGCGCCGCAAGTGGGACCGGCTCCTCGAGTTGCTTCAACCCACCTCCGCGGACCACCTGCTCGAGATCGGATGCGGGTGGGGCGGCTTCGCGATGCACGCGGCGCGCGAGGCCGGCTGCCGGGTCACGGGCGTCACCATATCCGAACAGCAGCACGACCGCGCCCGCGCCCGGGTCGTACAGGCAGGACTGGACGGTCGGGTGGAGATCCGGCTGCAAGACTACCGCGACATACGGGAGACGTATTCCGGGATCGCCTCTATCGAGATGTTCGAGGCGGTCGGCGAGCGCTACTGGCCGGTATTCTTCGGCCGGGTAGGAGAGCTGCTCGCCGACGGCGGCCGGGCCGCCATCCAAACCATCACCATCCTTGACGAGAAGTTCGAGCGGTACCGTGCGCGACCCGATTTCGTCCAGCGCTACATCTTCCCGGGCGGCATGCTGCCCTCACCGGAACGCTTCCTGCTGGGGGCCGCGCACGCGGGTCTCGAACCGTGCGATCCGCGGTTCTTCGGCCTGTCGTACGCGCGGACGTTGGAGCGGTGGCTGGACCGGTTCGACGAGGTCCGCGACGACGTGCTCGCGATGGGCTTCGATGAGCGGTTCGTGCGCATGTGGCGCTACTACCTGGCGTACTGCCGCACCGGGTTCGAGGCGGGTGACATCGACGTGATGCAGGTGGCGCTCGAGCCGGTGAGGCGGTAGGTCCTGCGGACGGGTCCAGCCCGCCCCGGGCCGGCACGCCGGGCGTATCGCACGAACGCCCCGCCGCTCGGTGCGGCGAGGCGTCCGGTGGTGTCGTGCTGGTGGGCCCGGCTGGATTCGAACCAGCGACCTCACGGTTATCAGCCGTGCGCTCTAACCAACTGAGCTACGGGCCCGATTCGAGCGAAATGCTTCGATACCATAGCCCACGACCAGGGGAGCGTCAAGGAAGCGCGCTCTCGCCGCGCGGCCCTCGAGAGGCCGCTCAAGCCGTACGGCGAGAGGCCCTACGCCGGCACCACTCGGACCGCGAAATGGCGGCTTCTGGGCCCGTCGAACTCGCAGAAGAAGACGCCTTGCCAGGTGCCGAGCGCAAGACGCCCGCCGGTGACCGGGACGCTCACGCTCGAGCCCATCATGGAGGCCTTCACGTGCGAGTCGGCGTTGCCTTCGCGATGATGGTAGCCCGCGTCGCGCGGGACTATGCGGCGGAGGGTCTCGATGAGGTCCCGGGAGACGTCGGGGTCCGCGTTCTCGTTGACGGTCACGCCGGCGGTCGTGTGCGCGCAGTACACGACCGCGACGCCCTCGGTCACAGCGCTGTCGGCCACTGCTTCGGCGACGTGTCCGGTGATCTCTACTAGTTGCTCGCGCTCATGAGTGCGAATCGAGTACTCTCGCATGGGTCCTCCCCTCCGGGCTGATTCCTTCACGTATGATAGTGGAAGGTACACCGGGCAAGGTGTTCGCTTCACGTCATCGCTGAAGCTTTCCGAGCGATCCCGTCAGACCCTAGGAGGTGTCGGCCGTGATACCCGTGCGAATCGCGTCACTCAGTGTCGACGCCGTGTCGAACCAACCCGTGATAGTGCTGCGCCCGACTGAAGACGAGCCCGGCGAGGGCCGTCTGGTCCCGATTTGGATCGGACATGCCGAGGCGACTGCGATCCTGCTCGCCCTGCAGGGGATGGAGCCTCCGCGGCCTATGACGCACGACCTGCTCAAGGGTGTGATCGACTCGATGGATGTCGCTCTGGCCCGCGTGGAGATCACCCGCATCCAAGACGGCACGTTCTACGCCGCCCTCGTGCTGCGCGGCGAGGAGCGCACCATCGCCGTGGACGCGCGTCCGTCCGACTCGATCGCGCTGGCCGTGCGCACGCACTCCCCCATCTTCATTGCCGAGGAAGTGATCGAGGCGGCCGGGATACCCGAGCCCGTCGACGGCGGCGAGGACGTGGACGAGGAGGAAGAGCTCGAGCGTTTCCGCGTCTTCCTCGACGAGGTCGATCCGGAGGACTTCCAGGGCTGACGCTTGCCCGCGCGCCGGGGCGCCCTTCGCGCCGGGTGCGCCGCGCGCACCGCTCCTCGGCAGGTCTACTCGTAACGCAGCGCTTCGATGGGATCGAGGCGCGAGGCGCGGTAGGCCGGATACACGCCGAAGAAGATCCCGACCGCCGCCGAGAACATGAACGCGAGCGCGACCGCCCAGGCGGTAACCTCGGTGGGCACGATCGAGCGAAGGGCCATCGCGCCCACCCAGCCCAGAGCGATGCCGACTGCGCCCCCCGCGACCGAAAGCACGACGGCCTCGATCACGAACTGGCTCATGATGTCGTACGTCTTGGCGCCGACGGCCTTGCGTATGCCTATCTCACGCGTGCGCTCGGTCACGCTCACGAGCATGATGTTCATGATGCCTATGCCGCCCACGAGCAGCGAGATGCCGGCTATGCCCGCCAGCATCACGGTCAGCGTGCCCAGGAGCTGCGAGAGTATCCCCAGCGTCTGTTCCTGGGTGAACACGCTCAGGTCGTCGCCGAACTTGCCGCGCAGGATCTGGCGTACCTGCCGCTGGACCTGCTCGATGTTGCCAGCGTCTTCGACCTTGATGACCATTGTGCTGAACTCGTTCGTGTCAAAGATTCGCTGCGCCGTGGTGATCGGCGTGTAGACCTGGTTGTCCTGGTCGCCCGTAAGCGAGCCGCCCTGCGCCGCGACGTGCCCGATCACCGTGAAGCGCAGCCCCTCGATGCTCACGCTTTCGCCCACCGGGTCCTGGAAGGGGAACAGCTCGTCGCGCACGCTCGAGCCGAGCACGACCACGCGAGAGCCGGCGTTCACCTCGCTGCGACGATAGTCGCGTCCACCGATGTAGTCGGCGGTGAAGACCTCGCTTGCATACTGGTTCCCCGCAGCGATCGTCGTGCGCATCTCGCGGTTGCCGACCTTGATGGTGGCCGGTCCCTGCAAGACGGGCACCACGAAGACGTCCTCGGGTAGCCGGCGTTCCAGCAGGTCCACGTCATCAAGCGTGAAGCTCTTGAGCAACCCTCCTCCTCCAGGACCGCCGCCTCCCTCGAAGTCGCCGGGAAAAGCGAAGATCAGGTTCGAGCCGAGTCCCTCGACCGCTCCGGTCACCTCGTCTTGAACTCCGGTGCCGATGGCGACCAGAAGAATCACAGCCGCCACCCCGATGATCACACCGAGCATCGTGAGCGCCGCACGCACCTTGTTCGCGTTCAGCGCGCGCAGCGCGATGCGGAACGCCTCGAGGAAGCTCACCGTGCGCTCGCCTCCTCGGCCTCGCGCTCGGCGGCTTCCTCGGCATCCAGTTCGCGCAACCGGTCCTCGGCAAGTGTGCGGTTCTCGACGATCTCGTCGTTGACGATGCGGCCGTCCTTGAGGTGCACGATGCGCTCGGCGTGTCGCGCCACGTTCTCGTCGTGGGTGACAACGACGATCGTGATGCCCTGCCGGTTGAGGTCCTGCAGGATGTGCATGACCTCAATGCCCGAACGCGAGTCCAGGTTGCCCGTGGGCTCGTCGGCAAGCACGATGCTCGGCTCGGTGACGAGAGCGCGCGCGATTGCGACACGCTGCTGCTGGCCACCGGACAGTTGGTTGGGCAGGTGGCCGAGCCGGTCGCCGAGGCCCACGCGCTCGAGTGCTTCGCGAGCACGTTTGGCCCGGGCGAGACCCATGATGCCGGCGTAGATGAGCGGCAGCTCCACATTCGCGGTCGCGCTCGTGCGTGAGAGCAGGTTGAACGCTTGGAACACGAAGCCGATGCGGCGGTTGCGGGTTGCGGCAAGCTCGTTCGGCTCCATGTTGGAGACGTCGACGCCGTCGATGGTGACCGTGCCGGTCGTCGGCCGGTCGAGCAGGCCGACGATGTGCATGAGCGTGGACTTGCCCGAGCCCGACGGCCCCATTATGGCAAGCATCTGCCCTTCGCAGACCTGTAGGTCCACTCCGCGCAGAGCGTTGACCTCGATCTCGTCGAGGACATAGCGCTTCACCACGTCCCGGGCCTCGAGCACGACCCGCGTGTCGGCACAGCTGCCCGCACGGCGCTGCCCGTCACGGGGCGCGGCTTGGGCTGCGCGGTCCTGCTGTTCGGTCGACCCGTGCTCTGCCACGAAGGTACCCGGTGACCTAGTCGGTCACGCTCACTCTCATGCCGTCGACAAGTTCGGTCGCTCCTGACAGAGCAACGGTCGCGCCAGGCTCCACGCCGGAAAGAATCTCTACGCGGGTCTCGGTGAGGGTGCCGATCTCGACTTCGGTGCGCTTCAGCACGTCGCCGTCTACCACGTACACGTACGTCGTCCCACCTTCGTCGAAGAGCGCCTCGATAGGGACCGTCGCCGCGCCCGGTACCTTGCTGACCTCGATCTCCGCGTCGCCCTTCATGCCGAGGAGCACGTTGGCTTCGGCCTTCCCGTCAAGGGGCAGCTGCACCGGGAACACTGTCCCGCCTGTGGCGGTCAGCTGAGCGGCCGGCTCGATCTGTGCGACCTCGGTCTCGAACGACTCCTCCGCGACCGCGTCGAGGGAGACCACCGCACTCATCCCCGTTTCGAGACGGCTGACGTCGACCTCGTCCACCTCGGCAACGAACGTAAGGCCGTCCAAGTCGACCACCGTGAACGGGGGCGCCTGCGGCCCTACGGCCGCGCCTGCGGCGGCAGTCGGCACCGAACCGTCGGTGACCGGGGCGCCGGCTGCGTTGAACAGCACCGTGCCGTCGATGGGGGCCCTGATCGTCGCCTTCGTGAGGTTCTCCTGCGCCACGACGAGCGCCTCGCGAGCCTGGTCCACCGATGCCTGCGCGGCCCTGCGTTCGGCCGACAAGCAGGTCTCCTCGAGCTTCATCTGCTGGGCCCGTGCGGACAGGTACCCGGCGTAGGCTTGGTCGGCCGCCGCGCCCGCGTTGGCTTGCGCAGCGGTGGCGTCGAAGGCACGGAGGCTGTCATGGGCCGACTTGGCCTGGTAGTACGCCGCCTCGGCTTGGTCCTTTGCGATCTTGCTCGACGTGTACGTCGACTCCAGCGACGGCGAGGGCGTCTGGCTCGCCTCGAACACGAGCTCGACCGCCTTGAAAGCCTCGAGCGCTATCTGGTAGCTCTCGTACGCCGCTCGCTCGGCTGCGGCGGCTGCCTTCAAGTCCGCCGAGGAAGGAGCGCCTTGATCGGCCGCCTCCGCACTCTCGAGCGCGGCCTCGTATGCGGCCCATGCTGCATCAGTCCCAGCTCGCGCGGCGGTGAGGTCGGCCGCGGAAGGCTGCTGCTTCGAGATCGCAGCGAGCTGCGACTCGGCACCCGCCAGCGCCACGCGCGCTTGCGCGACAGCCGCCTCGAGCGGCACGCGGTCCATCTGCGCCAGGACGTCACCTTGCTTGACCTCGTCGCCGTCGTCCACGTTCACGCTCTCAAGCGTTCCGGCCGTCGGCGGGTACACATCGACCCGCAGCCCTGGGCCCACCTTGCCTGATGCGGTCACGGTCAAGGCTAGGTCCTCGTCGGCCACCTGGGCCGTGTCTACTTGCACGCCGCCCGTGGCGCCGCCGAAAGCGATATACGAAGCGACACCGCCAATGACCAGCAGCGCAACGACGGCAAGTATGATCTTGGCTCTGCGTGACACGGTTCCTCCTCGTGGTGACGTGTCCGACTCTACGCGCGCACCTTCACGGGTCGGTTTTCCCCTTCGGTCATGTTCTCACAGTCGCGGCGGATCATGGCCCGTCGTCGCCCCATTCTCGGCCGAAGATCTTGCGTCCTGCTGGGCGAACAGCAGACTGGGTACGGCACCGATGTCGCTCGCCCACAGGTCGGGTGTTGACGCTTCGAGCGCCTCGCGATCGAACACGCCCCACAGCGCCGCCACCGACACTGAGCCCGCCGCGTTGGCGGCTTCGATGTCGAACGGGCTGTCGCCCACGTATGCCGTCTCCGAGACGGCCACCCCCATCAGCGAGGTAGCATAGAGCAGGGGTTCGGGATCGGGTTTGTGGCGCTCGGTGTCGTCAGAGCACACGACGACCTCGAAGTACTCGTGCAGCCCGAACAGCTCGAGCCCGCGTGTGGCGACGGCTCGGCTCTTCGACGTGACCACGCCCATCGGCACGCCGTGTGCCCTTAAGGCGGCAAGCGTTTCGTTCACTCCCGGGTACTCTGCGATCAAGTCGTCGTGGACACGCGCGTTGTGCTCGCGGTATACGCGCACGAGTTCGTCGGCGTGCGGGTCGGAAAGCACGCGCATCTGTGCGATGAGCGGCGTGCCCACGCCTCGCATGAGGTCGCGCTCGGGAAACTCCCGGCGCAACACCTCGCGCGTGGCATGACGCATCGACGCCAAGATCAGCGCGACCGTGTCTATCAACGTGCCGTCCAGGTCGAACAGAACGGCACGGACCCCAGACGCGCTACTCGTCCTCGTCAACGCCCTCGAACTCTTCTGCAGCGAGCTCCTCGGCAGCGGCCTCACGGTCCTCGTCGGGCGTCACGACGCACGACTCGCTTTCGCCCAGCAGTGTCTCCTGCCCTTCAGGTACGGGGGGTCGCTTGGCCTTCTTCTTGGTCGCGACGCGGGCGATCGCCGACACGCTGTCTGTCGCACTCACGTTCATCACCTTGACGCCCTGAGTCGAACGGCCCAGCTTCGAGATGTCTGTCGCCTTGACTCTGATCACGACACCTTCTTCAGAGATCAACATCAGCTCGTGACCATGTTGGACGATCTTCATGCCGGCCAGCGGACCCTTCTTCTCCGTGATCTGGATGGTCTTGACGCCCATGCCCCCGCGCTTCTGAAGCGGGTAGTCAGCCACCGACGTGCGCTTTCCGTAGCCGCGTTCGGTTACCACGAACAGCTCCGCGTCTTCGGGGGCGATCTCCAGGTCGAGCACGCGTTCGTCGTCCTTGACGTTCATGCCTTTGACGCCCATGGTGTCGCGGCCCATCGGCCGAGCGTCGGACTCGTCCCATTTGATAGCCTTGCCGGCGGTAGAGACCATCATGATCTGCTGGCCCTCTCTGACCCGGCGCACTGCGATCAGCTCGTCGCCGTCGCGCAGGTTTATGGCAATGATGCCGTCACGCCGTGAGCGGTCGTACGCCTCGAGAGCGGTCTTCTTCACAAGCCCCTTGCGCGTGGCGAACAACAGGTACTCGTCGGGGCTGAAGACGCGAGTGCTGATGACCGCGGCGATGCGCTCGTCCTGCTCGAAAGGCAGCAGGTTCACGGCTGCGGTGCCCCGCGCGTGCCGCGAGCCTACCGGTAGTTCGTGGACCTTGAGGCGGTAGACCTTGCCCTTGTTCGAGAAGAACAACACATAGTCGTGGGTCGAGGCCACGAAAAGGTGCTCTACGAAGTCGTTCTCCTTGAGATTGACCCCGGCCTTGCCCTTCCCGCCTCGCTTCTGCTGGCGGTACGTTGCCACCGGGAGGCGCTTCACGTAGCCCGCCTTGGTGATCGTGACCACCATGTCCTCTTCGGCTATGAGGTCTTCAACGTCGAGGTCGCGCGCAGTCCCGGTGATCTCCGTGCGCCTCGGGTCGGCGAACTTCTCGCGCAACTCGACCAGCTCGTCCTTGATGATCTGCAGCACGAGACTCACGTCGCCGAGCACCTTGTTGTACCAGGCAATCTTCTCCTTGAGCTCGGCGAGCTCGTCCTCGATCTTGTGTCGCTCCAGGCCGGTGAGGCGACGAAGCCGCATCTCGAGGATCGCGTCTGTCTGCGCCTCCGACAGGCCGAAGCGCTCAATCAAGCGCGCCTTCGCCTCGGAGTCGTCCTGGCTCGACTTGATGATCTGGATGACCTCGTCGATGTTGTCGAGCGCGATGACGTAGCCCTCGAGGATGTGTGCGCGCTCCTCGGCCTTGCGCAGCTCGTATCGCGTACGCCGTGTGATGACGTCCTTCTGGTGCTCGACGTAGTGGGTGAGCACCTCGGGCAAGGTGAGCGTGCGCGGGACACCGTCCACGAGCGCGATCATGATCACCCCGAAGCCGGTCTGCAACGGCGTGTGCTTGTACAGCTTGTTGAGGACAACCTGGGGCACGCAGTTCGTCTTGAGCTCGATCACAACACGCATTCCCCTGCGATCGGACTCGTCGCGCAAGTCCGAGATCTCCGTGAGCTTCTTCTCGCGTACCAGATCGGCGATCTTGGTCACGAGCTTGGCCTTGTTCACCGAGTACGGGATCTCCGTGATGATGATGCGCGTGCGACCGGTCGACGTCTGCTCGATGTGCGCCTTACCGCGGACCTTCAGCGATCCTCGGCCGGTCGAGTAGGCGTTGAGAATGCCCTCGCTACCCATGATCGTCCCGCCCGTGGGGAAGTCGGGCCCGGGAATCACGTGCATCAGCTCTTCTACGCTTGCTTCAGGGTTGTCGATCATCATGACGGTTGCGTCGATGACCTCGCCCAGGTTGTGGGGCGGGATGTTGGTCGCCATGCCGACGGCGATGCCCGCCGAGCCGTTGACGAGCAGGTTCGGGAAACGTGCGGGGAGCACGAGTGGCTCCTCGAGCGACTCGTCGTAGTTCGGCCCGAAGTCGACCGTTTCCTTGTCCAGGTCGCGCAGCAGCTCGGCCGTGATCTTCTGCAGTCGCGCCTCTGTGTAGCGCATGGCCGCGGCCGAATCGCCATCGATGGAGCCGAAGTTGCCGTGCCCGTCGACCAGCGGCACCCGCATCGAGAACTCCTGGGCCATGCGGACCATCGTGTCGTACACGGCCGCGTCGCCGTGTGGGTGGTACTTGCCGATGACTTCGCCCACGGTCCATGCCGACTTCTTGTACGGGCGGCCGGGGGTGAGCCCGGACTCGTTCATGGCGTACAGGATTCGCCGATGCACGGGCTTCAAACCGTCGCGCACGTCGGGGAGCGCCCGGGCGACGATAACGCTCATCGCATACTCGAGGAACGAGTTCCTCAACTCGTCTTCGATGTCGATGGGCATGATGGTCGTACCTTCAGGCGTAACGTGGTCTACCACTACAACGCTCCTCGCTGTCGAAGACTACGTATCGCTGTCCACACGGCCATGGCGATGAACGCCACCCCGAAGAACAGCAGAATGGTCGCTCCCATGGTCCCTGTCGGGCCCGCGCCGCGCGTGGCCCTCAGCGCGACGACTCCCCAGATCATGATCACCGCACCCAAGACGAGCAAGAACACCGCTGCTGCTATCCCGGCGCGCCACAAGCCTGTCGATATCGGCGTCTCTTCGGCCTGTAGCTGAGACATCATCGCCTCTAGCTGCATCGGGTCCACACCCGCCCGCGCTTCTTCTTGCTCCGCAACCACCGGCCGCTCGTCCTCGGTTGCCGTGTGCGTCTGCTCGACCTCCGCCGGTTCTCGGGCGGCCTGGACTGCGCTCTCGGCCTCCTCGGCTTGTTTCGCCTCTTCCTCCGCGCGCCTTCTCGCGAGTTCGTCGAACTTGCTCCGCTCCCAAGGCGGGGGCTCGAAGCGTTTGGGCTCCCTGCGTCCGGAGGCTGCGTGCATTCACATCCTCCACGCTAGATGTCGAGGAATCGGACGTCGCGGGCCCGGCGCTGGATGAACTCCTTGCGAGGCTCGACGTTGTCGCCCATCAGGTCGATGAACGCCTTCTCCGCGGCCGCGGCGTCATCCAGGGTTACCTGCAGTAGGGTGCGGCTGGACGGGTCCATCGTGGTCTCCCACAACTGGTCCGGGTTCATCTCACCCAAGCCCTTGTAACGCTGAATCGAGTGCTTCGCGTTCTCGGGCAACCGCGCAAGCACCTGCTGCAACTGCCGCTCGGTGTAGGCATAATCGTGTTTCTTGCCATAGCTCACCTTGTAGAGCGGGGGCTGCGCGATGTAGATGTAGCCCTGCTCGATCATCTCCTTCATGTACCGGTAGAAGAAGGTGAGAATCAGGCACCTGATGTGTGCGCCATCAACGTCCGCGTCGGTCATGATTATCGCCTTGTGATAGCGCGCCTGTTCGATATCGAAATCCTCGGCCACACTCGTGCCGAGTGCGGTGATCATCGCCTGGATCTCCTCGGAGTTCAGCGCCCTGTTGATGCCGGCCTTCTCCACGTTGAGGATCTTCCCCTTCAGTGGGAGGATCGCCTGGAAGGAGCGGTCGCGGGCCTGCTTGGCCGATCCGCCGGCCGAGTCACCCTCGACCAGGAAGATCTCGGTGAGCTCCGGTTCTCTCACTGAGCAGTCAGCGAGCTTACCCGGAAGGGTCGAGCTTTCGAGCAATCCCTTCCGCCGCGTAAGCTCCCGGGCCTTCCGCGCGGCGGCACGAGCCTTCGCTGCCTGCGTGGCCTTACCGACGATCTGCCGGGCCGGCTTCGGGTGCTCTTCGAGGTACTCGGCAAGGTGCTGCATCACAGTCGACTGGACCAGTCCGCGCATCTCGGTATTCCCGAGCTTCGTCTTGGTCTGTCCCTCGAACTGGGGTTCACGCAGCTTGACCGACACCACCGCAGCAAGGCCTTCCCGAATGTCCTCGCCGGTAAGGTTGTCGTCCTTCTCCTTGAGCACGTTCTGGCGGCGGGCATAATCGTTGATCGTGCGCGTGAGGGCGTTCTTGAATCCTTCGAGGTGTGTACCGCCCTCATGCGTATTGATGTTGTTGGCGAACGCCAGGACCGATTCTGAGTACCCGGAGTTCCACTGCATCGCGACCTCGATGACGCCCTCGTCTGTCTCGGCCTCGAAGTAGATCGGCCGCTTGTTGAGTGTGTCCTTGCCCTCGTTTATGTACTTGACGAAGTCGACGATACCGCCTGCGTACCGGAACTCCTCGCGCCTCGGCTCGAGCTCCCGCTCGTCTACAAGGACGATGCGCAGGTCCTTGTTGAGGAACGCTGTCTCCCGCATCCGGGCAGCGAGCACGTCGTAGTCGAACCGTATCGTCTCGAATATCTCTTGGTCGGGCCAGAACGTGATCGTGGTGCCCGTTGCCTTCGAGCGACCCGACGACTCGAGCTTGCCCTGCGGTTTTCCGTACTTGTACTCCTGTGTCCAGATCTTTCCATCACGCTTGACCTCGACAGCGAGCCGCTCGGACAGCGCGTTCACTACCGACACACCTACGCCGTGGAGCCCGCCGGACACCTTGTACCCCTCGCCCCCGAACTTCCCGCCGGCGTGCAGCACTGTCATCACAACCTCGACGGCCGTTTTGCGGTACTTCGGGACGTTGTCGACGGGGATGCCTCGGCCGTTGTCGACGACGGTCACCGAATTGTCCGGGTGGATGGTGATCTCGATCGCCGTGCACGCCCCGGCAAGCGCCTCGTCGACAGAGTTGTCGACGACCTCGTACACCAGGTGGTGCAGACCCTTTGGCCCTGTCGTCCCGATGTACATCCCGGGCCTTTTCCGGACGGCCTCGAGGCCCTCGAGGACTTGGATGTCTTTGCCTGAATACGTACCGTTGGACACAGTGGCTCCTCTGCATCGCCCGTCGCCGGGCAAGAAGACGCTGGTGTGAGACCGAAACCACGATATGTTGTGGTTTGCTCCCCCATTTTAGCACAACAGCTTGGGTAAACGCGCTGTTCTAGGCCCTCGCGGGGCGTGTATTCTCCCCTACGCCCCGCGGGCGCGGTTGACACCCTTTTTCCACTCGAGATCGCGTATCGCTGCTCTGAGGGCGGTCTCTCGCAGCCGCTCGTCGGCAACGTCGGAGAACAGCGCTTCGAGGCGCGTCCGTTCTTCATCGGTCAGAGGCTGGGGGTCCACTAGCGGCCCCCCGTACCTGCGCCGCGTTTGGGTTTCCCTTTCCCCGTCTGCCGCTGACTTCTCGACCGCGCTCGAGACAGTGAACCGCACGCCCCTGACCACAATCTCTCCAAGAGCTTCATTGAGCTTGTCGGTGAGGTGCGTTCCCATCGCCGTCAGTTCGGTCGCCCACGGCGCGGAATCCACGGAGACCAGAAGCTCGCCGGAGCGCATCCCGGTCACGTGGGTATGTCTGGCGATCTCAGAACCGGCCACTCGAGACCACATGCTGGCCACGCGCGACTGGACCTCGAGATCTCTTCCTCCGATCGTCCGCGCCACCTTGCGCAGCCCGTCGCCGAGACTCTTGAACTCGCGTCTTCTCACGATCCGACCTCGACGACCGTGGCGTTCTCGAGAAGCAAGGGGTCGAAGTATTGTAGGTCCGTGGTCGTCACGACAGTCTGGACCCATCCGTCGACGAACCGTGTCAGTTCGTGCCTCCTGCTCTCGTCGAGCTCAGACATCACGTCGTCGAGCAGTAGGACCGGTGGCGAGGTCGCCAGTTCGCGCACCACGTGCACCTCGGCAAGCTTGACGCTCAGTGCCACCGAGCGTTGCTGTCCTTGTGACGAGAACGCCCGTGCGTCGTGCCCGTCGACCTGGAATGAGATGTCGTCTCTGTGCGGGCCGACGAGCGTAACCCCTCGCCGCCGCTCCTCCTCCCATCGCTGGGACAGTCTCGCCTCCATCGCCTCACCCACGCTGGATACCTCGACCTCTTCTCCGGCGGCGAGGTTTCCGTGCGTCCAGCTCGGGACGTAGGCTATGTCCAGTCGTTGGCCTCCCGACATGGCCTCGTGGATCCCAAGCGCTTCATGAGCCAGCCTGCCGAGGAGCCGCATCCTGTGGGCGATGAGCCGGGACCCCGTGTCCACAAGCCTTGTCGTGAGCGCCTGCACCACGGCGGCTTCCCCACGCTCCTTCAGGGCCGCGTTGCGCTGACGCACAACGCGGTCGTACTCTCTCCGAAGTGTTCCGTAGGCCGGGGAAATCTGCTGGCCGATCGCGTCTATCATCGCGCGACGGCGTTCTGCGGCCCCTTTTACCATGCGCAAGTCGTCTGGCGTGAACGCAACCGATGGGATGATTCCTCGTACATCGACAAGGCGGTGTTTCACTGACCCGTTGACCCGATACTCTCGCCCTTTGCCGCGGACTACATCGAGCTCGATGCTCAACAGTCGGCTCTCGTCATGGGCCTCGAGTGCCGCGCGCGCTGTGACGGCCTCCCACATGATCAGGTCCTCCCACAAAGGGTTCCTGAACGATTCGGCTGCCGTGAGAAGCTGTATCGCCTCGACCACGTTCGTCTTGCCGGCCGCGTTCGGGCCTACAAGCACCGTGAGCCGCTCGTGCAGGTGAAACGTTGCTTCGGCGTAGTTGCGGAAGTGGTTCAGCCGGACCTTCGACACATGGAACGCCACGTGTTCAGCCAAGCCTCACAGGCATCAGGAGATACAGGAATCCTTCATCGTCCGGGACCCGAAGTACACCGGGCTTCAGCGGGCTGACGATCTCCATGGAAACCTTGTCGCCGCGAGCTACTCCCAGCCCGTCGCTTAAGAACCCGTGGTTAAAGGCTATCTCCACATCGCTTCCTTCGGCTTGAACCATCAGGTCTTCGGATGCGTCCCCGATGTCTTGCGTTGTCGCGGACAGGTTCACCGTCTGGTCTTCCACTGAGACGGAGACTCTCAACGGGGTGTTGTGTTGGGCGAGGAGGGAGACCCGTCGCACCGCCTGGGTGAATTCCTCCAGTCCCACCGTGAACGTTGTCTCAACATCCTTCGGGATGAGCTGCCGCCAGTTCGGGAATGTCCCCTCGATCCGCCGAGTGACGAATACTGTTTCGCCGAAACTGAACACCGCTTGGTTCTCTGCCACCCCCATCGATATCTTCTCGCTGGCCGCCAGGCGGCTTATCTCCTCAAGCGCTTTCCCAGGTACGACGACCTCGATTTCCTGACCGGTGTCTTGCTCGAGGAGCACCTCTTTGACAGACAGGCGGTACGAGTCTGTGGCTACCATCCGCAGAGTCGGGCCGTCGACCACCAGTAGGACACCGGTGAGGATAGGGCGAGTCTCGTCGCGGCTCACCGCTTTCGATACGTGCGCTACCAAGGACGAGAAGACGTTCTTATCAAGCTGGACGTTCTGCTGCGAACTCACGTGGGGGAACTTCGGGAAGTCGTCTGCCGGGAGCGTTTTCACACTGAATGATGACGTCTCGCATGAAAGCGTCGCGGCTTCACGATCGACTTCCACTGTGACGGCTGCTTCAGGCAGCGCTCGGACGATGTCTGTCGTGAGCTTCCCTGGGAAGACGGCGGTGCCTTCACGTTCAATCGACGCGGCAGAAGAGTGCTTGATCGATATCTCGAGATCCGTCGCTTGCACTACGATCCTGCCGTCAGAGGATGCCTCAATGAGGACGCCCGAGAGGATTGGAAGTGTCGATCGCGCCGACAGCGCTCTGCTGGCTGCTGAAAGAGCGTCGAGAAACTCACTGCGGGCGATAGAGAACTTCATTACGGATCCTCTCTTCTTTATCAATCAATAACAGTAGTAATAAGGCCTGTGGGTGAAGTGGACAACCCTCGTTTTCGCAGGTAGTCGAGCGCGTGTCTATTGTGGAAGGGCTGTGCTCCAACTGTTCCTCCTCATCCACACCATCAACAACAAGGATGAATCATCAACACAGAAGGGCTTCCGTCCCCAAGCTGTCCAAAGGATTTCCACAGGCGCGTCCACATCATATGGAGTCAGCTCTTCTGCTTCACAAGGTTGGTGATCGACTGGACTTGGTCATACACGCTCCGGTCCTCGTTCATCAGCTTCGTGATCTTGGCCGTTGCGTGCATGACCGTGGTGTGGTCCCGGCCCCCGAACTCATCTCCGATTCTAGGCAGGGAAAGATCGGTCAACTCGCGAGCGAGGTACATGGCTATCTGCCTGGGGTAGACGATCGCCTGGGACCGCTTGTTCCCGATCAGCTCACTGTGGCTGATGCCGTAGTACTTGCAGCACTCTCTTTGAATAGCCGTTATGGAGATGGGTTGGGTCGAACGCTCAGGGAAGATGTCTTTGAGCACGCTTCGTGAGAGTTCGAGGTCTACTGGATGGCGAGTCAAAGAGCTGAACGCCACGACACGAATGAGCGCACCTTCGAGTTCTCGGATATTTGAGGAGACCCTATCGGCAACGAACGACAGGACATCATACGGGACGTCGAGGTTCTCCACCTCAACCTTCCGCTTGAGTATGGCGATGCGTGTTTCGAGATCCGGTGGCTGGATGTCGGTGATCAAGCCCATCTCGAACCGGCTGCGCAGCCGGTCTTCAAGTGTGGCAATGTCCTTCGGCGGACGGTCTGAGGACAGCACGACCTGCTTGCCCGCCTGAAGGAGCGTGTTGAACGTGTGGAAGAACTCCTCCTGGGTCCCCTCCTTCCCTTTGAGGAACTGGACATCGTCGACCAGGAGGACATCGTTGGTGCGGTACTGGCGCCGGAAACCCTCGATCCGCTTCTTGTCTTTGTCTCCGATGGAGTTGATGAAATCGTTGGTGAACTGCTCCGTGCTCACGTACTTGACCCGCATGTGGGGCAAGCTCATCTGTACATAGCGGCCAATCGCTTGGAGAAGGTGCGTCTTACCGAGACCCACCCCTCCATATATAAAGAGAGGGTTGTAGGCGCGACCGGGGGCCTCGGCCACCGCTAGGGAAGCGGCGTGAGCAAAGCGGTTCGAAGCGCCGATGACGAAAGAGTCGAATGTATACTTCGGGTTGAACTCCCCTAGTTCGGCCTCACGCACGCGCTGCCGTTCACGGTCCTCCATTTCAGGGAACACCTCAGGAACTCCGGAAGTGTCCTTGGAGGAAGGGGGAGCTGCGGAATCTGTGCCGGACGCAGCAAGCTCGGGCGAGACCATGAAGCGAAGCGTAAGGTTCTGACCAGTGACTTCGTTCAGCGCTGACTTCAGAAGGCCCGCGTACCGAGACTCCAGCCAATCCCGCGCAAAGTCATTCTGCACGGCAACCACGAACGACGAGTCAGACAGCTCCAAAGGAGCAGTGTGTTCGAACCAGGTCTTGAAGGTCGGCGTGTTGAGTTCCGAGCGCACAACGTCTAGGACCTGCGCCCAGACGATGTCGACTGCAGCCGCTGTGTCTCCCAAGTCAGTCTTCACGTGCCCTCATCCCATCAAGAGAACAGAGTCTCGACATACTTCTCGCCCAGTTCAGTGAGTTGGCGCTTCCCCGCATCATCCGAGGTGATCAGACCCAGCTCCTCAAGGAACGCGAGGTCGCGGTGGGCCGTGGAAAGACCGACTGCGAGTTCCCTTGAAACCAGAGTCGGGCCCGCATAGCCGAACTCGAGAACCAGGGACAGCACCTTCTGGTGCCGATTCGTTAGGCGAAGATCAAAGGAGAGCGCCTCTTGGACAGCCGAGCCTGAGACCGGCGCCGCCTCAGTGCGCTCCTGGCGAGGAGCGGCTGGAGAGTCCTTGCGCGCGCTCAGCGTCACGACGGTTCCTCGGACGAGATTGTCGGTTACTTCGAGGCTCCCGCCCGAAAGGTGCAGGAACTCCCTTACCAGCGGCAGACCCGAGCCCACTCCTCGGATGAAGCGTTTCATGTCATGGGTGGCCGTGGTGTAACCAGGGAGCAGAGCACGCTCCTTGTCGGGAATGCCAGGTCCTTGGTCCGCGAACCGGAGCTCGCACCCGGCGTCAAGGATCGAAACGACGGGCTCGGTGAAGTCCGCATGGATCAGGTTCTCGACCACTTCTCTTATGACCGTATATGGAATGGGCCCGCCCGCTTCGCGTGCCAGGGCGTACGCTCTGGAGGAGACCTGCTCGATGAGTGCTGCGGAATCCGGGGCCGTCACGTCGTAGATGCGGGGGGCGGCTGACAGAGTGTCGTACACCGCGAGCCGAGCGCGTAGAGGCACGGTCTGAGCACCGGCGACAACGACCGGGCTGTCGTTGGGCACACCAGGGCGCTGGGCGGGGCGTGCGCGGTCTGGCGAATAGAACGGTTTCATGCTCCCCCTTGGCTTCCACTCAAGTCTGTGCCGCCAGCCACTCTCCGACACACCGCCGGTGGTGCGCACTGCAAATCTCCTGCTCAACGCCGTATCCAAAACGGCCCTTGTCGTTGGGCACAGGCCACTGGCACCCTCTGACCAGCGACTTTCCGACATTATCCACAAGGGTTTCCACAACTGTGGAAAACCGACCCTCGACCTGGTCTGAAGGGGCCGGAACGTCGCAGTACAGCGCTGTCCATGCCCCAGAGGTGCTTTCCGAAAACCCAAATTGGGGTTCAGAAAGTGGTTCGCCTGTGGAAAGGGCGTCTCTTGGCCGGAATACCGCTCGCGTTACTGTGGAAAACGAAGCGCCGAGCAATGGCGGTAGCCGATCTAGAGAGACCCGACCGAGCTATGAGCGGGAGTTTTCAAGGTGATGCCGGGTAAAACACGCTCCGAAGAGCAGGGCCGATTCTAGCAAAGGCATACCGCCAGCCACAACGCACGGCGGGAGTTATCCACAGCTTCGGGCCAGGAGGAACCTGGGTTTTCCACACTATCCACAGATTTCAAGGAAATTTCACGGCGACCGCACTCAGAACCGCTGAAGCGTGGAAAGGCAGCGGCAAGAGTGCCGTCGGCGGCGCAATTCGAGTCGCTCGCACTGCGGATCCAGTGTAGGGGGCGCAACGCGAAGGGCTCGTGCGTTGACACTAGGCGACACACGCCGATATAATCGTCGGGCTTTGCGCCCGAAAGGGCACCTAGGACGGAGGAAGCACGTGAAGAGGACGTTCCAGCCCAACACCAGAAAGCGCAGCAAGACGCATGGTTTCCGTGCGCGCATGGCGACACGCGGCGGCCGACGAGTAATTGCGAACCGGCGCCGCAAGGGCCGTAAGGTACTGACTGCGTAGAGCACTGCCCCGGGAGGGCGCCGTGAAGGGCACGATAAGGTCCTCGCGGGAGATCGATACGATGTTCCGGACGGCGCGGAGGGCGAGCGGCAGGTCGCTCGTCGTCCTGGCGAAGAGGACACCCGAAGGACGCGGCCCGCGGGGCCGCGTTGCGTTTATCGCGGGAAGGCGTCTGGGCTCCGCGGTCGGCCGCAATCGCAGCAAGCGCGTGATGCGACAGGCCGCCCGCGAACTCGGCGCACCCTGGACCGGATGGGACGTTGTTGTGATGGCGCGGCGAATGACGGGCGCGGCCAAGCCGGCGGCCCTGACAGCCGAACTCCACCGGCTCCTAGTTGAGGCTGGTGTCGAGGAATGAGAATGGCCAGACGCATCGCGATCTTGCCAATAAGGGCGTATCAAGCCCTGCTCTCTCCCCTCTTCCCGCCGTCGTGCCGGTTCACACCCACCTGTTCCACATATGCGATAACATCTGTTGAGCGCTACGGAGTTCTGCGGGGCGGGTGGCTTGCCCTGAAGCGAGTCGCGCGATGTCACCCGTGGAACCCCGGAGGGCACGACCCGGTTCCATAGGCGACGACAGAGGCCGGCCGGCAGACACGATCGAGGAGGTCCGTGACCCGTGTGGGACGCGATCAAGGAGCTGATCCTTCAAGCGCTACAGGCGCTGTACGGGATCACGGGCGATTACGGCTTCGCCATCATCCTGCTCACCATAGTGTTCCGTGTCGCGCTTGTGCCGCTGACGCTCAAACAGACTCGCTCCATGTACGAAATGCAGCGAATCCAACCCAAGATCAAGGAGCTGCAGAAGAAATACAAGAACGACAAGGAGAAGCTGCAGGAAGAGACCCTCAAGTTCTATCAGGAGAACAAGGTCAATCCATTCGGCGGCTGCCTGCCGATGCTCCTTCAGATGCCCATTTTCCTTGCGCTTTTCCAGGTCTTGGGCGGGACTCCCGAGAGGCCCGGCAAGTTCATGGAGTATCTGGAGACTCTCGGACCCCCAGCCCAAGAAGCGGCCAAGGCCTTCTGGATAATTCTGCCAGACCTCACAGCAACGCCTAAGGCGGTCTGGGGGGCGACCGGCCTTCCCGAGGTCATCCCTTATGCGGCGTTGGTCATCCTCTTTGGGCTGAGCGTCTGGCTACCCCAACAGCTCATGCCTGGTGAGAACCAGCAGAAACAGGTCGGCATGTTCATGGCAGTTATGATGCTCTACTTCGGGTGGATCAGCCCGGCTGGTGTCCTGCTGTACTGGGTGACTTCAAGCCTCCTCGGAATCATCCAGCAGCAACTCCAGCTCAAGTTCTACTCTCAACGGCAGGGAGAAGCGACATGAAGCGAGAGGCGATCGGCGAAGGCCCCTCGATTGAGGAGGCTCTCGACGCGGCGTTGGAGGAACTCGGCGTTCAACAGGACGCTGTTGAGTACGAGGTCCTTGAGGAGGGTGGGCGCAAGCTATTCGGGCTGGGAGCAGAGAAGTCGGCTCAGGTCCGCGTATGGCTCAAGGTCGAATTCGTGAGCGAGCTCGAGCAGGCGAAGCGCGTTGCGCACGAGATACTCGACGTTCCGGAGCAGGAATCTCCTGTCGAGCCGGCAACGCCGGATATCGAACGACGCGAGCCGGCCGAGTTGGTCGAACGAAGCGAGGAGGAGCTCGACCAGGTCGCGGATGCAGCCGTAGCCACCATCCAAAACGTTCTGGACAAGTTCGGCATCGAAGCGTCCATCGAGGAGTACGAGGGCGACGAGGGTGAGCTCATCCTTGACGTGGTCGGCTCCGATCTGGCGGTTCTGATCGGCCGTCATGGCAAGACCCTTGACGGTCTCCAGACTCTGACCGCGGCAATCACCAACCGCACGGTCGGTTTCCGGCACCCCGTTGTTATCGACGTTGAGGGCTATCGAGCGAGGCGGAGAGAGAAGCTGGAGGAGATAGCGCAGCGAGCCGCCGAGCGGGCGGCGCGCCATGGGCAGCCGGTGAATCTGCGTCCGATGAGCAGTTTCGAGCGGAGAATCGTGCACGTTACACTGCGCGACGATCGTCGAGTTGCCACGCATAGCGACGGGGATGAGCCGTTCCGCCACGTAGTGGTCTCACCCCGGTAGACGGATATCGGGCGTGCCGAGCGGCCCCTCCCGTCGCGGGAGGGGCCGCTCTTTGTGTACTGAGAGGTGACGTTTCCGCTTGGAGCGACCGAGGCACTCTTCCGGGCGCCGCCGGGGACGGCGCTCGACGTGTCGCAGCGGCAACCGTAGGTATCCCAGGCGACAGCCCGTAGTCGTTGCCGCGCCATGCGCCTACGGTACCCTGGGGTGGCCGGTCGGGTCATGCGCGCTTTGAGCCCTTACCAGGGCGTGCAAATCCGCCAAGAACCGGCGAACAGAGAGGTTCTGGCAGCGGCGATGGGTTTCACGTGAAACACTCAGCGGAGCGCACGCAGTCGGCACAGGCCCTTCTCACATGGTGCCGAGAGATGTAGGATTGCTGTTGTTCGGATGGAACGAAGGGCGCATGAGCGAAGAAGTTCCACGTGAAACATCGGCCGGGCTCGATGACAGACTCCTTAGCTTGTCGGAGGAGATCGGCGTGAGCCTGGACCGGTCCCAGGCCGACAAGCTCATCCAGCACATAGGGCGCGTTGTCGAAGCCAACGAGGACTACAACCTGATCTCGGCCGCCTCCGCAGGCGAAGGATTGCGCAGGCACATCATCGATTCCTTGGCGGTCATCCCACTCTTGCCCCCGTCCGTGAGTCCCCTTGCAGACCTCGGGTCCGGGGCCGGTTTCCCCGGGATTCCACTGTCGGTCGCGCTTGGCTGCGATGTCACGCTGGTCGAGAGCAGGGGGAAACGCGCGGACTTCCTGCATCGAATGGTGGAGGATCTTGGGTTGGAGAACGTTCGGGTGTTCCCCGGCCGCGCGGAGGAACTGGCCCGGCAGTCTCCTGCGACTTTCGCCCTCGTGACCGCAAGGGCACTGGCGGCACTGCCGGCACTGGTTGAGCTTGCCGCGCCTCTCCTGTGTGTCGGGGGCGTACTAGCCGCCATGAAGGGCCACCCAACAGGAGAAGAGGTTGAGAGGGGAGTGCGAACAGCCGAGCTCTGCGGGATGGAGTTCATCAGGCTCGAGCGATACGCGCTGCCGGGGAGTGACGCGCGGCGTTCGCTCGTTCTCTTCAGGCGAACGGGTGAGCCGCTCCAGAAAGAGCTGCCTCGCCGCGAGGGAATGGCTCAACGCCGGCCGCTTGCCTGAGATGGGGCCTTCCGGCCGAGGGGACCGTATCCTATAATCGGCTCGATACCGTCAAGGTACCGTTAGGGGGAACCGTCTTGTCGCTGAGTGAGGTCCCAGCGCCGCGTGACGCGGCCGTCGCCTTCGCCGTTGTCAACCAGAAGGGCGGTGTGGGCAAGAGTACTACAGCAGTCAACCTTGCCGCCTGCTTGGGGGAGCTCGGCCGGAAGGTTCTCCTCGTCGACCTTGATCCACAAGGAAATGCCACCTCAGGCTATGGGCTCAACAAGAGCCAGCGAGAGCTGTGCATCTACGACTCGCTGATCGAGGACGTCGACATAGCGACTATCATTGAGCCGTCAGAGGTCGAACATGTGTTCGTAGCCCCGGCGACCATACAGTTGGCCGGTGCGGAGATCGAACTCGTTTCTGCGATGAGCAGGGAGAACAAGCTCCGGCACGTTCTGCAGCCGGTGAGGAACGACTTCGACTTCATCTTGATCGACTGTCCGCCCTCGCTGGGATTGCTGACGGTCAACGCGCTCACGGCAGCCGACGGCCTGATCATCCCGATCCAGTGCGAATACTACGCGCTGGAAGGACTTTCCAAGTTGCTTGATAGCGTACGGCTCGTGAAACGGCACCTCAACGAGTACTTGGACGTGTTCGGCGTAGTCATGACCATGTTCGACGCGAGAACCAAGCTGTCCGCCCAAGTGGTGGAAGAGGTGCGCGACTTCTTCGGCGAGAAGGTGTTCGAGACTGTCATCCCAAGATCCGTACGGTTGTCGGAGGCGCCCAGCTTCGGACAGCCCATCACGATGTACGACCCGTCCGGACGAGGGTCGGAAGCGTATCGCAGCCTGGCGAAGGAAGTGATGGCACGTGTCTAAGAGAGGACTTGGGCGGGGCCTGTCGGCGTTGATTCCCGATGGCGGCATGGAGGGGGACGTCGGCGAGTCTCACGAGCTGTTGCTCGACGACATCCAGCCCAACCCCAAGCAACCCAGGACCGACATCAACGAGCAAAGCGTTGCGGAGTTGGCGGACTCGATCAAGAAGGTCGGGTTGCTCCAGCCGATCATAGTCAGGCCTCATGCCGAGAGTTACCAGATCATCGCAGGTGAGAGGCGGTGGCGAGCGGCGAGGATCGCTGGTCTCGAGCGGGTACCGGTGCGCGTGATGAGCGCGACTGAGATCGCATCTCTCGAGTTGGCGCTGATCGAGAACCTCCAACGCCAGGACTTGAACCCCATAGAAGAGGCACGCGGCTACCGCCGGCTCCTCACAGAACACCAGATGACTCAAGCCGAACTAGCAGACAAGGTGTCGAAATCCCGTTCGGCGATCACCAACTGTCTTCGGCTGTTGGACTTGCCCGAGGAGGTGCAAGAGCTCGTCTACTCCGGCGAGTTGAGCGCCGGTCATGCCAGGGCCATCCTCGGCGTGCCTGACGAGGCGATGCGAACAAGGCTCGCGGAGAAAGTGGCCAAGGAGGGGCTGTCGGTACGGGAGGCCGAGAACCTGGCTCGGCTGTACGCCGCCGGGAGAACGGCCGAGCGGACTCCGCGCCCCGCGACGCCCAAGTCCTTCAAGATCGTCGCGCGCAAGCTCCGCAGGGCACTGGGGACGAACGTACGGGTACGCCAGACGGCCAAGAAGGGCAAGATAGAGATAGATTTCCACGGAGAAGACGACCTCGAGCGCATATTCCGCGCTCTGACAGAGGGGTCGGAATCCTCCGCCGAGGAGGTGGAGCAAGCATGAGGGAGCGGGTCGAGTATTTCGCGATTGGGGCGATCACCGGTGCGGTGATCGGGCTCGTGGCTGGCCTGCTGTTCGCTCCCGCGACAGGGCAGAGCACCCGGCGCAAGCTCGCCGATGAAGCGAGGCGGGCGGCGAACTTCGCGCGGGCCGTGGCCGAGCGTGCAGAAGAGGCAGCCGAGATGATCGGGGGCCGTGTCGACAGATACCTCGGGGGTGACGAGGAGATAGCCTGGCGCAAGGTCCGCGAGATTCGCGAGGGAGTTCAGCGATACACGCAGGCCCAGGCTGCTGACTGATGTCAGAGCCAGCGTGCATGATGTCCCCCTGAAGGGGGCGTGCCGTGCCGCTGACGCTCGTAAACGGACGTGCCAATACCGGTAAGACCGGAGCCTTGTTCGCGGTGGTCAGGACTGTCGCCGCGCAAGGGCTCGTACCGGTGCTGCTCTTACCCACCGAGCCTGACGTAACTCGAGCGAGAAACGAGCTGATCCACACACACCGCGTCTTCTCGGCGCAGGTGCAACAGCTTGACCGATACCTTGAAGCACTCTGGGCTCTTTGGGGTGACGGGCGCACGTTGGTCACGCCCACCCAGCGTGCGGCAATCGTCCGAGCCTGCCTTGAGAGCGATCCAGAATTGGCAGAAACTGCCATCTACTCTGGTATTGCACGGGTCATGGAGCGCCTTGCGCAAGCACAGGTGCGTTCTCCGCACGGCGCGCCCGAGGGTCCGGGTGCGTTGTTCGTGCGGGGGCTTCATCGCTACCACCAGTTGCTGGAGGAGCAGTCACTCGTCGAAACGACGGCAGCGATCGAGGTCCTGGCAGATCGGGTCGACTCCAGCTGGTTCGACGGCCCCGTCGCTGTCAGCCGGTTCGACGATCTCAGCGAAGCGCAGGAACGATTCCTGGTGTCAGCCGCCTCCAAGGGGGTTGACGTACACATCGCCGCAACAGAGCTGCCGAGCACGTGGGGCGGCTCGAGTGGTTGGAGTCTAGCGGAACGGCTTGTGCCTCATGCCACGAGTGTGATGCGGGTAGACAGAGAGTACTTCGGGTCCGCGGAGCTCGCGGGGGTCAGTGCAGCGCTGAGCGGACGCGGCGAGAGACTCGCGCCCTCCGGAGATGTCGTGGTATCGGAGGCTTACGGCGAGGACGCGGAGGCCGAGCGCATAACGTGCGAAGTGCAGGAGGCTCTGGCCTCTGGTGTGGCCGCCGAGAAGGTCGCTGTGATCTTCCGACACGCCCGCCCGCACCTTCCTTCACTGCGGCGCGCACTCGCCGAGATGGACATAGCGGCTGACTTCGATGTGATGCAGCCCTTCAAGGAGACTGCGTTCGGTCGCGCGATGATGCTGCTCATCCGGTTCTCCGTCGACCGAACGGCGACAGCGCTGTCAGCCTTCCTGCGAGGCGGCTTCTCGGGGACCGACATCGAAACGGCGCATGCTATCGACGCGATGTGGAAGCGAGCAGGCGCGTGCGATGGTGCCCGCCTGACCAGGGACCTTCGCCGGCTCGACCGTCCTGTTGGGGAGCTGGTCGACCGAGTTTTGGCGTGCGCTGCCCAATCCCACGACGTTGCGGTGGCCGCGGAGTGGAAGAGAGTTGCGGGTACGTTGATCGCGAACGCCTATGGCGTGCATACTCCCGTGCTCGACGCGATCGGGCTCGCGGACGCAGCAGCGCACCGCTGCTTCTGCAGAACAGTCGACGAACTCGTCCGCGCCGATGTGCCTGACAGCTCTTCGGCAGAGCTTGTGCTCGGCGCGCTGGGACATGCGCATGCGCCCCCTTTGGTCGTCGAGCGGCCCGGCCGCGTACAGGTCATGGATGCGCAGCGAGCGCGTGGCCGACGGTTCGATGTGGTGGTGGTCGGTGGGCTGGTGGCAGGTGAGTTCCCCAGACGGGTCTCGGAGGACGTTCTCGCGGTCAAAGAGATGGCGGCGTCGCTGCGGCGTGCGGGGGTCCGAATGCCGCTTGAGCGTACCGACGCCGCCGAGAGGGCGCTGTTCTACCTGGCCATCACCAGAGCCCGTCGGCGTCTCGTGCTCAGTCGTCAGGTCGCCGACTCTGACGGGCGGACACTTCGCGCGTCGCCGTTCCTGGAGGAGCTCCTCGACCCGTATCGCTCTGCCGACGGGAGCTTGGACACGGCGCTGCCTCGGCGCGTCCTCACGTTCGCGGACCTCGGGTTCCACGAGGCGGCGCCGGACTCGTCACGCCGCGCCGCCCGCTCGGCGGCTCTCGCCCGCAGCGACGACGCCACGGTGAGACGTGCGTTCGGGCGGCGGACCGCCCGGCAGTCCACAATCGAGGACCCGGCCGTCAGGGCGGAGCTCGAGCGCCGCACGGTCTTCTCCGTCACTGAACTCGAGAGATACGTCCGCTGTCCGTATTCTTGGTTCTACGAGCGGTTCATTCGACCCGAGGCGCTGTCTGAGGACCGCGAAGCGAGAACGCGCGGTCTTCTTGCGCACGAGGCCATCAGCAGGATGTTCGCCGAGATGCGAGAGCGCGGTCAGCTGCGCGCGACCGGTGCTACCTCAGGAGACTGGAAGACACTGGGTAAGCAGGCCGTCCAGCAGCTTGCAGAAGAGCGCCTCGACCCCTCTCGGCTCTCGGACACCCTGATGGGCCGTCAGCTCGCCTCGATAGTGGAACGACTTGTCGACCGGGACATCGACTACCTGCCGGGTTTTGAGACAACGAATACGGAGTGGGCGTTCGGTATCAACGACGAGCCGGCGGACCTCGGCGAGTTCGCGCTGCGAGGAGTGATCGACCGCATCGACCGAGCAGGCGACGCGCTAGCCGTCATCGACTACAAGACGGGCAGGGTCACGCCGCTGAACAAGTTCGAAGACGCTGGGGTGCTCCAGGCGCAGCTGTACGCGGACGTGGCGCGCAGACGGCTGGGCGGCCGCGTCGTCGCCAGCTTCTATCGGAGCCTGGGTGCCCGCGAGCGGACCGCGCTCAACCGCGGGATGTACGATCCGTCGGCTGTCGGCGGCACCGAGCTCGTGTCCACCGATGCCGTCGACGACATCGACGGCGTGATCGCCTCGGCAGTGAGTCGTGCGCGCCAGGCGGCTGATGGCATCAGGGCAGGCGAGATAGCCCCCACGCCCTTGAGCAGCGACGCGTGCCGGTACTGTCGAGCCGGTAGATGGTGCGGGGAGGCCCTTTCGTGAGCGTAGAGCTGAACAGGCAGCAGAAGGCAGTCGTTGAGTCTGCGTCCCGAGACTTGCTCGTGGCGGCCGCCGCTGGTTCTGGGAAGACCCGCGTGATAACCGAGCGCTTCGCGCGAATCGCTCTGGGCGACACCGACGCGCAACGAGCTCTCGAGTGTGTACTCACCATCACATTCACCGAGAAGGCCGCCGCTGAGATCACCGAGCGCGTGCGCGAGCGTCTCTCCGAAGCTGCACGCCGGGACGGAGGGACGTTCGAGGTTGACCGGGCTTGGATCTCCACGATCCATGGCATGTGCGCGCGTCTGCTACGGCGTCACGCATTGGAGGCCGGGACCGACCCGCTGTTCTCGGTCGGCTCTGAGGTCGAACTTGGGGTGCTGCGGCAAGAAGCGTTCGAGCGAGCGGCTAGACACCAACTGGCCGACGGTCCGTCCGGTACGGAGGTTCTTTTCGACACCATCCGGACGGGAGATGTCTTCGAGGGTGTCGTTGCCGCGTACGACCTGTGTCGCTCTCTGGGCACGGCGGTCACCGACCTGCAGCGCACTCGCGCTGACGTTCGCGCGCTCCAAGACGCGACCGACGGGCTGGGTCAGGTGCGCCGGGACCTCCTGGCAGTTCCGGCGACGCAGACGGTCGAGGCTAACACAGCTGCTCTCGAACGCATCATCGCGGCAATCGAGTCTGCGCTTGCGGACTCGGCGGCAGCCGCGACAGCAGTCGCCGTGTCCGAGTGCTTCAAGCAGGCCAAACGAGGCTCCGAAGCGGTCAAAAGGCTCGCCGTCGAGGCAGAGGAACTCGTCGGCGTGGCCAGGGAACAGCTCGCGCAGGTCGTGGTGGACGAACTGGAGCGCGCATTCGTTGCGTTGGTCGCTGCATTCGCTGGCGAGTTCGACCGTGCGAAGACCGAGCGCTCCATGCTGGACTTCGACGACCTGCAACTGCGAGCGGCCGAGCTGCTGGAGACCCATCCGCAGATCGCCGCCTCCTACGCACAGGCTTTCGCGGATGTGATGGTCGATGAGTTCCAGGACACGAACGCGCTACAGATGAGGGTCATCGGTGCGCTCGCACCCGAGGGGCTGGTGAGCGTCGGGGACGAGAAGCAGGCGATCTACGGGTTCAGGCATGCGGACGTGAGCATCTTCCGAGAGCGAGCTGAGGTCGCCGAGCACGCCGAGCCGTTGACGGAGAATTACCGCACGGACCCGCGTCTCCTCGAGTTCCTGAACCACGTTTTCGCGGCGGAGCCGTTCTGGCCCGGAGACTACCTCGGCCTGAAGCCGGCACGGCTGCGGGAGTGCGACGGCTACCGCTGGGACTTGCACGGGCCCGATGGCGTGACGGCGCTTCTGGTCGACGAGAGCCAGTGCGACTCCGACGCAGGGGACCTCGAGGCCACGGCCGTCGCTGCCCACGTTCGGGGTCTCGTGGATGGCGGCGTCGGACAGGGCGATGTCGTCATCCTGCTGCGCGCGATGACGCTGGCAGAGAGGTACGCCGATGCGCTGCGCGAACAGGGATTGGAACCGTTCGTCGCGAGTGGCCGCACGTACTTCGACCGGCCAGAAGTCGTCGACTTGGAGATGCTGTTGCGCACTGCGGCCAACCCGCTGGACTGCGAGGCACTGGCGCACCTTCTCGCGGGGCCGATGACCGCGATCTCCGATGACGGTCTGGCTCGGCTGCGGCTTGCCGCCGGCGGGCAATCGCTGTGGAGCGTATGTAAGCGGCAGGAGGACATCGGGCTGAACGCGGCCGACGCTCAACGGCTGTCAATCACGGCTGAGACGATAGATCGGATGCGACGTGATACCGGACGGCGGTCGTTGTTCGAGCTGATCCACGAGGCATGCGAGCGGCTCGAGTACGATCTCACGCTATTCGCCGAGGGCCCGACGGGTGCCCGAGCCTGGGCGAACGTGCTGAAACTGGCCCGCATCGCCAACGCGTTCGATGAGGTCGACCCGGGCGACGCGGGTGCGTTCCTCGAATACCTCGCGCTCAGACGGGAGACGTCCTCGTCCGAGGGACAAGCGGCCTTCGCCGTCGAAGGCCTCGATGCCGTCCGGATCATGAGCATCCACGCCGCGAAAGGTCTGGAGTTCCCTGTCGTGATAGTGGCGGACCTCGGTCACGGACGACCGGCTGCGTCCCCGATCGCGGTGGGGCGCCGCGGCGACGGGGCGCCTGCCGTCGGCCTGCGGCTTCCAGCGGCGCTCGCGGGTGGGAGCCGCTCGGTCGTCACCGCCGGCCACCGATCCTTGACGGACGCACTGCGACAGCGCGAGCAAGATGAGGAGAAGCGCATCTTCTACGTTGCGTGCACACGGGCCAAAGAGGGGTTGGTCTTGGCGGGTCGTGCGGCCTTCGATCGTCCGGCGGGAGACTGCCTGGCTATCGATTGGGTGCGACGCTCCCTCGGGTTCGAGGAGGCGGGCTCGATCGTCTCAGGGAAACGTGTCGTGGGACGATCGCGGGTGCGTGTTGTCACTCCAGGCATGGTGGAGACATTGGCGGACAGGTCTTCCGTGCCACTCGTGCCGCTCGAGCCACCTGAGCCGCCCGTGCTGCCCGACGAGAGCCATGCGCCGGGGCGTGAGTGCGACGCCGAGACGGTGTCAGCGTTCACGAGCGCTCACGCGCCGGTGCGCTTGTCCTTCTCGAGTATCGCGCGATACGCCGAGTGTCCCTACGGCTACTACGTCGAGCGCGTGGCGAGGCTGGGGGACGCGCAACCGGCCGAGGCGACCCACTCTGTTCCCGCCGCGCGCGGGTCGGCCATACACGCCGTGTTGAGCATCTCCGCGACGGATGCCGTCCCCGACCGCAAGCGCGTCGCAGAGATATGCGCCGCCAACGGTCTTGGGCCTGACGCGGTGGACGACGTCGCCGCAGCGTGCGAGCGATTCATCTCCTCACCGTGTGCCCAGGAACTGACCGGCGCGGACCGGGTGCAACGTGAGGCGCCGTTCGCAATCCCCGTAGGCCCGGGGGTACTGGAAGGCGCGCTAGACCTGATTGCGTGGCGCGACACCGACGCGGCGGTGCTCGACTACAAGACGGGGGCGGCGCGCCCGGACGACAGCACCGCCGCCAGGCGGAGACTACAGGCCGAATGCTACGCGCTCGCAGCGTTTGCGCTGGGCGCGCGTCGAGTGCGCGTCGAGTTCGTCGAGATTGACAGGTCAGGCGACGGAGATACCTACGCCTTCGGTCCTGATGACGAGCCGAGGATCCGCAAGGGGTTCGAATCCATCGTTCGTTCCATCGCCAGTGGGAGCTTCGGTCCGTCCCAGCCCGCAAAGAACGCGTGTGGGGAATGCCGAGCAGCGGGAGTCCTGTGTCGGGTGGCGGGGGGCAGCTAGAGGCGTTGGCGAAGCTGACCACACGCGGCGTCGATATCCGCCCCTCGTTCGGTGCGTACGGTGCATTCGACACCTCGGTCCGACAGCTCGCGTGCGAACTCGGCGACCCGCGATTCCTCGGCACGCAAGACCCCGAGCTCCTCGACTGGGTTTGCCGGTATCAGGTTCACGTGACACAGCAGCCCGGCGCAGTATTCGACTAGGGCAGCGAGCTGTGTGTCGGAGTCATTCACTCCGGCGATGAGGGCGTATTCGAGGCTCGGTCGTCGACCCGTGCTCTTGCCGTAGTCGATCAGAGCCGCACGCAGCTGGGACAGACCGAACCGTCTGACGCCGGGCATGAGACGGTCGCGCGTTTCTTGTACGGCGGAGTGCAGGGACACGGCAAGCGTAAACTGCTCCGGTTCCTTGGCGAGCCGACGAATCCCGCCGATGATCCCGCACGTGGACACGGTGAGATGCCTGGCGCCGATGCCCAGTCCATTTGGGGAGTTCATGAGGCGCAATCCCTCTAGCGACGCGTTGTAGTTGGCGAAAGGCTCGCCTTGGCCCATCGCCACGGCATTTGTGACGCGTCTCCCGAAATCCTCGCCGACGAGGCGTACCTGATCGACCATCTCGCCAGGGTACAGGTTGCGGGTCAGACCGCCGGCCCCGGTCGCGCAGAAGGCGCAGCCCATGGCGCAACCGGCTTGGGTCGAGAAGCAGACCGTAAGCCGGTCGGCGGTCGGGAGTCCCACGCTCTCGACGGTGACGCCGTCTGCCAGGCGCCACAGGTACTTCCGGGTTCCATCGAACTCAGAGACCTGGCGCGACACAAGCTCGGGCGTGAAGAGAGGAAGCTGGCCCGCGAGATGTTCTCGCAGGCCAGCCGGTATATCGGTCATGTCCGCGTATCCCGACGCACCTCGCGCGTACAGCCACGTGACGATCTGCTTCGCGCGGTATCTTGGCTCACCCAGTTCATCGAGAAATCGAGAGAGCTGGTCGCGAGAGAATGCCTTGATTCCGACTTGAGATCGCGAGCGGTCCAGATCACTCATCAAGTTTCTCGAGGGCTTTCCTGTACTCCTCGCGGTGTTCCTTCTCGAATCGTCCGACCGATCGGAAGTAGTACGCAATGTCGGAGAAGCCCTCTTTCTCCGCTGCCTCAGCGAAGCTGGGGTACATGTCGGATGTCTCGTAGTCCTCGCCCTCGGCAGCGGTCTGGAGGTTGTCTTTGGTGCTGCCGAAACCGGACATGTAGGCAAGGTGTCCAAGAGCGTGCGCGGTTTCCTCGGCAGCGGCGCGTTCGAAGGCGGCGCGGGCCTCGTGCGCACCCTCCAGCTCGGCGATGCGGGAATACAGTGTGTACATGCGGTTGGCCTGCGATTCTCCCGCGAAGGCCTCCTTGAGGTTCCTGAGAGTCTCGGTACCCTCCAGGTCACCGGGGCCCTCGTACTCCACGAACGAACTCCTGGCTGCTCCGCACACGGGGCAGTGTTCTGGTGCCGGCCCTACATGGAAGTAACCGCAACCCTTACAGCGATAGCGCTCGACCATCGACGCTCTCCCTTCCGTCCGGCGGGTGTCGCCGAACCTGTGGTGTGCGATACGGTGTGTGCAAGTGTATTCCCTGTGCGCACCGGTTCGACAGCTTCTGCGCGGCTGGACGCTCCGACGCAGGCAAAGTAGAGTCGAATCGACGCAAATCGTACAACACACATCGCGCACACACACCACCGTGGCGCATCGACGGCCAGTCAGTGTGACGGAAGGGGAGCGGCGTGAGACGCGTGCGACTGTTCGTTGCGGGCGCTGTACTGGCAACAGGTGTCTTCGGCGCATACGCGTCTTCGGCCGCCGCGCTGCCCCAGATCGGAGCCGATCAGTTCCAGCCCACGAGTAACTGCGGCTGTCACTCAGCGTTTCTCGAGCAATGGGGCGAGTCGATGCACTCGAAGGCGCTGATCGACCCCCTCTACCAGTACAAGCTTTCCGAGGCGAACGCGGCCACGGACGGGCAGCTTGGCGCCTTCTGCAACACGTGCCACGGGCCGGTTGCGACCATGAGCGGCGAGATCGCCGATCTTGCGAACGCATCACCGCAGTCCGCAGACGCGGTCGGGTGCGTATTCTGTCATCAGGTGACCGGGACTGGGCAGCCGATCGGGAACGTCTCCCAGACCATCGAAGCCGACGGTGTGATGAGGGCGCAGCTCAAGGATGCCTCGTCACCGTTCCACCCGACCGAGTACTCGGGATTCCATGAGACCGCCGAGTTCTGCGGCTCGTGCCACAACGTCGACCATCCAGCCAACGGGCTGCACTTGGAAGCGACGTATACCGAATGGAAGAACGGCCCCTACGCCGCGCAGGGCATCGTGTGCCAGGACTGCCACATGACGCCTGGTCCTGGCGTCACGAAGCCGTACCCGGGTACGGCAGCCGCTGGAGGGCCGCAGCGAGACCACATCTACATCATGACCTTCGCGGGCGGTAACGTGGGCCTCGGGGACGCCGTACTTGCCGAGGAGCGACTCAAGGCGGCAGCCACGGTTGAGATCGAAGCACCCGAGATCCTCGAGGCCGGTGCCGGCGATAGCGTCGTGGTCACTATCACCAACTCGGGAGCGGGCCACTACCTGCCGACCGGTCTGACCGAGGTGCGGCAGATGTGGCTGGAGGTGACAGCCACCGATGCCGCCGGGACGAGAGAGGTCATCGGCACGCACGAGTTCGGTTCGATCCTCGAAGATGCCGAGGGCAATGCACCCGCGGAGCTGTGGGAAGCGGTGGACTTCGCCAGCGACGACCGCATCCCGCCGCAAGAGTCTGTGACCGACACGTTCGAGTTCACCATGCCCGACGCTGACCAGGTCGACATCACCGCCACGCTGTACTACCGGTCCTGCTCGGAGGAGATGGCCAAGGCGGCCGGTGTCGAGATCCCGACGACTACTATGGCCTCGGCCTCATTGGTTGTGTTCGGCTCGGCCGACGCGCAGAAGACAGCGAACGGAGAGTCTCCGGGTCCGGGGGTCCTTCTGGCGGTGGCGCTCGGCGGGCTTCTGGTCGTGGTCGGGTTGATCTGGGTGTGGGTCCGGTCCCGCGCTAAGAATGCCAAGGCCTGACGGGAACGTCGCAGCCCGTGTCCGTTCCGCTATGGCGTGGGCGTGGGTGTCGTCTCCTCGGGGAGGGCGAGGTCCTTCGGCTTGATGCCTACGGTCATCTCCACCTGCATCTCTTCACCGTCCCGGTACAACGTCAGTGTCACGGTGTCGCCGATTCGAGTGCGCTTGACCTCGAGGATAAGGTCGTCCATCGACAGGATGTCCGAGTCGTCGAGCTTCACGATCACGTCACCGGCCCGCAAGCCGGCCTTCTCGGCCTCCGTGCCTTCGGTGACCTCGACGATGTATGCGCCCTCCTCGACAGGAAGGTCCTCCTGCTCAGCGAGGACCGGGTCGACTGTTCTGCCCAGGACGCCGAGATACGGGTGTTGGACCTCACCCGATGCGACGAGTTCGTCGGCGACTCTCATGACGCGGTTTATGGGAATCGCGAAACCGATTCCTTCGCTGCCGCCGGTCTCCGAGAAGATCGCACTGTTGATGCCGACCAGCTTGCCCTCACGATTGACCAGTGCGCCGCCTGAGTTGCCAGGGTTGATCCGCGCATCCGTCTGGATGACGTCTACCAGGGGGTACACGCCCTCGGGAGAAGAAACGGAGTTGGGCAGGGAACGACCGATGGCTGAGATCACGCCGCTGGACACCGACATGGACAAGCCGTACGGAGAGCCGATACTGAGGACAAGCTGGCCGACGACCAGCTCGTCTGAGTCCCCGGTCTCAATGAGGGGAACCGACCCGTCGATCTTGACCACGGCGATGTCGGTCTCCTCGTCCGCGCCAATCAGTTCCGCGCGATGCCGCTCGCGGTCTGAGCCGGTCACGATGATCGACGAGGCACCCGACACGACGTGTGCGTTGGTGATGATGTAGGTGCCGCCGTCCTCGGAGTCCTGGTACGCCACACCCGAGCCGTTCGCGGCCTGAGGAACGCCGGGGTGACCTTCGGGCAGATCCCCCGCGTCGTCGGTGATCACCTCGCCGGACACGTGGATGTTCACGACGCTCGGTAGGGCGGCCGCCGCAGCCGCAGCCACCGGCTCGTCGGTCTCGGACGGGACGACGCGGACGGTGGACGTCCCGCCGTCTACCGCGTTGTCCCCATGCGTGGCGAACCATCCGCCGGCGAACCCGGCCGTGCCGCCGACGATAGTACCGAACAGTAGCGTCACTACGAGCGCGATCATAACTACAGCACCGGTCGAGGGACCAGTGCCACGCCCTTCGGGTACCGATTCGCTCATGGGACCGGACGGGGTCTCGTGTGCGACGCCGGCGTCTATGGGCTCGGGCTGGGCGATCTCGGGTGCCGGCGTGGGAGAGGATTCCTCGGCCGAGGTCGGTTCGACAGGCCCTTGAGGCGGGGTGTCGTTGGACTCGCCGTCGGTGGGGCTCTCGTGCTCGTTCATCATTCACCTCTGATTGTGCCGTTCGCTGAGTGTGTGTCTATGATATGCCCCGTTGCCACGGCCCGCAGAGTGCTGTGAGAAAATGCACGAAAGCCCCACATCCAACCCAGGAAGCGTGACGTGCCCTCACAGTCCGCTGAGTCCCCCGCATGCACCGCGCCCACTCCCGATCCGAGAGCGGTGATCGCCGTCCTCATGGCCGGCACGTTCCTGGCGCCTTTGGACTCCAGCATCGTGAACATCGCGCTTCCTGCGATCGCCACAGTTTTCGAGGTCCGCTTGGCTGCGGTCGGTTGGGTGGCCACGGCGTACTTGCTCACGAACTCGTCGCTCGTGCTGATCATGGGCAGGCTGGGAGACCTGTGGGGACTGCGCAGGGTCTACGTATCGGGGTTTGCGGTGTTCGGCGTGGGATCGCTCGCATGCGCACTGGCTCCCTCGCTTGGATGGCTGATAGCGGCACGCGTGCTCCAGGCATCGGGCGCCTCAATGATCTTCGCTGCGAGCCCGGCGCTGGTGGTGCGCACCTTCCCTCCGCGTCGTCGCGGCTGGGCACTCGGCTGGATTAGCTTGGCGGTGTCCGCGGGTCTGACCGCAGGGCCGTCGCTCGGAGGGTTCTTGCTCGGATCGTTCGGCTGGCAGTCGATATTCCTGATCAACCTCCCACTGGTTGTGGTGGTCGTTGTGGCGGCATCCCGGCTGTTGCCGTCCGATTGTCCCGTCAAAGAACCGTTCGACCTTGCGGGCGCCGCTCTTGCGGCGTTCGCGCTCACCTCCCTGCTCGTCGGGTTCTCTGAGATCGACCGTCGCGGTATCGCATCGCCGCTGGTGATCGGCGCGTTCGCGCTCTCGGTGATCTGCGGGATCGCGTTCGTTGTCGTGGAGCGCCGGCTGGAACACCCGATGGTCGACCTGCGCCTGTTCTCCTCGCGCGCCTTCTCGGCTGGGGTCGGTGCGGCCGTGTTGAGCTACATGAGCCTGTTCGCGATCACGTTCACCATGCCCTTCTATCTGCTGCAGGTCCGTGGTGTCGAGCCTGGGTTGGCTGGCCTGATCTTGACTGCCACCCCGGTGAGCATGGCGATCTTCTCTCCGATAGCCGGTCGGCTTTCGGATGCGTGGGGAAGCCGTGGGTTGACCACAGGGGGCCTGACGTGGCTCGCCATCTCGATCGCTGTCGCGTCAAGGGTGACCGTAGACTCGCCGCTCGCGTTGATCGCCGCGGTGCTCTTCAGCATCGGCGCAGGGCTGTCTGTGTTCACGGCGCCGAACACGGCCGGTATCTTGCGAGCCACACCGCACAATCGGGTCGGGGTCGGTTCGGCGATCACAGGCCAGGCCCGCAGTGTCGGGATGACCCTTGGGATCGCAGTCACGGCCGCCATCGTGTCCACGCTGCTGGGCGGCAGCGAGCTCATGAGCGGTGAGGGCGCGCTCTCGCTCCAGGATGCCGTCCGGTTCCTTGACGCGCTTCGTCCGGCGCTCGTCGTGGCGGCGTGCGTCGCGGCGGCAGGCGTCGTCGTGTCTTGGCTGCGAGGCGACGACCGACCGGGCGAGGCGAAGGTTGAGCCGTCGGATATCGTCCCGTAGACTCGCGAAAGACACCGACTGGGGAGCCACATGGACGAAACGTACGAGCACGACACCGCTCCGGCCGACGAGGACGACGCCTCTCTCGCCGAGATCGAAGCGTCGCTCGATGCCGAGGGGGTCGCCAGTGGCCCTGACGAGACAGTAGACGAACCCGCTGAAGCAGCCTCGGTACCGGAAGGCGCGGCCGCAGCCGGGGAGCCACCCGCCGCAGCCGAGGGGCTGCCAGCCGCTGCCGAGGAACCACCCGTCGTCGACGCTTCCGGCCAGGCGACTGGGGAAGAGGCAGCGGTGCTTCCTGACGCTTCCGGCCAGGTCCAGACCCAAGCCGAAGCCGATACACCCCAGCAGACGCAGAGTATCGACACCGCTCTGCCCGATGTGGCGCCCGGTCCTCGTGCGCCGCGAGTCCCCTGGTGGCCGTTCGTGATCTATCTGGCTGCATGGGTCGGTCTAGTCGCCGCCTCCATCCTGGCGCTCTCGTATGAGGCCGAGGCACTGCCTGCGATCCAGCAGGAACCGTACCCTTACCTCATACTCGGAGGGCTCGTGCTCACCGTTTTGGGCCCGGTCTCCGCCATCACCGTGTGGCTCGTGGTCTGGAAGCGAGCAGGGAAAGGGAGGCGCGCGGGATTACTCACGTCGGCCCTGGTTCGAGGCGCTGGCGTGACGCTGGTCGGCGTGCTCATGTGGTGGGGTACGCTGGTAGCGGTCGACGCGCTTCGCCTCGGCTTGGTTGGCTGATCGAGGGAGGAAGCGGTGTCTGAGGCTCACGCACCGTACGTCGCGGTCCTTATGGGCGG
>Ga0209164_1000426_pt1 | contig 104334 bp, 83 predicted proteins | sample MTBNYHSulfiMetaG_FD_187458 | JGI IMG/M metagenome (GOLD analysis project Ga0209164, IMG submission 187458) | Enrichment culture microbial communities from rom New York Harbor, USA that are MTBE-degrading - MTBE-NYH (New York Harbor Sulfidogenic)... | ecosystem: Environmental > Aquatic > Marine...
ATGCTGGCCGGGATCTTTTCCAGTCGTTCCAAAGACTCTATTGATAGACGATGTCCATAAGAACTTCTACAGTTCCAATTTTCCATTTGACGAAGAGTTTGAAGAACTCATCTCGGAATTCCAACTTAAGGGTTATACTGTGAGTTTGGCTTCGGACGTAGGATTTCTTCCGGAAAACTATGGAGCGGTTCTAATTGCAGTACCGACAATTCAATATTCTTATGCAGAGAAATCAAGTCTTTCAACGCTTCTCGGTCTCGGCGGGAAAGTCATAATACTCGGCGAATGGTACACCTATTACGACAACACTCCACTAAATGCAATTACCACCTACCTTGGTGTGGATATTCAGTTCAACAACAACGAGTTGAAGGATAATATCAACAACTTCGCAGCTGACAATGACTGGATCACCACAACTCGATTGGAATCCAATCCTCTTACTGTAGGTTTGGGAAAGATTGCGTTATTCGCGACTTGTTCTCTGAATGTGGGGTATGATTCAACGATAATAGCCAGCGCGGAGCCTACAGCTTTCACTCCCATTTCTCTTGAGTCTGACTTCACTAGTAGCAGTTCTGGCGGCGACTATGACACACAGAGCCCTAATCCTCAAGTTACAATCGTAGTCCCGGTTGTTGCAGCAGCAAATGTTGGTTTTGGCAAAGTCTTCGCTATCGGTGACTCGAACATATTTGCCGATGAACCTGACTCAGAAATTCCTGGAGACTACATCGATGTCTTCGACAACAGGAGACTACTGAGAAATGTCATAAGCTGGTAGGTACGGTCTTTGCTCTATAGTTTTCGAAACTCAGACAATTCAATGCTACTTTATTAAATCGTTGGGTACTTGCTTTGCTCTCAAGCAAATTGCTGATCGCAATTAGATTTAGGGTCGAAATTGAGGTGACTCTTTGAATTACAATCACAATAATCAGACGAACAAAAGAGGACCAGTGCGAGATTAACATAGGTGATCTTTTGAACTTCTTTCGGCTTATAGGCTGTTGACAACAGTCTTGAGATATCTTGAATCAATATGAGAGATCGCTCATTAGAGAACGTTAGAAGATGTCTTTTATCGAAGAGTAGAGAGCTTCATATTTTTGTGACAGAACTTTGTATTTCGAGTGCAGTCCTGGATCTGGCGTAATCCTAACGGACTTATTCCTCTGCTCTTTAACTGCATCGAATTCAGTTATTTCGGAGTAAGCGCGATGAGCTGTCATTGCCATTATCGCGTCTCCATATGATGCGTCTATGTCCCCATAGACGTACAGCTCTCTTCCAGTAATGTTTGCAACAATCTGAAGAAGAAGTCTGCTTGCAGTCATTCCTCCAAGCACATGTATCTTGTTTGGAACATGCGACACTGTTTCCAGTTTCCTGATCAGAAGATCGATTTCGTACCCAAGACTCTCCAGAGAAGCCTTGAAGAGCTTATCTCTGTCGTCGGTCTTCTGGAGACCAAAAATAACACCCCTAGCTGAGGGATTATCGTATGGAGCCCTGGCGCCATCAATGTATGGAAGAACTATGATTCCCGTAGGACCTTCATCTCTCTCTCCAACGGTTTCCGAACGAAGTAATCCCTTCATCCAGCCAACGAAACGACCTCCAGAGGAAGTGGCTGCGCCAAGCCTATATGTACCTTCCAGAATCGACACCCCCGGAGTAAAGCCATCAAGAAGATGAAGTTCGCTGGTAGTAAATAGCGTGCTCGTAGTAGATCCGAAAACTACGACCAAATCACCGGGATTTATCCCGCCGCAGGCCATCGCCTCTCCATTGATGTCACAGGCACCGGTAACGACCGGGATTCCATCACTCAAACCAGTTTCACTTGATGATGAAGCGCTTACCCTACCGATAGTAGTGAGGGGCCACGATAGTCCTGGGAACTTGCTCTCATCGAGACCAGCCTTTCTTATGATTTCCTTAGGCAATTCACGGGTCTTAAAATCAAGCAATCTTGTTCCCGCAGCAGTCGGAAAATCCCACGCTGTCCTGCCTGTCAGGCGTCCCGAAACAAAGTTGCTGCTTTCAACGAATCGAAAGGTCTTCTCGTAGGTTTCAGGTCTATTCTCCTTTAACCAAAGGGCCTTTGGAATTACTGAGTGAGTTGTGAATTCCCCTCCAAGATGATTCTTGAGGTATTCCTTTCCGAAAAAATCGTTCAGCCTTTCAATCTGATTTGTCGCTCTTGTATCTATTCCGTACAGGATGGCGTTGTATAAGGGCCTCAATTCTTGATCTACCGGGACGAATGTTCCGCACACTGAACTAATGCAGAGAGCTTCGATTCTCTTCACATCGATGTCTCGACAGATAGATCCCAGGGCCTTCTTGAAACCCAACCACCAATTTTTTTCTGCCTCTACTTCGAAGAAGCCCTCTTCCGGGCTTACGACAATACTCTCAACCCTAGATCTGTCCGCAATAGCTCCCTTTTCATCTAGCAGAGTTGCTTTTATTGAAGAAGTTCCCATGTCCACGCCAAGATACAAAATACTCACCTCAATCTATAAACAGACGCCCGACTACGCGGGCGTCTGGATTTGCAAATTACTCGGGAAGATTCGACTTGTCAATTAATGGCGCATCTGCGTATATTATCTTTCTTCCAGCAGCTTCCTCAGGATCCATTCCCTGAACGATCTTGTCAATAATCTCTGCTGCTGTGGAAGCCATTCCTTCGAAAGGCTGTGCAACTGTAGCCGTCATGTTGCCACTGGCAATCCTTCTGAATGTTTCCTCATTACCATCCGCACCAACAATCAGAGCGTCAGTAATTCCGTATTCAGCAAGAACGTCTGCCGCTGCGTAAGCCAACTGATCAAATGCGCACCAGACCCCGTCAATTTCATCTCCATACTTGAGTGCAAAGGTCTCCATTGCAGATCTGGTATCGTCCATGAATCTCGCAGATGCAACGACACTGTATTCAGCCAGAACATTTATTCCCGGGTATTCTGTTAGAACTACATCTAGAACGGAGCCTCTTCTTCTTGTTCCGTAATGCTTGACGAACTTGATGACGATTATGTCACCATTGCCACCCAGAGAATCCATGAGGTAAGTTGACATCTTAGCACCCATTACGAAGTTGTCCGAAGTGATGTCCGCAACGACTCCGTCAACGTATCCAGAATCGATTGTGATTACTGGAATGCCCGCATCAAAAGCCTTCTGAAGCGCATCGATAACAACATTGGGATGACCCATTGCAAGTACAATAGCATCTACATTCATCTGAACAAGATTCTCGATCTGAGTGGACTGTGTTTCATCCGATCCCATGGAATTCAGCTGGACAAGATCCCAGTTCTTTTCACTGCAGATCTTCGCGAATTCATTCAGTACCCTTGCCTGTGATTCTGACGAGAAATTCGTTGCAATGAAGCCAATCTTCACAGCATACATCGAAGCCGTAAACATAATAACCACTAGAAGAACTGCAAACAACCTTTTCACTTTAGTTGCCCCCTTTATTTTCCCTCCAGCTTCTTTGCCTGGATGGAAGTTATAGTAACTGAAAGAATTATTATTGCCCCTTTTGTTATGTCTTGCATGTAGTAAGGCGCTCCTGCCAATGTCATTCCGTTGTTCAAAACACCTATCATAAGGGCGCCAATGAATGTTCCAAACGGACTTGCTCTACCCACACTAAGAACCGTCTCTCCCAAGAGAGCTGCGGCGAAGCCATCCATCATAAACCCCGTAGCTCCTTCGGGATTGGCCGCACCGAGTTTTGAAGTCAAAAGAATTCCGGTGAATGAAGCGGCCATACCGGAGAGAACTAAGGCAAGAATCTTGTACTTGTCCGTATTCACACCGGCCAATCTAGCCGCCATTTTGTTCGCCCCTGTGGCTTGCATGTATTTGCCTATCTTCATATTGTTTATCATCAAATGCGCGGCGAATACCACTATGAGCATTATGACGACAAGTGAGGGAATAGGCCCTATATCGCCCCTACCCAACGCAAGAAAGGATTCCGGCATCTTGCCGTAGAAGGAAACTCCCTTTGTGTACGCATATATCAGTCCAGTAGCGATTATCCCCGTTGCCAGAGTGGTTATGAGAGAAGGGATTCCAACTTTCGTGACAAGCAGTCCGGCGACTATTCCAAATGCCGCTCCAACAGAAAGCGATATGATGATTGCAAGGAGGGGATTCATTCCAGAGATTATTAGTCCCGCGGCTATTACACTTGTAAGACTTGCTACATGGGCGAATGATAAGTCGAGTTCCCCAACTATCAGACACATCGTGAAGCCTTCGGATATTATTGCGAGAAGCGCAATCTGTCTCAAGATGTTCAGGAGGTTTCTCACCTGGATAAACCCAGAGACGAATGAGGCGAAGACCACAAACACGGCGATCAGAGCGATTATAGTGCCGAACTTCGTTAGGAATTGCTGAAAATGAATCTTCTTTTCTGTCATGACTTCTTCTCTCCTATCATCAAGGCGAGGATCTCTTCTTCATCGAAAGGAGGAACAAACTCACCCAGTATCTTGAATCCCTTCATTACGTATATTCTGTCGGAGATTGCAACAAGTTCGCGTAGATCGGAACTTATAAACCAAATTCCTGCTCCATTCTTAGCAAGGCTTCCCATTATGTTGTAGATCTCGGTCTTCGCGTCAACATCAATTCCTTGAGTTGGCTCATCGAATATCCACACATACGCGTTTTCTCCCATCCACTTGCCCACTGAGACTTTCTGCTGATTCCCGCCGCTGAGAGTCCTTACCGGTTGTTCGGGCGAAGATACTTTGATTGAAAATCTCTTGATTGCTTTGCCGACGTATTCTTTGATGTCCTTTCGCACCGTGAATCCCATTTTGGATAGTGAAGAGAGATGCGGAACGACAAGGTTTTCCTTCACAGACATCTGAACGAATAGGCCTTCCGCGCGTCTATTCTCAGGAATCATGGCTATTCCCTTTCTTACGCTCTGACCGGATGATCTCGACACAAACCGTTTCCCTTTGAGAGTTATCTCTCCGGATTCATGTTTGGCCCCTGAAAAAATCGATTTGGCAAGCTCCGTCCTTCCGGCGCCAACAAGACCGGCAAAACCAGCGATTTCCCCTTCCCTGATGGAAAACGAAATATCAGAAAACTTAGAACGACTACTTGAATAATCTGTTACTGAAAAGACCGATTGCCCTATATTGGTCTGCGTCTTGGGGTACTGGTTCTCCAGGTCCTTCGATATCATCAGCGAGATCAACTTCCGCTCACTCACTTGATCGTCGTTATTGATCGTCGAAACCTTCTTCCCGTTTCTTAACACAGTTATCCTGTCCGAAAGATCAAGGACTTCGGAGAGATGATGCGATATATATAGGATCGTCATCCCCTTGGATCTCAGATCCCTTATTAGTCTGAAGAGGATCTCGATCTCTTTAATACTGAGTGGAGCCGTTGGTTCATCGAATATTATTATTTTCGGATCCCTGAAAAGGACTTTGAGTATTGTAAGCATCTCTTGTTGGCCGCTGCCAAGTTCCTTGGCTGACAGGTTCATGTCGACATCAAGCTGATACTTTGCTATGAACTCTTTGGCCTTCGAAATCATCTCTTTTCTCTTCAGGAAACCTGCCTTTGTCTCTTCCAGACCCAGAAATAGATTCTGATAGCCCGAAAAATGCGGGACTAGCTCTCTTTCTTGATGAACTACACCTATATACTTGGAAGCATCTTTCGGCGAATGGAAATGCATCTCCTCTCCCATCAGCGAAAAACTACCATGGCTGGGCTTATAGACGCCAGCGAGAATCTTTACTAGTGTGGACTTTCCAGCACCGTTTTCGCCAACAAGAGAGTGGATCTCTCCGGCTTCAAGATCCATGTTGACGGAATCAAGAGCGACGACTCCAGGAAATTCCTTCGTCAGCTCCTGAATTTCGAGAATTTTCATTGCAGCTTCTCCCTCACATGCTTCGCCTTCTCCATGAATTCCTTAGCCCTCTTCGGGTCTACTGGCTTAAATGTGTCACCGTCTACCTTAACGCTAGTACCCATGATTATGCCATCGCCTAATGTCAGCATTTTCTCGACATTGTCTATGGTGGTGCCCGTCCCTACGATAACCGGTCTCCCGACAGAACCCTTTCTAGCACCTAGAAGATCCTCCTCCGGGATTTCGCTTCCTGCAGTTGTACCTGCAAGGCATACGGCATCTGCCAGTCCAAATTTGACCGCTCCGCGCGCGATATCTTCGAGCTTCCTTCCACCGAGGGGCTCAGTGTGACCGCTTATGTTGGCGAAAACCTTAAACTGCCCGCCTACAGAAGCCTTCAGTCGCTGAAGTTTTCCCGCATCAGGGTCCACAATTCCCCAGTCACCGACATAAACCCAGGAGAGGAATACCCTTACAAAATCGGCTTTAACTGCCGTTCCTATCGAAATGGCGGCCTCAGGATCAGCCAATACGGAAAGCCCAAACGGCTTTTCGACTGCTTTAGACGCTTCATTAATGAGTGCGCTCATAGCTGCCACTGTAACCATTGGGACATTTGACATATAGGGCCTGTCTCCTTCGTTGCTGAAACTTACACCGTCAAAACCTGCTTCGAGGAGGGCTTCGGTATCCCTAAGGGTGACGTCCATTATCTTCTTCATACCGCCACTGGAATCATAGAGCGGCGACCCTGGAAGCGGCGGAAAGTGCACCATCCCGATTATTGGTTTCTTCACTCCAAACATCTCTTCTAAAACATTCACAGTCCTTTACCTCCGTTTTCGAGAATATATTTGCATGTCTCTGAATCGGTAATCAGATAATTCACAATTCCCTTCTTTATTGCGGCACTCACACTTCTAATCTTTCTAGAACCTCCTCCAATTCCAACTCTATTTTTTATGGCAATAAGCTTCTCAAATGGAATCGCTATCATGCGACGATTAAAATCGATATTCATCTCCTCACCATTTTTATCGATGATTCTTCCCACAATGTCCCCCACAGCGCCTTTTTCCTTGATTTCTTCAACACTGCCGGGGCGCTCAACAATCGAAGGGAAAATACTGTGCTCAATTTCAGGTCCTACTGAGAATATCGCTGTGTCAAGATCATCCCACATCTGCACTATTGCCGAGATTTGAGGTTCATTAAGGAAAACGTTCTTTACCTTTTCGCTGCTTGCTATCGCCGGCGCAAGAAGAAGTTGAAAAGTGCACCTCAATATCGAAGCCATAGAACCAACCAATTTGTTTGTTTCATTCTGAAGATTCTGCAATCCCCATCCGCCCATCAGTGGAATTAGTTGAATACCCGGTATGCTCTTCTCACCATCAAAGGACTCTATCATTTCAAATATGCTTCCGCCCGCTCCGATTCCTATTTTGCTGCCCGGAGAAGCAGTCTCGAAGAACAGTTCGCTTGCTTTTTTTCCCAAGAGCTTCTTTATGTGCCAGTCATCATGGTCAAGAGGAGTTTCTACCACAACGGCTCCCTCAAGGCCATACTTTTTTTTCAGAGACTCTTCCATCTGCGTAACCCTGTTCAATATATTGGTGATCTGAACCTTCACAATTCCACTGTCAATAGCTTCTTGAAGGATTCGAGACACAGTAGGAACAGAGATCTTAAGAGCTTCAGCTATTTCCCTCTGAGAACACTTCTTGAAGTAGTAGAGCTCAGAGACCTTTATCATCAAAGAGGGCGCGTACATAAATACCTCCTGAAAATTATTGCTGCAAGTTTTTTCATATACATTCTACATCTAATACCATCCACTTCGAAATTAGCAATGTGAAGATATCTCCAGATAATTGGCCTTAACCATCTGTATTTCATCCTAGTTACTATTATTCGAATGCGCTCAGCAACGGAGTAGTCGAAAATATCTTTAGAGCGGTACGTGAGTCTTGCAGTACTGCCAACGTTTTCTTGGTGGCTTCAAACTTACGTGAGGTAGCAATTGTGAGCACCATGTCTGGTAGAATTCACAAAGAGAGGAACTTCACTGGAGCATAATTCTTCAGTGATAACTGACCGACTGGAATTTGTTTGAATTAGAGAATTCTAAATACAAGGAGAGCAATAGATTTCCGGGACTTCCTAAATCAACTTAGATGATCTCGTAGAAAGGAAATCGGGCAGAGAGTACCGGCTCTTTCAGCTTCTGAATTCACTCTTTTTTTTGATTTCTCTGGAATCCGTGTCTGCATAGTACTGCATTGCCAACGTGAGAATCAAGTGGCTCTATCAATGCATCAATTCAGGATCCCTTTAATGTCTAAGAGTAACTCATGAAGTTCATTGCGTCTGCTGGCCTGGTATAAATGGATTAAGCAAGGTCTTCATCGTATTGTCACAGAAGTGTCTTCACATGCTGGGACCGTATGTGAAAGCGGGTTTGGAAATCGAAGACATGAGTTCATTGAGAGATTAGTCTTGCTGATAGTGCATGAGAGCAAACTCTTTCTTTTGACGAACAGTCAGACAGATAATAAGAGATATCATACCGGTTTTCTGATGATGAAGTTTGAGCAATTTGAATCGACTGTGATAAGTCTTCACTTATGAATCAACCGGGAATAAAAATCGCCAGCAAAAAGCGGTTGTGTGAGGGGATTGAGAAATGAGACTGAAAAAGTCGTTGATGTTACTAATTTTCATTTTGATTTTTGCTGCCATTATTGATGCGGGATCCACTCCGGCAACGAACAACTGCGACGAAGCAAGAGAAGTTGCAAGGCAAGCATATCTCTTCGCCTACCCGATGCTCGAGAATCTAAGAACTATGACTCTCCAGGCTGTGATACCAGATGCGTTCAACAGGTTCAACCACAGCGAAGGTTTGCTCGGACCTGAATTCAGAGAAGTGGTGAGGCCAAACAACGATACAGTCTTTTCGGCAGCCTGGCTAGATTTGAGAGCCGAACCCGTAATTATCGATGTCCCTGCAATTTGTGAAAGATACTACTCCCTGCAGTTTGTCGACATGTATACACATAACTTCGCATATGCAGGAACGAGAACCACGGGATGCGGGGCAAGGACTTTCATGGTTGTAGGCCCGAAGTCATCAGCAGGAGTTCCCGAGAGCGTCGATGAAGTATTCACAAGCGAAGGAAACTTTGTTTTGTGTCTGGCAAGGATTTCAATAAACCCAGAGATATCCGGTGAGCTTGATGCGATACGCAAAATTCAAGACAGATTTCTAATCCAGCCCCTGAGTTCCTTCTTCGGTTATGAAGCCCCCAAATCTGTAAGAACAGACATCTTTCCGGTCTTCAGACAGGAACGAGCCGAGTCGGCCGGTTTCATCTATTATCTGAACTTCCTTCTAGGCCAGCTAGAAATTCATCCATCTGAGAAAGCCTTGATCGAACGATTCGGCCTTATTGGAGTCGGACCGAATCTCCCGTTTGACGAAGAAGTTCTTAATCCTGAAATACGGGCTGCAATTGAGCAAGGGATTGAAGATGCAATCGAAGTTATTCTCAGACCGGGTGAACTGCTGGGAACTACAAAGAATGGCTGGAGTCTCACAAAGAGAGTATTCGGCAATCGAAACCAGATGCAGGGTAAGTATGAGATTCGTGCTTCGGCCGCTTACATGGGTCTCTATGGGAACGATCTTGAAGAAACCTACTATCCAATAAGCTATGCAGATGTCGATGGAGAATCTTATGATGGCTCAAGGTACAACTACCTTATCCATTTTGAAAGCAACGAAATTCCACCCGTCGGACCGGGGGGATTCTGGTCCATCACCATGTATGGCGAAGATCAGTTCATGGTGCCAAATCAATTGAACAGATACTCAATCGGCGATCGTTCGAAATTGACTTATAATGACGATGGGTCTCTCGACATCTATATCCAGCATGATTCACCAGGCCCTGATCTCGAAAGCAACTGGCTCCCTGCTCCAGATGGAGCTTTTTCATTGTCGCTAAGGATGTATTTGCCTTCAGCAAAGGCGCTTGATCCTCTATACTGTCCTCCTGGAGTAAGAAAATCAGAATATTGAGAATGAACGCCAGCCCAACTATTATTAGCTTATGCTTTCAAGTGAGCCAATCTCTGAGTTGAGAACGTGCAAACTTAGTATGATTTTTCGAGAGCTGAATTAAACAGAGTTGGCGTGCTATCATTAATTAGTATGCTTCTAAAATCCTATGTTGCGTTTTCAGAGTCACGGGGCGAGTCAGTTGGATAGAATTGGACTTTGCATCGGCTCAAGCACTATTTCCTGGTATGATGGTCAGACTCCCAGAAGGCTTTTGCATGAAGGAAATCCACTGAAAGTACTCAAAAGCTTTCTTCCAGAAATCCTTGAAAGAGGAGTAGTCGTAGTAACTGGAAAGAAAGGAAGAAGGCTGTTGAATCTTCCCCAAATCCCCGAAGTTGAAGCCACTGAATTTGCCTACAAAGAGCTGAAAAGCAAGTACGGAGATCATGAGGCAATTGTGAGCGTGGGCGGAGAGAATTTCACGCTGTACAAACTAAACGATAAGGGAAACATTACAGCCGTCTTCACAGGAAGCAAATGCGCTTCGGGAACCGGCGAGTTCTTTCTCCAGCAACTGAAGCGAATGAATATCGTACTGGATGCCGCAAACGCAGCGGAAACAGACGAGATTTACGAGCTTTCATCAAGGTGTACCGTATTCTGCAAGAGCGACTGCACACATGCTCTCAATAAGGGAACGCCGAAAGAGTCGGTTCTCAATGGTCTTGGCAAGGTCATGTCCGACAAGATCGGCGAACTCATGCACAGGGCTGGCGTAAAGAAGATACTTCTAGTTGGTGGAGTAACAAAAAACCGGCTTATGCTGAATCACTTGAAAGAAATCGCGGAAATTACCATACCAGATGAAGCTCTCTTCTTCGAGGCCTTCGGCGCTTATCTGCATGCCAATACTCTCGAAGCAATCGAGATAGACAAAGAGACTGTCTTCAAGGAAGGGGTAATGACTTTCCCGAAGAACGAGTCGCTTTCGAAGTTTGTAGACATGGTCGATTTCAAGGAGATGCCTTTCGAGACAGCTGAAAGCGGTGATTCTTGCATTCTCGGTGTAGACGTCGGCTCGACTACAACCAAGGCGGTTGTTATGAGAGCAAGGGACAATACCATTCTTGCCAGTTCATATCTCAGGACTATGGGAGATCCAATAAACGCTACACGCCAGTGTCTTGAAGAGATTCGTGCTTCACTTGATGTTCCTGTCGAAATAATCGGTCTCGGGGTTACAGGTTCCGGAAGAAAGATAGTTGGCCTTTACTGCGAGACGAGTGCCGTTTACAATGAGATCATGGCTCACGCAAGAGCTGCTTCATTCTTTGATAGAGAAGTCGACACGATATTTGAGATTGGTGGTCAGGATGCCAAATACACTTTCTTATCCAATGGGGTTGCCCTGGATTATGCAATGAATGAAGCCTGTTCTGCAGGTACGGGGTCATTTCTCGAAGAGTCAGCAAAGGAATCTCTAAACATAGATTACAGAGAGATTGGAGAATATGCGCTTAAAGGTCAATCTCCCCCAAACTTCAGCGATCAGTGTGCGGCCTTCATCAGCAGCGACATAAAGACTGCAATCAACGAGGGTATCTCTAGAGAAGATATCTGCGCCGGCCTGGTTTACTCTATCTGTCTGAACTACACAAACAGAGTAAAGGCCATGAGACCGGTTGGGAAAAAGGTCTTCATGCAGGGAGGCGTATGTCTCAATCGTGCTGTCCCCGTGGCAATGGCGGCAGTTACTGGGAAGGAGATAATCGTCCCTCCTCATCCAGGACTCATGGGTGCCTTTGGCGTATCACTCATGGTTAAGGAGAAGCTTCAAGCGGGTCAACTGGAAGAAGAACGCTTTGAGCTTGAAGCCTTGATCTCAAAAGAAGTGCGCTATCTCAGCACCTTCATTTGTGACGGTGGAGCAGAGAAGTGCGACAGAAAGTGTCCGATCCGCATAATTGAAGTTGGAGGGAAGAAGTTTCCCTTCGGCGGCGCTTGCAACAAGTATGAAAATGTTCGTCTTAACCTCCCCATAAACAGAAACGAATATATATATACTACGGATAGAGAGAAGATAGTCTTTGAACTGCCAAAAGAAAAGGGCCTTGAGACTGTAGGAATCAGCAAGTCTCTCTCCATGAATACTCTCTTGCCTCTCTTCTCAAATTTCTTCAGCAGTCTCGGGTTTAGAATCGTCGTACCGGAAAAGTCAGACCCCAGGGGCTGGGATAGAAAGAAATCTGAATTCTGTTTTCCAGTCGAACTGTCACATGGTTATATATATGATCTTTTGGAGAAGAATCCAGACTTTTTTTTCATTCCTGCAGTCAAGGGCTTAGAGGTTGAGAACTCCGTTGAAAACTCGGTCTTCTGTCCGTTTGTCCAGAGCGAACCGGACTGGCTAATGGGGAGTTTCGAGGAACTCAGATCGAAAAGGATCTTGACAGATTTCTTCGATTTTTCACAGGGCTTTGAGAAAGAAAAGGAGAAGTTCGTTTCACTTGCGAAGTCAGTGGGGAGGAATCGCGAAGAAGCTTTGACAGCCTTTTCCAACGGAGTGAAATCCTACGAAGATAGTGTAATAAGGATAAAGGAAATTGGAGAGCGGTTTCTTGAGAACCTAAAGAATTCGGATTTCGGTGTCGTTATCTTCGGTCGAGCCTACAATGCTTTTTCCAGTGACGCCAACATGGGAATCCCGGAAAAACTAGCTTCACGCGGAATCCCGGTGGTAACTTTTGACTCTCTTCCTTATGAAAGCGAAAGATCATATGAGAAGATGTACTGGGCCTGGGGTGAGATGAACCTGAAGGCAGCCAGATATGTAAAAAATAATCCAAAGCTCTTCGCACTATACATAACCAACTTCAGCTGCGGACCTGACTCATTCTTGATCTCCTTCTTCAGAGACATTATGGGGAAAAAGCCATCCTTGATTCTGGAACTGGATAGTCATACATCAGATGCCGGGGTGGAGACCAGGATCGAAGCCTTCGCCGATGTCGTTAGAAGCTCCATAGAAAGGAATACGGCGCTAGTAGAAAGCAAGCGGGTGAAGAGACCTAAACTGATAACGAATAACGGTACATTCAGCATAGAGCTGCAGGACGGAAGACACGTTCCCATTACAGATCCTTCGGTCAAAGTAATCGTTCCCACCATGGGCGAGTTTGCGGCTCAGCTCATAGCTGCTGCCTTCGAAAAGGCCGGCATCAACACTCACGTTCTCCCGAGACCGACAGAACTGGAATTTCAACTGGGAAAATCCAACTCATTATCTAAGGAATGTCTGCCCTTTCACTTGACTCTAGGAAGCCTTATTCGCTACCTTGAGGAAAACAAGGACGACAAAAGCATAATAATGTACTTCATGCCCGATACTCGCGGCCCCTGTCGATTTGGACAGTACAGCACTTACATAGATCTTTGGTTGGACAAGAACAATGCAAGCAATGTTCTACTGTTCTCTCTCAATTCTGAGAACGGTTATGCGGGCATGGGCCTTCAAACTAAACTGAGAATATGGACAAGCATGATCATGGCTGACGAGTTCTGTAATGTTGAAAATGCCCTGCTAACACTGGCAGCCAACAGGGATGAGGCCGTCAAAGCAAGTAAAGAAGCCCGCAAGATTATACTTGAGAGTGTAAAACGAGACTCCTTCAGCGAGTTAACCAGGAAACTGGAAACGATTTGCGATAATCTCTCTCAAATTCCTCTAAAGAGCGATTTCGAAACGACTCCAAAAGTTCTGCTTTCAGGGGAGATATACGTTAGAAACGACGAGTTCTCCAGAAAATCACTCGAATCGTTCTTTGCAGATAATGGAATAGTTATGCATGCTTCACCAATCGAAGAGTGGATCTACTATCTTGACTACATACTACTGAAGAAATATGTACCAACAAAACTTGGACCAGTGAAGAGAGGAACGAAGCATATTGAAATCGCAATAAAGCGGTCAATTGAAAAGCGGGTCAAGAGGATTCTTGAAACAAGTGGGGTTTACAAAGGGCACTTGGTAGATATCGAGGGTATGGTCGATGCTTCAAAGGAGTTTTTGAACCCCAAGCTCACAGGAGAAGCAATCCTCACTCTGGGAGCCGTTTTATTCGAATCGATAGACAGATATGACGGAGTCATTTCTATAGGCCCATTTGGATGCATGCCGACTAGGATTGCGGAGGCCATTGCGGAAAGAGGACTGGATCACCAAAGGAGAGACTCTAACAAACTCAAGAGAGAGGTCTTTGATCTTGCCGGCAATATCCCGATACTCTTCTTTGAGTCTGACGGAAACCCCTTCACTCCGACCGTTGAAAGCAGACTTGAATCCTTCGTGGTGCAGGTGAAGAGAGTTAAATCACTTTCGATGGAACTTCAAAGTCAGAAGTTCAAATAACTCTTGAGAGACTAGGATCTGCATTGCGACACGAATCATCCAAAGCCAGATGGCCAAATCTCCAGTCGGCAGCTCCCAAAAATGCTATTGAGATAGTCGCTAATATAGATTATCCGGTAAGAACCAATCCAAATGCTTTCTTCCTCTGGACTTAATTGATTGGCTTTGAGAATTCTCTAGCCGCTATTTGGTTTCCATCTCCTTTTGTATTCTATCTATAACGAACAGAATGTAAAGCAAGTACAGGAGCACCGCCCCATTAGCCGCCAAGACCACGCCAATAACCAATCCCGGCAAGAGATGAGAAATCAGCATTGAGAGACCGAATGTAATAGCAAGAACATTCAGAGTCAGCTGAGAAGCGGTTAACTTAACAAGTATACTGGGTATCTTACTACCTACTCCGCCCGTTCTGCTCGCCTTCTGACCAAGGAATTTGCCTATCGAAATCGCCCCTCCCAAAATATTCAGGACACCTACAAGCAGGGTGAGCGGATAGACTAAGATCTCCGGGATAATGCACGATACAATTCCAAGGGCGGCAAATAAAAAACCGATCAAGATCACAGGCAGCGATCTTGGAAAGATTCCTATCGGGGTGCTTCCAGAGGCTATCATCTGGATAGCGAAAATCATCATGAGCAAACCGAGTTGGGCACTTCCCGAAAAAGGCAGAAGCCCGAGATTTACTGGTATTAATAAAACGCCCAGAATAATCATAAAAACACTTGTAAATAGAATCATGGCCCTGTCGATGGGTAGTTCTACTTCTCCGTCTTTGCTCTTCTGTTCTTGCGGGTAAGTGCTGTATATCTTTCTCAAAACAAACGAAAGATATACGATAGCAGCTCCATAGATCAGAACAAGGATCGCCGTCATTTGAACACTTAACAGGCTCTGATTCCAAAGAAGTATTGATATGAGAATCGATGAAACATATGCCACCGTGCATCCGGCGACCAAGTATTTGAAGATTCCACCATATTTGGACCAGGCTTTGAGCTTATCCTTCGAAAGGATCATCTGAAGAAGCAATAGAGCTCCTCCCGGGCCAAAGAAAAGGAACAGCAGAAGCCTGGGAATATCATTGAAGGCATCTGGAATGAAACAGGTTATCGTTCCAATTCCACCAACGATAAGCCCCGCCAACACGACAAACTTCGATCGTCTTAAGTCGCCAAATGGTGTTTTCCCCATTGAAATGATCTGCAGGGAGAACATGACCAGCAGAAGTCCGTAAAGTCCATTCTCATAATAGGGAAGTCCTCCGGTCGCAACTGGAAAAAGCAAGGTACCGGTAATGAGAAGAATGAGCCCGGCTATCATCAAGATTACTACTTCAAGAGACAGCTCCGATTCATCAATAACCTTTGCTAGATTCATAGGCATCTTATCCTAATCAATAGTAGTTTCCTTTGGTTCTATAGTTCTCCAGCCTCTCTGCAGCCAAGTTCAGTGCAAACTCATCAAATTTCTCTCGATCTGTTCTGTACATTTCGTCAAAATCGCGATATTTCTGCGGGAAGACTATCATCAGATCTCCTTTCTGCATCTTCTCGAAAATGTAATTCACAGCATCCTCAACTGGTATTGAATCCGGTGGAGGTGTCATGCCTCTAAAGATAGCGGTCCTCACATTTCCCGGGCAAACAACACTGAATCTCAAACCCTCATTTTGAAGCTCATAATACAAGCTTTCAGTGATAGTCTTCACCGCGCTTTTTGTACCTGCATAAAGCGCCTGATATGGAATTGGAACCAATCCCGCTATAGAAGCTGTATTTACTATGTGACCCGATTTCTGCTCCCTCATAATCGGTATGGCGTGGTAGGTCCCGTAGATTACTCCCCAAAGGTTGATATCTACTACTTTCTTCCAGGTTTCGAAGGTCACCATCTCGGTTGGAATCGTCATTCCGATACCTGCGTTGTTGAAGACAAAGTCAAGATGTCCTTCGTGCTCCTTGGCAGACATGATTAGCTTCTCTACCTGCTCGTTCTTCGTGACATCGGTAAGAAAAGGCACTGCTTCCCCTTCATACTTCGAATTCAACCTTTCCGATTCTCTATCAAGATTCTCCTGACTTACATCTGCCATAAACACAGCCTTCGCGCCCCTGGAAAGAATCTCCTCGGTCAGACCGAGTCCAATTCCCGAGGCCGCACCAGTAACAACCGCAACTTTCTTCTCGAAGTATCCGTTCATCTCTTCCTCCTCCTGTAATTTATGGAAGTATCCTGGAATCGCCGACATTCAACCTGACAATTCCTTGGGCCATACTTGCCGATGTAACCCTTCTGATCGGCAAAGCTTCCAATGATCTTATGATCCTTGTCTGCAAAGGATGTTGCTCATAAGAAAGGCCAGTCCACTCCACAGAGCCTGTACCAATCCACATTTTCTTCAACACCATTTCTTGAGGATATAGAGTAGCATGGCTCAGAGTAGCACCCCCCTTTCCTAAATTGGGCAAATATCTCCATCCAAACAGATTGATCTTCGGATTCTTGTTTAGCTCGGTAAGATTCTCTTCACTTACCTCATCACCTCTTTGAAGATCGATTCTCAGGAAGGTGAACTGCTCGTAGCTGGCCGCCACAAACCAGTGATTCTCCAGATGACGCTCAGACGAAATGTCTGCGAAAACCTTCGGCACTCCATCCTCTTCACGCCCCCCAATTATCGGGCAGGTTTTGTTTTCCCATACGACAAGCGCATATACTCCTTCGAGACCCTCTGAATTTCCAACATACTTCACAGGTGTCGTCACCTGGATGAGCCTGTACTCTCCCCCAATCATCCAATCTACATCCCTGCAATTGGTATACTGAACATTGATAACCGGCTCCTTCAGTTCGAAGTCTTCGGGGATGTAGTTTAGCAGAGCATCTTCGTCTGTTTCATAGTCAACAGAGATAACTGTATTATCACCGTAGACAACCCTTATAGGGTGAAATGGGTCCCCCCCAAAATGAGCAGGCATCTTGTAGATGAAGTCCTCGTTCAACACGAATTTCCCTTTTTTCCCAGACACTTCACTTCCTCCTCTCATCACGATGAATGATGGAACTCAATATCCTGCCGCACGCATATTTTTCTAGACTCACTAGATTCTAAAAATTATCTCGGGAAATTTGCTCTATCATGGCCCTTTAATCAATCTAAAACCATCCGGCAATCGTCGAAAAACTGGTAGATGAAGTCAGGACGAATAGGGATTGTAATGAGAAGCCCGGCCTCTAGTTCATGTTAATTAGATCACAATGCCTAATGAACTTCCAAGCAAAAATGAATGCATGACAACACGAGCAATAAGCTTAATGTCCAAGTAATATCAGCATAAATTATGTTGCTACATTCCCAATGATTTTGTCCCAGAGGCCTTGCTTCATAGTCTCTTTTTGATACACGGAACCGCTATATTTGATCAGTAATGCTATCATCTTTCCTCATAGATGATCAATGTTCAGTAGCTGTAAAAGATTCCAATGTCAAAGGTTCAAACACTGTATAATTGGAGCAAATTCGCGCTTCTATGTAGATTCCGTAGTTAGTCTGAGAAAGAATGCGCTTCTTGCACGGAGGGGATGGAGAATGAAGAAACGCTTTTTGACCGCACTCTCGATATTTGCGATAATCGTCCTGTTATCTGGGTGTCTTTTTTTCGGACTTCCAGACTTGAACGGAAGCTGGGATGCCGTAATGAATTATTCAGATGGATCATCCGACACTGCAACTTTTCATATTGAGCAGCACGTAGTTTACAATTACAGGGGCAGATTCTGTCTTGATTCAACCTGTAAAGATCTCTTTGGAATGATCTCGAACGATCATAAGATAAGTATCAACACATGGACTTCTGAAAGCGGCATTGACTTCGCCGGATCAGTAACGAAGAACACGATGTCGGGAACGTTCACGATCTTCGATCTGGACGAAGGAACCTGGGAGGCGACCAAACGTTAGTTCGTGACCTCTCCGATAATCCGTGACTCTTTCGGGTTTACAATCTGCAACTTGCTTAGAATGCTGGTCTAATTCCTTGCATAGACTGTAGAAGATCTAGTTAATTCATGTAAGGCAGAATAGTTGTTCTCTGCAGGCGCAGAAGTTCAGATTGGAATAGATCATCGGATTCATAAACACTATCTCCTGAAAGCAGGTTCTTGGAGGGCGAATGACAACAATATATCTTATGCGGCATGGACAGAGTCAGGCAAATATCGAGGGTGTATTTGCAAATGGCAACGATGGTTTTCCCCTAACCGATGAGGGAAGAATGCAGGCGAAACTGGCCGCGCGCCATTTGAAGCTTAGGAACATTCGCAAGATCTACACCTCACCGATTCTCAGAGCAAGGGAGACTTCACACATAGTCTCATCTAATCTAGGAATCGAGCCTCAGCTACTTGATGAGATCCGCGAATTTCACGTTGGCGAACTTGAGGGCCAGCTCATTGAAGGAGAAGCAGAAGGGGCATTTCTTGGACTCATAAGAAGTTGGATTGATGGCAGGATAGACGAGAGAATCCCCAATGGCGAGAGTCACAGAGAAGTTATCGATCGATTTCGAAAGGCTATGAATACAGTTGTTAGTGAATGTCCCGAAGGAGAAGTCCTTATGGTAAGTCACGGAGGCTTTCTGTCAATGACACTTCCCTTCGTCTGCAACGGGATCGACCCCAGGAGTTTTTTCTCGAGATCAGGCATTTCGATAACAAACTGTGCAATTACAACTGTGAAAGCTCAAATAGATAACGGCTCACTTTCCCTCGAACTAGACGATTGGGCCAATACGTCGCACATGCATCTGGATTTTGAGAGGGAACCAATTGAAAATATATGGAATGCTGAAAGTAGAGAGAACGTTAACCAGAAAGAGAGGTGATAGTTGTGAGAATCGGAATAATCGCCTATTCGAAGACCGGAAATACACTGTACGTTGCCGAGAAACTGAGAGATAAGCTGATCTCTGCAGGGAAAGAAGCATCTGTGATAAGGCTGAGATCTGAGACTCCCGATCTCGAAAGATATGAGGGGCTTGTCTTTTGCTCTCCAGTGAATGGTGGAGCACCCGCAGATACTATGAAGAGCTATCTTGCCAAAGTGAAGTCACTCGAAGGAAAGAAGGTTGCCCTTATGGCAACGGGTCTCTTCCCGGCAGCTTTGGGAAGGAGACAGACGCTTGCATACATGAAGAAAATCTGTAAAGAGAAAGGGGCAGAGATCTGCGGAGAGGCCAGTGTTGGATGGTGGAGCTTTGGTCGAGGGAGAAAGATAGAGAGGTTGGTAGCTGATCTCGCTTCTTGTTTCTAATGACGAATGATCACTATCCTTGTGTGCATATCAAAATCACAACTGCCGGCCAAATTTGACTTCATACGATTTACTAATCAGTTCAAGCAGATTTCTCACAGAACCTCATTTTGAAGATATTCCTTTTACAGAGGCAGAAGTTATTGGTTTTGAGAAAACTAGAGTCTCCCTCTAAACCGAGACAACGCCTGCCGAAAACGCATAAATTCCCATGTATGGTACCCGACAGTGCTAACAGTTCGGGCCTTTCAAAAAGCTCTCCGCGTCTTCTCGACTGATATACTTGTTGTGAAAGTGAAATCATCGCTGGTCTCGACAGTGATTTGTTTTTGGAGACTATCATCAATGGAGGACCTCTCTATGCGCAGATTGCTTTCACTGATTGCCATATTTCTTCTAGTTTCTTCGCTCTTTGCCTCAGCTCCGGAACAGATTCTTGTCAACGGCGGAAGCTTTCTCATGGGAACCACCTGGAGAGAGGAAGGCGTGGATATTGAACCTGTAAGACAGATCAATCTGAATTACGATTACTACATCGGAAAGTTCGAAGTAACCTTCGACCAGTACGATTTTTTCAGCGCAGAGACTGGAAGGAAACTTCAAGAAGATGCGGGTTGGGGAAGAGGGTCTAGACCTGTAATCAACGTGAGCTGGTGGGACGCAATTGATTACTGCAACTGGCTTAGCCTTAAGGAAGGGTTGCCCCTTGCCTACGACTTTGAGGGCAATCTGCTTGACGGAACGGGCAACAAGACCTCAGATCCCTCAGAAGTTGAGGGTTACAGGCTTCCAACGGATGCAGAATGGGAATTTGCAGCAAGAGGCGGAAGCTTGAGCAAAGGCTATACTAGATCGGGAGGAAACTCGGTTGACTCAGTAGCTTGGTATAAGTCGAACTCCGGGAATATGACCCATCCTGTGGGGACGAAAGCGCCGAACGAACTGGGAATATACGATATGTCTGGAAACGTCTGGGAATGGGTAAGCGACTATCACATCAACTACTCCGTCTCGGAAGAGATAAATCCCTATACAGACACCTTTTCAGCATACAGAGTGAAGCGAGGAGGAAGCTGGATAGACTGTCCCGTTGGTGTAAGCATCGATGTGAGATCGAAAGGTCTGCCGGATCACACCATTACAAATCTCGGCTTCAGAATCTGTAGAACAAAGCCATAAAGGCTTTTTGCAATGACCTTCATGCCTTTTTGTAACCGCCTCTGAAAGCATCAGTTTTGCAGTTCGCCGAGGATGTTTTCGACGTATCAACTGAAAAGAACGGAAATTGAACGGGAGCATCTCTACACCAGGTCCAAATGAAGAAAGAAATATTCGCTCATCACTCCTCCCTGATAGCACCTCATGGTCTTTGCTTGGTTTTGTTTTTCGGAAAGAATGTACTATAATCTAGGCACATATGTTCTGAACAAATGATAGGAGAGATATCATGACGGGAAAATTGATTAGAATGAACCGGATAATTAAAGAAGACGGAAAGACGGTAATCGTAGCGATGGATCACGGACAGTTTCAGGGTCCAATAGAAGGCATCAGGGATATCAGAAAGACTCTGAGCAATGTTATTGTGGGCCAGCCCGATGCACTGATCCTTAATCCGGGCGTTATCGAAAAGAACGGAGATCTGCTTGGAGGAAAGGTTTCGATTCTATGCAGAATAACGGGCGCATCTACTAACTACTCCACGATGTTTGACTACCACAGAATTACTACTTCCGTCGAACATGCACTATCAATAGGTGCAGACGGAGTCGTTGTGATGGGATTCATAGGAGGCGATGGCGAAAATGCATCGCTGGAGATTATTGGCAGGGTGGCTGAGCAATGCAGCAGACTGGGAATGCCGCTTATTGCTGAAATGCTTCCGCAGGCCATGGATCACTTCACTGACCCCGAATATATTTCACTCGGAGCCAGGGTCGCCTATGAACTCGGCGCCGATCTGATAAAGGTCTATTACACGGGCTTTGAGTCTTTTTCCAAGGTCCTGGTATCAGTTCCGGTGCCGGTTGTGATTGCCGGCGGACCGAAGGGAAAGGATGCCTTTGAAATGGCAAAGGAGGCTCTTGAGCTTGGCGCGATGGGAGTAGCTTACGGAAGAAATGTTTTCCAGGCCGACGACCAGACCGAATACGTAAGAAAGCTGCTGAAAACGGTCCACGGCTAGTCCGATATGAGGTGGCGTCTATGAAAAAGACACTCTTGTTGGTTTTCGTATTGCTTGTTATTAGCTTGGTTATCGGGATTGAAGGGCATGTCTTTGTCGACCTTAATTCAAACGGAGTACTCGACTCAGGGGATCAGGTTGTTCAGGGTTGTCTTGTTTCGAACGGAATCGAGATAGTATCTTCAGACAGTGACGGGTTCTACGACATCTCTGATTCGAACGGCTTTGTATTCCTGATCAAACCAGATGGTTATTTATGCAGCGAGTGGTATGTTAGAGGAGTCGAAAATCACGACTTCTTACTTATACCGGTTGTGGAGAACGGCGTCTTCGCCGTTGTCAACGACATTCACTATGCCGATGATCCTGATCTCTTCTATGAGTCCCTGGGCGACAGAGAGATGATCGACAACCCAGATGAATACATGGCCAAACTTGTTTCGATTCTTGAGACAATTAGTCCCGATTTCATCGTTTGCAACGGCGACATGGGAGCAAGCATAAAGGACATCGACGATGAGACTGCAACAAGATGGGCTACTAAAGTGAAAGACTATCTCACGGTCGGAGACATCCCAGTTTACTACTCAGTCGGAAATCATGAGACAAACAAGAAGAAGGAAGATCCGTACGACATTTTTCACAACGTATACGGACCCGAGTATTACTCTTTCAACAGCTTTGGAACACACTGTATAGTTCTTAACACTCACAACATAGTCGAAGGCGGATTCGTTTATGAAGTCGATTCTGCTCAACTTGAATGGTTGAAAAGGGACATTGAGCTAGTTCCCAATAATACTAGAATATTGATCTTTTCTCATGAACCGGTGTTCAGTCTAGCCAAGACCGATAACTACTACGAACTGATGCAGATTTTTGCCGATGAATGTTCATATCACATCACCGGTCACAAGCACACAATGATTGAGTACTTCGACGCTCCATTTGTCGAGCTAACCTGCGGCGCTGTATCGGGAGCGTGGTGGGAAGGCCCTTCCCCAACGGGTGACGAATATGGATTCACGCTTTTCGAAATGAAGAGAAGCGATTTGAATTACTGCTTCGTAACTCTTACAGACAACTATTCCGGGTGGTTCGACATGAGCAGAGAGGCTCCCTATTCCGGAGTGGAGTATATTCGATTCTGCACATTTCCTTCAGTATCGGAGGATATTGAAGTACTTCTCAATGATCGTGTCGTCGAATGCGATGTTTTGAAGAGAGAGATGAGATTCTGGAGTGAGTACTACTTCAACATCAATCTTTCTTCCTGTGACGATGGCCTGAATGAGATAGTTGTTCGTTCTGGAGATAGAGAATTCAAAAAGAAGCTCTTCGTTAGAAGCGCTCCGGTAGATATCAAGTCTATGAAAACCAGTCCAGAATACTTCGAGGGAGCTCTCGTGCTCGTCTCGAATTGCTCCAATACCGGTCAGTGGGGTACAACCTACACATTCAACGATGGTAGCGACACTTTCATGGTCCAAATAACCAATCTGGACATTCCATTTGCCATTTCCAAAGATGAGAAGTACTCTCTTTTCGGGATATTCAGAAACAGTGAGAGAGTAGTCGATCCACTGAAGCTGTTGGTGGCCGAGGGAATTGTTCAGGAAGAATAAGGAGGGGAAATAAGTATGAAGAAAACCTTACTGGTTGTTCTTGCGGCAATGCTTCTCATTTCGACCGCGGCGATCGCAAATCCCGTTCTCAAGATGAGTGGCGTGATCGCACTGAGAAATGAGGAAGGCGTCTGGCAACTCACACTTGACGAGTTCAAAGAACTGCCCCAAACCGAGTTCTTTGTCACCGATCCATGGATGGGTGACAAAACATATGTTGGAGTGACTCTCGCCGATCTGCTTAAGTTCGTAGGGGTTCCTTCGGGCGCGAAAAACGTCGTGATGGTCTGCTCCGACGAAAAGGAATTTGCAGTAGCTTACGAAGATGCTTTGAAGTATCCGATAATGCTGACTCACTCAACCAGATCGGGCGAAAGTTTGAGGGCTCTTCCTGCGAGCCAGGGCGGCCCCATAAAGCTTGCATATCCGATCAACGACTTCCCTGAAATCACCGACAAGTATCCATCAGATAACTGGGCATGGTACGTTATCGAAGTCAGGGTTGAGATGTGATTTTCTTAATGGGGGAGGCAACTCCCCCATTATCTGTGAGAAGAGGTGGCTGGTTTGAAAGCGGCAATTTACAAGGGCATCGGAAAGATCGAAATCGAAGATATAGATACTCCCGCGATTCAGGCAAACGAGGGCCTTGTCAAGATAGGGATGGTCGGTGTCTGCGGCACCGATATCAAGACATTCAACAAAGGGCACCACATGTTCAAACCGCCTTGCATTCTAGGGCATGAATTCACGGGAAGGGTTGTTGAAAAAGGCGCATCGGTAGAGCGCGATTTCGGTAATTCCAGATATGTGATTGCCCCCTACATAGAGTGCGGTAAATGTGAGATGTGTCAAAAGGGAGTTCCCGAACTCTGTTCAAAGAAATTCTGGGTCGAAGGGGCCTTTACAGAGTATGTGAAAGTGCCGTCGGAGATCCTGGAAAGGGCAACTCTGAAGATACCCGATAATGTTCCTGAAAGTACCGCGACCCTTACAGAACCGCTTGCCTGTGCCATTCATGGCATTGACAAGGCAAGAATAAAACCTGAAGACAGGGTCCTGGTCGTTGGAAGCGGGCCCATGGGGTTGCTTCTTGGAAACGCTCTGAAGAACATGAGATGCGAGATATACATTTCCGATGTTGATAAGAACAGATTGTCCATGGCAGCAAACTGCGGTCTGAGAACTATAGACTTCAGTGAGTCTGGTTTCGAAAGCTTCAAGAACAGTGGTTCTCGCTTCGATTCAATCATCCTTGCAAATGATAAAAAGGAACTTGTCAATCAGCTTCTGCCTTTCGTCCATCCGGGCGGAACATTTGAACTGTTTGGTGGAATGTCGAGAGACACGATCCTGGAAATAGATCCTTACTTCATTCACTATAAAGAGGTAGATCTCGTCGGCACTTTTGGCTTCTCCGAGAAGGATTTCAAGAAGGCCTTCGGCTTCATCACAAGTGATCCAAATTCTTTCTCCAAATTGATTTCCAAAGTATGGGACCTCGAGAACATTGCCGAAGCTTTCGAAGATGCTACTGACAAGACAAAAGCCAAGATTGTCGTTAAGGTCTCAGACTAGGAGGGATTTGAATGAAGAAGATATCAGTCGTTTCATTACTTCTAATAATCACCTCGGCGGTCTTCGCCGTTACCCTGGACTTTTACTGTCTTGCCTGGCAACCTGCAGCGGTCGACAAAATATACGATCTGGTCGATATATGGAACATGGAGAACCCCGACATTCAGGTCAATATCATTTGGGGTACATGGGAGTCTTCAGACCAGTACCTGCTGACTAGTTTTCAAGGCGGAAATGCGCCTGACGTCTTTCATACTGACTCAGAGAAGTTCCGAGAGTATGGGATGATGGGATACGCTGCACCGCTCAATGCTTACGTCACAGATGACATGATTGCAGACATCCCTGCTCACATATTCGAAGATTGCTACGATTTCACTGGCAATCTATACGGCATTCCGTGGTGTCAAGAAACACAGGTGATCTTCTACAACAAAGACATATTCGAAGAAAGCGGAATCAGATTACCTCTCGACAGAATGATTTCGTGGGAACAACTCCTCAATATTGCTCAAAGCGTTACAAAGAAAGATGAAAACGGGAATGTAATAACCTGGGGAATCCTCGCTCCGCTAATGGAGAGGTTTCACTGGACGTTGATCGCTCAGAAAGATGGGACGATACTTACGAAGGACAGCAATCACAAATGGAAGGTCGAGATCAATGAAGGGGCAAAAGAAGCTATTGAATTCTACCTTTCACTAATAACGGAGCATGGGGTGATGCCGAGAGATGTTATAAGCATAGACTACACCTCTCTTATGCAGGGATTCATAAACGGAAAGTATGCAATGGTCACCTTCGGCTGCTGGAACAGAAGGTTCTTGCTTCAGAACAAAAACTTCAACTGGGGTATGCTTCTTGTCAAGAATGGAGACAACAAGATCAATGCGTCCGATCCCCAAGCCTTCGGTATCTCGAAGCTGTCCAATCACAAGGATGAGGCCTTTGCCTTCATAGAATTCATGACAAATACTGAAAACTCGGCAGAGATAAGCTACAGCGATTATCTCTTCCCTGTCAGAGAGTCATCTCTCGAGGATCCGAGATTCAACTCTCCGGAAAATGAATGGGATATTGCAAAGGCCTGGCTGCAATACTCGGACAACGTGAAGCCAGGGATGCCCGGATTCTACTCCTTCGAGTGGAAGCTGTTCGTTCCGAATCTCGAAAAAGTCATCCTCGGCAACGTGAGCCTCGATGCCGCCCTGAAGGATACTGTCACTGAAGGAAACAAGATGCTGAAGAAACTCGGGCTCCAATAATCAGTTGTAGGTTGAGGAGAGTGAAAGGACTCTGCAGAGGTTGTGTGTACTGTCTGATATAAGCTTTTTTGAGAGACTCTTTCATTATTTCCTTATTAAGAGCTTTTGTTCGCCAGTACCAAGGTGATACTGGCAATCTTTGAAAAAAATGCTACCGATTCACTCGGTAACTGTCGGGAGTGATGATAAATCAGAAAGAGCGAAACGGCCAAGGCGTTGCCGTATATTCTACCGGTATTGATCGTAGTGGCGCTCATAAGCGTATATCCATTTGTTAATGGGATATACAACAGTTTCTTCTCCGATGCTGTCTTCGGAGGTGGAAAGTACTTCTCCGGCCTTGAGAATTTCAAAGACCTGGTGTCAGACAATCTTTTCTGGACCGGACTCAAGAATAACCTTATATGGTCTGCTGCATGTGTCGGATTTGAGCTTGTTCTAGGCATGTTGATAGCTCTTCTACTCAATCTGCCATACATAAAGCTGAGAGGTATATACAGAGCGCTGATCCTTCTGCCCTGGGCAACAACTCCCGTTGTCGCGGCGCTGATCTGGAGATACATCTTCGGAGTTATGGGACCGCTAAATTCCTTTCTGAATGCTTTGGGATTTGCAAATCCTCCCAACTGGTTGGTAACCCCCGGCTATTCTCTCTTCGCCTGTATAGTCGCAAACATTTGGATAGGCCTCCCATTCGTTATTGTGACTCTTCTGGCGGGACTGCAGTCCCTTCCTTCAGATGTATACGAGGCTGCCGAGATAGATGGTGCCGGTATATTGAAGAGGTTCTTTCATCTCACTCTGCCTCTTATGAAGAGCTTGATCCTTATTCTTGTTACTTTGAACACTATTTGGACTTTCAACATGTTCGATATCGTCTACTCAATGACAAACGGTGGACCTGGAAACTCTTCAATGTTGCTGTCGCTGTACTCCTATCAGAACGCTTTCGCCTACTTCCAGCAGGGTTATGCTTCTGCAATCGGCGTAATCTGTCTGCTCATTCTCCTTCTGCCAGTGACCTTTTACATTAGGGAGGTAAGAAATGAGGCCTAAGAGAAGCGTAGTAATAACAATGAACATCGTTGCCTTTGTCGTGGTTCTCCTGATCCTCTCTCCTCTCTTGATGTTAGTACTAAACTCTTTCAGAGAGACTACGGATATTTATCAGAATCCCCTAAAGCTTCCTGAGAAGTTATATACAGGAAATTACTCAAAGATCTTCCAGGACACCAGTTTTGGCAGGAACTTTGCTAACAGCATGACGGTTACCCTCGTCACCGTTCTGCTTTGCATAGTCATAACAACGCTTGCAGGTTACGCCATGTCTAGATTCAAGTTCAAGGGCAAGAATCCCTTAATACTCTGGCTGCTTGCTTCCCAGGCTTTTCCGGGAATTCTCATGATTATTGGCCTCTTTTCTCTTCTGAACCGGTACTCTCTTCAGAACAATCCCTTAGGTTTGATTATTCTATATACTACCTTCACTATCCCGTTCTGCAGCTGGCTGCTAAAGGGGTACTTCGATGAGATCCCTCAGGCGCTTGAGGAAGCGGCAATGATAGACGGCTGCACTCGCTTTCAAGCAATGAGAAAGATAATCGTACCGATGGCCGTTCCGGGGATTGTTGCCGTCGGAACGTTTGCCTTTCTTCTCTCGTGGAATGAGTTCTTCTTCGCGCTTGTAATCATGAGAGAAAATGCGAATTACACCCTTCCTGTATTTCTCTCAAGGTTTGTTGGAACTGGAGGCGCCGTTGAATGGGGTGCGCTTTCGGCTGGAGCTCTCATTACCGCTCTTCCTCCTATCCTCCTGTTTCTTCTCTCGCAGAAGTATCTAATCGGAGGCTTAACGAGAGGTGCTGTCAAATGAGAACTGCGGTTATTGGTGCTGCCTCGATCGACAGGTACTTGATTCTCGATTCATATCCTGAAAGAGATTCCATGGTATTTGCAAAAGACACACACAATTTCATCGGGGGATCGGGAGCAAATATTGCGCTGAATCTCTCCAGGCATGTTGAAACGGACTTTTACTTCGGTACGGGAAATGATTTAGCTTCGGAGTGGATTCTCAAGAGGCTTTCTTCTTCGGAACTTAACCTAAGCTACAAAATCGAGAATGGACCTGGCGCTGAGACTATAGTAATGTTAGATTCACATGGAGAGAGAAGAATCATATCCCTTGGAGGCCACGCTCTCTTTGAGGGCGTAATCGATGAAAAGAGATACGATGCGATTTGCGTAGCTGACAGTTTCAAGGAAGTAGCGGTCGATGCTTTCCGAAAGGCCACTGAATCTCTGAAGGTCTATGTCCCTGGTGGCTGCGGTCTGTATTTCGGCGTAAATACAGTTATTGAGATATCCTGTCTGTCGGATTTCACTATACTCTCGGAGGGTGAAGCGCAGATCATTCAAGACAGGATAAATGAGATAACCTCAAACGTAATCATAACCAGAGGATCATCCGAGACGCTCTGGATAGATAGAAACAAGAGCCGTCGTTCATTTGAAGTGGAGAACACTGGAGTAAAAATCGTGGACACTACAGGTGCCGGCGACGCTTTTGCCGCAGGATTCATTGAGAAGTTCACGAAGACTGGCGATCCGGTCCAAAGCATCTACCATGCTCACAGGAAGGCTACGGAAGTGATTTCGGTAATTGGGCCAAACCTCGTGGAAGGGAGGAAAGATTTAAGATGAGGGGGCTTATGGCCGATAGAGACACAATGATAAAGGTATGCAAACTCTATTATCTTGAAGACTTGACACAGAGTGAGATAGCAAAACTTGTCGGAATATCCAGGCCACAGGTCAGCAGGCTACTAACAAGAGCCAAAAGTGAGGGAGTCGTCAGGATAGAGATTGATTCTGGAGAAGTGGGGAATCTCGAAGAGATTTCAATAGAAATGAAAGAGAGATTCGGACTGAAGAACGTCATCGTTGCGGACGAAGCAGCGTATGGAGAAACCATCACTTCAATTGCGATGTCTGCAGCGAAGTTCCTCCCCGATTACGTGAAGAATGGGCAGCTTGTGGGAATCTCCTGGGGTCGAACTCTATACGAAACAGTTGAAAGAGTCGTGTTCAACGGGGAGCTTCCGAACACAACATTCATACCCTTAATCGGCGGTGTCGGCCAGTTGCGTCACGAGTATCAAATGAATTCAATAGTCGAGAAGATCGCGAATTCCTTTCACAGTAACCGTTACTACCTTTTCGCTCCGGCCTTTATAGAAAACTCGAAGACTCTAAACATGATGCTTGAAGACAGTTCGATAAGATTCATGTCGGAGATGTGGAAGAGGCTGGATCTCGCCATTGTCGGGATAGGTGAACCCATATCTTTATCCAATGCGTTCAAGAACATCTACGATAAGGAGTTCCTTGCTAACCTTATGAAACACGAGGCGGTTGGTGATATAGCGGCGAGATTCTTCAACGCCGACGGAGCGCCTTGCGTTTCCGGGAATGAGAATATCCTCGGGATATCTCTTGATCAACTAAAGGAAGTACCCGAGGTAATCGGTATTGCAGGTGGCAAGGAGAAAGCTCAGGCGATTCATGCGTCGATAAAGGCCGGGTATATCAATTCAATCGTAACGGATAGGAGTACGGCTCTTCAAATACTCCGAATGAAGAGGTAATATGAGAATCGGATTAGTATACAATCCAAACTCCGGTAAGCTAGAGAATGATCGAGGTCTCATGAAGGCTCTCGCCTCAAAACTTCAGGGAACGCATCTCTACTGCACCGGATCAACTCATTTCCACCTGAAAGAGTATTTCGATCTAGAAGTAGTGGGGTCGGAGCTAATACTCAACGACTATAGGGACACCGTATACGCCGGCGAAGTACTTTCAGAGACAGATCTTGTGATCTCAATCGGGGGAGACGGAACTGCATCCGATATCGTTGCGGGTATGCGTATGATCGGCAGGCTTGCACCAGTTGCAGGTTTGGCTTTAGGAACTGCAAATTGCGGACCTTTCATAGTTCTAAGATCGGTCAGCGATATATTTGAATTCGACTTCCTGAATATAGAGCCAATATGGGTAACGGGACTGGATGTCTTCGAAGAGAAGTACGTGGGTTCGGCATTCAACGATATCGTCATTTCCGAGACACTGATTTCGACAGTTGGTTTAGAGATACGCACAATAGACGCCTCAGACTTCTTCTACAAAAACAAGAGAACGCCTCGAGGACCTAAATCAATTGCTTCAGCCGAAAGCAGATTGGAGATCAATGGTGAAGAGGTCTCGCTGCAGTTTCAACCCGCTCAAATAATTATCTCTCCGTTCTCTGAAGACATGAAATCTCTATATGCATACAGGGCAATTAATGGCCTCTTTTGCTGGCTGCCTTACTCCCTATGCAACTCGGCAATGATTGTTTCTTCCAGACCGATAATAACTATGTTGGAACCGGGTGAGACAATCTCTGCGGAGATCAAGCAGTTTATCCTTGCCAGCGCGGATACAGTGCGACTATCAGGTTTCAATGCTTTCTGCGTAATAGATGGCAATCCAAGGGTGGATCTTTCAGCATCCAAGGGAATCGAAGTGAAAACAAACGGAAGGGCAGGACTTGGCGTGAAAAGACGTGATGAAGAATGAACAGGATTTTCAGGGCACTTGAAGCATTTGCCGTTGGAGATGCGATGGGAATGGTAACGGAATTCATGACCCGCCGGCAAATCTCTACCAGATTCGACTTCGTAAGTGATTTGCTGGAACCAGAACACTCATATATCCACAAAAACCTGACAAGAGGTCAGATAACTGATGACACAGAGCAGGTGCTTTACTTGATAAAGCTCTACAATGAGAAAAGAAATTTCTCACAGGAGACGGTCAAGGAAGCTCTTTGCAGGTGGGAGGAAGAGTGCGATCCTGTCGCGAAAGGTTACATAGGACCGAGCACTAGGAGAGCTATCGAAGCCTTCAAGAGCAATCAGGACTTCGAGAGTCTTGGCACAACCAGCGGGGCCCCGATGAGAGTGCTGGCTCCAGTGCTGTGTAATCTAGACAGAGGCGAGAAACATCTTGTCGAAGTAATAAGAAACTGCACGGCACCTACTCATAATACTAATCTTGCTCTCGAAGCTTCACTGGCAGTCGGATTTGCCTATTACTACGCTGCGAGGGGGTTGAATGCCAACGGGATTATCGAAGCCGCGATAACAGGATCAAAAGTAAGCGAAGAGCTCTCCTGTGCAGAATTCGTAGGACCTTCGGCCGGCGAAAGGCTGTCCTTGATCAAAGAACACATCTGCGGCGAAGTGCCTGAGCATTTTCTCGACAGAATCTACTATCTGTTTGGCACGACTATGGAGGCGGTAGACGTAGCAGTTGCAGCGATCGCCATCGGCCTTTTCTGCAGAGATGATGTCTGGCTTGCAATAAGAATGGGCGCTTCGATAGGCGGTGACACCGATACGATTGCAGCAATAGCTGGAGCTCTGTCTTCTCTGCAGGGCGATGCAAACAACATCCCTCACTTCATAACCCAGAGAGTCTTGAAGGCAAACGAAAGTATTGATCTTGAGAAGCATGCAAGATATATCGAAAAGATTAGTGATATAGATGATTAAACTCCTCTCCGGAAGCGCCTCCGTTGGGATTATCTACGGAATCTTCAATTTCGTTCTCATACCCTATCTCAATGACAAGTTTCACTCAACGGCTCTGGCCGGTAATCTCGTTTCGACCGGAATGATAATAACGATCTTCACGGGAATGCTTATCGGCTATCTTGGTGACCGGAGCAAAAAGTATCTTGCCTTCATCAAAGGTCTTTTCATCATTACGATAATCAGCATGTTCATACTCAGCACCAGCAACGAGATCCTGTTGGGCATTGCGGCCGTCGTTTTCACGATGTCGATATTCAGTTTGCTTACACCTTACTCTGCCCTGCTCGGTAACGTAAGCAAACCGGGAAGAAAGGACAGAAACTATGGATTCATGATGGGTGTCATGAACATCGCCACCTTTCTCTCCTCTCTCTTTATAGGAATCACACTTTCCAGTAGCGGGGAGACAGCATTTGTGGTTTTCTCATTAGCCGCTGCAGTTCTTGTTGTTCCGCTTTTCTTCTATCGAGCCGAGTCGCACATAATCGATTCTGCTGTGGGCATCAAAGAAGAAGCTTTGAGGTTCAGAGTTGATAGGAAGATTGTCTTTGTTATGATCTCACAGTTTGGATTGTGGTTCTCAATGGGTGGGATACTTCCCTACCTGACATCTTTCATAAGCGATGATATTGGCGTGTCTCTAGGAACTTCATCGTCGATAATGGGAGTCTCAACTCTAGTAAGCGGCGTAACTTCTCTTATGACCGGTACTCTTTGCAAAAGGCTCGGACAGAAAAGACTGCACATTACAGCGCTTTCGATCCTGGCCGGCGTTTTTCTGTTTGTGAGTATCTTCTACTCTGGATTCCTAGGTCTTGGGCCATTTCTGATGTTGATTGTGTTGATTCTCTTTAGCTTTGCTTTGGGGATCGTTCTAGCCCTCAACGTGACAATCGTCTCAGATACAGTTTCCCTTGCAAATCAGGGAAAGATCTTCGGCCTAAATAACATAGTAATGGTGCTCTCTCAATCGCTTGCCTTAAGTCTCATAGGTTCTTTGATAACGCTGAGTGGCTACAATCTGGCATTTGTTTTCGTGGCAGGAGGTTTTGCTGCTGCAATATTATTCTTCGTCATGAGCACGCTTAATTATCAAAGGCCCCTCAACGAGCATAAGGCAGGCAGGCCCTAGAAGCAAACCCAGTGATAAAGCTAAACTAATTATCCGAGAGGAGTATTCTCTACATGATGCTTCGCTTCAGCTTCAACTCTTCGTGAAGACATTCGCATCTTTCGTACCAGAGTACTCTGTAATCCTCGTGGTCGATTATTCTGCCAACAAGGTCATACGGTGTGCTAATCCCTTCCTCTATGCACCACTTCACACATTCCATGTATTCCTCAAGGTCCAGCTTCTCGTCTGTTATCTCGATGATGATCGAATCATGACCTTCTAGAATCGCCGCCATGGCTCGTGTATGTCCATCGGCCATAACGAGCTTCCCGTCAATATCGATAACCGGGACTGGAACACTCTTGAGAGTCTCCTCATTCCGAATCGCTCTGAGCTTGTCCTTTGATATATATAGCTGGCTTGGCTGGAGATACTCTATTCGAACACTAAATCTTTTTGACATCTACTTCGCTCCTCCAAGAACCTTGACTACAGATTTTCAAATGCACACCGAATCAAGAAACGTCTTAGTGAAAGATCCACTTCTCGTAGACTAACCTACCACACATAATGAAAACCGCAAGTGCTATCATTTCACTGTTGAAGAGCATTCCTACCTAATTTTGCTGAATATCATGAACAGGCCTGCGTCGATTTAATCCAGACATTGGGAAGGTCTTGCTTAGAAAATGGCGATGATCATCTTCAGAAGAATTGAGCAAAGTTCTCATGAAACCAATACAAAGAAGGAAACAATAATGAAGAGATGTCTGATTTGGATTACAAGTCTTCTATTGGTCGCATTTGCTATCACCAGCTGCATACCCTTTCCAAAAGAGAAAACCTACCGCGCTTGGGTAGTGGGACAGACAGACACAAACGGAATTGCAATGCTCTACTTCTCGGACGATTCCGGAGAAACGTGGACGCGCCAGGCCATGGACATCCTGCCTGAAGGAAAGGATTTGGAGGACGTCTATGCCGTTGACCGTGATCGAGTCTGGGCGGCAGGTTCTGATGCGCTATTATTGAGAACAGACAACGGCGGCTCCGACTGGGAGATAATCGAAGTAACGGAAACTGCCACCGATTCATTTTTTGCTTCCATCTCCGTTTATGGAGATGTAATTTGGGTCAGTGGTGACAGCGGACTTGTCATCTTCACTGAGGACGATGGCGATACCTGGACGGTTTGCGACCTTCCAGAAAACGCAGCAGATTATTTGATTCAGGGAATCCACGCAATAAACCAGAATGTTATCTATGCGGTTGGAAACAAATCAACACCCAGAGCCGGAATAGTACTGAAGAGTGAAAATGGTGGTCAAGACTGGGAGGAGATTGATCTCCCCAACAACTACAACGATAATGGGTGGATAGGCGTGAAGGCCACGGATGAAAATCATATAGTCATCCACGGTGGTCAAGGCCACTATGTAGTAACCGCGAACGGAGGAAAACAATGGGTCACAGGAGGCCCGCTCTTTGCAAAAGATCTGAACTCTCTGGTGATGCTGGACAGTTCAACTTACTGGGCTGCCTGCGATTTTGACACGATAATTCTTACCGAAGACAGCGGAATAAGCTGGGAAGAGCAGCCACCAGCAGGAACAAGCAATTCGTTTCTGTTAGGGATAGATGCGCTCGATAGAAAAAACGCCTTAGTAATCGGTTCATCGGCAGGATACCCGCAGTTTGGAAAGATCTTGCGCACAACAGACGGAGGAAAGAACTGGGAAGTAGTCCTTGGTGCAGAAGAATGTCCGGTTACCCTCAGTCATGTATCGATAGCTGAAAAGAGTATGTGAAACCGGGGGCGGAAGAGCGGAATAAGACGCAAGGCGCCGGAAAGCATCGGCGGAAGCGATGCCACCTTCGGTGGGACACAAGGCTGGCTAGGATCATTGGTTGCAATGCCCGCTTCGCGGGGAAAGAACCGATTTTCGCTTACGAGAAAACTCTGTATGTTGTGAAGAGCAGTTGCAAGTTGTAAGAAAAAGCAAGGGAGAGACGGGGTTGGGGGTTGCAGGTTGCGGGTTCGTAAGTGCAAAAGAAACTGGTTGACCGTTGAACGGTTCTCCGTTCTCCGAAAGAAACCTGTTCTTCGTTCCAGAGCGAGGATCTGTTCTTCGTTCTTGGCTAAGCTCAAAAAACCAAGAGCGGCGGGCCGAGAATGGTTGAGCGTTGACTGTCAAATATGAATCTCGCACTCTCGAAGCGAAGCCTTCGACAAAGCTTCTTCACTGTCGATTCTTACGCTGGACGGGTTCACGGTCTGGTCAACGAACGGCGGTTTTTCACAGCGCTCGGAGTCTCTTAGATAGCGTCCAGCGCAAAGCATTTTTTCCAGCGACCAGCGGGTCTTTTCTCTTAAGAGCACAGCGGTTCTTATGCTTGCAACTGCAACTCACAACTGTTCTTTCGAAGGACGGGTTCATGATCCTGGACGAAGGACCAAGGACGTCTCCTCAAAGCTTAAAGCGTCTCTTCTCGCCCGCGAAGCGGAACTGGCCACGCGTAGCGTGACTGGCCGCACGAAGTGCGACTGGCCTGCGTAAGCAGACTGGCTTCTCTTATTTTCTCGAAGAACAAGCCCGCATTCATGAAGTCTTAATCGACACTATACTATATCGTTATACTATTACTGGGTTTCATACAGTACAATAATATCAACATAGTACCGAGGTGATGTTATGGACATAGGGAAACTGGCGACGGAAATGAACAGGGGCTTTATTCAACTCTTAGTCATGGTTATGCTTGACGAACCAATGTACGGCTACGATATCGTCAAAACACTCGGGGAAAGGAACTTCCCAATCGACGAGAACACCCTGTACCCTCTTCTAAGAAGACTTGAAGAAAGAGAGATTCTATCTAGCGAGTGGAGAGTCGAGGAGAATAAACCCAGGAAATACTATTTCGTATCGGAAACCGGGAGACAGGTGAGAAAAGAACTGCTGAGAATTTGGAAGGAACAGGAACTACTTCTTAAGAGCTTTGCTGGGGAGGAATGAAAATGGAAAGATTGAAAAAGTATCTTGACGATGTGAGAACGTTTTTACCGGGAACGAATCCAAAAAAAGTGGATGAGATTCTTAGAGAGATTGAAAGTCATGTGCTGGAGAGAGCTGAGAGGGAACATGGTGAAGTCAATGACAACGCGGTCGCCATGTCGATCAAGGAATACGGTTCACCTGAAGAAGTTGCGGCCAGATATTATGAGGGCGGTCCGATAATCGCCCCTCATCTGAAAAACTATCTCTTCATGTACACAGGAATTCTGTTCGCGATTCATCTTGGACTTCATCTTATCGCTTTTGTCTTTGGCGAGAACGGTGCAATATTTGATTTCCGGGGAACCGACCTGCTGGGCCTTCTGTCTCAGCTTCCAGTAACTTTTGTATTTGACTTTGGACTTGTCAGCTTGATCCTTTACTTCGTGACGCAGGCAAAGGGTACTGCAAAGCTCCCCCATTTCACATATTTCATCAGAGAAGAAAAAATACCTTCTATGCGCAGGAGAATTGGAGCTCTTATAGGCACTGTCGTGGGAGCTGTGATAACCTTCCTGGCCTTCACATACGGACCGTTCTATCTTGGAAACGGTGAGTTGACAGAGATTGCAGCTGTTGCACTTGACTCCTTCAAGTTCGGTCTCTTCCTGGCTTTCGGATTGCTGGTAATAGACTCTGTATCAAATTTGATCAACATCTTCAATTACTCCAGGTTCAGCAAAATCGTCTCAAATACTCTTGGCCTAGTCTTTCTCTTTCTTGCTGTCTCACCCGATTACAAACCAGATATCGCATCCTACTTAAGTCTGAACCCTTCAAGTGTCGATCATCCCATGCTCGTCGCGATACTATTCTTGATGGCTATAGTGATCATCGTAGATCTGGTGTTCGAAACGATAAAGTTCTGGGCCAGCAAAATTGTAAGAACCAACTGAGAGCGTTTAGAAGAACTCAGGAGGGGCAACGCCCCTCTCTTTTTTGATCAACAGAGATTCAAAACCGTGCTGCAGTTATAAATTCCTTCTAATTGGTCTTTATTCTGGAGGCTTTATATTGCATGAACCAACTCACTCCGTTAATTGACCAAGGGGGTCGAGCTAACCAATAAACTCTTTCACATTTTCATTGGCTACTCTGTAACCCTAACAGCTCCTTGGTGATACAATTCATTAGGCAATCTTGAAAAAGCCCCGAAAGACTCCCTTTGTGAGAGTCTGACTTTGGAATTCTGCTTTCGGGTGAATTGCTCCACTGATTAGGGGGGTTAGACTTGGCGGCTTATATTCTTAGAAGGCTTCTGTTCTTGCCACTTGTCGCCTTTATTGTAACTCTGGTTGTATTCGCAGTAGTTTGGTCGATGGGACCCGATGTGCTGTTGAGAGCGTACATGACGGGAAACGCTTCGAAATCACCGAATGCTGAACAGAGGACAATCGAGAAGTACGGACTCGATAAACCTGCGGTTGTCATGTACTTCAAGTGGCTTGGTAATACCATTAAAGGCGACTTGGGATACTCATTGACTGCCAACTCATCGGTTTCTGAAGCCATTATCTCAAGGTTTCCGGCAAGCCTAGAACTACTAGTTCTTGCACTCATTCCGATAGTCTTGGTAGGTTCAAGGCTTGGTATTAGAGCGGCGATGCATCCAGATGGGCTCGCAGATTCTGTCTTTGGATTTTTCTCGATAGTGGGCTGGGCAACTCCTGACTACATTATGGCTCTCCTCATTCTCGTCGGAAGTTTCAGCGCTTTTGGCTGGCTGCCAATAGGTAGTATTAGTGTAGCTCTCATAAAAAACTGGAACTCTTACACAAATTCCCTGTTAATTGACTCCATACTTAATCTGCGCTTCGACATTTTGCTGTCTCAGCTGGCAAACCTCTCTCAACCCGTCTTGACTCTCTTCTTTGTGCATTCGGCTTACGTTTTCCAGATTAGCAGGTCCACTGCCCTAGATGTCAAGAAGAGAGATTTCATTAGGGCCGCAAGATCAAGAGGCGTGAGCGAGAGAACGATAATGTTAAGGCATGTTAGAAAAAATGTATTGATTCCCGTCGTAACTGTTGGAGGCGAGCTATTCGCATCACTTTTCACAGGTCTTGCTTTTGTCGAAACCATCTTTGCAAGACCAGGTATAGGAAGACTGCTGACTGACGCCGCAATAAGCGTTGAAGTGCTGACACTCTCAGGCTGTGTGCTTCTGATAGCCGCCATTATGATTATTGTGAATATCGTTGTGGACATCATCTATTCCTTTCTAGACCCAAGAATCCTTCTCTGGGATAATGGGAAGGGATCTCGAGCAGATTAACGCTCTTCTGGCTGCTCACAGAATTCAATTGACGATTGAGCAGACAGTCTGGAAAGAAGATCGCTTTTGGATGTTGCGGACGTACAATGAACGTTAGGGGGTGAAATCTATGAAGAAGTCCGTTCTAGTACTTTTCATTCTGCTTGTTGCTTCGCTCTCCTTCGGCAGCCTTTCTCTGGGACTGATCAATGTAGCTGCAAAAACCGAGTCTCTTTCGAACACTCCACTTTCCGGCTTCGTTGGAATAGACGTGCTGGGCATAGATCTGCGGTACGATCTTGGACCTTTATCGTTCGGAGTGGCAACTCCATTTCTAATGTTTACTCTCTCAGAAGACACCGGCGTTAAGACTTCGTTTGTGATTCCTGGAGTTGCGTGGTTAGTATATGCCGGGCTGAAGCTTGATATGGGCGTCTTCTATTTCAGAGGAGACATCGGTCACACATTCGCTTTCGGAGAGCAGTTGCAGCTGGGCTTTTCTCCTCTCAGACTGGGAGTTGGAATGAATATCATTCCCGATTACTACATAGAGTTCAACACAGCTGTGATTCTCCAGAAATTCAGCGAAACTGTCGGCAAGATCTATGACTTCAAGATCGGCTACAGATTCTGATAGAAAAAAGAGGTGGTAAAGATGAAGAAATTGCTTGCAACGGCCATTGTGGCAACAGTGCTGGCAATGTCTTGTCTTTCGAGGAATCCCACGATTGAGGTTTACAGAGATCGTTTCCACTTGGTCACCTACTACGATATCGAGAAGTTCAGTGAAAATTTGAAAACAGAGAGTATCAATATTTCACGTAATGAGAAACGTATGCTGAAAGATGGTGACATTCTTGTTTATCTCACTGATCAGGAAAGGCTTGGAAAGATGTTGATACTCGAGCTCGACAAGGGTGAAAGCGGATTCGTGTTCTTTGACTTTGTTACGTATGACGAGAACGGCCAAGTATTCATCGAGAAGAAGTATGTGAAGCTTCAGTCTTCATATATTTTTGATTTCGACAAAGGGATCATCCCCGAAAAGATTGAGGGAGTCGAACTGTGGTGGCACAATATCGACGATATAGAGATGTACTTAGTTCCCTGGACTCCTACAAAGCTCGGGAAATATCCAGTGGCAAAGATGAATTGAGAAAAAAAGACAGTTCTCAGATGAGGAGTTCTTGGCAGACTAAATGAGCTTTCTAGAATTGAAGCTGCACAAGAAATGTGGGAACGATTTTTAGACTTGTATCGACAAAGAAGTCACCAGGCAAGCTGATGGGAATACCAAGCTCACCACCGAAGAACAGTTTGCCAAAATCCGTACTAAATCCATAACTTGCGCCGGCACGCGCTAGAATCATACCTTCCATTTCTCCGAGGTGAAAGAGGCCCTCGATACCCCCGTGAACTCTCCATGAGGCTAGGTCTTTATAGAGAAATAGTCCCGGCACCAACACGATAGAATCCTTGTCGAATATGACTCCTGCCTTGACCTGAAATCCAAGAAGCCAAGTATCGAAATTGATTGCGGCAAAGGGCTCAAAGTGACCGTGTATCTTGACTCCAACACTAAACCCAACACCAATTACGGAAACGGCAAGAACCAGCACCAATACTGTGCAAATTTGCTTCATCAATGCAAGCACCTCCTCGCACGATCCAATTTTACCTTAAGCAGAGGTATTATTCTCCGGTGGGGAATTTGAGCTCCAAAGAAAACAGATATGAAAAGTCAAATCGGACGGGAGTGGTAGAATGTGGATGATGACCCACGGAAGTAAATGTCTAATTCCTGGTTAGCGGTTTGAAGCGTTTCGCATACTTAGTCTTGATAGTCTTGAGGAGGTAAAGATGGCGAAAATTGCGATCATAGGCGGAGGGATTGGAGGGCTGGCTGCAGGATGCTATGCACGAATGAACGGTCTCGAATCAGTGATACTTGAAAAGGCCGGTCAACCGGGAGGACTTTGTACATCATGGAACAAAGGCGATTATGTATTTGACGGATGTATACGCCATCTTGCCGGACTTAAGCCAGGCACCCCGCTCAACAATATGTGGAAGGACATTGGAGCAATGCCTTCGGATGTCTACTTTCCCGAAGAACTGGTGAAAGCGATAGACGAAAAGGGTAACGAACTGACAGTCTTCTACGATCTCGAACTACTTGAAAATGAAATGAAGAGAATCTCTCCTGAAGATTCTCAGCTTATAGAAGGTTACATAAATGCGATTCGGAGACTTTCCAACACTGACCTGATGGAGGTAGGCTTCTGGGGATTCAGAGACTGGTTGAGGAATCTATTCACATTGATGAAGAACAGAAAGGTCTCGAAATACTCAATGATTTCATTTGCGCAGAGATTCAAGAGTCCGGTATTGAGGGCATTCATCCCGGTAATCCAGTATGGATGGGCAAACATTCCACTCACCCTAAACCTGGGAGTGATGGCAGGATCGGCGGGGAAAAGATACGGTAGATATCTCGGAGGGTCGGCTGAATTCATCAAGTCGGTCGTGGACAGATATGAATCACTTGGAGGCGAGATTCTTTACAACTCGGCCGTGGAGAGAGTAATTGAGTCTAATGGAAAGGCTGTCGGAGTGAGGCTTGAAAACGGTATGGAGATCTCCGCCAATTATGTAATTTCAGACGCTTACGGTTATGACACTTTCATGAAAATGATAGATGAACGGCACCTCACCGATCGGCTGCGCTCGATGTATTCGAAGCCGATTGACAGGATGATGATGGCTTTGCATGTATCTTTCGGTGTGAATATGGATCTCTTGGACAAACCGAATGCAATTTCCCTTTTTCTTGACGAACCTATCGAAATAGCGGGCGACAACTGCTCTATAATAAATGTCCTTAACTACAACTACGACAAGAAACTGTCGCCGGAAGGGAAGACCAGTCTGAAAGTGATGTATGATACCTACTATTCTTACTGGGAAGAGCTTTCGAAGGGTCAAAAGAAATATGAGGAAGAGAAGGAGAAGATCGCCAACAGAACAATCGAGGCAATTGAAAGATTTATTCCCGGTATAAAAGCCGCCGTTGAAGTAACCGATGTGGCAACACCCTTGACCACAAAGAGATTCACGTCAAATGCCCGAGGATATGGAAGTAAAGAGGAGTTCCGATTGAGAGATACCATGAAAGGGTTCCTGAACAAACCGATGACTCTGAAAACTCTTAAGAACTTCTTTGTAATAGGACACTCTATTGGTGGAACAAATCTCTACGGCTGTGCGGCTATGGGCAGGAACACCGTCAAGAAGATCTGCAAGAAAGAGAAGAAGAGCTTCAGTTCCTCTTAGAGTTGTTCAATAGGTAGTGACTATGCATTAAGGCAAAAAAGAGGAATGCCCGACAACCACTCCTCTTCTGAAAAGTAGTCCACTAACTATGTCAGCTTGAGTGATCCGGCTCCGATTTTTTCTTTTGTTTCTTTATTAAATAGGAGGTAGTTACTGGATGGGAAAGAGATTTCCATAGCTGAATCAACCACGAAATCTACTCTACCGAAAACTACTATCGAAAACATGGTGTTCTTGATCTTTGCTCTCACAACCGTCTCCATTCCCGAAGGGAGAGTCGAGTAAATCGTGCAGGTATTCTCTCCCGTATCAGGTTTCAGCTCGATGTCTTCCGGTCTTAATCCAATGATCACTTCATCTCCGGTCTTGACTTCATCGTCTCTGCTTCTTAAAGACATCTCCAGTCTCAGTTCTACCGTTCTTAGAACAACTGTCTCTTTTTCAATTGTATCTACTTTTGCATCAAGGAAGTTCATCGATGGATTGCCGATGAAGTCTCCAACGAAGACATTTGCCGGCTGATCGTATATTACAAGCGGCGGCGCATATTGCTGGAGGACTCCCTCTTCTAGAAGACAGACTTTTGTGGCGAGAGTCATGGCTTCAAGCTGGTCATGAGTTACGTACACCACCGTTGATTCTATCTCCCTGTGAAGACGTTTCAACTCGGCTCTCATTTCCATTCTCAGTTTGGCATCCAGGTTCGAAAGTGGCTCATCCATCAGGAGTACTTTTGGATTAGGAGCTAGCGTCCTGGCAATGGCAACTCTCTGCTGCTGACCACCGGAAAGTTCTGAAGGATACCTGTCAAGAAGGTCGCTTATCTTGACGAGATCACCCATTTCCTTTACGCGTTTTCTGATCTCTTCTTTGCTCCACTTCATGTTTTCCAGACCGAAAGCAATGTTCTGATAAACGGTCATATGAGGCCATAACGCATAGTTCTGAAACAGAAGGCCAACGTCTCTCTTGTCAGGCGAGAGATTCAACTGCTTCTCGCTCGAAAAAACCACCTTTCCACCGATACTGATTTCACCGACCGTAGGTGTTTCGAGCCCGGATATCATTCTGAGTGTAGTTGTCTTGCCACAGCCGGAGGGACCGAGTAGTGTCACGAAGTCGCGGTCCTCAATTGTAAGATCTAGATTGTCAACCGCGTTGACACTTCCAAAAGTCTTTGTCAGATTCTTCAGTATAATCTCAGGCATCAGGTCAACCTCCTATTCCCTTATCCAGACTTGCGCCAGTCACTTTATTGATGATGAAATTGAATACAAGAACTATACCGATTATCAGAAGCACAATCGCATTGGCGTATTGATTCCAGCCCTTCTCGTTATACTTGAAAAGCATTGTGGTCAAGATGCTCGTTGCCGGCGTTACAAGGAGTATATAAAGAGCGAGCTCTCTCATGCTAGAGATGAAGGGCAGGAGATACCCTGATATTACAGTTGGCTTCTGAATCGGAATGATTATCTTTACCATCCTTTTCCACCATCTGACTCCCAGGATTATTGCGGCCTCTTCAATTTCCTTGCCGAGCTGTAGAATTGCATTAATCCCCGCTCTCGATGCAAAGGGTAAATACTTCACCGAACCGACAAGAGCTAGAATTGCAAAAGTACCGTAAAGTGGCGGGATAAATCCCCTTTGAACGGAGAACATCGACAGATATATGGCGCCAAATGCCATACTGGGAATCAAATATGGGAAGAAGGCTAACCTGTCAACCATATTGGAACCGAACTTTCCTCTGGTTTTGGCGACTGAGTACCCTATGAGAATCCCTATGGTTCCAGCAATTAACGCCACAACAAGCGACAAAGAGAAACTGTTGAACAGCCCCTGATAAACATATTTATTCTTCAAAATGCCCGGTTCTCCGTTTGCGATATCTGGACTACCCTCTCCAGTCCAGAAAATCGTCGAGAGATTGCTCAAGGAGTAATTTCCTGGCTCTACAAAGAAAGACTGCGCCGCAAAGGTCAAGAGCGGAATTATTGCTACTGCAACTAGGACAACCAACATAATTGTTGAAACAGGAGTGCGAAGCTTTCTCAAATTCACCAACGAAATGTTCCCACTCTTTCCGGTTACCGTTGTAAACCCCTTTCTCTTGCCAATGATCATCTGGTTTATTGTAAGAATTGCCACTCCAACAACTATCATGAAGGAAGCGATTATGTATCCGGCTCCAGGGTTGACTCCGTTGATTGTTCTGTATAGCTGTGTTGTAAGCACCTGATACCTTACCGGACCTCCCAAGAATGACGGCACTGCAAAGGCACTCATAGCACTGGAAAATACGAGTAAGAATGTCGAAAGGATGGCGGGCATCACTATGGGCACAGTTATCTTGAGGATTATGCGCAAACGCGATGTTTTTAGAATAACAGCAGCTTCTTCGAGGTTTGCGTCCATGTTTCTCAAAATTCCTCCAATCAAGATAAAGGCGAATGGCGCGTAGTGCATGCCCAGCACTAGAACAATTGGAACAAATCCGTACGCAAACCAGTCTGCAGTTTCAATGCCCGTTAGGGCAGTGAATATCCCCGGTACTCCACCAATGCTCTTGTTCTTGAAGAAGTTTAGCCAGGCCATAGCCAGTGTCCACGAAGGCATAATATATGGGAAAAGCATCATAGTTGATATGGATTTCTTAAACCTCAAATTAGTTCTGGTAACCATCCAGGCGAAAAAACCACCGACTATGAGTGCAAAGGCGCAGGTAGCTATTGCAACCAACAATGTATTAATCAGAGGTTTGTAAAACAAGTTGTCGCTTGCAGCACTGTTGAAGACATACTCCCAGTGGTACGTCGTGAAATCTCCAACACTGGAACCTCTTATCCTTCTGACTTCTGCGGAATGGACTGTCAAGGTGTCTACACCGATGTAGAAGAGAGGCACAATTGTCAGATAAATGAGTACAACTAGAAGAACTACCAGAATCGTATGCTCGGGCTTTGAGAAATATGCAAGTAACCTGTTCAGGAGTCTCTTCATAGCAACCACCTTTGAGAGAACTAAGGCTCCCCCAAAAGGGGGAGCCTAGCAAGTGTGATCAATATGCGTACATGTTCCAGAAATCTTCTACATCAAGTCTGTTGTTGAAGAGGAATTCGGGGTCCTCTCCAATTAGCACTTTCTCCCAAACATCAAATGCATTGTCTCCTGGATATGGAAGAATGTTTGGATTGGACGAGTAAGTACCTTCAGAGCCTGCCCACGGTGCAAAGCCTTCTTCCGTCAAGAGATACTCGATGAAGAGCTTTGCCGCATTGGGATGCACAGCGTTGCTCGTAAGCATCATGTAACTGGGGTAGTAGAAGCCTGCGAAGGGTTCCATACCCATAATCGGCAGTAGGGCGAGATTCTTGGTGTCTCTGTATCTTACCTTTGAATAGGTACATAGACCGACCTTGTCAATTCCCTGTCCCCTTATTCCCAGAGATTCGGCCATCGTCGTGTCGCTGTTGATAAAGACCAGACCATTCTCAAGAACACCTTTCATCCACTCGTAGCCGGCATTTTCAGTCGTAAGCTGAATGGGTTCGCCGAAATATCTCTCATAAGCCAATTCAAGATCTCTGACTACTGCTGGAGTGGTCAGCATAGTCAGGAAGTTCATGTTGACTCCTTCCTGGAAGGGATCCTTGAAGAAGAATCTTCCCTCAAATGCAGGATCGGTCAGAGCCCAGACATTGGTGACTGGCGGGAAAGTGAAAGTCTCTGAATTGTACAGAAAAACCTTAGTAATAACGGACAACACGAGCGGGTTCTGCATGGATTCCGGAATAGTATCCTTCATGTCTTCTGGAACGTAGTTGATCAGGTATCCCGGTTCAATAAGCTCTCCGAATACTCTACCGCCGTCTTGAGCTATGACGAAATCGGCTCCAACTATACCGCTTCCCACTTCTCTAGAGACCTTTTCAATCATCTCGAAGTCCTTCAAGTTATAGGCTTCTACGACAATTCCATACTTAGCTGTAAAGGCTTCGGCCGCGTTTGATATTCTGCTGGTAATAGAATATACAACGACCTTCCCTTCCTTCTTTGCTGCCTCAAGCAGCTCCGGAGAAACTGCAAGGATAGAAATTCCTAACATGATAACCAGGACGAGCAAGAACGACCTTAATCTCATAAAACACCTCCAATAATTGAAAGAATATGGTCACGAATTCTCTTTGTGCACCTTCTGCTCTCTATGATCAAGCGAAAGTCTCACGCTATCGATTTTGAGCGCTTCATATAGACGTTCGGCAATGTAAACAGATCTATGCTTGCCCCCAGTACAGCCAACAGCTATCTTGATGAAGTTTCTTCCACTTCCAGCGAATCCATCAATCGTCATTCTGCACAGTTTGAAAACAGTATTGAAATAGCTCTCTATCTCAGGATACTTCTCCAGATAATCCTTTACTTGCCTATCCATTCCCGTGAGCTCTATTAGATCTTCGTAATAATAAGGATTGGGAAGAAATCTTACATCAAAAATCAAGTTGGCATCATGAGGGACTCCCTCATTGTAAGAAAAACTCTCTATTTCAACTCTCATCGGTGGAAACGCGTACCCCTTTCCTCCAATTATAGAAACAATTGCCTCTTTCATCTCTTTCATATCCATTCTTGAAGTATCGATAACATGGTCACAGTGGTGTTTCAGAGGCTCCATGATACTTCTTTCTTTCTGAATGGCCTCTTCAAGCCCCTTCTCTTGCTGCAAGGGATGTGCACGCCTGGTCTTTTGATAGCGATAGTACAGTACATCATCCTCCGCATCGAGAAAAACCGACAAGATACTTAATCCTCTTTTCTTAAGCGATTCAAGACTTACAATTACCTTCTCTATTCCACCAAATTTTTTTGCAGTTCGGATATCAATAACAACGGCGCTCTTATCGATTTCTTGCTCTCCAATCATACTGACGAGTTCTTCGATTATTGAAGGAGGAACATTATCCATACAGAAGAATCCAAAATCCTCAAGCACGTCTATCGCCGAAGACTTTCCGGCGCCTGACATTCCAGTCACAACGATTATTGATGAAGACATTCGTAGCATCACCGCCCAAATGGAAAACAAATTGGAAAACGAGAAAAAGAAGATTCATATTCAATTATACAACAGTTTGTAATAACTCCAATTAGTAGTATGAAGCCAGACCGGATTCATGTCTTTCGGCCATTGCTTTCTCAACACCTGATTCATCCTGAACTCATGAGACTTCCCAAGATCAATTAATACGACTTTTCCGCCCACATTAGTTTTTAGGGAGAACCTCAATTTACGTAGAAGAATCTCAAATCCTTCTTCAGCTCTTCCAGAGCCTCGGGATTAACATAGATCATATGGCCGCCCTCGTAGACTTTGTGAATGATATTGTCACGAAGAGAATCTGAGATCTTGAGATGATCAATGCTATATGAGACCGATTCAAAAGGACACTCAAGATCGAACCTTCCTCCAGCGATGAAGACTTTGAGATAGGGAGCTCTAGTCAGTGCATCTGAGAGAGCGCCACTTGCATCCGGAAAGCCCAGATTGAGAGAGTCGGGCATTTCCGGCTCAACCACTCCACTCTCCCAATTCCAGTTCAGATACACTTCTGCATTCCCGCTCTTGTAAGGAAGATTTGTGTCATATCCTATCTCTCTCTTGATGTAGTCATTTGCGCAGGTCTTCAATTGACCCGATAGATTGAACATTGTTCCATCGTTGGAATCCCCTACATAGGGTCCAATCGCAGTAATTCTAGAATCATAGACGCTCAGAGATCGGCCTATTTCTTCAAGCAGCAATGTCGAAAAATCAGCCTGACTCATCCTTAGATCGCGTTCATAGAAAGCATATGAACTGATCCCTGTAAGCTTTTCCAGAGTTTCCGAAATACTCCGTTTTCTATCGTCGGCGAGATTGTTTCCCTCCCAGAGCGCTCTCAAATACTCCTCCTTCACCCATCTGCTTGCCTCTTCAACAAGAGTCTCCAGCTCACCGTAAACCTTACCGTGATACCAGGCAGAAGCGACGTAGGCCGGAATTGAGAGAGCAAAAGCCTTGTCCTCCATCGAGCTCCATTGAATCGTTCCGAGATCTAAGACAGGAGAGATGAAAATCAATCCAGAAGGATAAACACCGATATCCTGAAGGTGCTCTGCGAGGTATGATCCTCTAACGCCTCCATAGCTCTCACCAAGGATATAGACAGGCGACCGCCTTCTGCCTCTTGCGTCCAGATACGATTGAATGAACTCGCCAATTACCGCAACGTCTTCCTTCACATCCCAGAATTTTCTCGGATCAATACCATTCACTACTTCTGTATAACCCGTACCAACAGGATCTATGAAGACAAGGTCAGTTATGTCAAGAAGGGTGAACGGATTGTCCACTAGTTTGAAGGGAGGCACGGGCTGACCTGTACCATCTCCACTTCTCTCGACTACCCTTGGACCAAATGCTCCTAAATGTAGAAACATAGCTGCGGCTCCGGGACCGCCATTGAAAGAGAATGTTATGGGTCTAGACGAGTCTTCGTCATCCAGCATTCTCTCGTAGGAAACACTGAATATTCTAGCAAGCTCATTTCCATCATTATCAAATACCGGAAGCAGTCCCGCCGTTACTGTATAGACTATTCGCTTGCCATCCACTTCAACAGAATCTGTTTTCGAAGTGCCCGAAATCTCATTCACAGCCAGAGAAATAATACAGACTATCAGAAGTGATAGAAACACCAATGCAATCTTTCTTGACATAGCGCACCTCCTTCTAGTTACAACAAATTATAATCCTTGAAAGTATATGAACCCACAGCAAGAAGAACTCTGAATTGCAGAGATGTCAAAAGGCCGGGGTCGGGGGTAGCAGGTTGCGGGTCGGAAAGAGCGGAATAAGACGCAAGCCTGCCGCCGGCAGGAAGTGAGGCTCGCTGGCGCGAGGAAGTGATGCGCCGAGAAACATCGGCGGAAGTGATGCCACCTTCGGTGGGACGCATTGCACTGAAAGCATCAGTGGACGCAGGGCTGGCGAAGACCACGCCAGGTCGCAATGCCCGGAGAAGCATACGGGGACGCAAGGCCCGCTTCGCGGGAATGAAAACTCTTGGAGAGCAAAAGAGACTACTCGCCGTTGAACGGTTCACCGTTCTCCGACGGAGCGCGAACCGAGAAAGCGAGAAGACGCTTTGAGTTTGAGATGAAGCTTCGCTTCGAGAGAAACCAATCAGTTCCAAGTTCCAAGATGCAAGTTGCAAGTTTTAAGAACAAGAGCTAAAGAGCCGGCTCTTTTCAGCGTTCAGCGGATTCTTGTTCTTAAGCGCACAGCGGTTCTTCAGGGCGAGATCCCGTGGCAGTTACCCTGAACAGGAAATCTTCAGGGCAGGCGCTACGGGATGACGAAGTGTGTGGATTCCAGGGCAGGATCCATCGGAATATCTCACGGACATTATTCCCCAAACGTCATTCTGGCGTGAACCAGGCCAGAATCTCGATCTTTGAAACAGTTGCAAGTTGCGAGTTGTAAGTTGTTAGAGCATAAGCTAGGAAGGCGGTTCTCGAGTTTGATTCCAACGAAGGACGCCTCTTTAAAGCGAAAGTGATTCTTCACAGCGCTCAGCATGTTTTCGGAACCGTTTTTCAAAGAACTAGATCCCGATCAGTTTCATATCGGGATGACAGTCTTTTCTTGATTCGTGTCATCTGGCGTGCTTCTGGCCAGAGCAGCTTTCAGATCCTGTCCGAGAACGGTGGACCGTTGACGGTCAACGTTCTACTCAGCAGCGTTCAGAGATTAGTGGCTCTTAGCCCGCGAAGCGGAACTGGCCTCGCCGAAGGCGAGACTGGCCAGGCGAAGCCTGACTGGCCTGCGTTAGCAGACTGGCTTCTCAATATCAATGACGATTAGTGCTAAGAAAAGCAAAGGCCGCCCACTGTGGGCGGCCCTCTTCTGAACAACCTTTAAAAGGAGGTGTTACACCGGACGATCACTTAGCCTTGTACCCATCATCACCAAACAGGTGACCATCGGCGTATCCTACTTCCTTGAGCCACCAGTCGGGATAACCTGCAGATGAACCAACGTTAGGAACGTTGATATATCCGTCTCTGTATTTTGTTATAAGGTATTCGTTGAAATCCCATAGCTGTTCCATCACATCGTCGGTCACGTTGGCAACGTAGTCTGTGAGGAATTCTTTACACAGTTCGGGATCAGTTTCGAATAGCTGGGCTGCCGCTAAGTCAATGGCAGGCTGTACTGCAAACAGTTTTCCTTCAATCTCTTCCTGAAGAGCTTGTATCTCAGGGTACATGTAGCTGAATTTCAGCTCTGCCCAGTTGCCCATGAAGTTCATTGCCCACGCTGCGATGTCTCGATCGAACTCTTCTAGGCTTCCTGTATCGAGGGCATCCGGTACATCAGTAATTCCACAGAACATCGGAATCAAAATTGATTCATGAGGCGCCGCTGCCCCGAACCAGACGACACCGCCGACCGGATCAGGAAGCCAGCCTCTAGACTGCGTGACAAAAACATAGTCGCATCTGAATATGGAGATTGCTCTTTCCCAGCTACCCTTTATTAGCTTGCTCGATCCTGCATAGCGATTCGGGTTGCCGAAAGGTCCCGCTGCGAGTCCTTCAGTCAGGTCGAATTCTGTACCTTCGTAGAAGTCTCTGAAGAGAGAGATTACGTCTGCAACGGAAAGCTTCTCATCAGGTACTACCGAGAACGGGTAATCTTTTGTGAATCCATCTTCTACCCATGGGGAGAATTCCTTCGAAGGAGCCGCTCTATCAAGGATTCTCCAAATTCTGCGTAGACTGTAGTACGGCATTGAGTATTCTCCGGTGCTGACCGTTGCCATCCAGTCAATAGGACCGGTGCTGGGATCGTACCAACCCGCTTCGGTTGCAACTTCGATCAAGTTCGGAGAGAACATGATATCGGGATTCTCTGGATCCAGTTCCCTGATCCTGAAAATATTGGCCTCAACGAAGACTTCTCCGTCCGGAACCTTCTTAGCTGCCCAGAGAGCACTCTTCTTGTCTGGCGTAGCGCAGATTTCGAAGACCCATGCTTCTTCAGTGTCAGCAACTGTCAATGTTTCGCCCCAACCGTAATAGCCGTACTCGACCGCAAGTGCTCCCATCAGCTCAACGGCTTCGCGAGCAGTAGTGCATCTTTCGAGAGCCACTTTCGAAAGGGCGGATACGTCAAAGATACATTCTCCAGCGACCGGTTGAGCGTAGACCTTTGCCGAACAGGTACATTCGCCTATCGCCAACTGATGCTCGTTTATAATTCCATAGGCACCGTCGAAGTATGCGTAGGTGTGTTCCACCTGTTCGATGAAGCCAAGAGGCTCTGTCGGCGGGTAGTTAGGATCGTTGTACGTTGGACCCATAGCGGTACCGGAATAGCGGGGGTATCCTTCAAGGAACGGATAAACCGGTCTCAAGGTACCGGGTTCGTAGTCTTCAGCCGGTACATAGACATACCTAAAATCACAGGCACCACAGTCGCATGAATGGCTTGTCATGACAGAGCCGTCAACAGATGCTCCCTTTGTTACGATAATCGTAGTACATGCCCAACCAAAGCTTGCGATTGCGGCAACCACAATCAGGACTAACAGAATCTTTCGCAATTGAAACCCCTCCCAACGAAATGAATTTATAGGGATTGTCCCCTTCTGAGGCCGTTGGACCTCATAAAAAATAATGGTTAAGTAGCGCCTGCCAACAGTGTTCGCAAGAATTACCTTATTTGGCAGACTAGCTCCAAGGGAGTCGGAGTCTGCCTAAAGAGAATAGGACTGATAACTCGTTCAAAGAACGATTTGGCAGAATCGCCGAACAGAAACGGACATTATACTCTGCATTTCACAAGCAAGGTGGGTCGCAAGAAGATTAAGAGTCAGTGTGGTCACCGTCCCCACGGAAAACCACCATTCCAAGCTTCAAGAGTAACGCGACCTCCTGCCTGAAGAATCACCCGCCTTCATTATATCAGCAGATGCTATGACAAACGAACTTTTCCAAAATCCGAAACACAAGTTTTATAAAGGAGAGATTTTCTCCGATTGGCTTTGACGGCTCAACGGCCTGTCGATTTCTTTGTCCTCTCTTCGAGTCCTGCATGAGATGCTATAATTCCAGGTAAGCAGAGAGAGTTCGCCGGGGAGATTTCGAGTTGAGATTGAAAAATGCTTTACTCTACATAATTGGAGCGGCCTTGTTCGGTAATGTGCTTCTTACTTTCATAAATGCTTCGGTAAACGATCAAAGTACGATCAAAGGAAAGGTACTGGAGATCGTAAGTTTCGACGAAACCGGTGGCTATTCAGGAAAGGGCCTCCAGACACTTAGAATCAAGATTCTTAACGGAATCCACGCTGGTGAAGAGGTAATTGTCGAGAACCACTTTACAGATAACAACGCGATGGATATTCGCGTGGAGGATAACGATACCGTTGCGCTATACATTGATCAGAGGGGAGAAGAAACCTTCCATGTAACTGACTTTATAAGGCAAAGATACGTCTTCATTATCGTGCTCTTGTTCATTGCCTTGCTTCTTTTCATCGGAAGGATCTCCGGGCTCAAATCCTTCATAACTCTTACTATCACGGGTCTGATAATAATTAAAGTGATGTTGCCGCTTATACTGAACGGATTCGATCCTATAGGCTCTTCTTCGTTGTCGGCAGCACTGATTACAGTACTTACTTTCGGAATTGTCTCCGGTCTCAACACAAAATCATTCTCTGCGGCCTTCGGTACATTGTGCGGCGTGCTTTCTGCAAGCGTTATTGCTTACGTAACCGGCTCACTTGCAAACCTGACGGGTCTCAGCAGCGACGAGGCAACAATGCTCGTGTATATACCCCAGAACATTACTTTTGATTTTATGGGTCTGCTGTTTGCCGGAATAATTATTGGGACACTGGGTGCTGTGATGGATGTTGCGATGTCGATCTCTTCGGCAATGTATGAAATGAAATCCCTCAACCCCGACATCACGCCGGGCAAACTCGTGAAATCGGGATTCAATATCGGCAGAGACATAATGGGAACGATGACCAACACCCTTATCCTCGCTTACACAGGAAGCTCAATCTTCCTCATGCTGGTCTTTCTGGCATACGAAACCCCTCTAATAAGGATAATCAATATGGACGTGATTGCAACGGAGATAATCAGGGCAATAGCAGGAAGCATAGGGATAATCCTCTCAATCCCGGCTACCGTATTTCTCTCGGCTTTTTTGTTAAACAAATATCGATCAAGGAAAACCTGACTGGAACGAAACTTCCTTTTCAAGCCATACTTCTTCGAACCTTCTGCCTTACTTCCATCAAGCCTTTTCTACAGATCACGACTTTTGTCCTCCTGTCTTCATTTTCTGCACTCACCTGTGTTTTTGATTACGTCGTCCGTTGTAGCAGGTTCGATGTAGGGGTAGGAAAGAGCATGAGAACCTGGTTGAACATTGAGTGGTTCTCCGTTCTCCGAGAAGACATGTTCTTCGTTCCAGAGCGAGGATCTGTTCTTCGTTCTTAGAATTCGCTGATCGCTTGTAAGAGCTCAGTTGCAAGTTCCAAGATGCAAGTTGTAAGAAAAAGCAAAAGGCCGGGGTTGGGGGTTGCGGGTTCGTGGTTGGAAAGAGCATGAGAACCTGGTTGAACATTGAGTGGTTCTCCGTTCTCCGAGAAGACATGTTCTTCGTTCCAGAGCGAGGATCTGTTCTTCGTTCTTGGAATTCGCTGATCGCTTGTAAGAGCTCAGTTGCAAGTTCCAAGATGCAAGTTGTAAGAAAAAGCAAAAGGCCGGGGTTGGGGGTTGCGGGTTCGTGGTTGGAAAGAGCAAGAGAATCTGGTTCGCCGTTGAGCGGTTCTCCGTTCTCCGAGAAGACCGAGACATGTTCTTCGTTCCAGAGCGAGGATCTGTTCTTCGTTCTTGGTAACGCAAAAAACCACGAATGGCATTATGATCTTCTATCTTATTCAAAGCTGAGTTCATGATCTGGGACGATGAACCAAGGAAGGCTCTTGGTTAAGCATGACGGCATTCTACGTTTCTTTGCTCCAGAACTTGTAACTGGGAACTGGCAATTTGGAATTGCTCTTCGAAGTACGGGTCCATGATCTTGGACGGTCAACGGAGAACCGCTTCTTTACAGCGTACAGCGGCACTTAGGTGCGAGATCCCGTGCAGAAACATCACGGGATGACTCTGAACAGGAGACCCCAAACAAAAGCATTTTGGGGCAGGTCTTCAGGACAGGCTTTACGGGATAACAGTCTTTTCTTGCTTTCGGTCATTCCGACGACGCGACAGCCCATGAATCCTCGCTTGAGCGCTCAAACTGGATCCTATCTCATCCGGCTCGTTCTCTCTCGTAGACGCTGTAGAGGTGACAGGAATGAGATTATAGATTAGAAAGGCAAGATCTAATTGCTCTTCTTACCTCTTCCCCTTGGTCTCTTAAGTATGCCTCTTCTACAAAGAACATGGACGCGCAACGTCGAAAGGATCAATCGCTCTTCTTCTCTTGAACTTAGATCCCCGCTTGAGCGGGGGGGGACCGCTTGCGGTGGGGAGTGTGCTCTTTGAAGCGCGTTTCGAACTGCGCTCTTTTTCGAGAAATGTATCTCAAATGGGACGATCTTTGTGTTACACGCAAGAGTATGGTCGTTCTTGAATTCTCTTCCTTTGTTGAAGCGAAGCTCTCGAAGATGGTCTCTCTCGGTTGATCTTTCCGGAGAACGGATTCTTGCTCCTGGACGGTCAACGGAGAACCGCTTCTTTACAGCGTTCAGCGGTACTTAGGTGCGAGATCCCGTGCAGAAACATCACGGGATGTCCCTTAACAGAAGGTCTTTGTTCTTAAGCGCACAGCGGATCTTTTTGCCCGCGAAGCGGAACTGGCCAGGCGAAGCCTGACTGGCCTTTGCGTAGCAAAGACTGGCCACCGAAGGTGACTGGCCTGCACCAGCAGACTGGCTTCAAAAACGCCTCCTGCGCAGCAGCATCACTTCCGCCGATGCTTTTCGGCGCATCGCTTCCCCGGACGTTTCTCCGGGCATCACTTCCGCCGGGATCTTTCGGCGCATCACTTCCTGCGCAGCAGCATCACTTCCCGACTCAGTCAGCCTTGCGTCCCTGCACAATTTTGGCCGGCATTCCCGGAGGACGGTGGACCGTTGACGGTTGACCTGAGAAGGCCTCCTACCAGAGGCAGTCTCGTGTCTTTCAACTCGCAGCCGCAATCAGATCTTATTCTTGAAGATCAGTTTCGCAAGCGAGGCTCCAGTTGAGAAATCCGGAATTAGCACATCTGCCCCGGCTTTCTCGAGTCTTTGGAATTTCTCTTTGTTCCAGCCAAACCCCGCCTTCTCGTTTGAGGCAACCCCTATGGTGAAGGCCCCGGCTTCTCTGCCCACAGTAATTTCGACAGGTCCATCACCAATTACTACGAGTTCGTCAGGTCTTATTCTCTCCTCTTTCATTAGCCTTTCAATGACTTTCTTTTTCGAATACTCCTCGATGCTGTTTAGCGCTCCAAATACCCCGCCATTCATGTAACTGTGTATCCCAAGGTACTTTGATTCCTTTATTACATCTTCCTTATCGGTTCCCGATGCAAGCAGAAGAGTGACTCCTCCTTTTCGCAGCGTCTTTAGGAACCCAAGCGCTCCACGAAGCAGGTATCTGCTCTTCAAGTTTTCATTGATGCGTTCCTTCACTATCTTTTTCAAGCAGCCGGTATAGATCCTCTTGTACTTCAGCGGAGTCAGAATCTCGTTTGGTGGAACCAATCCGTACTCAATAACGAGCTTACGGAGTCCTTCCATTTGCAGGATTGTTTGAAGACCTGTGGTCTCGGCAATGAATTCATCTACCTCGACCATGATTCTTGAAAGCACCTCTTCTTCAATCTCCTTCTCTCCTGTGATAAAACGTATCATGAGATCTCTCATAATTGGCTGCCAGCCTTCTCTGAGTAGAGAAATCGTGCCATCAAAATCGAAAAGTACTCGCTTAACATTGCCAGGAAGCCTGCAGCTGTTTCTGAAGATTGACGGATTGTCGATTTCGCAATATTCGGGTTCGCTCATCTCTGAAAGCGCCTGCCTTGAAAGCTTTCCCGTCCCTTTATGAGAGACGCAGAGTGCTGCGGCTTTTGTTGCCATTCTAGCCGAATCCAATAGAGGGTTCTCTCCGGAGCAATGATCTACCGCGAGTGCTGCAATGTAAGCATCTCCCGCTCCACAGACATCTCTCACTTCCCCATCAAGACTGAAAACCCGGTTCAACACACCATACTCGAAACAGAACGATCCGTCCTCGCCGGCGGTAACCACAACTGGAGATCTCACTTTCCGAGAGAAATCCGTCAAATACTGCTGAACCAGTATTTTGTGGGGAATTTCGCTTTCATCATTGCCTATGATACCCATTCTCTTCAAACCAGATATGAATTCATTCATATTTGGCTTCACAAGAAAACCGGTAAAGGCCTCGGGCTTAGTCCTAGAATCCGCAACGAAGGTCTTGTCTCGAAATCTTGTGCTCATATCGAGAAGCAGGGATATTATCTCACCGTCTATACAGCCCCTCCCTGGAATGTCTGCCTGGTCTTCGACTACGACAGCATCGACAGTCGGCACAAGAAGTTCGATTGCTCTTATCATCTCGGCCCTGTTGGTCTCGTTCAGACCAATCGGCGGAATGTCCAGCCTTGGAAGATCCTCATCACCCGTGTTCGCATTTATGAACTTAGTATAGACGGGCGTTACATGGGAGTGCGACTTTATTAGGAACTGAGTACAGATACCATACTTACTGAGTTCTCTTTCGAGATCGTACTGCCTTCCGTCGCACCCCACAGGGCCTAGCACGATTACCTCCACATCAAGCATCGCAAGATTCTTGGCCACGTTTCCGGCTGCCCCTGGGGAATACTCCTCTTTGATTCCGGTTATCGTCATTAGCTCTGTCTCCAGGCTTGGCTTAGACAGTGCCGGGTCGTAATAGACGTATCTGTCTAGAAATAAGTCTCCGATCACGAGGATCCTTGGCTTCTTTTCATTCATTGATTTCATGACGATCTCCTCACAATCGACCTGTAAAATGCCGGCAGAGTCTCTCTGTGGTCGCCCTTTATGTAGTAACCAGCACCACCGAATGCTTCTGGAATTCTTGTAACGATCGATTTTATATCCCTAAAGTAATACGATGGAGCACTCTTGTTGTTCTTGGAAGTTTGTTCGAGATCAGCCTCTCTCATATCGAAGCTGGCCGTTGTAATTCCCTTTGGAGGTTTTCCAACATTTGCGGCCATCGAAATCGCCTTCAGTATCGCTTCAACCCCTATCACGGCCGAACCGACAACTATTACTACTCCGCCGTTAACCAGTTTTGAAATCTCGTTGGCAAATATAAGAAAATCTCTTCCGGAACAGCCCCCAAGAGCCTCTCCGTCAAAATAAGCGCTCATATGATAGATATCTGTTCCCACGGCGCAGTGAACACAGAGCGGAATATCCTTCTTGTACGCGCTATACTGAACCGATGCCTCGGGATACATGAATTTCACCTTTTCGGGAAAGGGTTCGCCAGATATCAATCTGCCCATTGCCTCTCCATAACCAATACGAAGCCTGTTTCCATGGACAAGTGCCTGGTTTATGTATTTGTTCGTCTCTTCTGCAAAACCGAAAAGCCCTTCTGACAAGGCGTTTGGAATGTTCTCGGAGGTCTTTCCACTGTAGGCCAGTTCGAAATCGTGTATTGTAAAGGCCCCGTTGACGCCAAGGGCAGAGATGATTCCCTTTTTTATGAGCGATGAAAGAAGCGGCCCCATCCCATTCTTGATTATATGGGCCCCGCTGAACACTATCACCGGTTTGTCCTGACTCTTTGCTTCCACAACCTTCGAAGCCAGCTCTTCCAAGTCTACTGAAGAGTAGCTTTCGAGTTCATCGATCACTTTATTTTCATCGATCAAGTCTGAGATATAGACCTCGCTTGGTCTATCCTTAAGCGGATAGGTTCTTACACTTGAACTGTCAAATACCTCGAACTTTCCTTCGTATCTCATCATTCCACCTACCGTTTCATATCTGCCAATTCAATTTTTTCCAGCTACCATCGCTTCTATTAGCTGGCACAGCACGTGTCCCAGGGTTATGTGCGTCTCCTGTATTCTCGGTACATCCGTTGAATCAACCTTGAACAAATAGTCACAGCGATCGATCATGTCTCCGCCAGTCCTGCCAGTCATGCCTATTCTCAAAGATAGCCTTTTCTTTGCCACTTCGAGACCCCTTAGGATATTCTTCGAGTCTCCGCTTGTGCTTATTGCTATCACAACATCCTCTTCTCTCAAAAAGGCTTCCAGCTGTCTCGAAAAGATCTGATCATATCCGAAATCATTCGGGATCTCGGTAAGAATCGAGTCGTTGCTGGGCAATGATACCGCCCTTATCGGTCTTCTCTCAATATAGAATCTTCCCACAAGTTCCGCTGCCAGATGAGCGGCATCTGCAGCGCTTCCTCCATTTCCCATGAAATAGACCGTACCGCCGTTGCCGATTCTACGCGTAACCTCACGGGCAACCTCTAAAAGAGCATTTTCATAACGTTCAATGAAATCTCTCTTAATCCGTATGCTTTCTTCAAAGGCCTTTCGAGCCACTTCTTCAAGCTCCATCTACTATCCTCTCCCTCCTCTTCGGCTGGCCACAATCAAAGCCGCATAATCACCGATCTTGTCTTTAAGCGCCGATAGGACGACTCTTTCTCTCGCTTCCTCACCGATCAAAGACTCGCCGACAGCCTCTTTCATGGCAGACTCCAGCCATACTCCCGGAAGACGCCACGCAAGATTTCCAAGTATTATTCTGTCAGGATCTAGAATGTCCAGCAGCACGGCCAGTCCTTTGCCGAAGTAAGTTCCGCTTTCTTCAAGTACTGTGACAGCGTAAGGATCTCCGTTCAGGGCCAAACCTGCGATCTCCTCGGTGCTCGTTCCACGTATGAATCTCTCCGGGAATCTATAACTGGCATACAGCGAAATCCCGGTTCCTCCGCAATATGACTCCCAGGAACCATTCTTGCCGAAGAGCGAGGGTCCGTCTTCGGCTACTCTCATGTGGCCGACCTCTCCGGCTAATCCCTTCGACCCACTGTACACTTTGCCATCTATGATTATTCCTGCTCCAAGACCGGTTCCCAGCGTCAGAAAGATAATGTTTGAGAAACCCCTGCCCGCTCCCAGAATACTCTCTGCCAGGGCCCCCGCTCTTCCATCATGCTGAACGGTTACTGAAAAATGAAAGCGCTCCTCAAGCGGCTGAATTATTTTGACCGTCCCCCACCTGAGATGAGGAGGATTAAAAAGAGTCCCCGTATTTGAATCCATTGGACCTCCAACAGATACTCCAGCTCTTGCCGGAACTTCCCTCTCCACCAGAACACCGATCTCTAGGGATAGTCTCTCTAAAAAGCTTTCAAAGCCTCTGTCGGATTCGGTAGGAAACTCTCTTCTCCTGATGATATTCAGATCTTCATCGCCCAAAACAACTGCGGTCTTTGTGCCTCCAATATCTATTCCCAGTATCCTGCCTTCTGCTTCATTCATCATCATCACTTTCCATAGCTTCTATCTTCACTCAAAAATCATAGTATGTAAGCCGAACTGCCTGTACTCGAGCTGAACCCTTCCATCTACAACAGGAAGTTCGCGGACTCTGTCTTCAAGAATGTTGGAAATCCAGCAGCGATTAAAGGGCAGAGAAGTTCTGACACCGGCGACTCCACATCTGCCTTCAACCTCGGCCAGTCTGAGCACATAACCGGTACCCTCGGAATGTTTCAGGGCGAGAACTTTTAGATTCCCGGCCGATATCTGAAGGCAATCTTCACCGAAATTCACCCTCCCCAATGCCAGAACTAGAGGCTTATTGAGGCTTTCTGCTTCTGTAACTGCCTTAAGAGCGTCTGTGGAGTCGTGAGAAAACAACGAGTAGGTGAAACCATGCCTTCCCTCATCTGCGAAGAAATCAGGATAGACAGGCGATCTGAGAAGTGTCAATGAGACGTCTGAATTCTGGCAGGCATGGCCATACTTTCCGTCATTCAATATGGAGACGGCGAAGCCCGGTTCCGATACCTCCACCCATCGATGCGCCGGAAATTCGAATCGCGCATCCTCGAATGAGTTTCTGACCCTAGTGCTTCTGAACGAATGGCCGGCCGAAAGGTCACACTTAATTTCCCGGGTGAGAAGATTGATGGGAAAATTGGCCTTCAGCAAAGTCCTTCTCGTATGCCATTCGATTTCAGTTTCAATATCCAGTCTCTTTGAAAGGGCATTCAGAACGTATCTCTGTATTATCGAGCTTCCCTCGTAATGATAGGTTGCCTGAACAACCTTTCTTACCGGACCGCTTTCTATCGTTCTCACTTCAGAAGCATCGAGCTTTCTTCTCGATCCGGCATAGTCATGATCGATATCCCAACCGTCCCAAGCAACGGGAATGTCTTTGTATACATAGAGAGAGTTTCCCGGTCCCGAAAGAAGCGGCCTGTCAAGAATCTTGTCGTAAGCAGATATGCTTCCGTCGGCATTCACTTCAACGATCAAATAAGCATTCTCCATTACCGTATCGCCATCTGGCGCATGGCGCTCAACTTTCTCGTCGATGTATTCGAAGACTTGAGCGGAGAATGGAGAGATCTTTTCGCCGAGACTGTATATGGACCTCCCATCATGAGTTCTTTGGGAAGCGAGCTTCTCGCCGTCGGACCTGCGCAAGCATCTGTCGCCTTCATCGGAAAAGATTACTTCTCGAGGAAAGGAGCTTGCATTGATAACGGTTCTGAACAAGGCGTTTCCATCGCTCCTGGAACTCAGTAAGCCTCCAGAGATCTCATCCGCCTCGGCTATCACTTTGCCGAGTTCACTTTCGGCCTGATGATGCGCTTCGTTTATCGATGAGCCGGGAAGGATGTCGTGAAATTCGTTGTGAAGGAGCATTTCCCACAGCCTTCTAACTCTCTCGATCGGATATTCTTCTCTCTCGACAAGTAGCGCTCCAAATACCTCAAGTCTGTACAGTGCGTCTTCGGCCTCTTTGTGAAGCTTCTTTGTTCTTGCCTGAGTCGTGAAAGTACCCCTGTGCAGTTCGAAGTAGAGTTCGTCATCCCAGAGGGGCAGCTCGACATCCTTCGGCAGATTCTCGTAGTATATCTGCAGCGGGGCCATTTCAAGACTGGGCATGCCGGGATAGTTCTTCAGCCGTTCATAGTACTCAAGCATTTCGTCGGTCGGACCCCCGCCGCCGTCACCGTATCCAAAAGTTGTGACGGTCTTGTTGTGAACCTGCTTGTTCTGGAAGTTATCCCATGTTCCAAGAATCGCTTCGGGGTTGATCATTCCGTTGTAGCCCCCTTGAGGGTTATCGAAGAAATGACAGACAATCTCGCTTCCGTCCAGACCTCTCCATCGGAAGAGGTCAAGGGGAAAGCGGTTCTTCTCATTCCATTTCAGTTTAGTCGTGGAGAAGTACTTTATTCCCGCCTCTTTCATGATCTGGGGAAGAATCCAGGAGAAACCGAAGACATCGGGCAGCCACGCGACCGAAGACCTGGCGCCAAACTCCTCTTCAAAGAACCGCTGGCCGTAGAGGAACTGCCTCGCGAGTGATTCTGCGCTGGCAATGTTGCAGTCGCTTTCTACCCACATTCCGCCTATCGCTTCCCAGCTTCCCCGCACAATACTATCCCTGACTCTCTCGTAGAGGTCTGGATCGTTCTCTTTAAGATCCTTGTACATCTGTGCCGAAGACTGGATATACACGAACTCGGGATATTTCTCCATAAGCCTCAGAGCATTGGCAAAGGTTCTTCTGATCTTTCTTTTGGTTTCGTCGATTGGCCATAGCCACGCATAATCAATATGCGCCTGCCCGGCAACCTGAACAGAGCCTGTGGGTCCGTGCTCCTCTGTAAGCTTCACTATTGAATCTTTCAGATTGTCGCGCGCGCTGATTACCGTAACTTTGTACACTTCGGGCAATTCGTTGCCGCTCGACTTCTCGAAATTTGGGGAGTGCCAGAGATGATTGACGCTTCCGTATTGCTGCTGACCAAAAAGGGTGGGATTGTCGGGAGCGGTCTTGAAGTACTGATCCGTCGATCTTGGCAATTCAATTTCCGAGAGGCAGGAGCTGATGATCTTCAACAGTCTCTCGGCTAGCAGGTCATCCTTTGTCGCTTCAAAGACATCTATTGCCACCATGAAATCGAGATAGGTCCCCGAAACCGATTCATCTACAACGAGCAGTTCCGCAGCTTCAAAGACGGGTCCGGGTAGATGGGTTCCGAAGAGCCCCTTAGGGACGGTCTGAATATCCAGAATATGACGCCTTCCGTCTGCAAATCTCGTGACATCCAGGAGTTGATGATAGACGTTTATCTCGCCATAAGAACGACCATCTACCATTACAAGACTCTCGCCGCCCGGGACGACTCTCAAAAAGAGTCTTTCGCCGTCTTCGAGCTTTCCTCTCTCGAGACTCGATCTGAACCAGACGGGAAAGTTCTCTTCATCCCAGCAGTAACCGGCAGATATCTCTTCCCATCCTTCTTCAGGCGGAGTTTCCGAGCGCGATCCGCTGAATTGCCAGTCATCGATCCTTTCCCTTTCTCTCACAGTATAGGGAAAGAGCTCAGACAGTTCCTTTTTGAGCCTTACGCACGACTCATATCTAGAATGATACACAGTATCTCCTCCAATATCCCGGAAAGTCGTTTCTCATGAGCGGTCTGCCAAAAACCACTCAAAGAGCGGATCTAATTGCGCTCTCAAGATCCTCGGAAAGGACTTCAATTTCCTCCAATCCTGCGTGAATCCGAATTAGGGAGACATTCTCACCGGGATCTCTGTGAGAAACCGCATAGGGTGAGACAAGGCTCTCATACCCGCCCCAGCTCACTGCCCTCCTGAAGAACTTGAGAGAGTTCACAAACTTCTTTATCCTGTCGATGTCTCTTGTTTTGAGTTTGAACGAAAAGAGGCCGGAACCTCCCCTCATCTGCTTTTTCGCAAGAGAGTACTGATCCGAAGATTCGAGCATCGGATACAGGACATATTCGACGGCTTCGTTTTCCTGCAATCTTCTGCTGAGCTCCATCGCATTCTGGAAATGAACCGGCATACGGATGTGAAGAGTCCTGATTCCCCTCAGTATAAGCCAGGCGGCAAAGGGATCGGGGACGGCCCCGGTATTTAGAAACTCCTTTTCGAAGATTCTCTTGACATCTTCATTCGAACCGGCAACGACACCGCCGACTACATCGCTGTTTCCCCCAAGGTATTTCGAAGCCGAATGGACTACGAGATCAATACCGAAATCAATCGGATTCTGATAAATAGGAGTTGCCCATGTATTGTCGATTATCGTCTTGATTCCCCTCGATCTTCCCAGCGAGGACACTTCAATAAGGTCTTGAAGTTTGAAAGTGAAAGTTGTTGGGCTTTCGAGATATATGATCTTTGTGTTAGGTTTGAGCGCCGCTTCAAGTTCATTCGCATCGCTTCCTTCCACAAAAGTGTGTTCCACACCGAATCTTGCCAGATACTTCGCCACGTACGTTGATGTCCAGCTGTAGCAGTCCTTTATTGTCACTATGTGGTCGCCGCTCTGCACAAAAGCCGAAATACTGGAGACTATCGCAGCGACACCAGACGCGAAAAGCTTTGCCCTCTCCGCATGCTCAAGCGCAGCCAATTTCTTTTCAAGAATGTTTACAGTAGGATTGTTTCCCCTCGTGTACAGAAAGTGGTTCGTCTCATCCGAAAGGGCCGTTGAAAAATCGTCAAAGTCCTTGAACGAAAAAATCGAAGTCTGGAATAATGGAGGATTGACCGCTCCACTAGGTAAATCCTCTTCTCCAAGATGGTGCAAAATCTCTGTTATGTGCTTTTTCTGCATCCTAAAAATCCTCCAGTCTTTTTATCCTTTTATTGCGCCTTCGGTAAGCCCGGCAATTATATATCTCTGGGCAAAGGCGAACACTATCATCGTCGGTAATAGAGAGAGTACAAGTCCCGCGCTCAAGACATCCCAGCTTATGCCTGCCTTTGAGATGAAGGAGTTCAGCGCAACGGGAACCGTCATCTTTTCGTCCGAGAAGATGAACATTGACGCCAAAAACAGCTCGTTCCAGATATTCACGAAGGCAAAACTGAAAATCGCCGCCAGTCCCGGTCTCGTAAGGGGAAATACAACTTTGAACATTGCCTGCAGAGTATTGCAGCCGTCAATCACTGCGGCCTCCTCCAGAGAAACGGGGATCCTGTCAAAGAAGCTCTTTGACATGATAGTGCTGAACGCAATTACCATAGTCACATATAGGATGAACAACGTAGAAAGTTTGTCGGTCATCCCGTAATTTGCGAGCATTACGAACAGAGGAGCCATAAGTATGAACGGCGGCACCATCTGCGTAAAATACATGGCAAGCAATGTCCCGTTCCTGAATTTTTTCGCCTGAATTCGAGAGAGAGCATAGCCGCTGAACATAGATATTAGCATGGCCACGAAGGCCGATGCAAGAGCCAATATTGCGCTGTTTCGAAAGTACACCCCAAAGTTTGCGAAGCCAAATAGCTTGGCGTAACTCTCAAACGACAGCTTCTCAGGAAGATACTTCAGCGGAAAGGTGTAGATCTCTCTAGAACCCTTGAAGGATGTCACCACTACCCAGTAAAGAGGCAAGAGCGCAGCCAAAAGATACAACCCAAGAGCGAGGATCTTCAATATCTTGCCAATAACCTTCATGAGCGCCTTCATACGGTAACCTCCTTTCGCGAAGAGATGTTCAGGAATACAATCGCATAAAGCAGCAGCATCGACATTATTATGAAGCCAATCGCCGCGCCCTGGCCGTAATCATAGAACTGGTAGATCCTGTTAATCATGTGAGTCGCCAATATTTGCGTCGAATTGGCCGGCCCTCCACCGGTCATACCATAGATTATCTCCGGAAAATTCATGATCCACATAGTTCTTAGAAGGACCGTGCTGATAATAGTCGGCCTTATGTAAGGTATGGTTATTTTGAACAATTGCTTGAACCTGTTTGCTCCATCGATTCTGGAAGCTTCGTAAAGCTCATTAGGGACCGATTGAAGAGCCGCAAGCAGCATGATGGCGAAGTAGGGTATCCCATACCAGACGTTGGCGATTATCACTGACATCATCGCATACTTCGGATTAGAAAGGAAGCCAATAGGATTGCCTATTATCCCCAGCCTCACAAGAATGTCATTTACTATGCCGAACTGACCGTTGAACATCCACGCCCAGATAAGGCCGATAGCAAAACCCGATACTGCCCACGGATAGAATACTAGAGCCGAATAGATTCCTCTGCCCTTGAAAGGCTTTCTCATCAGGAGGGCAAGACCAAAACCGAGCCCGAATTGGAATACCAGAGAGAAAAAGACCCATACCAGCGTGTTGACAACTATTCTGAAGAAATCGAAATTGCGATCGTTTATTATTGCTTCGAAATTTCCAAGTCCTATAAACCCTATCTTAGAGAGGTCGAACATATTGTAGCGTTGAAAAGCCATAACTCCGCCACGAATAATGGGAGTGTACGTGAAAACAATCAGGAGAATGAAAGCTGGAATCATCATTATGAAAAACTTCCAGAAGCTCTTTCTCAAATCCAACACCTCTCAGTAGACCGGTCTGAATACTTCAGAGAAACGGCACGGCGTCTAAATCATTGAATCTCTTTCCGCCGTGCCGAATCGTTAGTCAATCTCTTTCAGTTCTTAATCAGTCCGCCCAGTATTCAGCCCATTTGGCTGCAACGGCTTCGATCGTTGTGTCGCCAAGGAGGAGTGACTGCATATCCTGCTGATGAATCTCGGGCCAACCCGGCCACTTTTCGGAATCTAGAGGATATGACGCGAAGGTGTACTTCTCCGGATGGCTCATCATGTAACTCCATGCCGTGTAGACGCCGGAGCTGAAGTATGGATCATTCTCATATGTGGAAGAATGTATTGGAAGCGGTCCGTAACTCTTGCTGTAGTATGCGTTAACCTCAGGGCTAGAGATATACTTAATGAACTCCCACGCCTCTTCCTTGTGCTTCGAGTATGATGGGATTCCCAGCCCGCTGAATCCATAGTCCAGATAAGCTTTTCCCGAAGGACCTACTGGAACCGGGACCACCGTGTAATACTCTCTTCCAAGCATCTCATCCACCAAGGCAACCGTATCCGGGTCCTGAATAAGGAACGGAGTAATTCCCGACACAAAGGCATTGACCTGTTCGTTGAATCCCCAGTTGATTCCGTCAGCGGGGACTCCACCTTCGAAAAGTCTAACATACATCTTAAGTCCCTCAAGCGCCCTCGGGTCATCGAAGTAGACATCTCCGGACTGAGTCTTATAGATATTGGCTGCATCGATGTCGCTCAAGAATGATGTGGCGATCAGATCAGAGAATTTGAACTCCCAGGACTTTCCCCTGAATCCGAATCCGAACTGATTCTTGTCCGGATCTGTGATCTCGATACAGAGTTCAACTAACTCGCTCATCGTCTTTGGAATGTAGTTGACACCTAATTCTTCGAGGACGTCCGTTCTCACGAAGAGTCCCTTGATGAAGAAGAACTGCGGCACGATGAATGCAGTGTCATCTACGGTTCTTGCGGCCTGGTTCGCGACGAAAGTGAGAGTGTCATTGTGCTCCCAGCCAGCGAGATAGCTCTCAAGGTTCTCTAGCTTTCCGTTGTTCACAAACTGCTTCACTGTGTAGTCTCTGACTTCGATGATGTCAAGAGCCTGGTTAGTGTTGAGCATGAGCGTTGCCCTCTGATCGGCCTGCTCATAAGGCGGAGATATGAGATTTATCTTGATATCCGGGTTCTTGGCCTCGAAATCTGCGATGATCTCCTTGATTACCTGTGTCCTCGCAGGACTAGTAAGAACCTCGATGAAATTGAGCGTGACTACACCGAATGAAAAGACTCCGATCAACATTACCAATAGCAGCGAAATAAAAACTCTCTTTTTCATTTGCATGCCCCCTTTTGTAGTTTTGTGGTGCTAATCTGTTAGTGCCTTGCTCATCAAGTAACTGAATATCGCATAACTCGCGGCTCCGGTCGAGAATGCTTCAAATTGGTCATTGTTGCCCTCCAAAAGCCGAACTTGATCTCCCGAAAAGAGGTTGGATTCGAAAGAGCTTTTCAAAACTTCGAAGAAGATCTCTCCGAAATCCAGAAGCTTTCCATTGACTACCACAGCTTCCGGGCCGAAAATGTTGGAAACAAGCGCCGCAATGCGACCCAGCTCATCGCCGACTCTTCCGATTACGGAGGCCATTCTTCGACCTAAGGCAGATCCTTTGCGGAGAAACTCATCGATACTTTCGAGATTCTCTCCAAGCTCGGAGTTCAGAGCAGATACAATTGTGTCCAGACTTAAGCTGCTGTTATCGATTGGCTCATCACAAAAGCTCTTAAGAAGAGCGTAGCTGATCTCTCCAGAATAGCCGAAACTCCCGCTGTAGATCTCATCTTTCAGGATTATTCCGGCGCCAATTCCTTCGTCGAAATACAGACTTATAAAGGAACTGATGTCTCTGCACTTTCCGAAACATTTCATGCCAAAGGCCGCGCCATCACCATCATTAACGAGAAAGACGGGAAGGCCAAACCTCTTCTCAGTAATCTCACCTATCGCAAAATCCCGCCAGTCTTTAAGGCCAAATGGAGAGTAGATTACCCCACTCTTCTTATCCAGTGGGGAGGGAGCTCCAATTCCAATAGCATCTACCCTAGTTTCATTCCTGTAAGACTTATTGATCAGTCTTTGAACAACATCGAAGAGATTGGCCGTGGCATCGGCCCTGGTCTTGTTAGAGACTAACTTAACACATGAAGCGAGAAGCTTGCCGCTGGCTGACATGGCCACACCTGTCGTACTGCCTCTTGCGAGGTTCACTCCGATAACCGTTGCAGCATCACTGCGTATCCTTACAGGAATCGGAGCCTTGCCGACAAGACCCGTCTTCTCTCCCGAAAGCTCTTCAGCTATCCCGAGATCTATCAGCGACGCAACAATCGAAGAGATCGTCGTCTTTGTTAGCTCTGTCTGCCTCGCGAGCTCGACCCTTGGTGTGTCGGGCTTTGAGAGGAGTAGCTGGATTACTCTTCCTATGTTTTTCCCCTTAAGGTCGCTGGGCTTGGATATCACTCTCTCACCTCAAACAACTGAAGAAACCTATTTAGTAATAGTCTCTTACTAAATATTATATACAATTGACCCATCAAAAAAAAGGAAAATCAAGTCACATTATATCCATCTAAAGCCGGTGAAGTCCGCTGAGGAGCGTTTAATATCCAGTTTTGCTTAACGCCCGCTCTAGAGATCTCATCATAGCCTATTAGTCAGGGCGTTAAATGCCAATCATGTACTGGTGCTTATACGAATGCTGTGGTTAGCCCCTGAAAATCATGATATTTATCCTCCCTTGAGGAACTAATCATTACCCAAAAGTCAGGGAACTAAACAGAAATCATATCATGCTCCTTCTCCCTTGGCAGTACATGCCGTATTTGGCTCCTGATGATCCTGATCTTAAATCCTCCCTTGAGGGAGGAGGGCCACGAAGTGGCGGAGGGTGTCTCTGGAGAAACAAATGCAAGATTGAGAGATCGAGAAGACACTCTGAGTCTGAGATGAAGCTGCGCTTCGAGAAGAACCATATTCGAGAGTATCAAGAGTGGGGATTTAGGATCAAGAGCAAAGAAGCGCATAGAATCAGGTCTGCTTGATAGTGATGACCGTGTCTGGAAATGATGATTGATCTCCAGAGAATGTGTTGTGGATAATGATGAGCTCGAGGTTTCGGACAGGCAGTAGCAGCGTTGGGAAAAGAAGAACGCGGGAAAGGGGATAGGTTTCTTGTATCCCCACGAGCATCGAACGAAACTCACAAACTTCGAGACTCTGCCGTCAGATATTCTTCTAGCAATTATTCTACCTTGACAATCTTTAGAGTTGAGATGTCGATTTTTCTTCCTTCGATGGAATTTAGGTACCAATGCCCGGTATCAGAAGAATAATCTCCAATATTAAATATAAGGTCCCAGTTAAAACTACTTGTAAGTTCAAGCTTATCGGACGAATCGAGGAAGTTGAAGATGAATTTGTGGTCCGAATCAGGTATTACTCTTAGAAGTCTTCCGGAAGGCTTGTAGACCACTCCATTGATTGAAGGTATCCAGGAAGCCTTGTTAAGACCAAGATCATCGTAACGGTAGTCAGACCAATCTCTGGGATAATTTCCACGGTTTTCAAAGAACTCCTGGATAAGTTGTATCAAACCATTGCTAATCTCCTCAAAACTCGACCCAAATTCAGTGAGCGGAACCGCCGAATCTGGCCCGAAAAGGCTGTAATAGATTACTTCTGAGTTCAACGAATCCTCCTGCAAACCGTTTCCAAGAAAGACATAATCATCTATTTCGATAGGAACTCCCTGCCTTGAATCAGTGAGAATCTCCGACACACTCTCAAAATCCACTTCGCGGTTAGTGAAGACAAAGTAGATGTATTCACCGTCTTCATTCTCCTTCCACGCAGCCCCAAATGAAGTAGAGTCGACATTCCTCCCGAGTTCGTCAATCGACTCAGGTAAATCTCCGTCGAGATAGATCTTGTTGGAAAAAGCATTAGAAAGCATTTTGAGATCTCTTGCAACGGAAACGGCCGCAGATTTGCGCAGTGTATTCGTCCCTATAGGAGCAATAACAGCAATAAGTGCAGCAACAACTGAGAGAACGATCAGCAATTCTACTAGTGAAAAACCCTTTCCTCTGTCATCTCCAAAACACTCTTCTATCATGTTATTTCACTCTCCCCAATTATGGTCGACTGTGTTATTGCAACAGCGTGCCAGCATACTTGATTCATCTCATCGAAGCCTTCGTAATTAACTGCAAAGCTCAAGTTAATTTAGTCCTGTTAGTCAAGAAAGCTCTCTAGATGTCCAAAAGTGACTGAAGAAATACCTTCTCGAACCGATGCGGAAGATTCTCATCAAACTGTGGTCGGGGATAGCATGTGACGAGCTAGAGAAAGCTACGTGAGGTCGGTTAACGGTTCAGCGGTTCTCTGTTAGCCGAGAAGAACATCTGTTATTAGTTCCGGAGCGAGGATCTGTTCTTCGTTCTTGGCCAAGCTCAGAAACTAAGATCGAGATGCCGGATTACTGCCCGGCATGACGGAATCAAGAGCAGGGTATCGATTACAGGGTCTGGGGTCTGACTAAGAGAGCGGCTTTCGGAAGTGCCTCGCTTCGTCATCCCGTAGTGTTCCTGTACGGGATCTGGTTCATGATCTCGATAAGGGGCAACAATAAGCAATCTCGTCCTCTCGGTGAGCGCAGCGAACGTCTCTACAACGCTCTTCATCGACTCGTCTTATTGAAGGAGCGAGATGCTGAATGGAGTTCAAATAAAGGACTGTGGCGTTTTCAGAACCACCAAACGCCGTCATCCCGGGCTTGAGCTGGGATCTTGGTCTTTGATAAACCGGAGTCGTGGGTTGGCAAAGAAAGATGTTCTTCGTTCCAGAGCTAGAATCTGTTCTTCCTGCTCTTTTGAAGGACGGGTCCCTGTTCTTGGACGAAGGATCAAGGACGGCTCCTAATTCAGCATGACGGAATCCTAGACAAAGAACGAAGAACCTGGACGCGCAGCGTCGGAACGATGAACCGCTCTTTAAATCCCCGCTCGAGCGGGGGGGACCGCTTGCGGTGGGGAGTGTTTTATTAGAAGCTCGTTTCGAACTGTGCTCCTTTTCGAAAAATGTTTCTCAAATGAGGCTATCTGTGTGTTGCATGCTAGAAAATGGTTTCCCTTGAATTCTCTTCCTTTCTCGAAGCGAAGCTCTCGAAGATGATCTTTCTCTGTCAATCTTTTCGTTGAACGGCGCATGATCTTGAACGGTCAACTGAGAACCGATTCTTTACAGCGTTCAGCGGTACTTAGATGCTAGATCCCGTGCAGAAACATCACGGGATGACCATTAACAGAAAGTATTCGTTTTTAGGCGTACTGCGGATCTTAGCCCGCGAAGCGGAACTGGCCTCGAGTCCACTAACACTCTTCAGAGCATTGCATCCCACCGAAGGTGGCATCACTTCCGCCGATGCTTTTCGGCGCATCACTTCCCCGGACGTTTCTCCGGGCATCACTTCCAGACGAAGTCGGAACCGGCCTCGCCGAAGGCGAGACTGGCCGCACGAAGTCCGACTGGCCTGCGCCAGCAGACTAGCTCATTTTGCCTCCTGCGAATCAACCGATACCTAACTCGACCAGTTCCTTCCCGTCGAAGACTCGGATCAAGTGATTATTCGTGTCGGCTATGTATAACAGCCCGTTATAGTATTTTACATCGTTTGGCTCGAAAAGACCGAGAGTGGAGCACTTTTCTCCATCAAGGGTGCAGGTTCCCTCTCCCAGATTCTTGATTATCGTCTCGACACGCCTGATTCCCAGATCGATCTTTCTTATTGCGTGATTGTAGGTGTCGGCAACGTATAGAAATCTATCATTACCGTGAATACCAAGCGGGTGCTGGAACAGAGCCCTTTGAAGAATCCCGTCGATATGACCGAATGAGAAGAGTCCGCTTCCTGCAACGGTGTGCACTTTTTCTTCTTCGAGATCTACATACCTTATCCCTGAAACCTCCGAATCGGCAACGTAAAGACTCTTTCCATCCAGGTAGATTCCACTGGGCTGAGCAAAATTCGCATCCTTTAACGAACCGTCTGCAATGTTCTCGGCTCCGCTTCCTGCATACGAGAAGATACTATTTGCCTCTAAGTCGAGCCTCCATATCTGATGCATTCCGGCCATAGCGATATATAGGTACCTTCCGTCTGACTGCAGATCCCAAGGGGAGTTAAGCTTCGCCTTTGACGCGTCGCCGATGTACTGCCAGCTAAAACCCTGAAAACCATCCCCCGCTATTGTCGTTACATACTTCTCTCTGAGGTCGGCTTTACGGATTGCATGGTTTTCTGTATCGGCTATGAAGAGTGCACCATCTGAATAGACCATGCCCTGAGGCCTGTTTAGTCGAGCCTCTTCGAAAGCTCCATCTTCGAAGCCTCTGCTCTGACCTCCGATCTGATCGATCACCTTTGCTTCAAAAGGAGAGGCAAGCTCCGTTACGAGTATTCGATCGTTGTTCGAATCGCTTATGAACATCGTTCTTGAATCACCAAAAGCAATCTTCCCTGGAAAGGAAAGAGTCGAATCTCTCTTGGATGACTTAGGCGTCACCGGGACCCTCTCATTGCTTAGAATTCCTCTCCTCTTCCCATCCTCGAGAGCTCTGGAAATCTCATTTGAAAGGTAATCTCGCTTGCCCTCGCCTGAGGTTTTTGACAAAATCCTTCCGTCAGGTCCGATCAGGACATAGGACGGCCATGCGTGAACTACATACCTGTCCCAAAGGTAATATTCGTTGTCGATAAGAACGGGATGTTCTATTCCATAACGCTCGACAGCGGCTCTGATATTCTTCCCTTCGCGTTCATTCTCAAACTTTGCGGAGTGGACGCCGATAACGAGGAAAGGACTGTCTTTATACTTCTCTTCCAGCCACTTCAGGTCCGGGATCACATGAATGCAGTTTATGCAGCAGTAAGTCCAGAAGTCAAACAATACTACAAACCCTTTAAGATCCTCTAGAGTCAGAGGACGGTCGACATTTATCCATTTGCCCGACTCCGGAAATTCTATCGCTCTTCCATACAATTCAATCACCTCTTCCAAGCTTTGACTGAGAATCACAATAATTGGATCACCTCGAGATCTTTCCAGCCTCGAACCCGCTTGAAAAATGCATAACATATGGAAAAACCTCGAGCGCTGATGGCGGCGTTCTTGCATTAGATAGGATAGCGTCGCTTCATTGCTTCTCGAGAGCGTTTCTTTTTAACGAGGTCTGAAAATGTCGTGATGAAGGATATTCTTGAAGCGCGGATCAGTGATGCATAACACTTGTGGAGTTTCTTATCGTAAGCTTGACATCTATGATCGTGTCAGAAACCCTCTTTCCAGAAAGTATTTTCGATAGAGCGACAACCGATTCCGACCCCAGGGTTCTGGGGTCCTGGTCGACAGATGTGAGCGTGGGAATCGTTATAGGGGCAATCAGGTTGTTGTCATAGCCTACCACCGATATCTGATCGGGGACATTAACGCCCTGATCCGTGAAGAAGGCTATCACTCCAGCTGCCACCAGGTCGTTAGCAGCGATGACGGAATCGACCTCGATCATTCTCTCCAACAGCTCTCTTGCCGCTTCATAACCGGCCTCGTAACTGTATCCGCAAAGCACAATGAGAGAAGGATCGTATTCTATGCCCTCCTCTTCAAGAGCTCTCCTGTATCCGGTATATCTATCCAGGGTGGTATATTTGCCCGCCTCCTTGCTGGAAGCCACTTCTCTTATATTGTCTACAGTGCAGGGGGTTGACCAGAAGCCGGCGAGAAATCCTACTCTCCTTCTGCCGAGTCTCAAGAGATAACGAGTGGCAAGATAACCACCTTTCACGTTATCAGTGTAGACGTGAGGCTTCGATTCGAAGACGTTTCTTCTTCCGACAACCACTATCGGGAGATCTTTGAAGCTCTCTATTTCGGGAAGCGGGTCTCCCGTGGATACCGGACAGTATATAAGGCCATCAACAACGGTTCTTGCAAGGCTGTCGATCGCTGCCTTTTCAACTTCTCTCTTTCCATCGGCAGTCGAGATTATTATCACGTGCTCTATTTCCTGAGCCTTCAAGATCGCCCCGGCAATCATAGCACTGAAAAAGGGATGTGACACATCCGGGACGAGCATTCCTATCGTGTTGGTCGTCTGACCCTTCATAAACCTTGCGGCAACGTTGGGCCGGTAGTTGAGTTTCTTGACGGCCTCCCAAACCTTGGTCTGAAGATCCTCTCGCACTGGTCTCGAACCGTTGATAACTCTCGAGACCGTTGCCGCCGAGAGCCCTGCATAATCAGCAACCTGCTTTATCGTGACCCTGTCGCTCTTCTTTACTGTACATCACCTCTCTGCTCTGAAAAGGATTTCAGAAAAGGCAGAGCTACTAAGCTTATTATAACCAGCAAGGTCACTATCCCAAAAGTCGAATTGAAGGCATTTAGTTCAGCTTCAGCTCCGCCGGATGATGAAAACCTCTGAACGAGAAATCCCGTTCCCGACTGGAATATGATTACAGATATGAAAGTGAAGAGATTCATTCCTCCGAAGAGAGAGCCCCCTCTCCCTTTCACAGCCAGATCATTCACTCCGGCAGTCAGATGGTCGTAGGTAACGCCTGCGAAGAAACCAAGAAAGAATCCAACGATCCCGGGCACTGCAATCGGTAATTGGCTCTTCATTGACAACCAGAATACAATCCACGCTGCGCCGTAAGATACGCATGAGACGGCAATTGCAATCAGCCTCAGTCTCGCCGGTCTTGCTATATATGCCCCCGCAAAATTACCGACCATGACCCCGATGCTTATCAGCGTAGACCAGAGACTCGCCGCTCCATACGAAACACCATAGGCCGACTGATACCACGTAACGGCCCAGAGTCCCTGCAAAGCCATCAAAGATCCGAAAGAAGTCCCCCAAAGTATAAGCATCAGCTTCAGCTGTCTTGACTTGAAGATCTTCCTGAACGAATCCTTCAAGTTGTCAAGGAAGCTGCTTCTCTCAGTCGTGTTGCCCGCCGTTGTCACAGGGTCTTTTCTTCTCAGAATTATCAGCGAGGCTGCAAGCGCAAAGTTGAGAACTGCGAGCAGTATGAAAACGTTCTTTCTGCCAAACTGATCGAGAGCAAAGGCGAGCGGGGCAACGGAAATCACCGCTCCAAAATTTCCAAGGGTATAGGTTATGCCCGAGAAAAAAGAGTACTTGTCCCTATGAAAAGAGTGCGACTGAAAGACGAGAACCCCCGAGAGCATCGGAGCAAGGCCCAATCCAGTCAGCAACCTGCCCGTGCCGAGCATCACAGGGTTTGTGGCAAAGCCAAAGAGCAGAGCTCCAATTCCTGTCGTAAGCATACCGAGGGATACAATCTTGAGCGGACCAAACCTGTCGTTCAGCGCTCCGCTAATTGGTTGCATGAAGGCATACGCATAAAAATACAAACTGGATATGAAACCCACAAGGGAAGCGCTCATCCCCCATTCCGCCGAGACTACAGGAAGGCTCACAGAAGCCGAGACTCTAAAGAAGTAAGAAAAGAAATACGCCGAAACAAGCAGAGCGTATATCGAAAGTTTGCCGCCAGAGGTCGATAAAACAGATTCGTCTTTATTCATAATTCTGCCTCCAAAAAACTTGGAAAACCTTTTCCCAAAACTGCAAAAAACCATCCGACTTCTCTCTAACAGTCATCATTTCTGCCGCCCCATCCCGGAGAAAAGATTGAGAATCTCTTCTTTGAGAAAAAAAGCAGTATCTTCCTTCTTGCTTGTAAACATTATACATTAAGCGTTAGGAAATAATCAATTGTGAGATATTTGAATTTTGAATTTTGCCATGCAATGAAGTATAATCTATATATTCTGAAATGGCAAACGTTTTCCGATTCCGAGGAGGTGGATGGTAATGAAGAAAGTTCTTCTATTTTCGCTAGTTCTTGTTATTGCAGTTTCGATCCTTGCATCATATCCAACAAAAGCCGTTACTTTAGTTATCCCGTGGGCCGCCGGCGGTATTACAGACAGAGTGGGAAGGGCATTTGCGCCTTATCTTGAAAAGCAGCTGGGTGTTTCGGTGATCGTGCTGAACCAACCGGGCGCCTCTGGAGCCATTGGTACAGATTTTGCTTACTCCAAACCGGCAGACGGTTATACACTGCTTCTCTCTGCAGAGACTCCAGGAGTCTTCAGAGTTATGGGAACGGGCAAACTGGGTTTCGATAACTTCGAAGGCATAATGATGCTGGTCGAAGATATGAAAGTAGTCGTCGTTCCAGGCAACTCGCCGTATCAGACTATGGATGAACTCGTTACGGCAATCAAAGAAAACCCCGGAAAGATCAAGATGTCATACTCCGGTCCGGGTGCAAGCGGACACATCCAGGGACTTCTGCTGAAAGAAGTAGGACTTGATGTTTCCATGACCCCGTTCGGAGGCGGCAGCCCTGCAATGCTCGCAACGATAAGCGGTCAGGTCGATTTCACTTTCGGAAATATCGGTACAGTCCTGGACTACTTGAAGACCGGTGACCTAAGGGCCCTCGCAGTCTACACAAAAGATGAAAGATCTGCAGCAATCCCTGAAGTCCCGCCGATTGCCGATGCAATTCCAGAAATGGCACGTTACCTGCCTTTGACCTTCCCAAACTGTATCCTTGTTAAAGAGGGCACTCCGCCTGAAGTCAAGGAATTTCTTCTCGAGGCTGCTCAGAAGGCCGTTCAAGATGCCGGATGGCTTGAATTCACCGAAGGAAGCTTCTATAACAGAATGCACGACGTGCAGAGCGACGATGTTATCGACTACTGGAACCGCTGGACTTCAATCGTCACATGGCTTCTATATGACGCCGGCGTGGCTCCAAACAGTCCCGCAGACTTTGGAATAGAAAGATTCTGATCTATCGACGGTAGACCTCGTGTCTACCGTCTTTGGAGGTTTTCATGAAAGAGAAGACAAGCGGTCGTGTAAATTTTCAGATAATTGAAGGAGTTTTCTTTGCGATAATTGCCGTGTTTGTTATCGTTGTCTCGGCGGGAATGAACCCTTACGGTTCCTGGTCGCTCGCGCCAGGCCTTTTCCCGTTGATTATGGGCGTCATTCTCCTGGCACTGGCAATTTCTCTAATATTCCAGGCAATCTTGAGTAAGACCTTCAAGTCGGGCGGCTTCGACAAGGTCGACTGGATTAGGATTTCACTTGTAATGGTCCTGACATTCGTATATGTCTGGCTCGTTCCGATAATCGGTTTTATTGCTGTTTCTATTCCTTATCTGGCCCTTATGCTACTCCTTCTGGGGGAAAACCGCTGGTGGCTGATCGGGATAATCTCCGTGGGGACTACTCTAGGCCTGTATTACGCCTTCGGTGTGCTACTGAGTGTCTACCTGCCTTGAGAAGGTGATGTTGATATGATTGAACAAATACTGGCTGCAATAGATCTCAGGTTCATTTTCCTCGTATTTGTTGGTGCCTTTGCCGGACTTGTTGTAGGCGCCATGCCGGGGCTTTCCGTCACAATGGCCACCGCAATTCTCGTTTCGGTAACTTTTACATGGGCTGTCAACGACGCGATGGCTCTTATGATGGGCGTCTACGTTGTCGGAGTCTTCTCCGGGGCAATATCCGCCATACTGATCAACATCCCAGGAGCTCCCGCATCGGTCGCAACTACTCTTGACGGCTTTCCCATGACCATGAAGGGACAGGCCAAAAAGGCTTTGCGAGTTGCTACCGTCTATTCTTTTGTGGGTACTCTTTTTGGTCTAATTATGCTGGCCTTGCTTGCAAAACCAGTTACAAAGATTGCCCTGCAGTTCTCGCCGATGGACTACTTTCTGCTTGCCCTCTTCGGCTTGACAACAGTAGGGTCTCTTACGTCGAAGAACTTCCTTAAGGGATTGATAAGCGCGGCTCTAGGCGTCATCATAAGCTTGATAGGAATCGATCCGATAATGGGAACCCCGAGATTCACGTTCGGTTCAATGAGGTTACAGGCCGGTATTTCACTGATAGCCGCTCTGATCGGGCTGTTCGGTTTTTCGGAGATTCTCGTTCAGATAGGTCAGCGTTCTCTCGATCCCATTTCCGGAAAGCTGGGAAAAGAGAAGGTCGGTTTTCGGCAGCTATTGAGGCACATTCCCCTTTCACTGCAGTCGGCAGTGATAGGTACGTTCATAGGCGCGCTGCCGGGAACGGGTGGTCCAGTAGCTTCTCTAATTGCTTATGATCAGGCAAAGAAGACCGTTAGAAAGCCAGAAGTTCCATTTGGAGAAGGGGCCGTTGAGGGAATAGTTGCCAGCGAGTCTGCAAACAACGCCTGTATAGGGGGAGCGCTCATACCGATGCTTACGCTTGCCGTTCCCGGTGATGCGGTTACCGCGGTCCTTCTATCTGCAATGTACGTTCACGGTTTGAGACCCGGACCCCTTCTTTTCACGCAGACTCCCGATCTCTTCTATGTAATATTGGCTGCCGGGATAATTGGATCATTGTCGATACTTGCTCTCGGAATCGGTGTGGCACCGCTCATGGCAAGGATGGTGTTGATTCCGAAGAAGATCCTGCTTCCTGTGGTCGCAATCTTGTGCATTATCGGCGCCTACGCAATAAACTCAAGTGTGTTCGATGTGCTCATAATGGCTATCTTCGGTTTGATGGGCTTTATCATGAGAAGAAAGGGCTACTCGGTGGCTCCCATGGTGCTCGGTATAGTGCTGGGATCACTGATGGACGCCAATTTCAGGAGAGCCGTATCACTGGCTTCGGCAAGTGACAATCTTTTAATCTCTATGTTCTCCAGGCCGATCAGTCTCATACTGATAGCCTTCATATTTATATCTCTGCTTTCAAATTTCAAGTTTGTCAAGACCGGAGTGAGGAAGCTCTTCTCCAGAGGGTCTGACAAAGGACAGGAGGAATGAAAATGATAGCCTTTGTTTCCAGGCATAACCTCTCAGGGAGACTCTCCGTACCCGGTTCAAAGAGCCATACAATAAGAGCTGTCCTCATCGCCGCGATGGCAAACGGGCTCTCAACCATTAGAAACCCTCTTCCCAGCGAAGACTGTCTCTCGGCGACAAGAGCCGCAAGGGCCTTCGGATCGGACGTGAAGATCGAAAAGGGAGTATGGACTATCCAGAGCTCTCACGATGGCTTGAAAGTTCCCGACGATGTGATCGACTGCGGCAATTCCGGAACGACCTATTACTTCGCCACGGCTATCTCAGGAACTCTGAGCGATTACGTTGTTTTGACGGGTGATTACCAGATCCGCAGGAGACCCGTGGGAAAGCTGCTGGATGCGATGAGAGATCTGGGAGCCTTCGCCGTCACGACGAGAAGCAACAGCAATGCAGCTCCCGTAATAATAAAAGGCCCCATGAGGGCCGGCACGATCGTCTTTGGTGGAAAGATGTCCCAGTACATTTCGGGGATGCTCCTGGCCTCCGCAAGGCTAAAGGGCAAGACAAGGATCGAAGTCCAGAAAGCCATAGAGAGACCTTATCTGCAGATGACCGTGGATTGGATGACCGAACACGGAATAAAAGTCGAATACGACGAGAAAAATTACAGCTTCTTCGAAGTGGAAGGCCCCCAGGAATACAAAACAGTTGAAACCTCAATACCGAGCGACTGGGAATCCGTCGCGTTCCCTCTCGTGGCGGCGCTGGTTACGGATTCCGAGATTGTGATAGAGGATCTCGATCTTTCCGGAAGCCAGGGAGACTCAGTAATCGTGGATATCTTGAAAGAGATGGGTGGAGACGTAACTCTCGACGGTGCCACTAACTCTCTAAAAGCCAGGGGAGGAAACAGACTCAGGGGAATCACAATAGATTGTTCCGACATTCCCGATGCTCTGCCCATACTTTCAGTCGCCGCCTGCTTCGCAGAGGGAGACACCGTACTGACGGGAATAGAAAGCATAAGAGTGAAAGAAACTGACAGAGTCGAGGTAATGAAGAGGGAGCTCTCGAAAATGGGAGCATCGATCGAGGACACTGATCATGAAATGATTATCCATGGCGGCAAGAAACTGACCGGAGCAAAGGTCGAAAGCCACGACGACCACAGAGTGGCTATGTCTCTCGCCGTCGCCGGGCTCTTCTCAGACGGGGTTACGGAAATCAGCAACGCCGAGTGTGTCTCGGTCTCCTTCCCGGGTTTCTACGAACTCATGAACGACGTCGGAGCTGGTTTCGAGATCGAATAGAATCGCTCATCTAGAGAAGATATCTGGCAGTTATCACTTTTCTGATGTTAATCAAAGAAAACATCACCCATTAACCCCGGCTTCACGGCCGGGCTTTTTTGCATCAGCCGCTTTCGGCAGATCTGAATAACGCTAGACGAAAGACTTCTGGAACCTCATCGAGGAATGGATCCGAAAAGAAGCTTCAAAGCCAAGTCAGATTCTTGTCTCTATTTACTGCCTATTTTGTGAGGAGGACCCCTTGGCGGTTTTCATGAAAAGTCTCTCTTTCAGAATTCTACGAACTACCCGTCAGTCTGCACTTTTCGTTACCATAGCAAAAACAGCTTGATTCAAGAGTATCAGAGTTTCACAGAAGCATTACTCGCCACTTAGACCACCAGGTGAAATTGATAGTGAACGCCGGCTCTCATCATGATCAGGGAACTCTACAGCACCACGCAATGAAATAGACCATTGAAACCCCTAAGAAGTGAATCAACTTCCGTTCTTCCAGTCTTCATGGTTCAAATGCACATCTTCGATACGATGAAGACGCTTTACATCGCCGTTTTTCGAAGTACCTTCCACAGGCAAAAAAGACTTGACACTTGAAATCCAAACCATGATAATTGTAATAGTTCTGGCGGACAGAGCTTTCGTGTCCTACGCTTCTCTCTTAACGATCGGAGGTAATAGCAAATGAGAAAAATCCTTATCATCTTTATGCTGGTCCTCGTTGCCTCATTTTCGATGGCGAATTTTTTCAGACCTGACATTCGTGCAGGTTATGGTGTAACGAGCACCGGATGGCTCTCGGATTACTTCGAACCTCTCAAGGGAACGAACATGGATACTCCAGTCTACTACATGGACAGCGGAGTGCCAGGGCCTACTTTTCTGCTTATGGGCGGTACACATCCAATGGAGATCGCAGAAACCGTAGCTGCGACGATATTCATCGAAAACGCTTCTGTTAAGAGCGGCAGGATAATTGTTCTGCCTTATGGCAACAGCAGTGCGGCTTCAATAGGAACCGTATTCTATCCGAACCAGCCGGATCACTTCCTGCAAATCGAGTCGAAGACGGGGCCACGTTTCCTTGTATATGGAGACAGGAATACCGACATCGAAGATCAGGGTGTCCCCGATCCAGATGTCTACGTCCATTATCAGTCGGGACAGGAACTTCCGGGCTACGAGTCGAGAAATCTGAACAGAAACTTCCCCGGGCGGCCCGACGGAACGCCCACCGAGAAGCTGGCCTTCGCTATAATTGAACTGATAAGAATCGAGAAAGTCGATTTCAACCTCGACATGCATGAGAGCGACACTCCAGACAACTTCAGCATTGTCGACGGAGACAAGGTTCAGGGAGGCAGACTGGCGTATATGCTTGTCTGTCACCAGCGTGGGCTGGAAATCGGCGCATACGCCACGATGGAGATCGAATCCAACTACAACGTCTCGCTAAATCTTGAGATGTCGGATCCGCGATTCAAAGGCCTTAGCCACAGGGAAATAGGGGACGCTACGGAAAGTATTTCATTCCTTGTTGAATCGCCCAATCCCGGCTTCGATTACACTTGGCGTGAAAACGCCGATGTGCTCTACGATGAGAAGTACCCTCTCAAGCACCGGGTTGGCCTGCATCTGGCGACCGTCGAAGCGCTGATTAACGGCTACAACATGTTCATGGGAACGGAACTCATCTACACCGACGTTCCGACATACTCGGACTTGATGGAAAACGGCTTCGAAGCTTATTTGAACTAGAGAGTCACCACGACTTGCTGAAACAAAAAGCCCCGGTGACGCCGGGGCCTTTCTTCTCTCATGCGAATTTATTTCACCAGGTCTGGACATAAATACCGCAAGCAAAGAAACGAATTATGGATTGTCAGCGTTCTCGGAGAATCTGTCACGGCAGAACGACTTAAGAAATAATGGGAATCAAAAGTTACCGAATGATACAATCTCTTCGAAATTCTTCAGATTCAAATTTCTTAAGTTCACATCAGTTATTTATCTGCAGTTCTCAAATAATCAGGCTATTAATAGCTACTAAAGCTATTCCTATTATTCAGAAAACAACTTCTCGGACTTCTTGAAGCTTACAACAGACTCCATAGATGATCCCGAACTCGGTTCTTTGTTCATGAGCTTCACTCTTGATGTAAGAACAATACTCTTGCTTGTGTTTTCGATCGTAACTTCGAGTACTGTCTCGTCCGTGTCTTTGAAATCGAAAGTAAGGCTATCAACGACCTGATCAGTCAGATAGTTAACTTTGTCGTCCTTCCTATATTCAATTCTCTTGTCCTGAAGACGAAAAACAGTCATTTCTTCATCATTTTCGTCGTAATCAAGAGCCACATCTTTAGCCAACCTAAGTTCTTTGACGATGATCTCCATTGCCGAGGTCATTTGTCTTTCAATAACAGACTTTTCTGAAGTCTGATTGTATGACTTCCACCAAATGTTGTACACGGTAAGAGAAATAAAAAGCACAACAGCAATAATCGCGATCGACATAACCATCTCTATCAGAGATAAACCACTTCGCCTTTCCGTGTTCTCACTCATCACTCAGACCTCTCGAACTCAATTAACCTCTTAACCCGTCCGTATTCGATCTCATAAAGATTTCCAGAAATCTCGACTTCACCAACTGTTACAGTAGCTGACCTGCTTTGAGAACTTGCTCTTGCATCCAAGCTTCCTGACTTATATAGTAGATCCTCTGTGACTGCACTTGAGGTGTGGTCAACACGAAGAGCAATCGTGAGAAAGTTTAACAATGTAACAACAGAGATTATAAGAATCGCCAATGCAATTAGGATTTCAACAAAAGAGAATCCGCTTCTCCGACTGGCTTTCGTTGATCCCACTGAGGATTTGTCAATAAGCAACTTCATCACTCTCCCCAGAGCTCGAAGGCTTCCTCGCCATCGTTGGAAATGATTTCCAGGGGAGCCTCTGTGAATTCATCTTCAATGTCCTTGTAAATAACATCTGGACCTCCCGATCCATCGTATTCATTACAAACAATCGCACCATGAAAATCAGCATTTCCAGTCATAATAACTTTCGAATTCGGAGCAAACAGGGCGATTGAATGAGTTTCAGGTGTACCTTTCATGGAAACGTCTCCTGTCCCATCGTAAATAATGAGCCCACTTACATTCAAAGCGCTGTTTCCCCCTAACGAGACTCCGTTCTCATTGTGTATAAACAGAGTTCCTTTGAAATCAAGATTGCCCAAAGTGTTTCCTGTATAGTAGAACACAACTCTGTCTATCGATTCAGGGTTTCCATTATTGTTGATGAAAGCCATTTTTTTGCTGCCATTTGGAAGAACCACATTGTTGACAACGTAGAGATTCAGATTACCGCTGCCAGATAACTCAATTGATGAATTGTCTTCCAGTTTCAGCTGATTCACCAAGATCTTCCTTACGTTTCCTGCTTCACCCGTTTCAATAGTGAGGGTTTTGCCGCTTCCTACATTAATTTCTTCATAGTAGCCGTCATCATTTATGATTGATCCGTCTGAATCAACGCTAAGAGAATCCCTCTCTGTCAACTCTGGAAAATCAGGGAACTCCGGGATAATACTCTTGTAGTCTCTTGTGCTATCAAGGGTGCCTACAACGTTTCCCTCAGCCAAATAGTAGTCACTCGGTTCTACTCCATCAAGATCTGTTCCCGGACCAAAATACACATCTCCATATACAGAAATCTTATTATTTTTTCCCTTACCATTACCACCATTACCCTGCCTACTTATCGCAGAGGTGTCAGTTGCATTCGTTCCAACATCACCTATAATTTCTGAGTTGGCGGAAGCTCCTGTCTCTATATTCCCATCTGCGAAGATCGCCATATCGAAAAGCGGAGTCCCTGCAGAACCTTCACAACACATAAATGCGAGCGTTCTTGTCATATCCCCGGCATTTCCGGATGAGAGAAAATTGAAATATTCACTCTCTTTCCATACAGCGGTTACGACATCGTAGCTCTCGAAGGATGCTGCACTGGCTTCAAAACTCGATCTAACACTTTCTGACCAAAAACTGGTTACGTCTTCAATATTGAAATTGGCGGAGTTGTCATCGTCATTATCCCGAAGATTTCCATATATTACAAAGACCTTGTCTCCAAAGTATTGATTATCGATCTCACTCTTTTGCATGGCAAAGCCCCTGGCTATCTCAACACCGGATCTAGCGAAGAAGTAAGCCTGTGTTCGTTTCTCAAGATCGTTTGTCTGTCTCGCCCTGCCCATTACTAATGTCATTAGCGAGATCCCGATTATCGATATCACAAGAAACATTATCAAAGCTAAACCAAGTATTACTCCCTTTTTTGAGTACAAGACGGTCGCCTCCAGAACATATCTGTTTCCCTTGACCAAGACTATTTCTTCGATAAACCTCGTTTTCCATTTTGTCAGAGATTTTGCTTTGCAGTTGATTATCAGGTGTCTATCTTGAAAGTCTTATTCACTCAACATGTCTTCAAAAAACAATTTCAGGGATCACAAAAAAATGGTGAAACAACTGCGACTTGCATAAATCATTATTTGCATAATCTGATAGCTTCATCAATCCAAAGAGACTTTTAGCAAGTACATTTTTGACCATGTGTCCACTTCCTGATTCTGACTTTGCAATGGGATGCCAGCCAAAGTCACTCATCGGAAAGCCAATGTTTGCTCCTATCTGACACTATCCTGGTTCAGGCTTCTTGGTCTTAAGGCGCCGAAAGTGTTTTCACACAAACGCTTGCAACGTGGATGAATCTATACGATCGGCCGGCTCTCATTGTCAATCGCTCGGTTTCCTCAGAAATTAATTTCCACAAATCAGTCGAATTGAGGAAATTAACTTCCTTCTATTTCATGCTATTGGACAGTATTAACGGACAATCTCACTAATTAACAGCTTTTGAAGATAGAGAATACCCTTGATGGAGTGGAAGCGTCGTCAATTAGTCACTTTCCCTTCTATATCATCACTGTGAAGTAATACTCTGGACTGACTTTCAATAAATGAAGATTCTATCCCCCGCTTCTTTCTCGTCTCGCTCCAAGAGGCCTGCGAAAACCATCGGGAGAGTATCTAATGGTGATTGCTTTCGGCATATAAGAAATCTCAAATGTCGAAAAAGGGAAATCATTTGAACGATGTAATTCTAATTTGTCGAACCATCATGATTCTTCGAAAGCTACATGCAGGTGTTCAATTCCCACGATACTGATACTCAAATGAGCTCCGCACGAAATACAGGTGTAATTTCAAATTGGAATCACTGAATTGTCCTCTCATCAGGCACTGTTTTGCATCGACTTTCGTGGAAAATGATGAAGCTAAAGGATTATTCTCTTAATGAAGATTGGAACGGAGATGATGATTTATGAGGGAAAAAGAGAGAGAGATAGTCAAAAGACAAATCCGCGAGTTGCTTTCGGAATCCGCAAAACCATATATCGATAGGAGAGCAGATATGATCCTCGGGAGCAACCTTCTTAAAGACGAGGAAATATCTGAGCTGATTCAGGAAGGAAGAGCTTACACAATGGCAATTGCGCTCATAGATGACTGGTTGCTCACACTCCCTTATCCACAGAAGGGGAAGACATACAAGAAACTCAAGAAAGTGCTCGATAGTTTGATGTAGCACCCAAAATACTTGTTGATTGGAGCGCTTCCACACTGAAATGAGATCTCCAATACCTCGCCTGATGAGAGCAACGCTTAAGCTCTTCACTCAGGATACAGCAATAGTAACCCGGTAAGCTGTTCTTTCTATGTGACTCGCACGGCGGCAATAGCATCGCAGTTAGATTCAGTTTTCTCCTGAAGAGCAGCCACCCCCCGGCTGCTCTTTGAAATACGATAATTGCATTCGTTCCACAAAGTTGTATGTGATTGGAATGAGTTGACAAACCTTATAATACTGCTCGAAAAACAGATCTGAGAGTTCAGAAAGTTCCTTAGTCTCCACTGATCTTCCGATTCCCCAACTGCGATTGTAGATTTGCAGTTCTCCCAGTCCACCCTTGCTTTGATATACTCTATTTAAGCAGAGAGTCGTCTCTCCACTTCTTGCCTAGTTTTGGTACGATTACTGATTCTCTGCAATTGTAAGCTAAGTTCCATTCAGGAGGTCGATATGGATAATTCAGAGAGATTTATGCAGGCCTTCAGATCGATAGAGGGATACTTGAGCAGATTTAACGAGGATTACCGGATAGATGGATTCTCCCGATCCTTGAGAGACTTATCGAGGAGTGAAAAGGTCCTGAGAAGCTTTCTCGACATGCTACTTGAATATGCCGAGTTACGCAACGCGATAGTCCACACCCTAACAAGCGATGCCAAACCCATTGCAGAGCCCCACGACGAAGTAGTCCAAGACATAGAAAGGATTGCGCGGATGCTGAACAATCCGCCAAAGGTTACTTCGGTATTTGGATACGAGAAAGTAGCGACGATAGATTTAAAAGACAGCCTGGAGAAGGCGCTTACAATCATCGCGGAGAAGTCATATTCTCAGATCCCGGTTTATGATGGTGATGAATTCACGGGTATTCTAACGACAAATGCAGTCGCAAGATGGATGGCAGGTGTAGATAATGAAGAAAGGGCAAACATAAGAAGAACGCGGGTACGTGATGTGATGAAATATGCAGAAGAAGATGAGGCAGTCGAATTCGTAAGCAGAAAAGCGACCCTCTTCGACATTGTTGACTCATTTGCCGAATTCAGCGCTCTTGGAAAAAGACTCGAGGCTATACTTGTGACCGAAAACGGACGAAGAAGCGAGACTCCTCTGCAGATAATCACTATCTGGGATATCCCGCTCATATCTGAGACCCTAAACTCCTGAGAGAAAACACTTTACACATTGAACAAAGCAAGGCCAGAATTCAGATTCAGCATATCGTCTTCTGGCCGTGTAAATCATGCATCTGTCGGGGCTTCTCGACACCAGAGTCTCCGGATGATCCTCAAGGATGCTATTATCCATAGGGCAGAAAAGCTTGTCTATTCTCGTGCCAACATTGACTCCATGTAAAACATTGAGTCTGGAAAGCGGGAATCCCAAACGATCAAGTAAGGCTCTCGATTCGCGTGGTTTTTCAGAAACTGGGTGGACAGACAACCCAGATTCCAATGGCTACCTCTTCTCCGAGATTTCTCCATCTGTGGGGTATTGTGCTGCTATGCGTTATGCTATCTCCCTCTTCGAGAACTAATGTTGAATCACCTAACCGAAGCTCGATTTTTCCTTTGAGTATTATTCCCGATTCTATCCCTTCATGAATGAAGAAATCTTCTGTTCCTGCATCTGGACTCAAATACGAAATGAACATGGAATAAGACTTGTTTGGAGCGGAAAGAACCTCGTAGTAAAGGCCCGGGGCAACGGTAACCGTCATTCTGTCTTCACGCTTGATTAAGCCTTTCATTGTGTTTTCATGCGAACTCTGCTGAACCAGGGAGATGACTGTCTCACCCATTGAATCAAGTATCTTCTTCAGTGTATTGAGCGAAGGGGATACTTTTCCGTGCTCGATTTGACTGATTAAACTGGAACTCACCCCTGAGGTGTCGGCCATCTTCTTTATGCTTATTCTTTTCGACTGCCTCAAGGTTTTCAGTTTCTTGCCTATGTTGTCAAGTTCAGTCATCTTCAAGATCCTCTGTTGAGTAGACCAGTCTTGACATATCGCCGTACAGCGTCCTTATCCTTCGATACTCTTCCGCGTCGTAGAAGCCGCATTTGTCCGACCCAAAGCGCTTAGCAACCTCGAATGAGAAGCGAGCAGCAAGAGCAATATCAACCTCGTGCGAAGAGCCGGTTGCACATCCGGCCACTGCTGTTTCAGTTGTTATCGCCAGCCCGACTACGGGGGCTTTCAGTATAGTGCAGGGTTGCATAATACTGTTTATGTGATGAACTCTGTTTCCATATGGAGTAACATCTTGCATTGTAATCGGCAGGACTCTTGCTGGCTGACCGGTTACTGACTCATAGATATCAAGGAAGTCTTCGGATACTCTCAGTATGTACCCTTCTTTTACGGTTGGCGTTATTGCAATGCCCTTCCAGTTCATGAGTCTATTGCCCTTTGTCGTATCTATTGAAATCACAGCACTGATCTCAGCCTTAAGCATCGCAACGAGTGCCTGCCTTGTACCGACCGGCGATCCCATGAAGGGTACTGGCTTATGGGGTTGTGTTGGCGCGTCCGGGCAAATATGCGTAGCGATGAAGAGATCTCCGGGAAGCCTATCCCCTTTGCTGCTCGCCTGGGCGGCTTTTAACGCAACCGCAAGGGCCGCTGCTGCACCATCTCCGTCGCTGACAAAGCCAATCATCTCCGGCCTGGCTCCTATGCCTCCTAGCTGACCGACTATGCCCAGTGTGGGAAGCGAGCGGTCTTGACCTTCTATTAGAATTCTAATCACATCCGTAGTACCCTTATTTTCACCGATTGTCTCAATCTCAACATTCACTCCGTCGTACTGCATGAACAGTTCGCCAATCTGTTTTCCGCTAGCCGCAGGGCTATCGAGAATCTCAAGGACATCAATAACTTGATTAAGCATCCTAATTACCTCCTGTGTCGTAAAGATGGCATCTAACCAGTCTGTCGCCAACAATCGTTAACCCCGGTTTCTCTGTACAGGGTTCATAGGCCTTTGGACACCTTGTGATAAACGGGCAGCCTTTCGGTGGATTGAGCGGGCTGGGGATCTCACCCTTAAGAATCTCATTCATCGCTTTCTTGCTTGGATCGGGCTGTGGAACGGACTCCAGCAAACCTTGAGTGTACGGGTGGAGTGGATTATCAATGATCTCATCGACAGGACCTATTTCCATGATGTTGCCAAGATATAGAACACCCACATAGTCGGAAAACTGACTGACTATTTTTAGGTCATGCGTGATAAATACGTACGTCAGGGAAAACTCCTTCTGCAGATCACCGAGAAGATTCAGCGTCTGTGCCTGCACTGAAACGTCAAGCGCAGAAGTTGGTTCATCAAGAACCAGCAATTCCGGCTGCAGAATGAGCGACCTGGCAACCGACACTCTCTGCTTCTGTCCACCGCTGAGTTCATGAGGAAACTTCTTGACGATAAGCCTGTCAAGGCCCACAGATTCAAGAATCCCCATAACTTTCTCTCTTCTTTCTTTCGAGCTTCCGAGTTTGTGGATTCGTAAGCCCTCCTCAATAATCGCGAAGACATTCTTGCGAGGGTTCAGCGAAGCATCGGGATCCTGAAATATCATCTGAATGTTTCTGTAGTCCTCCTTCGTTCTTCCAATCGGCTTCCCCATGTATAGAATCTCACCTGTTGTCGCTTTATATGCTCCGCAAATCAATCTCGCTATCGTCGATTTCCCAGAGCCGCTTTCGCCTACTAGACTGAAAACGCCACCCTTTTCCACTTCGAAAGAGACATCATCAACAGCTGTAAGAAACCTGGTGGGTTTTCCGAAGATACTGTCTTCAATCGGGAATCTCTTTGTGAGATTTCTAACTTCAAGCATTCTCATTCTCAAAGACCTCACTCTGATAGAGCCAGCACCAGACAGTGGAAGAACCCACTTTGAAGGCGGGAGGCTCCTTCTCAGTACAGATCTTCATCGCTCTGCTGCACCTTGGATGGAAACGGCAGCCTTTCGGAGGTTCAAGGAGGCCGGGAACATTACCCTTTATCGAAAGGAGCCTTTCCTTTCTCTTCTCCGGAATCAATCTCGGTACGGAATCGAGGAGCCCAAAAGTATACGGATGTTTGGGGTTTTTGAAAATCTCTTCAACACTAGCGTTCTCCACCTGTTTGCCTGCATACATGACCATTACCCTGTCAGCGATTTGGGCAATCACTCCCAGATCATGCGTTATGAAAATGAGCGAAGTCTCGAACTTCTGCTTCAGCTCACGGAAAAGGTAGAGTATCTGAGACTGAATGGTGACATCGAGAGCCGTTGTAGGCTCGTCAGCAATAAGTAGTTTCGGATTGCACAGCATTGCCATGGCAATCATGATCCTCTGCCGCATACCTCCGCTATACTCAAAAGGGTAACGATTCAGAAGATTCTCGGGAGAGGGGATTCCCAGGCTCTTCATCATTAGAATCGACTTTTCTCTTGCTTCAATCTTGCTCATATTCATATGATTGACAAGCACCTCGACCAACTGAGCCCCAATCTTCATCGACGGATTGAGCGAGTTAAGAGGGTTCTGGAAGACCATAGAAATTCTCTTTCCCCTGATATTCTCGGCTTCTTTGAGAAGATTCTCCCCCATAAATTCCATCTTCCCTGCCTTGACAGTTCCCGGAGGCGACGGTATCAAACCCATCAAAGAAAGGGCCGTAACACTCTTTCCGGAACCGCTTTCACCCACTATTCCAAGAACTTCTCTTTCGCCCACCGAAAAACTTATGCCATCCGGCGCGCGAAGCTTACCTTCCGGCAGCTTGAATTCTACCGTAAGATCTTCAACGGTAAGTACCTGGCTCAAAACTCCTTCCTTCTTTCCTCAAAGTAGTCTACTGCTTCCTTCAAAACAGATTGGTCTGACAAAAGATCATAGACCGTAAGAGCCATTGCTTTCGCCGCTCTTAACATGGCTTTGTAACCATATTCGGAACTGGCACAGGAAGCAAACTCTTTTGTATGAGTTGGAATATCTTTGCCCCCTGTAATATCTATGTATCCCTGTATCGCCGGGAGTACATGTGTCACAGAGCCAACATCCGTCGAACCCACTCCCTGCTCGTAAGTCCGTGGAGTAGTCTCCTCTCCTGCTGACTCGAAATTCTTGTCGAGAAGCCTAGCAATTGGAACGTTTACATAGACCTCTTCCATTTGCTCCGTCTGCTTCAACGAGAACTCGCAACCGGTGGCAAGTGCTCCTGCTTCTACAACCCTTCTGAACTTCTCTGAAACCTCATCGACTTCCTCCATCGTCAAAGCTCTAATTCCGATCTCAGCACTGGAGTAGTCGGGAATGGTATTGAACGATTGTCCTCCATTCGTGATTATTCCGTGTACACGAACCTTTTCCGGCAACTGCTGTCTCATTGCAGAAATACCGTTGAACATCTGAATCACCGCGTCCAGTGCATTTACGCCTTTTGCAGGATCTGCTGCCGCATGTGCTGCCTTTCCGAAGTACTCGATCGAGAAAGTCTTCAGTGCGTACGATATATCAAAGCCGGTGCTCATGGAAGCCGGATGAATGATCAGGGCCGCACTCATGTCGTCGAAGACGCCTTTCTCAACCAGAACTCTTTTTGCTCCTCCCCTTTCTTCCGCTGGACAACCCACAACGACCACAGTTCCACCTGCTTCATCCATTGCACCGCTGTCCTTCAGAGCTACGGCTGCAGCTATACTGGTAGTGCATATCAAGTTGTGGCCACAAGCATGACCAATTTCCGGCAGGGCATCGTACTCTGCCATAACTGCCACCATTGGACCGGAACTCCCATAACTTGCTATGAAAGAAGTAGGGAGTTCTTCAATTGCCGGGCTTTTAACTGAGAATCCTTTCCTTTTCAAGAAATCTATCAAAGTCTCGGCTGACTTATATTCTTCGTAAGAAAGTTCAGAAAACTCAAAAATCCTCTTTGCCAACCCAATAGCATCTGCGGATATCAGGTCAACACTTCCAATAATTGCAGCTCTATTCTTCATCTTGCCTCCTTTACGATCTTAATCTCGGATCAAGCACGTCTCTCAAACCATCACCAAGTAGATTGAATCCCAGACAGGAAATGAGGATAGCTATTCCCGGGAAAATCGCCATCGTTGGAGCTGTCTGCAGATAATTCTTGGCTTCACTCAGCATGCTTCCCCAGGAGGGAGTCGGCGGTTGAATTCCTAGCCCAAGAAAGCTTAAGGTAGCCTCACTTATAATCGCTCCCGCAAAATTTAACGAAGCGTAGATTATTATCGTGGGAAAGACATTGGGTAGTATGTGAAACATGATCACCCAAAGATTTGACCCACCCATAAGTCTGGCAGCCGTAACGAACTCCTCGTTCCTGTAAGTCAACACCGCGCTCCTGACAACCCGCGAAAAACTCGGGATCATCACTATACCTATCGCCAGCATCGCGTTGAAAAGACCCGGGCCAAGAACCGCCATCATCGCAATCGCCAGAAGAACATACGGAAATGATAACAGTGCATCCATTATTCTCATTATTAGAGAATCGGTGAAGCCTCCGAAGAAACCCGCTATCATCCCGATTATGGTGCCCAAAAAGGAACCGATTCCAACCGCCACTATTCCCACCATTAGCGATATTCGACTCCCATAGACCAACCTGCTAAAGAGGTCCCTCCCGTAGTCATCCGTACCGAAGAGATGCTCACCTTCTCCCGGCAAAGCAAATATGTTCATAAAGTCCATTTCGTCCACCTCATGTGTCGCTATCAGCGGGGCGAATATGGCGAGCACGAGAATCGCAGCAATTACAAAGAGGCCGACGGCGGCCTGTTTGCTTCTCAAGAGTCTTCTAAAGAATTTGGCAATGATCATTATTGGGACCCTCCATAAGCAACCCTAATCTTGGGATTAAGAAGAGCGTATAACGTGTCCACGATAAAATTCACAAGAATATAGATGAAGGCAATAACAATCACCTCACCCTGCACCAGCAAGAAGTCTCTTCTTAAAATCGCGTCGATCATCAGCTTACCAAGGCCCGGAAGAGCAAACACAGTCTCGGTAAGGACAGCACCGGCCAACAATGTACCGAGCTGTAAACCGATTACCGTCACTATCGGGACCAAGGCATTTCTGAGGGCGTGATTGTAAAGAACCAGCCTGTTCTTAAGGCCTTTGGCTAAAGCAGTTCGAACATAATCCTGCTTGAGAACCTCAAGCATGCTCGATCGGGTGAATCTAGTTATAATACCCATCGATTGTACCCCTAATGCCACTGAGGGCAAGATTATGTGCTTTACCACATCCCAAATACCGTTGGATATGTTTCCAATTCCTACAGCAGGCAACCATCCGAGCTGCAGTGCAAACACGATAATCAGGATCATCCCGAACCAGAAGATTGGAATGGAGATCCCGACCAAAGAGAAGACCGTGATGCTCAAATCCAGGAAAGTATCGTGTTTGGTCGCCGCAAGGATACCTGCAGGAATTCCTATTATTGAAGCAATGAAGAGGGCACTGACACTCAAGAGAAGTGTAGTTGGAAGTCTCTCGATAATCAGGGAGAGAACGTCTTGCTTATATATGAGAGACTTTCCGAAGTCACCGGTGAAAACCCTCTTCACATAGAGTACAAATTGGCTAAAGACAGATTGGTCGAGACCTAGCTCCGCCCTAAAACGCTCGATATCCTGGGCCCTCGCTCCCGGTCCTAGAAGAACGGCCGCCGGGTCCCCGGGGATGAGCTTCATCAAAAAGAAGACCGTCAGAAGCACAAAGAAGAGCGTCGGAATAATCTGCACAAGCCTTCTGACAACGAATTTCCTCACAGTATCACTCCCCGAAAAGGGGATGGAGCTTCTGCTCCATCCCTCGAGAATGAGAGTTTATTCAACGTAGACGTTAGTTCCTGGTGCGAAAATCCTTATAGTCATATCTGAAGACACTGTGAATCCTTTGACCTTATCACTAACACCCATGACAACCAGTTTGTGATAACCCGGGAAGAAGATCCTGTCGTTCATAACCAGTTCTTCTGCTTTTCTGTAGTACATGATTCTTTCATCCTGATCTGCAGAAGATTCGCCAAGCTCGATATACTTGTCAACTTCAGGATTGTTGTATCTGCCGCCATTTCCATATGTTCCGGCCGTTGAAGAATGGAACATATAGTACATGAAGAATTCCGGATCTGGATACCATGTCCAGCCTATTGCGTAAATATCGGCTTCTCCATTACCCGAAACTTCAACAAAGCTTCCCCACTCCAGGGAGATTACTTCGAGATCGATGCCGACTTGCTTAAGCATGGACTGCATAACAATGGCCATCTTTCTCCTGTTTGGGTCATCGGAAGTGTACATTTTCAGCTTGAGACCATTTGAGTATCCGGCTTCCTTAAGGATCTGCTTCGCACCTTCAGGATCATACGGTGTGTAGAAATCTTCAACATCGGGATTATATGCCCATGATCCCGGGGGGATCGGACCATATGCAGGAACTCCGCTTTCGTTAGGGAATATTACCTTTGCTACCTGGGACACATCTACTGCCTTGAAGATGGCTTCTCTCACCTTCGGATCAGTCGTCGGCCCCTTTGTAGCATTCATATATGCTGCATAAATGTTGTTTCCGCCGACCATTACTGCCTCGACATTCGGATCGGCAGTCACTTTTGGAATATCTTGATCAAGAACATCGCTTGAGATATCTACCTGTCCGCTGAGAAGTGCAAGTGTCAACACTGCTTTGTCGGGTATGAACTTGTACGTAAGCTTCTTTACATAGGGTTTTTCACCCCAGTAATCTTCATATCTCTCAAAAGACATGTGGTCATCTTTGACCCATTCTTTCATAACGTAGGGTCCTGACCCGATTGGATGAAGTACAAAATCATCGCCCCAGCCTTCGACTTCTTCTTTAGGAACGATTGCAGCTCCGATATCCGTAAGAACAGTAAGGAATGGAGCATATGGATACTGAAGAGTGATCTTGACGGTGTAAGTATCAACGACTTCGATAGTATCTATCATGTAGATTCTTACCATCGGAGAGATCTCCATCTCTCTGTCGAAGCTGTACTTCACGTCTTCAGCAGTGACGTTACGACCGTCCTGGAATTTTCCCTTCTGAAAGAACACATTTTCTCTGAGCTTGAAAGTCCAGACCTTCAAATCCTCGCTCACTGTCCAAGATTCTGCAATCAGAGGCTTGATCTCCTTGACATCCGAAGTGTAACCTACCAATGTCTCGAATATATTCCTCATGACCTGAGACGAAGCGAGATCCTGATACATTGCCGGATCCATTGTTGTAGGATTCTGGTCTGTGCCAACCACAAGTTCCGAATCGTACTTGTCTGCCGCTATCAAAGAGAATGATAGCAATACCAAAAGGATCGCTGTTACAAAATACTTTCTCATACAATACCTCCTTTTTCACACAATGGTGCGAAGAAATTCCCCCACGATTCTTCTTGCCGAAATCACTCTTCCAGAAGAGACCTCCTGGATTCTTGCTTCATGATCAGCGTTGTAACCCATGCAATCAAGATAAACGTAATCAAAATCACCTAGACCGCGAGGAATAGAGAAAGTCCCCTCATATGGGGATAAGCTGAAGACCTGAAATCTCTTTGAGAGTCCCTTCCATCTCAGCGCGAGACCCTCTTGCTTTCTTTCTGGCACCACGACCGCAAGACTTTCAAAAGGACTTTGCGAATTCAAGAAAGATCTGATGATGCTATATGACTCAATATACTTATCGATTCCAAATTCACTTGTGCAGAGAAGCACTGTTGGCTCCGTGACAACGCACTCCATAAGCCGTCTTCTCACCCAACTCTCGGATAATTCGACTTCTTCACCGTCACGCAGACGACTAACGAGAACATCACTCTCCGAAACGGGTCTCACTGAATCGAGATTAACGATTTCATCCAGTAGACCGATTTCTTCAACCTTTAGAGTCATCCCAATAATCTCCACGAGTTCAGGAACAAGATCATCTCGAGGAGTTTGCCCAATCGTCAGAAATGTCATAGCGCTTCCCCGCTTAAGTATGAATTAACTAAGTTAAATTATACTACTTGACACCAGACAATCCAAAACCGTCTATTTAATATGGATAACCAAGTAAATCTCGTCTTCATACACAATTGCATATGTGATTTTTTTGACTCACAAGCCTTTCAAAACAAACCGTAAGTCTCTTTCTCTTCGGTTGTTCTGAAATCCACGCTTGAGCGTCTTATTATCCACAAATGCGTCGAGCCTTCCTGATCATGCAAAACGTGTCTCTCTCAATCCCTTCTCGAGTGCTCTCAAGAGGGAAGGCGTGCGCCTGCCGAAGGGATCTTTTGATCTTATAGAAGAACTGCTCTTCATAGCTTACAGTTGCTCTTCTGGCTGACGAAGTCGGAATTTACCCTTGTCAAGACTTATCGGTATATCATCTCTGTTTACTTTGTGCGCAACCACTATTCACATCTTGTCCCTTTCTTCAAACTACAAAAGCCTCTCCTATCTATCTTCTACTCTGTAGAAGCTCCATACGGGATTCAAGCAGCTATGTCATGGCGAATAACCGGACTCGTATACTCTTATCTCGACGTCATCTATGTCTATGCGCGCGCAAGTTGTTGTTGAAAAAACCTGGAAATTGAAGGACGTGAAAGAATAGTAATTCGTCAGTACTTCACTTCTCTTCAGGACGTCGTTAACGCTTATATTGCACACTTTTGCGTTGAGATCAAGATCGATCAACACTTCATACCATTCATTCGCAGTAATCAGGACTACCTTTGTGAATTTCTGGGAGTTGTCCCGATTAGTGAGAAGGCTAATGCCAGTTCATTTCCTTATAAAAACCTGAAGACGAATTCAAACTTTTGGTCTCTTCTGGGAAACGATACTGGCAACTTCCCACTTGAACGCTCGACCAGATTCTATTTTCCCGAAGCTTCGTTCAGGCTTCCCTCAAATGACTCCATAGAAGACGGAGAAAATCCAGGTTCATAAACCCTGATATTTACATTATCGATGTCTACATATGCGCAAGTACTGTCATTGAAAACCTGGAAGTTGAAAGAAGTGAGGGAATAGTTGCCCGTTAACGTCTCTGTCCTCTTGAAAACATTGTCAACATATACACTGTAGTATTTGGAGTTCAAATCAAAGTAAATGTAGACGTTGTACCATACTCCAAAAGAAATCTCCATCAGTTTTGTGAAATCTCCGGTATCATTATTGAATGAATACATACCGTATCCCGATCCCGCATCAGCGATGTATATGTAAGGAACCCAGTTTACGGTTTCGCGAAAGCCAAAATAACCATTGTTTGAAACTCTAAAATCGAACCTAAATGTGCCTTTCTTTATTGGACTAAGTCCTGTTCTTATTACTCTTGCCCAGTTTGATACTGTGTCATCAACAAAGGTTAGTGCTCGCCCTGGATGACCGTATGTTGTAATGGCTGCCGAGGATCCGTAGGACTCATACGTGGCCCAGGGAAGAACCGGTGTTCCAAAAGCCCTGGATTCGAAATCCTCATTCACGAGCGTGTAAGGACCGGTCATAAACTTCCAGACGGGACCTGAAATAGAACTGAATCCATCTTTCGCAACTATCTTCCAGTAATAGGTGGTATAGCTCACCAAACCACCCTTGTTGTAGGACGTAGAAGTTATGTTGGACTCATAAAGGGGCGGGGTTGCCGAAGTTCCAAAATAGAGATCATATGTAACGGTATCACCATCGGGATCTCCACCGCTCCACGAAAGGCTGATGAAAGGAAAGTTCTGATCCGTTGAACTGTCTGACGGAGATGGGCTTGAAGGAATGTTTGGAGTCGTCTTCACAGTAATCTTGAAACTGGCAGCCGTGCTGCCCTTCCCATCAGATGCGCTTACTACGATTGTCCTCTCGCTTGTAGGTGCAGTAACAGTCCATACATAGTTGCTTCCAACTATAGTACCGGGACCACTTGAGATAGAAAACGTCAGTGGATCGCCATCTTGATCGCTGCAATATGTAGAAAGAGAGAAATTGACTGAATCACCAAGATTCTTGATAAGGTCAGGAATAGTAGTCCACAAGGGAAGCTTGTTCAAAAACGGGCAACCGGTAAGGAGAAAAACAAGCGCTACAAGAACAAATATCCAATACTTAGATCTCATAGTCACACCTCCATTTGAGACGCGATCAAGCTGCGCCGGAATGCATAAGAAAACCGGTCTACTGTCTCTCGATAGATAGATTGTAGTCCTAACGCTTGCTACTGGGCTACAGTCTCCAGAGCGTACGCTGTGAATCAGCAAATTATGCAATGCATATTGATCGATGATAATTCTACAGTTTCACATTCCGAAGCTCATACTATTTTGAAGCGACGGAACGCGTTTTGGCCAAAGCTAGTATTGCTCGGAACACTCAATTTGCAGGGAAACACAACAATACAACCAAAGCGATGTAGTTCAATTAAATCAACCACAATATGAAATGTCTTAGGAATTCCTGAATGTTCACCACGGCTTTAATATCTTTCTCTTACGCCCTTGTTCAAACGACCTTATACGACTTTCCTGAAAATCTAATCACAGCGGAGCTTTGAGATATACAGGTCTTGGTCATTACGTCTTATATTCATTTCTTAGAACTATCGTGAAGGTTTTCATCAACAAGCTCCATCGATGATGGAGAATAATCGGATTCGAAGGCTCTTATTATAACGTTATCGATATCTACGTAAGAGCAAGTTGAGCCGTTGAACACCAGGAAATTGAAGGCAGTAAACGAGTAATTGCCTGTGAAATGCTCTGTTCTCTTCAGAACACTGTCCACATAGACGCTGTACATTTTGGCATCGAAGTCGAAGTTGATATACACGTTATACCAGGTTGCACCAGATATTGGATAGATCTTTGTGAAGACCTGGGATTCATTGTTATATGACCAGATTCCAAAATCGCCCGCTCCTCCGCCAATGTATACGTAGGGAACCAGGTTAACCGTCTCCCTGAATCCAAAAGTGCCGCCGGTAATCACCCTGAAATCAAACTGAACTGAACCTTTTCTTATTGGGTTCAGACCCGACCGTATTATTCTAGCCCATTCAACGGAACCGCTATCATAGAATGTCAGGGCCTTTCCCGAATGACCACGGTTAGTTACCTCCGCCGTTGATCCATGCGGCTCATAGGTAGCCCAGGGAAGTACGGGTGTCCCCAGAGCTCTTAATTCGAAGTTCTCATTAACGACCAAGTAGGGCCCAGTAGTAAACTGCCATAAAGGACCCGCCACGGAATTCTGCCCATCCTTGGCAACAATCTTCCAGTAATATGTAGTGTAGCTTTTCAAACCCGTTTTTCCAAACTCCGCAGACGAAAGCCCAGACGCAATGCGAGGAGGACTCGCTGAGGTTCCAAAATAAAGATCATATGTCACCGCATCGCCATCGGGATCTCCTCCGCTCCAGGACAACTCAATGTTGGGATGATTCTGGAAAGTCGAGTTGTCTGCCGGAATTGGGTTTGAAGGAACATTTGGCGGCGTCTTTACTGTAATCTGGAAAGTCGTTGTTGATTCCCCCTTTCCGTCCGATGCACTTATCACAATGGTTCTCTCTCCTGCGGGGAGCGAGAGAGTCCACTCGTAATTGCTTCCAACAATAGTACCGGGACCACTCACAACAGAGAAAGTAAGTGGATCTCCATCGGGATCAGTACAGTATGTCGAAAGCGAGAAACTCACTGGATCACCAAGTCTCATAATAAGATTCGGGATCGTTTCCCAGACAGGGAGTTTGTTTAAGAAGGGACATCCCGTAAGCACAAAAATCAAAGGCACAATTAAGAGCAACCAATATTTGCGTTTCATTTTCCCACCTCCACGAGAAACATGCGGGAATCATCGGGCAAGAACGGCACACTTCTTACATCACTTATTGATTCTAGATGAACTGAGAGGGATTATAATGCACTGTTGAGAGTGTGGATCGAAAAGTACACCGATATGGGCAGCAAGATCAATTCTCCGATGTTTCGAAGCATCTGCCAAACAAAGCATTTTCCCGCTGCAGAGAACATTGCTCTTCAAAGGTAATGCTAATCTAAGATCCCTTTCATGTCTCATCCAGTACCGAACTTGCATTTGATAGCGGAGTCTCCACAAGCAACCAGCTGACGATGCTTTCGAGACAAGAAATATCCTTCCAGCATCCGAACATTGTCTTAATAGACATCTGTCCTATTCATTCAACTTGCACTGGTAATATACTGTTATCCGGGAGGGTTATTCATGAAAGAAATAAGAGACAGAAAGCGAATATCGGAGTACTTGTCGAGATTCAAACTGGCCGGGTTTTTCGAGGAGGAGGTCAGTCAACTTTTCACCTTGCACAGGTTCGAAAGAGGCGAAGACATTTTCACCGTAGACGAGCGACCTGAATATCTGTACTTTCTTGTGAAAGGCAAGGTTAAGATCTCAATTCTCTTGAGAAATGGCAACAGGGTATTGCTTAGGTTCTGCGTTCCCCTGTCTTTGCTCGGAGACCTGGAGATAGCCAATGACTTCGCCGTCAAGACTTCGGTTTCAGCAGTCTCTGAATCTGAGCTTCTGGCTCTGAGGCTTTCTCAGGTAAGAGAGAATCTGATGAGCAATCCTGCCGTCCTGAGATTGATCATTCGTGAACTGTCTTTCAAGCTTTATCACAATGCCGTCGTGAAGACGTTGACTTCTTCCGCACCGCTGAAGACGAGAATCGCATCTTACCTTCTGCTGATGACCTCAGATGAAAGGAATGAAAGAATGCTGGATGAACTGGAAACTGAAAGTCAAGCTGAGATCGCCGAGCTTTTGGGGGCTAGCTACCGACATGTAAACAGGGTTTTGAACGAACTGGACAGAGAAGGAATACTTAGAGTCAGTAGATCACAGATAAGGATAGTCGACTTCGATAAACTCAAGAATCTGGCCTCGGATCTGTACGGGTGAATGAAAAATGATTAAGGGTATTCTCTTTTCCGTGACTGCAGGCATAGTAATCGCCATGCAGAGCGTTTTCAGCGCAAGACTTAGCGAAAAGGTCGGCTTTTTTGGCTCGAATTTCTTCATACACGGTACCGGTTTTCTCCTTGCTTCATTTCTATTACTGCTTTTTGGAAGAGGCGAACTTAGCTACGAATCGCTCAAAGGACTTAATCCGATCTATGCAACTTCAGGGTTCATCGGTGTCCTTATCATCTTCAGCATTGCGCAAGGCGTGTCTGCACTTGGCGCCAGTAGAGGAATTGTGATAATTGTTGTGACGCAGATAGTCTTCGCATTAATAATCAACATTTCGGGGTTTTTCGGCGAAACGCCTCTTCATCTGACTCCAGCGAAAATCACAGGCCTCCTTCTCATGCTTTTCGGCGTCCTGATCTATCAGCTTTCAAAGTGAGTACGTTGAGATGCAACTCTTTCCGATAGCCCAATGTCATCCCAACCCGGGATCTGGTCTAAGAACTGCGGTCGAATCTTCTAGCTTCGTTAGGCGAGCCGTCATTGACAACAAAGGATCCAGGTCTTGATGAATTTGTTTCGGTCAAAAGAATATATTGCTTGTATGAATTATGAATAATCAATAGTTGTATACTGTTGTCATGTCTTCTCTTAAGACAAAATGGGGGGGTAAATGTGTGAAAGCAAAACTTGTTTTTTTGATCTTGCTTCTATCCGCGCTAGTTCTAGGCAACACTCTTCAGAGATCGGACGAGTATTTCCAAAGTCAGAATGAGCTGAAACTCACGATCGAGTTCTCGCTGACTTTCGAAGAGGCCAAAGAGATCATCTTGAGGCACTATCCGGATCTCAAGAGCGATGAAGAGATCAGACGATTCATAGTGGATAGAGATATTCAGAGGTTTGTTGTTGAAGGTGTCGAGATGTATTATGCAGACTTTGAGCACAACCTTTTCACCCGCGATCCAGAACTGGTTAAGAGAGAACCGAAATGGTCGGCCACCAATACTTTGCTGGTCAAGCACCTTCTCAGCAAATACGGACCGCGACAAACGCCTTTTGCCAATTTCAAATCGAGCTTTAGCCCTTATTTCAATCCCAAAGAGTATCTTGTTGAATACACTTTACAGACCGAAAGGTCCTTGCTGCCGGAAACGGGCTCGCTGAGAATCTGGCTGCCGCTTCCACTTCAGACTGCAACTCAAGAGAAAATTACCGTTCTCGAAGTCATTCCGAAAGAAGCGATGGTTGGTCTACCGAGAATTGATGGGAACATAGCCTATATTCTTTTCAAATTTGATCTTTCAGATCTGGAAGAGGATCTCGATATTTCGGTGAAATTCACTTTCAAACACTACCAACAACAGTTCGATGTCGATCCTGAGAAGGTTGGAAACTATGACACCGAAAGCTCCCTGTACCGCGAATTCACAAAGTCTGAAGGCGACATTTACTTCGATGAAAGGTTCGAGCAACTGGCCAGAAGCATAGTTGGAGATGAGACAAACCCGTACCTCCAGGCCAGAAAGATATATTACTACGTTGTGGAGAATATCCCGTACAGTTTTATGGCTCACGCTTCAATCGACGCGTCATGCGTTCCAGAAAGCGTCTATTCCTTCGAGCATGGATTCGGGGACTGCGGAACCCAGTCGATTATCTTCTCCGCCCTTTGCAGATCTATCGGGATACCGGCGAGGACCCCGGGAGGCTTTCAGATTTTCGCTGGGAGCCTTGGCACACATTTCTGGGCCGAGTTCTATCTACCCAATTACGGTTGGATTCCCGTCGATACTTCTGCAGGTCAGATTGCGACGTACACCCTGGGCATTACAGAGCAAGAGCGAAGTGAATTCATCGACTACTTCTTCGGAAACCAGGACCCTCTAAGATTCATTGTCCAGAATTCTGCTAATTACATGCCGGAAGAAAGGCCAGCCGACATTCAGTCTCTCGAAATAACTATGCAGAGTCCTTACGTGGAGAGTGAGTTTGGAAATGAGAAGCTCGGAGTGACAATAACGATACTCGAATCATTTGCGATGAAGACGACTTTGTTGAGGTGATTCTCTAAAGCGGAATCTATTGCAATTCAATCATCGATTCAGCTCGGGGAACCTTCCCGGGCTTTTATTTGCGAAGAAATAGATGAACGACTAATTGGAGTTCAGTACTTACTTCACGTAAGAAATGGAGACCTGTCCAGATACGGAGAAAGGTAGATCGAGAATCGTCAGTATTCGCCCTACAGTCTCTTCAATAGAGGCACTTCGCCGAATGCACGCTGATGATCAAGAAGACATATGATAACATTCAGAGAGAAGAGTTGACAAAGAAAGGAAGTTGAGTATGAAGATCTCGAAAGATCACGCGAAGAGGATTTTGCTCTCCTATCAGAATCTGCTGCCTCCAAAAAGGATTCAGGGTAGCGACGGAATACTTCAATTTGTCAGAAAAGTCGGTTGTCTGCAGTTCGATCCGCTGAACATCGCCGGAATGAACACAGATCTAATTCTCCAGTCTAGAGTGGGAAATTACAGACCGGAAATGCTTTACAAACTACTTTACGAGGATAGGAAATTGATTGAAGGCTTTGATAAAAACATGTCTTTATACCCGGTCGAAGACTGGCCGTATTTCGAAAGATTCAGGGAAGACTCAAAGGCTAATACAAGAAGTAGCGAGCACATAGACGAGATATCTGATCACATAATGAAAGAAGTTGAGGTCAGAGGTCCGCTTTCCTCGCAGGACTTCGACTTCGACAAAAAGGTCGGCTGGTATTGGGCGCCGACCAACGTCTCTAGGGCGGCACTCGAGAGTCTGTACTGGCGGGGAGAGCTTGTGATACATCACAGGAACGGAACTAGAAAGTTCTACGACTTGGCCGGGAGGTATATGCCCGAGAATGTTATGAGAAGGTGCGACCCCAACACGACCGAAAAGGATTATCATCGCTGGCATATCAGAAGAAGGATCGACAGCATCGGGCTTTTCTGGTCGAGATCGGGCGATGCCTGGCTTGGAATAAAGGGCCTGAACAGCAGCGGACGGAAAGCCGCAATAAAGGAAATGGTGCACTCGGGTGAGTTGATCGAGCTGGAGATCGAGGGGGTCGAATATCCAGTCTACATTGCTAGCTCCAATCACGAACTTCTCGATCGATGCCTCGTAATCGATGAACCATTTGAGGCGGCCTTTTTAGCTCCGCTTGATAATCTGCTATGGGACAGGAAATTCATAAAGAGCATCTTCGAGTTCGAATACGTATGGGAGGTCTATAAACAGCCTAAGAACAGGAAGTACGGGTATTACGTTCTACCCGTTCTCTACGGAACAGACTTTGTTGCCCGTTTCGAGCCTGTTCTCGATAAAAAGAAGAAGATCTTGAACATAAAAAACTGGTGGTGGGAGGACGAGGTTGCCGTCACAGAGGATATGAAAGCGGCTGTAAGCAAGAGCATCGACGACTTTGCAAGTTTCCTGGGTGCAGTTTCCGTTGTTTCGCCTACCAGTTTTGAAAGGCTGTTGAAGGGGTTTTAGCAGCTCGAATCATGGTAGCAGACAGCGCATTGCTCGTTGTAAAAAGGCAGTTGCAAGACTAACGAAACGAAGTTCGGGGCTGCGGGCTTGTGGCAGGAAAGAGTAAGAGAACCTCGTTGACCGTTGAAAGGTTATCCGTTCGCCGAAAACGTTGTTCGTTCCAGAGAGCAAGAATCTGTTCATAGTTATTGGTCAAACCATTATTCAGAGAGAGTAGAGAGAAGGGAAAAGCAAAGAAGCCAAGTAATTATCTGAAATACTCTATTGAAAAGCCTTGAAAAGCTCTTTAATCCCCTCTTG
>Ga0209164_1000428_pt1 | contig 103989 bp, 78 predicted proteins | sample MTBNYHSulfiMetaG_FD_187458 | JGI IMG/M metagenome (GOLD analysis project Ga0209164, IMG submission 187458) | Enrichment culture microbial communities from rom New York Harbor, USA that are MTBE-degrading - MTBE-NYH (New York Harbor Sulfidogenic)... | ecosystem: Environmental > Aquatic > Marine...
TGCCCTTCATCTGGGAGATCCCTCCGTGCGCGCCGGTCGCCGGCTGCGTGCAGAGTGTTAAGCGGCTGAAGCGTATCAAGCCTCCAGGGAGGGTCAATGGGGATCCTGCGGGCCGCGGCGTATCCCCGCCCTGCGCCCGCCCCGATCGCTCCGCAAGCCCCGAGAGCCCCCAGAGCCCCGTGAGCCCCGGGTGCCCCCGGACGCATGGACCGCTAGCCCGCGATGCTGTCACTTCAGGAGCACAATCTGCCGCTCAGCGCTCATCACACCATCGCGCAGACGGCAGTTGTACACCCCGGAGGGCAGTGGGCACCCGTGCTCGTCACATCCGTTCCAGTCCAGTGTCACGGGCCGGGCTCCATGAACGGGGAAGTGGCGGTGCACAACGCAGCGCCCGGTAACGTCGAGGATCTCCAGTGAGATAACGGAGGGCGTCGCGAGCTCGGGCGAGGCGAACGTCAACCTCACGCTGGTGCTGAAGGGGTTGGGCTGGGTGGTCAGGATCGGCCGGGAGGAACGCGGCACCAGCGATGCCTCCGGCGGCGACACCGCGGCCGACGACACCTGAGCCAGGAGCACCCCCACCTCATTGATGGTGCTGTGCGCCACCGCGACATCCGGGTCGCCGTCGCCGTTGACATCGCCCAGGGCCAGAGCGCGCGGTTCCATGCCTGTCGCGAAAGAGCACCCCTCCGTGAACGTCCCGCTACCATCCCCGCCGAGGATCGTCACCACGCCGGCGCTCAGGTAGGGCAGCACCAGATCGGGGTAGTCATCCCCGTTGCAGTCCGCGCACAAGGCCGCGAAGTGATCCGCGGTGATGGCGGTCGGCGCCGAGGCCGAGAAGTTGCCTGCGCCGTCGTTGAAGAACGTCACCACCTGACCAGCCAGCAGGATCTGTCCCGGCGCCTGGATGGTCGTGACGACGAGATCGGGATGCTCATCCCGATCCACGTCGCAGGCGTTCACCGTCCGTGGCAACGCGGGCGTCTCGTGGTGGATTTCGGGGCTGTAGGAGCCGCCGCCCTCATTGAACAGCAGGTAGAGGCCGTAGTGCGTCCAGTTGCCTGCATAGTAGCGACCTGTGCAGGCCACCGCCAGATCAACCCACTGATCGTGGTCAAGGTCCACGGCCGCGAGGCTCACGGCGGCGTGGCCGGTGAGGGGGAGCGTTTGCGTTGAGGCGATGCCGGCGGCGCCATCGCCGTAGAGGATCGTCACCGCGGCCGGTGTGGCGCCCAGGCCATAGTTGGTGACGGCGACGTCGAGCAGGCCGTCACCATCGAAGTCGGCGAACGCCAGCGCCTCGGGATTCGCGCCGGCGGCGATCGGAACCCGGGGGCCGTAGCCGCCGGCGCCATCGTTGGCCAGCAGGGACACCGTGCCGGCACTGAAGTTGGTGGCCGCGATCTCGGGCGCCCCGTCGCCGTTCAAGTCGCCCGTCCGCGCGGTGCGCACATAGTCGCCGGCCGGGTGAGAAACCAAGGGGTCGAAGGACCCGTCGCCGCGTCCCTTCAGGACGGCGACCGACCCGTTGGGGTAGCCCGTGCCCGCTCCGATGTTCCCAACGATGAGATCGGTCGTCAGATTGTCATCGACATCATCGGCGGCCAGAGCCCAGACGCTGTTGCCGGCGCTGCTGCGCGGCCAGATTTGGACCGACCCATCTCCCTGTCCGGGCAACAGCACGGCGAAGCCGATGGGGCCGCCCACGCCCGCCTGCAGGCGCACGAGGTCGGGGGTCTGATCGCCGGCGAAATCCCCACCCGCGAGCGGTCCCGGGGACGGAGCCCCATCCAGAGCAATCGGCGGCTCGAACTGACCCGCCGATGTGCCCAGAGCGATGCCGTCGCTGGTCAGCACGTCACACCAACCGTCGCGATTGAAGTCCAGGCAACGCACGTGAGCGTCGGCAAGACCGGTGAGGATCGGGCTCGCCGAGAAGGTCCCATCACCGTTGCCCAGCCAGACGCGCGAGCCGCTGACGAGATCGAGGTGGTCGTCGTTGTTGCACAGGCAGAGCTGCGCCCGACTGCTCACGCCCGCCAGCCCCAAGGGCTCGGCGGGCCCGAAGACGCCGGCACCGTTGTTGCGCAGCAGCACGGGGGGGCCGGGAAACGCGATGAGATCGTTGTCCTGGTCGTGATCGACATCGCCCGCTTGCAGTCCGTCCACCAGCGTGCCCAGGGGGTAGAATCCGGCGATCGAGAAGCTCCCCTGTCCCAGGTTGCGCGCCACGGTAACGCCGCCGCCAAACTGGTCGGCCGAGGCCAGGTCGCAGTCTCCGTCCCCATCGAGGTCGGCGGCCACCACCGCAATTGGGTCGGCGGAGGTCGGCACCACCACGCCGAACGAAAAGTCGCCCCCGCCGTCGTTGAGGAGCACCTGCAGGTTATCGGGCGCCGCATTGGCTGTGACCAGATCGGGGTCGGCGTCGCCATCCAGATCCGCGATCGCCAGGCCGCACGGCGCGGAAGGGACGGCGTAATCGCTGTGTTCGCGGAATGTTCCGTCCCCGGGATTGACGAACACGTGCAAGATGCAGCCAGTCCAGACGTCGTTGGCGAACTCGCCCATGCAGAGGACTACGAGGTCGAGGTCACCGTCGCGATCCAGATCTTGCAGCTCCGCCGCCGATGGCCGGTAGCTGATGGGCAGCGCGACCGGGGCATCGAAGAGCGCCGACCCCGCTGCCGGCGCCGCGAACCCTGCGAGCGCTGCGAGCACTGTAAGCACTGTAAGCACCGCAAGCATCGGGAGCAAACAGGGCATCGTCATCGCAAGACCACCATGCGGGCGCTGTGCGTCCCCTCGCTGGTCGTCAGGCGGGCGTAGTAGACGCCCGAGCCCACCGGACGGCCGCCCTCGTCGTGCCCGTTCCAGGCCGCCGCAGTCCGTCCGCTCGGCAGCGTCCCGTTGAGCACGGTGCAGACCAGCCGGCCATTCAGATCCAGGATGTCCACCCGCACGGGCGCCTGCGCTGCCCGCTCGCTGAGCTGCAGCCGGATGGCCGCTTCGCCGCGACCTCCCCCGAAGCTGAGCGGGTTCGGGCTGACCCCGCCGATGTGGGAGGCCAACGTTACCGCGCCTTCCTCCACACCCTGGCCCTGGCCCGCCATGATCCATTGAATCGCGCGGTCCGTGAGGGTGGCGCAGTTGTTGGGACTCGGGTTGGCCACGATGCATTCGCCCGCGAAGGCCAGGGTCACGCTGCGGGCCGTGCCGTTGTCCGCCCGCACCGCGATCGGCAGGCTGGTCTCGTTGGTGAGGATCGCTGTCCCGATCGCGTTGGCGTTCACCTGATCAGCGCGGTTCAAGGCCGGCGACAGATACTGGAGCGTGAGCCCCAGACCGTCCCCGATCGGATCCCCCGGAATGCCGTTGGCCTGCAGCGCGCGGACGGTTAGCGTGAACGAGCCGATGCCCAGATAGTCGACCAAGAAGGTGTTCCCGGCGGTGAAGTAGGAGAGGAAATCCTGCGATGAGAGGATGAGCCCCTTGCCGAGGTCCATGAAGTCCATGATCTCCTCCGCATCGGCGGCGGTGATGGACTCCAGGGACTCATAGCCCGTCATCCACAGGACGATGTCGTAGAGCTTCATGTCGTCGCACACGGGAGCGAAGCCATAGTGGGCAGCAACGTCCCACGTGTCAAAGAGGTACGGGCGCGCGTTGAGCGCATCGATGAACGTCTGCTGGGTCGGAGGTTCGTTGGGATCGTCGTCCACCAGGAGGATCGCCGGGCTGCCATTGAAGACGCGCGCGGGTGTGGCATGAGTCTGAGCCGTCAGGCTCGAGTGGATCAAGAGGCCTCCTTCGCCGACTCGCACCTGGTTATCGGTGTGCACCCGCAGGTAGACCTTCACGCTCTCATGGGATGCCAGGTTGATCACGCTGGGGGTGGTGTGGTAGCCGGCTTCACCCTCGACCCTGAACTCCGCGGGCCACCCGAAGGTGTTGTCCAGCGTGAGGGTCAGGACGTCAGGCACCTCCACGATACTGGTCAGCTGGCCGGTGAACTGGGCCGTGCCGTTGCCCTCCGGGACCGAAACGAACGGCGTCTCCCAGGCGAACTCGAAATCCGCCGGCCGGGGGATGCGCGCCGCATTGTACATTTCCTTGTTGCCGGTCATCTTCTGAATGAACGCAATGTATCCGAGATTATCGATGCTCCAAGAACCCAGAGGGAATTCGTGCGTGACGGTGACCTGCGACCCCTGGCTGGGCAAGGATACGTCCTGATGATACTCGGCTCGGACGATATGGTCGTAGACCGTTCCCTGGTGAAGGACATCGTCTTCCAGAATGACCAGATACACGCGCGGACTCTCAAGGGTCACCGCGTCCTCGAGGGTGCACGTCACCGACATCGTGATGGTCGTGGCACCGATGCTGTGGAACCCTTCGATTCGAACGGGTGCCACGCCGCCGGTCTCGCTCAGGCGTTGGTTGATGTAGGCGCGATAGGCCGCGGCCGCGCTCGTACACGACGACGCGCCGATGACGCTGTACAATCCGTCAATCCGGACGTGAGGCACACCCGAGACGCTGTAGAAGCTCGTGCGCTCACCCACCGTTGGAATGTTGAGCCCACCTGAGGTGTGCCACTCGGAGACGATGAGCAGCTCGCCGAACTCGTAGAGGCAGGTTTCGAGCCCGCACCGGGCGCTGGGGCAGAAGCCTCAGCCGGGATACCCGAAATCCTCCGTCATGATCACGCGGGGCGCCGATGCCTCCGCATTCACCACCGCTGCCAGGACGAGAAGAGCACCCAGTGCAAGCGATCGCGCTGCCATCCTCTGCATAGTCAAGCTCCTTTGCCTCACTGACATGATCGACTGAAACGAGAAGAGTCAATGGCCCTGGGGCCCGGGCGTGCGGATTTGCACGCCCAGCGCGCGGTGCGCGGACCCATTCAGACACGTCAGGAGTCTACCATCGGGGTGCGCGGGCGGCCAAGCAGTTGTGCGGCGCCAACCGCATAGCCTCGGCCGAGTTGCTCAGGTTCTCTTCCAGCTTATTTCAACCCCTTCTGATTCCCCGACAGCATCCTTGAGGATGCGGATGAGGCCAGGGCTAGCGCCGTTCTCCGCGAGAGTGTCTATCGTGGCGGGACGAATGTAGTAGTCAGTGTCGGTCAGGCTTTCTTCCTCGAGCTGATCGATCAGCACTTTGAGGTCGCTTTCATCGATCGTTCCGAGGACTGTGCCTTTGTCCTTCAACGACAGCGTGATCATCGTCTTGCTCTCCCTTCCCATGCTCTCCGACGCCCGCAGGGAAACCCCTCGGCGCGGTCGAGCTGCGAGCCTTCGAGGTCGTATAGAATGTGCGCCATGCCAGCCGGATCGAGCGCATGGTGCCAGATCCGACGCCCGCCTGCCAAGGCCTCCGTTTCGCTCGATCCGCGGGTTCCAGCGAGCCCGGTGCCCAGGAGATCAAAGATGGCCAGGGCACTTCAAAGTCAGCAGGTCTTATGAGATGATGGGCATTGCGTTCGTGATGCGAGGGTCGGGCGCGCCGGAGGTCGCGAAACTCTGTGATGGCACATCCAGGAGACGGTTCCCGCCGCGTGGGTTTGGCGTTGGGCGGTGGTGGCGTCCGTGGGATGGCGCACATCCTTGTCCTCGAGCTCCTCGACGAGGTGAAGCTTAAGCCTGTTGTGATCGCTGGGACGAGCATCGGGGCGATCATTGGATCCCTCTACGCCTCGGGCATGCCAGGAAAGGACATCCGCGAGCTCGTCTCCCGACACTTCCGGAAGTCGGGCGAACCGCTGCGGGACGTGATCAGGAAACTAGCCGCGCTGCTGCGATGGATCGGTCCGCCCAAGGCCCGGCTTGGCCGCGGGGGAGGGCTGTCCTCGGATCGGTTCCTCGGTCATCTCCTGGAGGCGGTCTGCACGGAACGGTTCGAGGATCTCGAGATTCCGTTGCTGGTGGTCGCAGCGGACTTCTGGGCCGCCAAGGAAGTGGTCTTCGAGAGCGGCAAGCTCCTGCCGGCGATTCGATCGAGCATGGCGGTCCCGGGGGTCTTCGCACCGGTCACTCTGGATGGTCGGGTTCTCGTCGACGGCGGTCTGCTCAACCCGGTTCCCTATGATCATCTCCGGGAGCGCTGCGATCTGACGATCGCCGTCGATGTCTGCTCCTCGCGCATCTCCGATGATCAGGCGCTGCCCAATGTCCTGGAAGCCCTGCTGGGTGCCTTCGACATCATGCAGACGGCGGCACTGAAGGTGAAGATTGGGCTGCATCCGCCGGACATCTATGTCCGGCCGCAGGTCGGGAATATCCCCATCTTCGACTTTGCCAGGGCAGAAGAGGTCTTCGAGCAAGCCCAGCCAGCCATCGAGGATCTCAGGCGGCAGATCAGGCCCTGGGTTCGCGCGCCAAGGCTGGTGCATTCTGGCTAGAGAGGGAGACGACCATGCCCACTGCACCCGACCCAGTGCTTGAGCCCGCCCGGCGTTCGCTGCGTTGGCTTTGCGCGTGGTTGCCGGTGCTGGTCACGGCGCTGCTCGGCTGCGTTTATATCCTGGCTGAAGCGGGGCAGGAGACGGGCCTCGGCTTTCCGCTCGACGACTCCTGGATCCACCTCCAGTTCGCCCGCAACCTGGCCGCCGGCCAGGGATTCTCCTTCAACCCAGGGGAACCGATCGCGGGCTCCACGGCGCCGCTCTGGACCTTCCTCGTGGCCGGGATCCACCGCCTGGTGCGGGAGCCGGAGGCGATGGTCATCGCGGTCAAGGTGTTCGGGATCGCGCTCGCGTGTCTGAGCGTCCTGCTGGTGCAGGCCTACTTCCTGCGCCGCACGCGCGACGCCCGGGTCGCGTGCCTCGGCGCGCTCGCGCTCGGGCTCACCAGCCATCTCTCGTGGGGGGCGGTCAGCGGCCTGGAGGTACCCCTCTACACCGCTCTCTCGCTCGCGGTACTCCTCTACGGCCAGGATCTCGAGACCTTCCCGCGGCGACTGCTCGTGGCGGCGCTGCTCGCGCTCGCCGTCTGGGCGCGGCCCGAGTGCTTGCTGCTGGCGGTTCTGCTGATGCTGGATCGAGCGCTCTTTCTTCGCGGTCGGCGCTCCTGGTTTGCCATTGGGCAGCTCGCCGCGCTCTATGTCTTGTTGCTCATCCCCTACTTCGTCATGAACCACGGCCTTTCGGGTGGGCTTTTCCCCCACACCTTTGCTGTCAAGGTGGCCGACCGGGGGCTGCTGACCGCGTTCGGCAGGGGCGATCTGCAGCAAGTGGGCCACCTGTTGGTTTCATCCGGACCTCACTACTTGGCGGGGTTCGTGCGTCACCTCTTCCGCGCCAACCCGCTCCTGCCCGTGGGCGCGTTGCTAGGCGTCGTCTTTTGGATTGCGCAGCTCGTGCGCCCGCACGAGTCGCGCTCGTTCTTCTTGCCGGGCGTCGTGCTGACCTACGCGTTCGCAATCGGCGTCATGGCGCCCTTCCTCGGCGCCGACTTCCAGAGCGGCCGATACGTCGCGAATCAGACCGCCTTCGCGGTCGTCCTCGCCACGCTCGGGATTCATTGGCTGTACCTTTGGCTGCGGGGGAGATCGGAACGCGCGGCGACCCCGGTGATCACGGCGGTGCTGCTGCTCGGCGGCTTCAACATGGCCATGGCCCAGGGATGGATGGTCCGGACTCACACCAGCGCCGTGGCCAGCATCAATCAGATCGATGTACACGTGGGCCGGTGGCTGGCGGCGCACACACCACCAGGTGCCACCGTGGCCACCAACGACATTGGGGCAATCGGCTATTTCTCCGGCCGCCCGGTTATGGACATGATGGGGCTGGTCACGCCCGCGGCGGCCGAGTGGATTCGCCGGAAGGGCTCGACCGATGGCGGTGCGACGGCCTTTGTGCAGGAAGCTCGTCCGGACTACATCGCCTTCTTCCCGCGCTGGTTGCCTGGCCTGACCCGCGCCCTCTCGGGCGAGATGCTGCTGCACCGCGAGCTGCCCGAGAACACCGCCTGTGAATGGACTTGCTTCCCGCGGACCGAGACGCTGCTGGGCCTGGTGCTGCTGAAGGTCACGGTTCCCCCAGTCCCTGCGTCGATGGTCGTGCTTAGGCCGCGGTATGCGGAGGGACCCGTGGAAGGCAACTAGGCCGCGGGGACCGGCGCGTCACTCGGCTTCCACTCGCAGCGTGTACTCACCCGGCAGATCCTGGCCACTGTCAACAACCACGAAGTAGGTCCCGACCTCCAGGGCGCGGCGGATCATGCGATCGCCGCGCGCCAGGCAGTCGACCGCCGTGCGCGCCTCGTCGGCGCGCAGCGAGGTCAGCAGGTGCAGGTCGTTGTCGATGCCCTCGTCCACGAAGTCCGTGAGGTGCAGGGTGATGGTTGCGGGCGACGTCAGCGTCAGGGTATAGACCACCTCCGGGCCCTGCTGGTTGATGCCCGGCGAAACAGCGTAGCGGTCGAAGTCCAGGGCGACCACATCGCGCGTGTTGCCCTCGTGCGTCCATGATCGGCCTGAGCCGGATTGGCCGGTGACGTCCGTTTCGAGACCAATGGCGATGGGCCGTGCGGCGGTGCCCGCGGGTGCGTCGTCCTCGCGGATGTTGTTGTAGCGAATCGCCTGATAGCCCTGCCGAACCAGGTAGTCCCACGCGACCGGCCGGAAGGTGGTCCCGGGCGGCCGGGCGTCGATGACCATGACCCGCTGATCGCGCGTTTCGTAGATGAACAGCATCACGTGCGAGCTGCTGATCAGCACATCGCCCTTGCGCAGATCTCCGGCAGCGCCACGCGCGGGATCGAACCCCGCCGCAGCGTGGGTGATCTCGCCCAGCTTGCGGTGGATGCGCGGGTTCGCGTAGTTGAGCGTGTACTTGTGCTCGAGTTGCCAAGCGCGCGAGACGAGCCCGGCGCAGGAAGTTCCGGTGACGCACTCGCGCGGGAAGCGCTCGTAGGTCCGCGCCCCTCCGCCGGTGCCCGCCCCGTAGCCCGCGCTGATCTTGCGAAGGAACTCATCGACCGGGTCCCAGCCGCCCCACTTGTACGCCATGCCGAGCCGCGGGCCGATCGGGTACGGACTCTGGAATCCCCCGCCGCAGGCGACGCCCGTGCGGTTGATCTCCGCCATCGTCCAGTGGACGCGGGCGAACCGGTCGGCGGCGAGGATCACCGCGCTGCGCGTGACCGGGGGGCCGTCGACCGGACCCTTGACCACGCCGGATGCCGGGGCGAAGGCGGCCAGCGCAACGGCGAGCGCAGTGCGGGTGAAAACCGCCATGGTCATGCCACCGGTGCCCCCCGACGGGACTCGCAGCGCGCGAGGTCGGCGATCACCTCGAGGCCCCGGCGGAGCAGCTCGCGGCTTTCGGCGGCACCCAAGCAGATGCGCACGGCGTTGGGAACAGCCACACCGGGAACCGTGAAGACGTTGGCCGGGGTCACGGCCACGCCGCGGCGCCGCAGCTCGACGGCGAACTCGGGCGGTCTCCACAACTCCGGCAAGGTCAACCACAGGAAGTAGGAATCGGGATGCGTCTGGTAGGGCAGATCCCCCAGCACCTCGCGGGCGAACGCTTGACGGACACGGGCCTCGGCGCGTTTGCGCTCGGTCACGCGGGCGGCGGTGCCGTTCTCGATCCAGCGGGTGACGAGCTCGACGCTGAGCGGCGCCACTGCCATCAGGCTCGTCCAGACCGCCTGCTTGAGCTGCTCGCGCGCGAAGCGCGGGGCCAGCACGAAGGCGACGCGCACGCCGGGAGCGATGACCTTCGAGACGCTGGCGACGAAGAAGGTGCGATCGGGAGCTCGCATCGCGAGCGGCTGGGGCGCAGCGGGCGCGAGCGGACGGTGGATGTCATCCTCGATGATCAGGAGCTCATGGCGCGTGGCGATCGCAGCCAGCTCGGCCCGCCGCTCATCCGTCATGATGCTGGAGAGGGGATTCTGAATGGTGGGCATGCAGTAGAGCACCTGCGCGCGCTTCTGTCGGCAGATGCTCTCCAGAGCTTCAGGCAGCAGGCCATGCTCATCCATAGGTACGCCTTGCAGGCGCAGGCCGCGCGCCTCGACGGCCGGGATGAGTCCCGAATAGGTGATCTCGTCGGCCAGGACGAGGTCGCCGGGCTTGGTCACGCACGACAGGATCAGTGTGAGCGCGTGCTGGGCACCGCCGGTGATCGTGAGCTCCTCCGGCTGCGCGGCCACCCCCGCTTGTTGGAGCCACTGCGCCCCGGCGGCGAGTGACCGGTCGCACACCTGGGTGGGGTGGTAGCGCAGGAGTTGCTGGGCCCAGCCACAGGCGGCGATTTCCCGGAGGGTGGTCGCGAGGTCAGGATCCTCGGAGTGGACGGGGTAGTTGGCGCTCAGGTCGATCCACCCCTCCGACGGTCGCAGATCCGGAAGGCGATCCGGCTCATCCGCGGCGGGGGCGCGCACGAAGGTGCCGCGGCCTGTTGCCGCCTGGAGCAGGCCGCGGCGGCGGGCGAGGTCGTAGCCGCGCGTGACGGTGCCGAGGGAGACGCCCAGCGTGCGGGCCAGCTCACGCTGCGGTGGGAGCGGATCGCCTGGGGCCAGTCGGCCGTCGGCGATGTCCGCGGCGATCGCCCGGGCCAGGGCCACGTAGATCGGTTCACCTGACGGGCTTAGCCTGGGCGTCCATATTGTCATAGTGACAATTTCTCCGTAGCGATCAGAGATGTGTAGTCGTATATTCTATCAAGTATTGTGATACAATCGCAACCCTTCCGGGCCGTCCCTGCGTAGGCCACGTTAACGGAAGCCGTTGGCCCAGTCGATTGGAATATTGTAACAGATACAATAAATACATTGAGATGCCATTGTGATGGTACAATAATCTTCCTTAACGTGGGTCCTGCGCTCGGCAGCGCCAGGCGCAGCCGCGAGACAGAAGCGAGACCAAGGACGGAGAAGCAGTCATGCAACCGGTGCGAATTCTGCAGATCGACGCCTTCACCGCGGAGCCCTTCCGCGGGAATCCAGCGGCCGTGTGCCTACTGCGCGAGAGCGCGGCGGGGGCATGGATGCAGGCGGTCGCCGCGGAGATGAACCTCTCCGAGACCGCCTTCATCGTGCCCCGCGGCCAGGGGGAGTCGTCCAGTGGACCGCGTAGTCCACATGCGTTCGATATCCGCTGGTTCACGCCGACGACGGAAGTGCCGCTGTGCGGGCACGCGACGCTGGCGAGCGCCCACGCGCTGTGGAGCGAGGGCATCGGTGGCGGAGAGCCAGGCCATCACGTTCCACGCGTGCAGCGGGCTCCTGGCGGCCCGCCGCGAGCGGGATTGGATCGTCCTCGATTTCCCCGTGCTCGTTGCGTGCGAGACGAGCGCGCCGGCCGGGCTGGCGGCGGCCCTCGGCGCACGTCCCCTGGGGGTCTACAAGAACGAGCATGAGACCTGGCTGGTGGAACTGGAGAGCGCCGCCACGGTCCGCGCTCTGCGCCCCGATTTCACCGGCCTGAGCCGAATCGGCGCCGGCCACTGCATCGTGACCGCCACCGGCGACCCGGGAGCTGGCGACAGCCAGGCGGCCGGCGGCATCGCCTGCGACTTCGTCTCGCGCTTCTTCGCGCCGGCCTTTGGCATCGATGAGGACCCCGTGACCGGATCGGCCCACTGCAGCCTGGCGCCCTTCTGGACTGAACGCCTCGGGCGGTCCGCTCTCGTGGGCCATCAGGTCTCGCGGCGCGGCGGGGTCGTCAAGGTGCGCATGAAAGGCGATCGCGTGGAGATCCTGGGGCAAGCCCTGACGGTGCTCGAGGGCACACTGCGCGTGGCCCCGGAGGCCGATCGCGTGTGAGGTGAACATGAACGGGGCCAGTCATCCATCCAAGGGTTGTCCATTGCCGGCGGTCACCGACGATGCGCTCTGCTTTGTCTTCGTGGGACGAGCCATGCTGGTCAGAGCGAACGGAGTGCCAGGCGTCGCGGTCCCACGCCCGGATGATCTGCGCGACCTTCACCAGCCGCCGGCGGATCGCGCCTACGTCGGTACGATCGACAGCACGCCGTGCTGGGCGGTGGACTTCGTCGAGCTGGCCGAGCTCCCCACTGGCCTGGTGCTGCGCGATCTGCGGCCGCTGCTGGATGAGCTGCCCGCGGACCAGGCGGCTTTAGCCAGCCGCGCCGCCCAGCTCCTCCACTGGCGCCGCACCCACCGTCGCTGCGGCCAATGCGGCGCGCCGGTGCTCGATGTTCCGGCTGGAACCGGCCGCCGGTGCCGGCGTTGCGGTCTGACGGTCTTCCCCCACCTTTCGCCTGCGATCATCGTTGCGATCGTCAGGGAAGGGCGCCTGCTGCTGGCGCACAGCCCGCGCTTCCCCGACGGCTTCTACAGCGTGCTCGCGGGCTTCGTCGAGCCGGGCGAGACGCTCGAGGAGTGCGTGCAGCGTGAGGTGCGCGAGGAGGTGGGCGTCGAGATCGGCAACCTGCGCTACTTCGGCAGTCAGTCCTGGCCGTTCCCCGGCTCATTGATGATCGCCTTCGTCGCGGACTGCGTCGGGGGGGAGATCTGCGCCGACGGCGCGGAGGTTCTGGACGCCCGCTGGGTCGGGCCTGATGAGCTGCCGCAGGTGCCGAGCCGAGCCAGCATCGCGCGGCGGCTGATCGACTGGTTCGTCGACGAGTACGGCGGTGCGAGTGAGAGTGCGTCACGATAACGCCGAGGCCTCGGGGGCGGGGGTCGCCATGGAGCTGCTACGAACGCATGAAATGGATCCGCTCACGATCGTCCGCGCGGAAAGCTGTCGCGTGTGGGACAACGCGGGCCATGACTACCTCGATCTCTCCTCGGGCACGTGGTGCAGCGTGTTGGGGCACAATCATCCCGCCATCCTCGCGGCCGTGCGCGAGCAGGTCGGGAGGCTCACGCATCTGGGCAGCGCGTGCGGATGCGAGGAGGTCGCGCGCGGCCTGGCCAAGCTGGGGGAGATCCTGCCGCCGGAGCTCAACCGCGCGGTGTTCCTGAACACGGGCAGCGAGGCGGTGGAGCTCGCGCTCAAGCTGGCCCATGGGGCGCGTGCCGGCACATGCGGCGCCGCGGGCGGTGAGGCTCTCGTCGTCTCGATCGAGCGTGGGTACTATGGGGCCACGCTCTACGCGCTCAGCCTCTCGGAGGCGGGTCGCACCGCCGCGTATCTGCCCAGGATGGGGCGGTGCCACCGGCTGCCGGCCCCCGACTGCCGGTGCTGTCCGGCCGGTCGCGCGTGGCCGTGCGGCGACTTCACCTGCCTGGATGCCCTGCGCGCGCTCGTGACGCAGCGAGCGCCGATCGCGGCGGTCATCTACGAGCCAGTGATCGGCCCGGGCGGCGTGCTCGTGCCGCCGCCGGGGTATGGCCGGCATCTGCGCGAGCTCGCCTCGCAAGCGGGCGCTCTCCTGATCGCCGAGGAAGTCACCACCGGGATGGGGCGCACCGGCCGATGGTTCGCGTTCCAGCACGACGAGATCGTCCCCGACCTGCTCGTCATTGGCAAGGCGCTCGGCGCGGGATTCCCGGTGGCGGCCGTGGCGACGACCGAAGCCGTCGCCGATGAGTGCCAGGGCGTCGTGCGGCATGTGCAGTCGCACCAGAACGATCCCTTCTCGGCGCGGCTGGCGGCGACGGTCATCACCGTGCTTCAAGAGGAAGGCTTGGTGGAGGCGGCGGGCGAGAAGGGGAGGAGTCTGCTGGCGGGACTGCAGGGGCTGCAGCGCCGGCACGCGCCGATCGTCGACGTGCGCGGCAAGGGGCTGATGCTGGGCGTGGAGGTGGAACCGGCGTGGACGGAGGTGGCCGGGCGGGTCCGCCAGGAACTGAAGCGGCTGGGATTCCTGGTCGACTTCAACGCGCCGAGTTGCACATTCCGGCTATTTCCGCCATACGTCATCAGTGCCGACGAGATGGGAGGATTCCTGGAGGCGTTCGGACAGGCTTGGCGCAGCGTGACGTGAAGCCAGCCTGGGGCCTTACCCGGCAGCCACCCCGCGCACACCCTATCGACGCGCGTCCCCCAGCATCTTCTCCACGGCCGCGAGCCGCGCCCCGCGCAGCACGTCGGGGCCGTGGTGCGCCGCGCACCACGCCCGCCCGCGCTCCCCGAGCGCGCGCGCCTCCGCCGGCGCAGCGAGCAGCCGCGCGACCTCCCCTGCTAGACCCTCGGCATCAGGCGCCACCCGCACGTGCTCGCCCGGCGTGCAGGCGAGCCCCGCGACCGCCACCGGCGTCGCCACGACCGGCATGCCCGCGGCCAGCGCCTCGAGGATGCGGATGCGCACCCCGCCGCCGAAGCGCAGCGGCACGATCAGGACGTCGATCGACGCGAAGTAGCCGCCCAGATCATCGACGAAGCCCAGGCAGCGCGCTCCCAGCGCCTCCGCGCGCGCGATCGCGGGCGCCGGGCAATCCCCGCCCGCGATGCGCAGCTCAGCCCCGGACGCGTGCGCGAGAATGCGCGGCCAGATCTCGCCGAGCACGTACGCCAGCGCATCGCGATTGAAGTCGGCGCGAAATGTGCCAAGGAATCCGACCCGCAACCCGGCCTGCGGCGGACGGCCGAAGCCGAAGAACTCCGCGGGCACCGGCACCGGCAGGTGCGCGACGACTGGCTGCTGCTCCGGCGCTGACCCGGCCTGCGTCAGCTCCGTGATGATCGTTTCCCGGTCGGCCTCCGTGAGCGCGAGGATGCCGTCGAAGAGCTGCCAGGCGGCGACCTCGAGCCGCTTGAGCGCCCGCAGCCGCGTCGTGCGTCGCGTGCGCTCGGCCTCATCGGGCGCGGCCGCCACCGCGCGTTCGAGGATGCGAAAGGCGGCGTCGTGCGCTAGAAGAGCGGCCCGCCCGCGGGCAATCGATCGGCGCAGACGGTAGGTCTCCCAATTCTCGAGGATGGTTAGCTCGGGATCGAACTCGCGGCCCAACCGTTCGAGGTTGGCACGCAGCGCGAGGTTGGACCAGTAGAGCGAAAGCTCGGGGACACCTGTCACACGGCTGGCGATGCGATTCTTGAGCTTATAGGCGAGCTTGTGCGCCGGCGAGATGTGATTCGACATCAGCGGCGCGACCACCCGCACGCCCAACTTCTCGACCTCGGGAATCAGCCGCTCCTCGGCCCGCGATTCGAGCTGGCACAGGTAGACCACTTCGTGCGCCGTGGCGAGATCTGCGAGCAGCGCCAGCGACACCCGCCGGGTGCCCTGATTGGGCGGGTAGGGGAAGAGCGGCTTGACGACAAGGATCCTGGCCATGCGTTACGTCAGTCTCCGCGCTCCACCCGGATACGCACATCGACCACAGTGCAATCCGCAGGGTGCGGATTGAGAATGAACGGGTTCAGGTCCATCTCGGCGATCTCGGGTAGCTCCATGACGAGCTGCGAGAAACGCAGGATGCACTCGCGCAGATAGTCCATCGCCACGCTCTCCTCGCCGCGCACGCCGGCCAGCAGCGGGTAGCTCCGAATCGAACGAATCAGCTCGTCCGTGTCAACGTTGCTCAAGGGAGGCATCCAGGTCGTGATGTCCTTGAGCACCTCGACATACCGGCCGCCCTGGCCGAAGACGATCGCCGGTCCCATCTTCGGATCGACGGCCATGCCCAGGATGACCTCGCGCCCCGGCTTGGCCATGCGCTGCACGACGCCTGCCTCCTCGTCGGGGTCGAGCCCGGCTCGCTCCATGGCACGCTTGATCTGCGCATAGGCGCCCTGCAGCTCGAGATCGTTGGTGATGTTGAGCACGATCCCGCCCACGTCGGACTTGTGGATGATCTTGCGGCCGGCCACCTTGAAGGCCACCGGATAGCCCAGCTTGTGCGCCGCCGCCAGGGCCTCATCGGGGCCCTGCGTCTCGATGAGCGGCGCGGTCGGCAGGCCGTAGCATTCCAGGATGCGCATGCACTCCACGGTTGGCAGATAGCCGCCGCCCTGCGCGAGATAGGGTTGCAGGATGGCGCGGGCGTCATCAGTGCGCACATCGAAGTGAGGGATCTCGCCCTCGGGACGACGGCGCCATTCGCAGTGGTACACCATCGCCGCGCAAGCTTTCACCGCCATCTCGGGGAAGGGGTAGATCGGCGGGCAGTTGGGCACTTCCTTGGGCAGGTTGCGATAGCTCGAGTCCTCGGCCATCACCACGCCCAGGATCGGCTTCTCGTACCCGCGCTGCGCCTCGGCGATGGCGCGCGCCACATCGGCGGGAGGGACCATCAGCGGCGGCACGAAGAGCGCCAGAACGATATCGATGTTGGGATCCTGGCAAAGCCAGGGAAGAATCGTCCGATAGGCTTCGGGACCGCCCCAGGCGGTGAGATCGATGGGGTTATTGACGGTGGCCTCGGCCGGGACGATCTCGCGCACCTTCTGAATCGTTTGCTCCGAGAGCTCGGCCATCTCGAGCCCCGAGGTGACCAGAGCATCGGTCGCCATGATGCCGGGGCCGCCCGAGTTGGTCAGCACAGCGACGCGCTTGCCCTTGGGCAGCGGCGCGCGGCTGAAGGCCATCAGGAGCGCCATCATCTCCTCGATCGTGCTCACGCGGATCGCGCCGCACTGGCGCAAAAAGGCGTCGGTCGTGACGTCGGCCCCCGAGAGCGCCCCGGTGTGCGAGGAGGCGGCGCGCCGGCCCGCCTCGGTGCGGCCGGCCTTGACGATCAGGATCGGCTTGTGCTTCGACGTGCGCTTGGCGATGCAGAAGAAGGCCCGCGGGTCGCCGAAGGATTCCATATAGGTGGCAATCACCTCGACATTCGGATCGTTCTCCCAATAGGCTAGTAGCTCATTGGCCTTCACATCCGCGCTGTTACCGATCGACACGAAGTAGCTGAGGCCTATCCGCCGCCATTCCATCTGCTGCATGATCGAGACACCGAACGCCCCGCTCTGTGACAGGAAGGCGATCTTGCCGTCGATCGAGCGCGTCGGGGCGAAGGTCGCGTTCAGGCTCACCTCGGGGGCGGCATTGATCACCCCCAGGCAGTTGGGGCCGATCATGCGCATGCTGTACTTGCGCACCACCGCCAGCAGATCTTCCTCGCGCCGCGCGCCCTCGGGCCCGATCTCGCGGAAGCCGGCGCTGATCACGATCAGGCCGCGCACGCCCTTGCGGCCGCACTCCTCGGCGATGGCCGTGACGTGCTTCCAGGGCACGATAATCACTGCCAGATCCACCGGGTCGGGGATGACGCTCACGTTGGGATAGGTCTTGATGCTGTGGATGAAGGGTGCGCTCGGATGCACCGGGTAGACGATCCCAGCGAAGTCGGAGGCCATGATGTTGTGCAACACCGTGTGACCGATCGATCCTTTGCGTGGCGTGGCGCCGACGATGGCGACCGACTTGGGCTTGAAGATGGGGTCGAGCTCAGACGCCGGTGTGGGTGAGGGTGTGCTGGCCGTCGACATGATCGACCTCCGCGGTTTCAGCGGCGACGTCTTCGAGTTGCGTCAGAGGAGTTGCCCGAGACCGCCGACAAGACGAGGGAGTATACTCACAGGCTTTTGGCAACAGCAACGCTGGCCGCCGCCTCGGGGCCACGCCATGGACCGGTCGAGGTGGGCCCCAATTGCCTCTGCTCAAGACAGCGCCACAATGCAATTCCGCCAGCCTGAAGAATGTGGTACACTGACCATCCATACGTGGATCCCCGGAAGGGCTTGCTCTGCAATGTATTGGACATCCATCGCCATCCCGCGTGCATGGCCATCGCTAGGTGCGCCGCTGCTCGCGATGCTGCTCTCGGCGTGGGCCCTGACTGGGGCCGCATGGGCATCGCTGGTCGTCCTGGATGTCGACCCGTATCCCAACTCGGGCGGGGCCGACTGGGTGCCGCGGATCGAGGCCGACTTCAATCTGCCCGTCGATCCCCAAACAGTGAACCCGCTGACGTACCACACGCGCGGGCAGCGGACTGGCCCGGTCGCTGGCGCCTACTCGTTTCTCTCCGGCCAGCGCACCGTTCGGTTCGATCCCTTCGAGTCTCCATACGGTCGATTCGATGCCGGCGAGCTGATCGAGGTGACGCTCGGGCGGTGGCTGCGTTCGGTGGGTGGGGACCCGATGCTCAGGCCCGTGACCTGGCACTTCCGGACACTGGCGCAGACCGGAGGCGGACAGTTCAACACCACGCAGGATCAGAACACCGGTTACGGGACGATCGCGGTGGAGGCGGGGCACCTGAACGACGATGACCGTCTCGATCTCGTGGCTATCACGCTCCAAGGAAAGATCGTCGTGCTCATCAACACAACGCCGCCTGGCGAATACCTCCAAACCTACGAGAGCCACCCCCTCTTGCTTGGTCAGGTGTTCAGTTCCGTACTGGTGCGCGATCTTTCCGGCGACGACGTGTTGGATATCGCGGTCGCTGACCAGCAATCCAATCTGATCCGCGTCGGACGCAACACCGGCAACGGCTTCGACTACGAGTGGTCGGCCTGGCCTACCGGCGATCACCCTCAGCGCCTTGCCAGCGGCGATCTCAATGGCGACGGGTTCGACGATCTGATCTTTCCCTGCCAATACGCCGGAGAGGTCAGCGTGATGCTGGCGGCCGGGGACTGCTTCTTCTCGCCCGCCGTGACCTATCCTGTTGGCGAGTGGCCCATCGACGTCGCCGTGCGCGATCTAGACCTCGACGGCGATCTGGACCTGGCGGTGAGCAACGAGCTCTCCCAGGAGATCAGCATCCTGCGGAATCTCGATCCTGGCGCACCGCTGGAGGAGATGTTCGAAGTCCTTCCGCCTGTGTCGCTTACGGCGCCGGTAGGAATCGTGCTCGACGACCTCGACGGCGACTACCTGCCCGATCTGGCGGTGGCGACGGAGAGCAACTCCCAGGTGGCCGTCTTCAAGATGCTGCCCGGCTGCCAGCTTGCGCCGGCGCAGCTCTATCCCACCGGCGGCGGCCCCACGGACAGACTGCGCGGCCTGGCTACCCTCGACTTCGACGGCGACGGTGATCTCGACCTGGGCGTGACCAACTCGGATGCGAACGCCTGGGTGCTGATGGCGAATGACGGCGATGGAGCGCTGGTCGCCGTGACGCAGTGCTCCACGGCCGATCGGCCGATTCAACCCATGGCTGCGGACTTCAATCGCGATGGGTGCGTGGATTTCGCGGTTCCCACGAGACGAGATGGGAGGATCAGGCTCTACTACAACCTGCCCGCTCTGGCTGCGACCGATGAGCCCGCCGAGCGGCCCGACGGGCCATCGGCCCGTGTCCTGCTGGCCGCGTCCCCGAATCCCTTCCGTGACACGGTGCGCCTGGCGCTGACCGGCGCACCCGCTGGGCGCCTGGACATTGTCGATGCCTCCGGCCGCCTGGTGCGCACCTTCACCGAGCCGCTGGCGAGGATCGGGCAAGGTCAGTTCTACTGGGATGGCCGGGATGCTGGCGGCCGCCCCGTTCCGCCCGGGGCTTACTTCGCGCGCGCAGGGGCGTCCCCGGAGAGCCGCGCGATCATCATCAGACTGCGCTGAGGAATCGCGAGCCGCGCGCACCGCCACAGGTCACAGGTCATCGATCTCACAGGGAATCGCCCGGCGCAGCGGGTCGGGTTCGAAGGGCCGCCGGCCAAGCACCGGCGGCCCCAATCCATCACGCTCAACCTTCGTCCTTGGGGACTTTGCTCTCGTCGACGGTGATGGTCAGCTCCACCCGACGATTCTCAGCCTTGCCTACGGCGGTCGTGTTATCGGCCACCGGCTGGGTCTCGCCGAACCCGTGCGCCTGAACACTCTCGATCGGGACCCCGTTGGCGATGAGGAGGTCCGCGACGGCCCGGGCGCGGGCCTCGGACAGCTTCATGTTATAGTCAGACGCCCCGTCACTGTCGGTGTGACCTGCTACGAGAATGATATCCTCCGGGTAGTTCTTCAGGACATTCGCCAACTGGATCAGCGTCTGGCGCGAGTCTTCCTTGACCGTGCTGCTGTTGGTATCGAAGTGAACCTTGTTCGACGACAGAGTGACGATGACGCCCTGCTCCGTGCGCTTGGTCTCCGCGATCTGCGCCAGCTCCTCAGCCTGCTTGTCCAGTCGATGGCCGATGATGCCACCGATGGTGGCGCCGGCCGCCGCGCCGATCACGGCGCCCTCGGTCTTGTGCCCTGACTGGTGCCCGATCACTGCGCCCGTGACGCCGCCCACGACGCCACCGATTCCGGCACCCTTGGCGCTCTTGCTGCTGCAGCCCGGCGCAAGGCCGATGACCAGTAGTGCTGCGAGCGCCACCGCCAGATATCCGCTCCACATCCTTTGCATTTGCATGACTCCTGTCCTCCCTCTACCAGTGTCCCTCGGGTTTACCCCTCTGCAATTTCCATGCTGCCATGGCCCGTGTCTTCGGCGGCTACTCGGCCGCCAGTATCCTCACCTCGCAGGTCGCCTTCTGCTGGAAAGCTTCGGCATCTTGCCTGGATCCTACGATTGTCCCCCAGTGGATCGGCACGGCCACCTTGGGTTTGATGAGGGCGACGGCCTGGGCCGCCTCATCGGCCGTCATCGTATAGGTTCCGCCGACCGGCAGGAAAGCGATATCGGTCTTGACCGTCTCCATTTCGGGGATCACATCGGTGTCGCCGGCATGATAGTAGGTGACGCCTCCGACGGTGAAGATGTAACCCACGTTGCCTTGGCCCTGCGGGTGGAATTTCTTGCCGATGTTATAGGCCGGCACGGCACGAATGTTTACACCGGCCAGGGTGATCTCGCTCCCCGGCTTCACGGTCTCGATTCTTCCCTCCAGATGATGCTTGGCTGTCGCGGGGAGCACCATGATCGTCTGCTCGCCGCGGATCTTGGCGATGTCGTCGGGTGAGAGGTGATCGGAGTGATCATGGGTAATCAGGATCAGATCGGCCTTCTCTCCGCCCTTGATCTTGTACGGGTCGACGTAGATCACCTTTGCTCCGGTGATCTTGATGCTGGCGTGCCCCAGCCAGTGCACGTTGGCCAACATATCAGGTCCCTCCTCGCTCTGCTCGGTGGGTTCCTGGGTTTGCTCCTGCGCTTGCCCCTGCGCCTGGGCGCAGGCCCCGGCAGACGCGACCACGGATAACACGGCGACCAGGCCCGCGGCCAGCAAGATCGACCCCGTCAGCATACCCCGCCTCGCGAGGTCTCGTTCCGTGCGTGCTCCCATGATGTGGGTCCTCCTCTGTGACGGGCCTAGCGCCGCCAGCGCGGCACGCGGCCGGGCGTCCACGGCGCTTGCGCAGCCTCGAGATCATTCTCCAGGGTGGTCAAGTCAGTCTCGACCAGCCGCGTCAAGTCTGCCAGCACCGCGGCGAACTGCTCGGCGGCGATCGCGTAGTTGTCGCGGTGCGTCTGCGTGGGATCGGAGGTCGACTCGCTGCTGCCCCAGATGATCTGACCGATGCGCTCACGAATGGACGGCCCGGTGGGCTCATTGCGCGAGCTGATCGTCTCGTCGCCCTCGAGATCGATGCGCAGGTCGGCCAACCGCAGCTCGAGCGCTCGGGCGCGATCCACCAGCGCGGGGTCGGCGCCGGGCGTATTGCGCAGCGCGGCCTGGATGTGGTCGATGCGCGAGCCGGCCTCGCCGGCCAGCCGCACCGCGCCCTGCACCGAGCGGTAGAGCTCGGCCGTCTGGCGCTGGAATGCGTGCAGCCCGGCCCAGTCTTGCGTGGGTAAGGTGGCCCAGCCGAGCGGCCGGAGCTCGAAGCGCTGCGGCTCACCGAGCGGCGTCGTCACATCGCCCGCTCGCTGGGCCATGTGCACGGTGTACGTGCCGGGAGGCGCCAGGGGGCCGCGGGGCGGCGTGCTCCACGGCGCACGCGGCGACCAGGGTGTGGTCGAGGCGGGATCGACCGGAGGTAAATGGAGGTCCCAGGCCACACGGTGGATCCCCACGGAGGCCGAGCCCGTCACTTCGCGCACGACCTCGCCACGCTCATTGGTGATCGTGAACATGATGATCGGCGCCTCCTCGCGATCCTCGAGGCGCAGCTCATCCCAGCTCGGGTAGCGGATCCGCTCGCCAGCCTCGCGCGCCTTCTTCTCCGCCTCGCGGCGGATCTTGGCGCGCGTCTTGAGGTCATCCCTCAGATAGTACGTGAAGATCGCGCCGAAGGGCGGGTTGTCGGCGTAGTAGAACGATTCTCCCAGGCTGGCCCTACCGCGGCCGCCCCAGGGTGTACTCTCGTGATAGAGCCAGGCGTCCTTGACCGGGAACAGGATCGGTTCAGCCTGCTCGAGACGTTCGGCCGTGATGTGCCGCAGCGGCGAATAATCATCGAGCACGTAGATGCCCCGTCCGAAGGTGCCCACAACCAGGTCGTTCTCGCGCCGCTGGATTTCGATGTCTTTGACAATGATGGTCGGGAAGCCGCCCTTGAGCTGCACCCAGCGCCGGCCGCCGTCGATGGTGAAAAAGACCCCGAACTCGGTGCCGGCAAAGAGCAGCTCAGGCCGCACGTGGTCTTCCTTGACCGTGTAGACCGTGCCGCGCTGGGGCAGGTCACCGGTGATCGATGTCCAACTGCGACCCCGGTCGGTGCTCTTGAAGACGTAGGGCTTGAAGTCGCCTTTCTTGTGGTTGTTGAACGCGGCGAACACCGTGCTGGCGTCGAGGCACGAGGCGGTGAGGTCGCCGACGTAGGTCATGGGCGGTACGCCCCTGATCTGCTCGATCTTCCGCCAAGTCTGGCCGCCGTCCTCGGTGACCTGGATGAGACCGTCATCGGTGCCAACGTAGATCAACCCCTCGACCAAAGGTGACTCGGTCAGCGCCACGCAATTGCCATAGAAGGACGTGTTCCAGTTCTTGGCCACCGCATCGACGCTCTGCAGCGTGCCCATCACCTCGAGCTGGTTGCGATCGATCTGGCGCGTCAGATCCGGGCTGATCGGACGCCAGGAGTTTCCGCGATCATCGGTGCGAAAGAGCCGATTGGCCGCGAAGTAGAGGCGCGTGGGCGAGTGCGGGCTCAGGAGCAGCGGCGTGTCCCAGTTCCAGCGCAGCGGCGGCTCGCCCTGGCCCGGCTGGGGCTGGATGTCGATCGTCTCGCCGGTGCGGTAGTCGTAGCGTACCAGGCCGCCGTACTGGGACTGCGCGTAGATGATGTTGGGGTTCGTAGGATCGACCTGTGTCTCGTAACCGTCGCCGCCGGTGGTGATGATCCAGTCGGCGTTGGTGATGCCGCTGCCGCTGATCGTACGCGACGGCGCGCGCAGGCTCGCGTTGTCCTGCGTGCCGCCGTAGACGTTGTAGAAGGGGAAGTCTTGATCGACGCTGACGCGGTAGAACTGGGTGATCGGCAAGTTGGCCTTGAATTCCCAGTTCACGCCGCGCTCGTAGCTTTCGTAGATCCCGCCGTCGCAGCCGACGAGCAGATGGTCGGTGTTGTCGGGGTCGATCCACAGCGCGTGGTCGTCGACATGCTTCGCGCGGCGGCTGACGGGCGTCCACGTTCGGCCGCCGTCCTCGGTGACCGCCATGAGCGTATTCATGACGTAGACGCGGTCGGGATCCTTTGGGTCGGGCACGAGCTCGTTGTAGTACTGGGGGCTGTCCGTCATGTAGTCGCTGCGCTTCTCCCAGTTGGCGCCGGCGTCGATCGACCGGAAGACCCCGCCCGCCTTGTTCGCCGCCTCGACAATGGCGTAGACCACATCCGGATCGGCCGGGGAGACGGCCAGGCCGATGCGACCCAGGTCCTCGCTCGGGAGGCCGTTGGTGAGCTTATTCCAGGTCTTCCCGGCGTCGGTCGACTTGTAGATCGCGGACTCAGGACCGCCGTTGATGAGGGCCCAGACATGGCGCCGGCGCTGGTAGGCGGAGGCGTAGAGCACGTCGGGGTTGCGCGGGTCGAAGTGGACCTCGTTGACGCCGGTGTTCTCGCTGATCGCCAGAACGCACGTCCAGGTGGCGCCGCCGTCGGTGGTCTTGTACAGCCCGCGGTCACCCCCGGGATTCCACAGGGGCCCCTGGGCGGCGACGTAGACCACCTTGGCATCGCGCGGGTCAATCGCGATCATCCCGATGTGCTCGGAGGTTTTCAGCCCCATGTTCTTCCAGCTCTTGCCGCCGTCGATCGACTTGTAGACCCCGTCGCCATAGCCCACGCTGCGCTGGCTGTTGTTCTCCCCCGTGCCTACCCACACGATGAGCGGATTGCCCGGCGCCAGGGCCACGCAACCGATCGACCAGCTTGCCTCGTGGTCGAAGATCGGCTCGAACGTGGTGCCCGAGTTCACGGTCTTCCAGACGTTGCCTGAGCTCACGGCCACGTAGTAGACCCAGGGCTTCTCGGGATCCACCGCGAAGTCGCTGATGCGGCCCGAGGTCATCGCCGGGCCCAGACAGCGGAGCTTCAGGCCCGAGAAGGTCCCGGGGGAGAGCTTGCTCTTGGGGAGCTCCTGCTGTTGCGGTGCGCTGCTGGCCGGGGAGGTGAGTGCGGCCAGCACGACACCTGCTGCGCTGAGCATCGTGACCAGCCAGGTCAGCGAAACGAAAAGACGCTTCATGGGGCAATGCTCCTGGTTGAGAAACTGGCATCGCCGTCCCAGGGACGATGCGGTCGGTCATCATAACGGCGCCCCGGAGCATAGCCTGGCAAGGGTCCTGGTGCTAGGGGTCATCGATGTGACGGGTGCCAGCGCGGCGCTCAGCCGCGCGGTGGTTGGAGGCGCGGCGGCTGCAGCACGCCCGAGCTAAGCGCGACCCCCGCCAGAATAACGACCCCGAACACCGCCAGGCTCCAGTGGAAGGCCTCGGTGCCCCACACGATGCCGAAGAGGAGCGTGAAGGGCGGATTGAGGAAGACGAACGCGGCCACGCTCGACGCGGACAGGTGGCGCAGCGCCCAGAACCAGGCCGCGAAGCCGATGATCGTGCAGCCGAGCGACAGGTGCACGAGGGCGATCCAGCCGGTCTGCGTGAGCCGCGTGAGCACGCCGTGGCTATCGCCGGTTCCGAGGGCGAGCGTCACCAGGAAAGGCAGGCTGCCGATGCCCGTCGCTGCGAAGGTAAAGAGCAAAGGGTCGTGGCGGGTTGTGACCGGCTTGCTGATCACCGTTGCCAACGCCCAACACAGCGGCGCCAGCAGCACGACCAGCGCGTAGATCAGATACGTTGCCCCAAACTGACCGTTCTGGAATCGTACGAGGCCGTAAACACCCAAGAAGGCCAGGACCAAGCCCGCCGCCTTGGCCCACCGTACGCGCTCACTGAGCAGGGCGACGGCCAGCAGGTAGGTGAAGATCGGGTTGGTGGCGATGAGCAGGCTGGCCGTGCCGGCGGGCACGCGCCCCTGGCCCCAGTTGAGGGCCAGGTTGTAGCCGGGCACGGTGAAGAGAGCGGCCGCGAGCACGCGCCAGCCATCGCGCGTCATCATCTCGCGGAAGCGTGTCCAGCGCCAGAAGCAGTAGGCGAGGCAGACGGGCACGATGGGCCCGTAGCGGAGCGTGACAATGGCGATCGTGCTGACAGACATCCCCTGCCGGAAGTAGGCGATGGCATGGAACGAATTCGACCAGATCACAAAGAGGATCACGAGCACGGCGTAGACGAGCGCGCGCCGGGGGCGTGAGCTCGAAGCTTGTAGCGATTCGACCGCTGCTGACATGAAAGCTGATCCTGCCTGCACCGCCTGCACCGCCGAGGGCGTCTGGGCTGATGCCTCCCGGCCGTCGAGAGATAACGCCGCAGACGATGCCCCAGTGGTCCGCCCGCCTGCAAGTGTGGTTTCGGGCCTCAGCCTGAAGTCCTCAGCTTTTGAGTACCCGGTTGCCGTGACCGGGGCTACAATGCGCAGGCGCAAAGGGGGGGGGCTTGCGATGGAACGTATCTTCCACCTCAAGGAGCGCCATACCTCTGTCGGCACGGAGATCCTCGGTGGCCTGACCACCTTCATCACGATGGCCTACATCATCGTGGTGAACCCCGCCATCCTGACCGCGGCCGGGATCCCGGTGGGGCCCTCGACGATCGCCACGATCCTCACCGCGGCCTTCGGCACGATCCTGATGGGCCTGGTGGCCAATCGTCCGATCGCGGTTGCGCCCTACATGGGCGAGAACGCCTTCATCGCCTTCGGGCTGGCCACGCTGGGCATCGGCTGGCAGCTTCGGATCGGCGCGGTCTTTGTCAGCGGCGTGATCTTCCTCCTGGTGACGGTGCTGCGCATCCGCGGCTGGCTCGCCAACTCGATCAGTCCAACGATGAAGTATTCCTTCGCGCTGGGCGTCGGCTTCCTGCTGGCCTTCGTGGGACTCAACGACACCGGCATCATCAAGAGCTACGCGGTCGGCAAGCCCCCGATCGCGTTCTTCCCCCCGGGCACGCCGGCTGACATGACCACCCCGGTGCCAAGCTCCGGCATCGCGGTGCCCATAGAGATTGGCGCGCTCTCGAGCGGGCCGGTGCTCCTGGCGATCGCTGGCGTGCTCCTGATCACGATCCTGACGGTGCTGCGCGTGCGGGGCGCGCTGCTGCTCGGCATGGTGATTGCCGCGGTGGCCGGCATCATCCTCGGCTACGGCAAGGCGCCGCAGGGCATCATCGAGTTGCCCAAGTGGAGCGGCCCCGACGGCCTCGGAGCGATCGCCGGCCAGCTACGCTTCTCCGAGACCCTGCCCGACGGCCGCACGTTGAGCCTCTTCTCGGTCACGCTCTTCCCGGTGCTGCTGACGTTGTTCCTGATGGACTTCCTCGACACGCTCGGGACCCTGATGGGCGTGGGCGCCGCGGGCAACATGCTCGATGAGCGCGGGGATTTCCCCGACATCCAGCGGCCGATGCTGGTCGACGCGACCTCGTGCATCTTCTCGGCGCTGGTCGGCACTTCGACCTCGGGCGCCTTCATCGAGTCGGCGGCCGGGATCAAGGACGGGGCGCGCACCGGCCTGGCGGCGGTCGTGACGGGCGTGCTCTTCCTGCTGTGCCTCTTCTTCGTGCCGCTGGCCGTGGCACTGACCGAGCTGCGCTTTGCCTACGGTCCGGCGCTCATCGTGGTCGGCGTGATGATGATGTCGGCCTTCCGCAAGGTGGAATTCGATGACCTGACCGAGTTCTTGCCCGCGTTCCTGACGATCGTGATGATGTCGCTCACGTTCAATCCGGCCAATGGTGTGACGGCGGGGCTGGCGATCTACCCGATCTTGAAGGTGCTCACGGGCAAGGCGCGCGACCTCAACGCCGGCATGATCGTGCTCGGGGTGCTGTGCGTGTTGTATTACGTGGTGGGGTACGTGCACTGAGAGCGGGAGAGCTGGGTCACAACAGTGAGGCCACCGTGGCGCCGGGTGGCGAGCGCGACCGAGATGTACTAGGATACATCCTGAGCGCCGATGGACCGCGCGACAGTGGGCTGTTTGGTGCCGTCGGGTCCGCAAATAGGTAAACCGTGCGACGCGGGAGGTCACCGTGCGACGCCGCCTGGCGAGTCTCGCCCTGCTGTGCGCGTGGGCCCCCGTTGCCGCCGGTGAGGTTGTTCTTCTCAATCCTTGGTTCGGCCCCACGATTCAGCAGGCCATCGACGCCGCCGTGGCCGGCGACAGCCTTCTTCTGTGCCCGGGTGTCTATCGCGGACCCGGGAGGCGGGACATCGACTTCCGGGGCAAGGCGATCACCGTGCGGTCGCTGACGGGAGATCCGGACTCCTGCATCATCGACTGCGACGGCAGCGCGGCTGACCCTCATCGCGGGTTTCTCTTCCAGTCCCGTGAAGGTCCCGGTTCCATCATCGAGGGTGTGACCATCACCCGGGGCTGGACCTCGGGCCCGGGCGGTGGGGTGTGGTGCGAGGAAGCCTCGCCCACGATCATCGGCTGCAGCTTGCGCGACAATCATGCCGAGGTCGGTGGCGCCTTGTACTGCACGGAATGGAGCGCTCCACGGCTGATCGACTGCCTTCTAGAGGCCAATGATGCCCACTACGGAGGGGCGATCTATAGCTACATCTGGTGCACATTGTCGCTGGAGCGCTGCATGTTGCGGGACAACCAGGCCACCGCGGGCGGAGCGGTGTACGGTGTCTTTCTCTCGCCGACGGAGCTGGACTCCTGCACGCTGGCCGAGAACCGAGCAACGCAGGGCGGTGCCTGCTACGGCGACTACTACTCCAGTGCGGTCTGCCGCCAGTGCACGTTCTATGGTAATGGGGCACCCAACGGGGGAGCATTCTTCTGCGACGTCCTGTCTTCTCCCAACCTCGAGAACACCATCATCGCCTTCGGCACTGAGGGTTGCGCGATCGTGGATCACGACACTGGCACCCTGACCTGCTGCGACATCTACGGCAACGCGGGCGGTGATTGGGTGGGCTCGATCGCTGGACAGCTCGGCGTCAATGGCAACATCAGCGAGCACCCGCTCTTCTGCGGAGCCATCTATCCCGAGCAGCCGTACTCGCTGAGCAACGCCTCACCCTGTGCCCCCGAACACAACCCTGGGTGCGGCCTCATTGGGGCCTGGGGAGTAGGGTGCGGCGCTTACTCAGGCGTGGCAGCAAGGGCTGGATGGCCCGACCGGCCTGGCCGGCTGCTGCTCGCGGGCCCCAACCCGGCGCCCGGTGCCGTGCGACTCCGGTTTGTGGTACCCGCAGACGATGGCCCGGCCCACACCAGGCTGACGATCCATGATGTGACCGGTCGCCGGGTGCGGGGGTTGGTGGACGGGATGTGCTGCCCAGGAGACCACTCCACCAAATGGGATGGGCGCGATGCCATGGGAGTAGACGTGTGCAACGGGCGCTACTTCGCATGGTTGGCAGTAGCTGGCCAAGAGATGGCAGTGCCTCTGGTTGTGGTGAGATGATGAAGGATTGGAGTCCTTCGGCGCGTCACCCTACCGGGTGAGGATCATCTTGCCGGCACGCACCTCTCCGCCGGCCGCGAAGCGATAGAGGTAGGCACCCGAAGCCATCGGCTGGCCCGCATCGTTGCAGCCGTCCCAGTGTGCCGTGTGTCGACCGGCGGCCATCAATCCGCGCACCAGGCGGCGGACCAGGCGACCTTCTGGGCTCATGACGCACAGCGACACCTCCGTCGGGGAAGGGAGTTCGAAGATCAGCTCCGTCCCCTGTTCGAACGGATTTGGTCGGTTCTGATCCAGCCAGGGCAGAAGCCGCAACGTCCGAGTTCCTTCGGTAGCGGACGGCTCGAATTGGGTGCCGTAGATCTCCACATCGTCGATGTACCAGCCTTCGCGCTCCGTTGCCCCGTCGCTGCCGAAGCGGAAGCGAAACCGGACCAAGCCCTCGCAACCGGTAATCTCGAAGAAGGCAGATTCCCAGTCCACGTCCCCTGAGTAGACCGGCGTGTCTCCCGGCCAAGGTCCCGGCACCGTACCTGTGCGAATCAGGTAGGGATAGCTGCCCACGGGGTGGATCTGCTCCCAGGGTCCCTCGTTGACCGACATTTCCACCATCCCGCCGTCGTAGCAGTAGCCGGCATGGGATCCGCTGATCTCGGCGGCCATCCAGTGACGGAAGCGGAGGAAGGCGTAGGGGCGCAAAGGTACCTGCTCGGTGACCAGAGCGCCATCGGCGAGATGCGTGTAGTTGTCTCCCCCGGGACCGCCGAACTTCCAGCTCCACTCGCCGCCGGGTGTGAAGTTGCGGTGCTGGGACTGATGCCACTGGTCGTAGTACCCCGGGGTAACCACATCGTGAACCCAGAGACCGGGGCCGAATTCCATGTCGTCGAAGAAGCCCCCTACCGGCAGGTGCAGGAAGAACAGGGCTGTTTGCTCCCAGTCGGCAAGCACCGCTAGCTGAGCAACCAGAAGCTCAGGATCCGGACAGAGCGGATCCACCGACAGCGCAAAAGGCGGAAGCGCGACGGGAGCACCGCCCACCGGCAAGGTGTCGAGCGTAGCCAGACCTTCGATCACCGTTGCCCAGGGGTGGGCAATGGTCAGTGTTGCTTCCAGTCCGGTGGCATGCTCGCCACCCGAATTGGCCAGCGTGACGTGCAGCGCAACGTTCTCGCCGGGATCGATCCGTCCGTTGCTGTTGCCCCCCCCCAGCTCTTCGACTTCGTGCGTTACGTAGTTGATCACCGGCGCCGCGACCTGGAGGGTGAACTCCCACTCCCAGGTGGCGCGATCGTCAGCTTCGATGAGCAGCAGGAAGGGCACCAAGTGGCGGTCGCGGCACTGCGGATCGATGATGACGTCATAGTCGTCCGGACAGGTCACGGTTTCTCCCGGTGGTATGTCTCCGAAGACCTCGTAGTCATCCACGACCTGACAAAGGGAATCGGTCGTGCTGAGAGTGGCCCGCACGTTGAGCCCACTTGCGCCACCATCGTTGCGCAGCGCCACGATCAGCTCAATTGATTCACCCGCATCGCAGCCTCCGTCACCATTACCCATACTCTCCCCTGTCTGGTCGTCGTCGATGGTGAGGCTGCCAATGACCGGATAGGCCATCGGTGGGAAAACGCTGGCAATGAGAGGCGCTTGTTCGGCACTGAAGATACCGTAGTGCTTCGGCGGCAACGTGGCCCACGCGGTCGTGTCGGTCCCCACGGGTTCGGAAGCCACCACCCATCCGCCAGGGATCTCACGATAGCGGACGCGATAGCGCGCCGCGTCCTCTAGGTCGAAGCGCACAGCGCAGAGAGTGTCGGCCGCCAGGGCGATGCAGTTGGCGGCGGATTGCACGGCCCCCGCCTCGTAGGATTGCAGCGTGGCTTCACGAACAGCCTCGGGCAGCGCATGCGAGCGACCTCCCTCGGGCAGGCCCACACCCAAATCGCGCAGCTTCAGGATGTAGAGCAGGAAGAGCTCGCTGTCGAGTCTGGGCGCGTTGTAGTCCGGGGGGTGACTCTCCAGGTAGGTGGGATCGTCGGCAGTGAGTAACGATTCTAGCACCGCGACGGTCAAGGTCCCGTTGTGCACGAGCACGACCTCATCGTGCCAAAACGGATGTGGATCCGGAATGCCGGTGTGACCGGACGTGCCGTTGCGAACGTGGGCCACGGCTGCGCACGCATCGAGACTCAGGAGACGTTCGACGGCCGCCCGGAAGCGCGGATCGCTGGGATGGTCGGCAGGCGAGCCGGCTCGCAGAATGAGCGGCCAGTTCCATCCAGACGCTGCCAAGGAGGGCGCGTGGAAGGCGATACCCCAGCCATCCGGGTTTTCCTCCGCCAGCGCCATTAGAGGGTGAGCACCCGTCAGGAGTTGGTCGGACAGGACGCTGTCCGCGGGGGTGCTGCCGATCATGCCCCAGAAGCGGCACGCGTGGTCCGCGACCGGTTCGACATCCTGGTGGGCGGAGTACGACGACGGCCACGGCAGGAATGCGGCCACCGCTGCAACGAGTGCCAGGGCCCCCAAGGCTAAACCAACCAAGATCTGTGCCTTCCTCAGTTGCCTACCTCCTCTACCGCTCCGCGGGACCATCGGAGACCAGATGAACCACCCCCCAAAGGGTAGACGCTGGGGTAAGGTCGGAAAATAGCCCCTTGATGCTCCTGCCGACCGCCGGTTTGACCTCGGGTCAGACTCCCTGGTTGCTTCGCATCGTGAGTCCACGTGATGGCTTCTGTCCCTGCAGGAATCTGTGGCGACCCACCCCGACATCCCCAGCGTGCATGGCTTTCGGCACCGCGCACAAACGGACGTCTGCTCCAGGGCCGCCGATGATGCGTGGCGGCCCTCTGAACGACCGCTGAAGGCTTCCTCTCGGGACCAGAGGCTCACGCGGCACCGGAGAGTGATGTATACTGCGAAGTGACCGGCCTCGGGGGCTCAGGGAAGTCACACGGCTGCCGGGAGGCTGGCGCTGGGCGTGGATGGGCGCGACCGCACTCCACAAACAAACGCAGCGACCATACTTCGACCCATAACCTTCGAACCTGGGGGGCCATCATGTCAGAACGCATGAGTCCTTGGCCGATCATCCTCGTTCTCCTCATCTCGCCGATGGTGGCCGCTGCCCAGCCACCGACGCTCGACGTTGCTCTGGAGTACCTGGCGGCAGCCCTGGCCATCGACCGAGAAGGGGAATACAGCGACGTGCGACTCCCCGGCAGCGAGCTTCTCCCCCGCGTTGGGGCGCCGGCCCTGCCGATGCGGGCCGAACAGGTGATCCTGCCAGAGGGCACCGTCGCACGGTCGGCGCGCGTCATCTCGCGCGCGGCGGTGCGCATCCCCTGCGGTCCCGTGCGCCCCTTCCAGCCCCCGACCATCCTGGGACGATCCCCAGCGATGGTGCCGGCGGACGCGGCCATCTACGAGGGTAGCGCACTCTACCCCGAGGAGCTGGGCGTCTTCCGGGGCACGGGCAACATGGGCGGCCTGCGCATCGCCTCCTGCGAGATCCACCCGGTGCAATACGACCCGGCCACGCAGGAGATCATCGTGCACACCGACCTCTTGCTGACGTTCGATCTGGAGCCCGATGGATCGGTTGGCCGCCGAGAGGTGAGCCCCGGCGAAGGTCTGTGCCGACTGGCGCGGGCCGGCATGCACGGGACGGACAATTTCGCCCAGACCTCCGCCCCGGGCCGCGGACATGAGCTGGACCCAGACGCCTACCAGTACGTCATCATCACCCATAGCACCCAGTCCAGCGCCTACGAACCCTACGCTGCCTGGAAGACCGCCAAGGGCGTCCCCGCGACGGTCGTCACCGTCGAATGGATCGCTGCCACGTACCCGGGCCGAGACCTGGCCGAGAAGGTGCGCAACTTCATCATCGCTGCGGTGAATCAGTGGGGCACCGCCTACGTGCTCCTTGGCGGGGATTCGCAGATCGTTCCCACGCGCGTCGCCTGGGCCTTCGACTGCGAGGCCGGAGGTCCACCGGATGAGAACGATCTGCACGCGGATCTCTACTTTGCCGATCTGGACGGCACCTGGGATGCGAACGGCAACGGGATCTTCGGCGAGGTCGCCGACAGCGTCGACCTCTATCCCGACATTCTCGTCGGTCGGGCTCCCAGCGAGAACCTCGCCGAGGCCCAAGCGATGGTGAACAAGTTCCTCACCTATGAACGGACAGCCCCGGCCGGACGCACCATGGAGGCGTTCTTCTTCGCCGAGATCCTCTGGGAGAATCCCTACACCGACTCCGGCATCGGCAAGGACATGATAGGCGAGCGGTACTTCGCCGCCTATGAGCCGATCGAACGGCAATACGAGTCTCTGGGGAACGAATCCGATCAATCGGTGCTGGCCTACCTCAACTCGGGTCCCCATTTGACCAATCACGGCGGGCACGCGTTCACCAGCGTCATGGGAACCGGGAACGGCTACATCAGCCTCAACGAAGCCAGCAGCCTGACGAACGCCCCATACTTTTTCGTCCTCTACTCGATCGGCTGTTGGGCCGGGGCGGTCGACTACGATTGCATGGGCGAGCGCTTCGCTGACAATCCCAATGGCGGCACGATCGCCTTTGTGGGCAATAGCCGCTATGGCTGGGGATCGCCCGGGAACCCCGGCTGGGGCTACTCGGAGACGTTCGACAGCGACTTCTACGGGGCCATCCTGAGCGAGGGCCTCACACAGTTCGGCGCTGCGCTCAACTGGCCGAAGATCCTGCGCGTCCCGTACGCGCAGGATGAAAACGTCTACCGCTGGCACGAGTATCAAGTGAACCTCTTCGGCGATCCGGAGATGGCCTGCCACACGGCGGAGATTCTGCCGCTGGCGGTGGATGCGCCCGCGACGATTCCCCTGGGCGCCACGCAGTTCACCGTCACGGTGACCGACCCGGGCGGGCCGGTGGCCGGCGCGCGGGTCTGCGTGAAGGGCCCCGAGCTCTACGCGGCCGGCGCGACCGACACGGGGGGGCAGATCGTCTTCGCGGCCGACCTCCAGAATGCCCAGAGCCTCACGATCACCGCCACCGCCGCCAACCATCCCGGTGTCCAGCGGGAGGTTATTGCGGCGGGGAGCGATGCCTTTCTTACCGTGACCGGCGTGTCGATCGACGACGACAACGTCGCTCCGTCGGCCGGAAATGGGGACGGCGAGATTGGGGCCGGCGAGACGATCGAGCTCTTCGTCACCCTGCACAACTACGGGGGCGAGGATTGCCTCAACGTCACGGGGACGCTCTCCGGGGACAACCCTTATGCAACGGTGATCGCTGCAACCGCCCAGTTCGGAACCATCAGCGCGGGGGGTGAAGCGACCAACACCGCGCCCTTGGTTTTCGCGGTCAATCCCGGCTGCCCGGCGGACGAATGCCTGCTCTTCAGCCTGCTGGCCGAGGACAACGCGGGCGGTAGCTGGGAGCTGCAGATTCCCCTCACCGTCGTGGCGCCCGGTCCGCGCTTCTGCAGCTACGCCCTCACCGAGCTGAGCGGCAACGGCGACGGCATCGCCGATCCGGGCGAGACGGTGGCCCTCTCGGTGCGCATGCGCAATGGCGGGAGCGGCAACCTGAGCCCTCTGGACGCCGTGCTGACCACCAGCGATATGAACCTGTCGATTCTGCAATCGGTGGCCGCCACGTATGTGCAGCTCGAGCCGGGGGAGTCGGCCGTGCTCGAGCCGGCCTTCGAACTCCAGATCAACCCCGGCTGCCCGCCGACGAGCTATGGGGAGTTGGAGCTCGCCTTCGTCCACGACGAGGGGACGGCCAGCGATCGATTCCTGCTGGCGATCGGCGAGCCCGGGCTGCGCGACGATTTGGAATCGGGCGAAGGGGAGTGGACGCACTCTGGAACGAACGACCTCTGGCACCTGACCGAATACCGCTCGCATTCGAGCAGTCATAGCTGGTACTGCGGGACCCAGGCCCACACATACTTGAACAACACCGATGCCCGCTTGGTGAGTCCGGCCTTCGTCGCCCCGATTGATGCGGAGCTTTCCTTCTGGTGTTACTTCAGCGTCACGACCTATGGCGTCGACGGGCTCTTCGTGGAGGTGTGGAACGATGGGCAATGGGAGACGGTGACCTATCTTGGCAGCGGCGGGGCTCTGGGGGATTCGCTGCTCTTCGTCTGCGATTGGACGGAGAACGTCTGCCGCCTCGAGGGCCTTGAGCCCGGCAGCACAACGCAGGTGCGTTTCCGCTTCGTCACCGACGGAGCCGACACGGACGAGGGCTTCTACATCGATGATGTCTGCATCCGCTCAGCGGGTTTCAGCCAGGTTGAGGGCCCCCGCAATGCACGCGCGCTGCTGCTCACGCCCGCCGGCGCACGACCGGTGAGCGAGACGGCCCGCTGGAGCCTGCAGCTCGATGCGCCCGCGCGCGTGGCCGCGGCCGTGTACGACCCCGCCGGACGGTTGGTGGCCGAGATTCTGCGGACATCGCTACCGGCCGGTGCGCACGACCTGATCTGGCAGGGTACCGCGACGCCCGATGGGATCTACTTCCTGAAGGTTGCCGCCGGTGAGCGCGTGGTCACCCGCCGGATCGTGAAGCTGCGACGATGAGCACTGCGGGTCTCGAAGACTCGCGGCGGGCGCACCCGCTGTCCCGTGCCCGTGGACACTTCTGGGGCCACAACGGCTGCTCAAGGCTGGCCCTTGATCGGGGGCGTCTTAGCGCCTTCCCTGAAGGAGCACCAGCCGCCGGCTCATCTGCTGGCCGGTCACCTGTACGCGCACGAAGTAGACACCTCCGGGCAACGGCTCGCCCGCGGCGCCGCACCCATCCCAGCCCGCGGCGTGGAATCCGGGGGTTTGGGGTGCGGCCAGAAGCGTGCGGATGTGCCGCCCGCCGGCATCGACGATGTCCAAGTGCACCGGAGCTTGCCCCACAGATCCGGGTACGCGGTAGAGAATCCGGGTTTCATCTTCAAACGGATTGGGATAGGCGTGCAATAGGGAGAGTCCAGCCGTTGCGTCCGTCCCTGGATGGACCTCCTGCTCGCCGCATCCGACTGACCAGGCTCCGATCAGGTCACACTCCGGATTGGGCGGGCTGAAGGGCGCGCACGGCGAATCCTCCTGCATGTTGTAATTGCCTTCGATCCAGTTGCAGAACAGCGGATCCTGGGAGATGTTTCCATTCTGTCCCAACTGCGTCGCGATCTCACCGACCCAGTCGCCACCGGCGTTGCCGAAGAGATCGCAGCACTGGAGATACGCGTCCCCGCCTTCCGCGCAGAGTACCGCTGCCCCAACATCGCCGAACGCGATGATGCAGTTGCGCAGGCGCACGTCGGTAAAGGTCGCATAGATGGCGCTCCCGGCGGCGGCGCTATTGCCGGCAAAGGTGCAGTTCGTGAAGACGACAAACGAGCAGGCCCCGCATAACGCAGCCCCGCCTTGCTGCTCGCCTCCGGCGCTGTTGCCCACGAACGTGCAGTCCTTGATTTGGGGCGATCCCCACACACAGCTCAAGCCGCCGCCGCCCGATGTACAGCTACTGCCCCTGATGATGCAGCGTTCGATCGTGGCCGATGACTGGTAGCACCGCACAGCCGAAGCGGTTGCATCGGAAATCGTGATGCCACGCACGACAGACAGCGTATCTTCGCCATTGTGAAAGCGCAGGCCTTGGTGCGCCGGGCCACCGTGGTCCGCGCAGCTCACGATGCACGTGAGGGGGTCATCTCCGTGCGACCTGAGCGTGATGGCCTTACCGTCGAAGTCGATATCGCGATTGCCCGGTCCACTGAACGTGCCGTCGGTCAGCTCGATGATGTCGCCATTCACGGCAGCGTCGACCGCGGCTTGGATGTTGGGGAAGTCACCGGTCCCCTCGGGATTGACGGTGTAGATCGTTGCGCCAGGGGCCGACCAGGCGGACCAGGCCATGAGCGGCACGAGCAGGTAGAGCGCCTGCATCCCCCTGCTCCAAGAGCGTCTCTGCTGGCGCCCTACGTGGCGACCCAGCGCGGCGAGCCCTGCGTCTTGCATGGAGTGAGCCGCGATCATCGTGCGCATCGATCACCTCCGATCCAGACGGCGGCGACAGCTCTTCCGCCTGTTGCGGCCCGCGACTGTGTTTTTGGTGCCCCGCACGCGAATACGTCCGAGCTGCTCAGATTCTAACACCCCGGGGACCATGGGGCCGGGGACCATCGGGGAGGAGCGCGGGTGGAATCCGACTGTCCCAGCCTTTATCCCGGCCTTGGTGGATCAGCAGCCAAGTCACGATCTGACAGAGGGATGCATGCCTGGCGGGATGCATGCCTGGCGGCCGGGGAGCATGGGGTTTCCCAGGACGATCCTGATGCGACCGGGCCGTGGGCGGCGGGGGCCCCCGGCGGGGCATGCGTATAGACAGCGGGCTGGTGGCGCCAAGCCCCACTGAACCCCCCCGAAACAAGCCCGACCGCAAAGCGATCCTGATTGGAGATCATCGCGCATGACTTGAGGCGATAGCAGGACAAACGGGAGACTGCCGTGAAGACGCCTTTTCTTCTCATCGTACTCCTGGCTGCAGCCACACTTTGCCAATGCCGGCCGGGCCGGGACGGTGGAGGACATCTCCGGCCATTCTCTGAACTGGATCGCGTCCCTCTCGCCCATGCTCGCCTTCGTCGGGCCGGTCCGGAACGAGCCCATGATGAAGGGGTACGGGCTGGGCACCGTGAATATCAACCTCGGGGCGCTGACGCCCCAATGGGAGAACGTCCAGGCCTATGGACACTTGGGGTCCCAATTCGGATGCGCGCGGGATTGGAAGGTGGCAGGGACCGTACTGAGCAGACCCTGTCTGGCCGGGGCGCAATGTGCTACAATCCGTTAGGTAGCCGGGACGGGTGAGGATCGGTGTCACGACCCGGAGTGGGATCGGCGGCTCCGATTTGTGACGTCTGAGCGATCGCAGCCTGTGTCACACTCGAACGTGTCCTCCCCAGTAGGTTGCGAACGACGCCCGGTGCCCAGAACCTCCAGCCCAGGGGGTAATCCCCGGAGCCGGACCTCGCCGAGATGTGGAGGTCTTCGCTCGGAATGCTGTTCAGCCCGTTCCCCGGCAGACTGCGCCGGACCGTCCGAGCGGCGGTGCCGGCAGTGCTGGCCACGTTGACCGGCTGGGGAGGGCTCTGCCCCGGTTGTTCGTCCTTCGCCTCGGGCAGCAGCACCCCCACTGGGGATCCCGCTGCCTGGCCGGCACGCCTCCCGGAGTTGAGAGAAGGTGTCCGGCGGCATCCCCAAGATCTCGACCTGCTCGCCCAGCTTGGCTTGTCCTATTTCTTCAGTGATAGCTGTGCCCAGGCAGATTCGGTTGCCAAGCTTGTGCTCGTGCGCCAACCCCGCCAGGGCCTCGCCCTGTTCGTGCGGGCCCTGATCCATGAGCGAGAAGGCGACTGGGAGAGCGCGGATAGCATCTACCGGCAGGTCGACGATCTGCACGCAACGACCCGGGAACTCAGGCGCATCATGCGCAGCCGGCACGAAATCGCCTCCCGTGAGATCATCCGCCGGCAAGTCCAAGTGGAGAGCCAACGTTGGCGGGAGGCCAGGTTCGATCGGGAGGGAGAGGGCGCTCTGGAGGTTCTCGCGGCACCTGCAGCCAACACGTTGTTGGTTCAGGGATTTGCGCCGCTCGGTGTCAGCCGATCCGACACCGTGCTGGCGACAGGCGTCACCTATTTTCTGACCACCACCCTGGCGCAGACCGAGAGCCTGATCGTCGTGGACTACACCCGGCGGGAGTTGCTGGAAGATGAGATCCTCCGCAGCGCAACCGCGAGTCCTGGGCCGTTGCAGCTGCGGTCCGCGTTCTGCGGGGCCGCGCTGTCGATCACGGGGCGGGCGGGGATTCCCGATCCCGGCGCGGCCGCCTGGATTCAGTACGGTGTGGCTGATGCGACGGTGGATCCCGGCGATCCGGACTATCGCGGCACGCGCGATCCGCGCGAGCTCTCGCCCCCAACACGCTATCTGCTCAGCGATCTCGGGAGCGAGGTCGTTTGGATCGTCGAGGACCGCCTCCACCTGACGCTTTCGCCCGACCTGCGGGGGCGATTGGCCCGGGCACCCACGCAGAGCTTTGAGGCGTTCATGGCGTTCGCGGAGGGTTTGTTCTGGGAGCAGAGAAACCAGTTTGGGCGAGCGACGGCGTCTTTCCAGGCCGCAGCGGAGCTGGACCCGGAGTTCGTGTGGGCGCGCGAAGGGGCCGAGCGCATGGTCGGAGTCGGTGAGCGCGGAGAGGCGCTGCCACCCAGAATGGACCGCAGCGTCGAGTTCAGCGAGGGACTAGCGGAACGGACGATCGGGACGGTGGCGGCCAAGGTCGACCCGATGCCGATCGGAGGGCCAGAGGCGCCGCTGGGAACAGCCGATGTGACCGCGTCCGATCCGCACACCCTCATCCTGATCGATCCGCGCGTGCGCTAGGCGCGCTGCGCCGAGGGTGTCGAGCGGTAGTGCCATCACAGCGGGAGCAAGAAGCGATGATTGGCCGAACGATCTGGCGTCGGACACTTCTCAGTGTCGCTTTGGCATTGCCGTCGGTTCTCGGCGCATCATCCGCCAGCGACGCGGTGATCAGCATGTCCCTCCTCACCCAAGCCTGGACGATCCGTGCTGCGGCCGATGAGCCGCGGTTCCAGCAGGATGTGTACGCGATCAGCGTGCACTCACTGCGACTGCGCGGTCCCCTGACCTTGCAGGGCTACCTACCCGTGGCGACCACGACCGACGATCAGAGCGGTGTCAGCGTTTCCGGCGCGGGAGATGCGCAAGTGCGGCTCTCTTGGCATCGCCCCGCCACTCGCTGGCGCGCCACGCTCGGCATCGATCTGCCCACAGGTCAAAGCGCATTGCCCGAAGACGAGTATCGTGTGGCCGCGCGCATGTTGGCCAGCCAAGTGCTCGACTTCCAGCTCAAGCGCCTGGGGGAAGGGCCAGACCTATTCGGCAGCATCTCCTACGGATTGCCGCTTGGGCGCAATACAATGGCGGGCCTGGCGTTGAGCGGAGGCCTCAACTCGGAGTACACACTATACAGAACCGTGGAGGGCCTGGAGCAACGCATGCACCCTGGCAATCGACTGCGTGCCTCGGCGTCGCTGCTGGCTCAAGAGCACGACCAAGATCCCGACTGGGACCTGTGCGTCGTGCTCGGCGGCGAGGTTGCCGATCAGACGGAGCTGCGTTTCGCTGATCGGACCTCGGTGGTGACAGAGGGCATCCAGGGCCGCCTGGAGGCCACCTACGCGCACCGCGTTGGGCAGGATGATCGCGTCAGCATCTCAGCTCTGCTGTCGGCCCGAGACCGCAACCGCTCGCGTGATGTGGAGCTCCCCGTGGTTGAATACCTGGGTATCGCGGTGCGTTCCGCTGCCCGGGGGGAAGTGTCCTACACGATGGTGCGCCAACACTGGCCCAGGATCGCACTGAGCGTCGCAACCGCGATGTTCAAGATAGATCCGTGGGAGGCAATTGACAGCTATGTCACCTTGACCGGACTGGAGATTGAACAACCATTGCGTCCCTGGGCTGCATTGTACGCAGCGGCCCGCATCGGTTTTGGCCGAACACCCTGGGTGGCATCCGCGGCGGATGGCCAGGCGGAACCGGACGACTGCCGTCTGGACGGCACGAGTCTGGGAGTCGGGTTGAGACTCACGCTGTGAATGTCGTGCAAGAGCCATGATCATGAGAATCCCGGCGACAAACAAGCAGCGACACCGGGGCTGCCGCTCCAGGCAGCGACGGGAGGACTGCCGCTTCAGGCAGCGACGCGCCTGGGCCTTCGGGCTGCTCGTTGTCGTGGGTCTGCTGGCCTGGGCGGGTTGCGGCCCGGAGGTCTCTCCCTCGCGCCCGGAGGACCCACACGATGGCTGCGGGGCGGCGCTCCTCCTTCCGCCGACCCAGGCCTGGCCGGCGGACGTGAATGCAGCGCTCGGGGATCCCACCGAGACCTGGGTCTACCGGCTGGGAGGCGGTGCAACCGACCCCTACAAGCGGCGGCCCGCGCCGGGCGATTCGGCCGGGCTGTGGGCGGCGGGAGCTTCGGCGGCCGGCGGACCGATCGCGCTCGAGATCGACGCGGTTCCGGCGGGCAGTTGGATGCGGCTCTTCGTACGTCAGGGTCCCTTGGCCGCGGGCACCACGTTCTGGCTCTCGCCTGCCGATCGGGTCCGCACCGTGGTGCTGGCCCTGGCCAGAAGCGCGGCGCAGGAGCCGCGGATCGTGGGATACCGCGGCATGCGCGCCGGTCCGACGACCTCGCCGCCGATGTTGCCGCGCATCGACGGTCAACCGCCCGCCATGCTCTTCGCGATCGCGGTGGAGAACCCCGAGGCGCTCAATCGCATCGCCATGCGCTTCCTGACCAGCAACGCGGACAGCGTCCAGCTCTATGTCGACCCAGGCAGCCGTTTGCATGCGGCGGGGGCGGAGAGCGGTTTCCTTCTACGTCTCCTGCCCTGGGAAGCCGATCGCGCCGGGGAGCAGCTCTACACCCTGCAGATCGACCCGCGCGAGCCTCCCGGGACGGGTGCGCAGATCGCCCCTGGCAGTGATGTCCTGTTTCACATCCAGGCTGTCGGGAGCGATGTCGACACGGCGCTGGGCATCGATCCCACCGGGGTGCTCTTCTGCCAGGACGGCGGAGATGCCTGCTATGCTCCCGAAGTGATCAGCCCCGGCACCTTCAGCTTCCCTGTGACAGTCCAGGTTGCAGTGACATCCCCAAGCGCCGGAGCGGCCTTCTGCCCGGGCGATTTTGTGAGCGTCCAGTGGGAGCTTGCGGGCGACATGGGCCTCGGAGTCGAGATCGCGCTCTTGCGCGACGGCGAGCCGTGGGGAGAGCCACTGGGGCGCGTGCTGGGGGCGACGACCTTCAGTTGGCCGGCGCTGGCCGCGACCGAGCAGGTCACGGGCTTGGCGATGCAGGTGCGGGAGCTGGGCAGCGGCATTGCCGCTGCGAGCGGCGAGTTCTCCGTCGACGCACAGTGCGCGCTCGACCTGGTGGCTCCCGTGGGCGGCGAGACGTTCGTGGAGACCGCAGAGGTTGAGATCCTCTGGGACCGCACGACCTGCTGCGGCCCCGGGGTGAGCATCGAGCTGCTGCGCGATGGCGCCGTTCAGGTCACCCTGGGCGACAGCGTGGCGAACACCGGCCGCTTCGTCTGGCCTGCCGCCCAGTTCGACTCGCTGGCGGCCGGTTATCAGGTGCGGCTGACCGACCTGCACAGCGGCGTGACCGCGGTCAGCGCAGGGGCCTTCATGATTCGCCGCGCCTGCCGGCTCGCAGTCGGCGCCCCCACTGGCGGTGAGCAGTGGATTGCGGGTGAAACCCATGAGATCGCCTGGGACGCCGACGGTGCCTGCGGGATGTGGGTGCGGATCGAGCTGCTGGCGGCGGGCGTCGTCCATGCGGTCATCGCCGATAGCGCGGCCAATAGCGGCCAATACTCCTGGGTCGTGGCGTATGCGGGTGGTGAGTCGTCCGACCTCACGGTGCGCGTGACAGATCTTGCCAGCGGGGCTGCTGCTGCGAGCGAGGCGAGCTTCAGCATCCGGCAACCGTGTACCCTCGCGCTGACCTTCCCCGCCGGCGGTGAGCAATTCACCACCGGTGAGCTTTGTGAGATCGCCTGGTCTGCATTGGGCGCCTGCGGGCAGATGGTGACGATCGAGCTGCTCCACGCGGGGCAGGTCTGCGAGGTTCTGGCCGCGGCCACACCCAATGATGGCTCCTTCGGCTGGCAGGCGCAGCCCTGCGTCCAGTCCGAGACCGGCTATCAGATCCGCATCACCGACCTGGATTCCGGCGTTCAAGCATCGAGTGCGGCGCCGTTCGACATCCATCCATTCCAGCTGCCGTGCACAGTGACCATGGTGTCGCCCATTGGTGGGGAAACGTGGGTCGAGGGGGATGTCCACGACATCACCTGGGTGGCCGAAGGGGCTTGCGGTCCCCTGGTGCGCATCGAACTCCTCCGCTCGGGATCGGTGTGCGGCCTCATCGCCGACAGCACGGCCAATGACGGACATCATGCTTGGACGACCGCCCCGTGGGCCGGAGCGGGCGGGGAGTATGCGGTCAGAGTCACCGATCTCAGCAGCGCAAGCTCGGGGAGTAGCGCCGCCGAGTTCACGATCGCCCCGCGCTGCGTCCTGACCGTGTCATCCCCCAATGGCGCCGAAACCTGGGTGGAGGGCGCGGTCTACAGCATCACCTGGGATGCCGCCGGGGCCTGCGGCGAGGCGGTGCGCCTCGAGCTGCTCAGGAATGGCGAGGTCTGCCTCACGGTGGCCGCCAGCACGGAGAACGACGGGCACCATCCGTGGATAGCTGCGCGCTGTGGTGCCGACACGGCGGGCTACAACATACGTGTCACCGACCTCACCTCGGAGGCCGCGGATGAGAGCGATGCGACCTTTGCGATCGTCCCGCTTGTCATCGGATGCGCCGTCACCGTGACCTATCCCGGCGACGGCGAGATCTGGGTAGCAGGGCAGGAGTACGCCATTGGCTGGACCGCTCAAGGCGCATGTGGAAGCGCATGCCGCATCGAGCTGCTCCACGATGGGGCCGTGTGTGCCGTGATCGCCGACAGCACCGCCAACGACGGATCCCATCGGTGGGTCGCCGCCCCATGGGGCGCCCACGAGACCGGCTACGCGGTCCGCGTGATGGACCTGGAGAGTGGTGCTCACGACGACAGCGAGGGCCACTTCACGATCCTGGCTGCCTGCACGCTGAGCCTGACCGCTCCCAACGGCGGGGAGGCGTGGACCGCGGGCGAGGTGCATCTGATTTCATGGAGTGCGCAGGGGGCCTGCGGGACCGACGTGGCCATCGACCTGCTCTTCTCCGGAACGGCCTGTGCCAACATCACCGGCGGCACAGAGAACGACGGGCTGTACGAATGGGTGACGACGCCCTGCACGGGCGATGAGTACCCCTATGCCATCCGGATCACGGATCTCCAGTCGCAGCAAACGGCCAGCAGCGCCGCCCCGTTCTCGATCCGCGCGGCGTGCGACGTGGAGGTCATCACACCCAATGGTGGTGAGGCGTGGGTGGCCGGCGACTCCGTGACCGTCGCCTGGCGCACCGAGGGCGCCTGCGGGTCGGCAGTAGGGGTCGAGTTGCTGCGTCAGGGGGTGGTCTGCCGCACGCTGAGCGAGAGCGTCACCGGTCGCGATACGCTCATCTGGATTGCGGAGCAATGCGACCAGCAGACGTCAGCGTATCGGATCCGCGTGCAGGACCTCGCCAGCGGGATCGCGGATGAGAGTGACGGCGACTTCTCCATCTCAGGCGCCTGCGGCCTCACGATCACCGCCCCCAACGGAGGTGAAGAACTGCTGGTCGGGAGTGAGTACGCGGTCACCTGGGAATCGTCGGGTGCCTGCGGGGACTGGGTGCGGATCGAGTTGCTGCACGACGGTGACGCCTGTCTGACGCTGGCCGCGAGCGCGCCGAACACAGGAATCCTGACCTGGACGAGTGCGCAGTGCGACACCTTCTCCAGCGGCTATCGCGTCCAGATCACCGACCTGCAGACCGCTGCCCAGGACGAGAGCGATGCGGTCTTCTCCATCGCTGCGCCTTGCCAGATCACCATCAGCTCGCCGCACTACAACGCGCAGTGGATCGTCGGCGAGACCCATGTCATTGAATGGTCCGCTCCCCAGCCCTGCGGCGCCAGGGTCGCGATCGACCTTCTTCGGTTGGGCACGCCCTGCATGATCATTGCGGGCAACGTACCCAATGATGGCGACTATCCCTGGGTCGCCAGTCGCTGCGGGGAGCATGCCGACGGCTACCGCATTCGCATTACCGACATCACCTCGCAAAGGGCAAACCTGAGCCCGCCGTTCCGCCTGCTGCTGCCGTGTACGATTGAGCTCACCGCCCCGCACGGCGGAGAAGAGTGGTTCGTGGGAGAGCAGCAGGCAATCACCTGGAATACCGAAGAGACCTGCGGCCCAACGGTCATCATCGAGCTGCTGAACGCGGGGGCGGTCTGTCACACGATCGCGGCCGCGGCGGCCAACAGCGGCACATACGAGTGGACCGTGGAGCAGTGCGGCGGCCTCGAGGACGCATACCAGATCCGCGTGACCGACCCTCAGACCGGCATGGCCGACACCAGCGATGACGTCTTCCGGATCATGGGGCCGATCATCCTGGTGAGACCCGATGGGACCGGCGCGTATCCCACCATTCAGGCGGCTATCGATGGTGTCACCGCGGGCGCGGTCATCTATCTGGCCGATGGTGCCTTCGCCGGAGAGGGCAACCGCGACCTCGACTTTCGCGGCAAGGCAATCACGGTGCGGTCGTACGGCGGCCAGGCCGCTGCCTGCAGCATCGACTGCGGCGGCAGCGAGCAAGAACCGCACCGCGGATTGTACTTCCACTCGGGCGAGACGCCCGCCGCGGTGTTGGAGGACGTCTCCATCGTGGGGGGCTGGCATCTCACCCACGGCGGCGGCATCTGCTGCGAGGGCAGCTCGCCCACAATCCGCGGGTGCGTCATCGCGGGCAACTATGCCGGCAATCCCGCGCTGCCGGGCTCGGGGCGCGGGGGTGGGGTCGCCTGCCGGGAGATGGCGGCGCCGGCCTTCAGCGACTGCGAGGTGCGCGAGAATTCGGCCTATCTGGGGGGCGGGATGGCCTGCGAGACCAACGCTGCGCCCACCTGGTCGGCCTGTGTCATCCACGGCAACACCGCGGTCACGGCAGGGGGCTTGTGGTGCGAGGATTCGGCGCCGCTGCTCGCGGACTGCCTCATCTCCGAGAACGGCGCCTCCGACCTCGGCGGCGCCATGGCCGGCGTGTCATCGGCGCCGCAGTTCACTCGCTGCGGCTTTGTGCGCAACTCGGCTCTCTCGGGCGGGGGCGGTCACGGGACGCAGTCGCATCTGACGCTGGTGGGCTGCACGCTCTTCGAGAACAGCGCCGCGGCCGGCGGTTGCCTGGTGGTCGACCCGAGTTCGGTTCTCGCGCTCGAGAACACGATCATCGCCTTCACGCTGGCGGGGGAGGCGATCGAATGTGAAGTGGATGGCCAGGCGACACTCACCTGCTGTGATCTCTACGGCAATGCCGGCGGCGACTGGATTGGCTGCGTGGCCGGCCTGTTGGGTGTCGACGGGAACATCGCCGAGGACCCCCTCTTCTGCGATCCGGCCAACCTCGATCTGCGGCTCCAGGCGACCTCGCCCTGCGCGCCCTTCAGCCCGCCCAACCCGACCTGTGATCTGATCGGGGCGTATCCCGTGGGATGCGCTTACCCCAGCCGGTGAAATCACCCCCAGCGGCGGCGGCACCTACTCCAGCGCGGAGATCGTCTCCTCGATCACATCGAGCAGGACCTCGTCGGTCGTGCGCGCGGCCAATGCCCGCAGAAGCTCCACCGAGCTGCTGTCGCCATGCTCGGCGAGGCCGTCCACCAGGGTGACCAAGAGCTCGGTATCTGCGGTGGACTGAATGACCTCGTGCAGCAACGCGCGGGTGCCCGGGTCATGACGTTGGATGAGACTCTCCGCCGCCGTGATGCGCAGCTCCCGGGGCTCGGTCGCGTTGCGGAGCACGGAGGCCGCCACGTCGAAGAGATCGTCCGGCTGGTGCTTGGCATAGGCGTCCAGAGCGGCCGCGCGGACCTCTTCGGGATCGGAGGTGTCCAACGCGATCGATCGTAGGCCCGCCGTGGCGCCGGAATCGGCCGTCGAGCCGAGCACGGCGATGGCTCCCTGCCGGTAGGGGAGGGCCGTTTCACGCCCCAGGAGCGTCCGCAGGGGCACAAAGGTGTCGGGCAGGGCCAGGCTCTCCAGGGCGGCGAAGACAGCGCCCGAGCGACCGTCATCGGGGTACTCGCGGGTCTTCCAGGCGATCTCCACCAGGCGCGGGGCCACCGCCGGCCCAAGCTCGACCAGCTTCTGTGCGCGTCGATCGGGGCTGAACGTGCCCGAGAGCGGCACGGGGCCGGGCAGCTTGCCCTCGATGAACTCGGCCGCCCGACCGAAGAGATCTGCATGCTCGAGCCAGCCCAGGGCGATCCTCGCGACCCACGAGTCTTCCCACGGTTCGGTCGTGGCGGCCACGCGGCGCAGGTCGGGCTCGAACTCCGCGGCGCGCACCAGTGCGTCTCTGGCCGCCTGGTACTGCGCGCCGGTCGATGTGACCGCCTGGCCCAGCAACTCGGCGAAATCTGCGCTCATCTGCGTCTCTCCCTCGGATCGGCCGACCGCTGGCTGGGATGCGCATCCCCAACTCAGCGCCGCGACTATCACTCCAGTGACAAGCCGAACCATCATCACCCCTGTCCGGTGACTAGCTGCCGGGATCGTAGGATGTGTCGATCGATGGATCGTACACCTCCCACCACTTCTCGGCCAGGGCGGCCTCGGCCGGCGGCGTGCGCTTGGCGTTCGTGCCGCAGTGCACCTCACCCTCCTGGGTGTGATAGAACCAGTCGTCGATGAAGTGCACCGTATTGCCGAGATTGCCGAGCACGGTGAGCATGTAGGTCTCGAGTACATCGACCGTGTTCTCCGGAATGACGAGTCTTTGCCAGCGGCCGAAATGCCGCCCGGCAGGATCCAGCGGTAGGTTGTGCGAGGGATTCTCGGCCCGAATCGCCAGCCACTTCATCCGGATCAGGTCGTTCAGCCCCGCGCCCAGTGCGGCGGCGGGATCCTTGATCTTGGCGATGATCTCAGCCCGCTGCGCACTCGTATCCGGGTGTGCGAAGAACTGGGCGACACGTTCCGCGGACAGGCCAGGCCAGGCCCAGAATGTGAAGCCGTCATCCGGAGGCGTCCGGATGGGAATGTCGCGCTTGAGCACGGACCGCACGATCGCGACCGCGCGATCGCGCGGCACCCTGGGCCCAAACGGTCGGGGGACCATGAGGTGGCGGTTCACGACCTGCATGTTCACCATGTCCACCGTGTAGGCGACCGCTTGGTTGTCTGGGTGGCCGTGTTTCCTCTTGGGATTCACCGGCCGCTTGAAGTACACCGGAACAGGGATCACATCTCCCCGCCCATGCGCCGTGCACTTCATGAGGCGTTGCCGGATGGGAAGCATGAACTTCTTGCGAACCGTCTGGCTGTACTTCTGATGGCCGCTGGCCAGTAGGTCTTCGACGCTGATCTCGGCGTAGCTGCGATAGTCATCTGCGGCAATGGGGTTGCCCGCCGTGCCATCGTAGATCATCGTCGGGTGGTTCCAGAACTTGCCGCGCAGAAGATTCGTTCGGCCATCCGCCACGGTCACCTTGGCGGTTTCCTTCAGCAACAGGTCCATCGTCCGCACACTGGCCAGCACAAGAGCGGAGCCACGGGGCGTGTTGGCGGGGATGAAGCTCATGATCTCGTCCGCATGGGCCACCATGAGCCAGGAGGTGTTGATGGGCACGATGGGTTGGACAACCTGCGAGGCCAGAAGCGTGCGCGTATCGTCGTGTACCCTGCCGCCCGCGGGTCGGTTCGCGTTGCGGCAATCACCGAGAATGATCTTTCCGAATGGGGCCCTGGGATGGGCGAGAATGGCAGGACCGGCATCGCCGCTTGACTGGGCCTTGGTTTCCTCGAGAACAGGGGAGGACACTTCGATGTTTCCGCCGAAATCGGTCGAGTCCTGTTGCACACCCGCCAGGTCGTTGTAGAGCCCAACATCTGTATGTGCCAACTCCTGTTGTACGAAATCACCCAGGGGCATATCTCGTTTGCAATGGATCACCATGTTAAGAGCCCGGCCCCCCGGCGCGCTGCAGTAGCCCATCTCGAACTGGTCCTGGATCCAGGGATCGGGGTACCCGGCTCCGCGGTAGGCGTCCCCATCGATCAAGTAGAGCTTCCCTGGGCTCAAGCGACAGCGCCGTGCCCTCCTGGTGTCTGCGTTGGCTAGCCAGCGAGGGAGGCTGGTCGGAAGACGGCGGTGGCTGTCGCGATCGAAGTTCCCCGCTACCCCAAACGCTTGCCAGCAAGCTCCCATGAGATCGTAGACGAACTCGTGATTGAGCGCATCGGCAGCACCGCACTTGGCGTAGACGGCATAGATACGTTCGCATGGCTCGAGGTTCGACTGCAGGAGGAAGGGCGCGATCAGAAACACCGTGGTGTCGAAGTTGTTGGCCAGCGTCTCCCCGCCGCGCTCGTGCACGAGCTGCAGCCAGATCTCGCCCGGCGCCGTCTCGGGATACACGGGACCCGACGATGCTCGGGTGACACCCCGCCCGTCATCGCCGTACGCCGCGGGCGGCGGAAGCGGCCTGTCCGGCGTGGCGCCCGTAGGGCCCGGCGCGGTCGGGCAACCGGCCAGCGTCAGTGCCTCCATGTGAAACGTGAGTTCCCAGGGCGCAGCGGGGAAGGCCAACGCATAGTCGTTGGTGGCATCGCAGCCAAGGCTAGCATCCCACGTCTCTGGCGCCCCCGGGCCGTGGAGGAAGACGCGGCAACGCTCTAGATCCTCATCGCGCAGATGGAGCGTGAGAGTGTCGGCGAGCAGCACCCCGGCCCCAGGCGAGCGGACTCTGAACTCCGTAAGGTCATTGAGGTCCGCGGCTCCTTGGATGCGGTCATCGTCGCAGTCACGCTCGTCCGACAAATCGACGTTGGGCACGCCGGGCGGCAAGCCGGCGGAGAGGTTGATGTTCGGCAGGACGATGGCGCCCGGGTGTCTGAAGCGCAGCGCGCGTTCGGCTGCGGACAGGGCCAAAACGCCGTTGCGGTCGAAATCGGCGTGGATCTCAGCCGACGCGCCGACAATGACGAACGGATTGACCCTCCCCGGCCTGATCCGGTATCGACGTCGCGGCGGCATCCTGCGGCCTCTCATTGGGGAGAAACGCCAACCAGGCCAAGACCACCCGGAACCTTCCCCGGGATTCTACGGGTAGCCGATGGGCCTGTCCAGATTGGTCAGCCTTCAGCCGACGGCTCGTTGTTACCAGCCGTGCCCAGCTCCGTCCGGAGAGCCAGGATCTGCGCGACCAGCGGTTCGTGGCAGATCGTCCGCGCAACTTGCAGGGCGTCCCCCAGCGCCCGGCGGCACGCTGCAGGGTCGTCCTGCGCCAGGGCCAACCTGGCTGCCAGCAGATCCCGCCACGCCGAGGACCAGATCCGCGGCCAGTGGTCCGTATTGGCAAAGACCTATCAACGACGGGGTGAAATGGACAGAGCGATCCAAATCTACCATGATGCCCTGGTCGTCTTCGAATGGGATGCGGATGTCGTCAACGGATATGCCTGGTGGGTGTTCGAAAACAAGGTCAAGACCGAATACGAAACCGCCATCCGTCGCGTCAAGATGGCGTTGGAATGGAGACCAGAGGCCCCTTACATCTGGGATACCTTGGCCTGGCAGCTCACCCCCCCATCCCCAGCATGTGCACCCGGCCGCAGTGCGGGCAGGCGATCGTCTGCCCCTTGTACGCCGGTGGCGCCTTGATCTGCGTCCCGCAGTCGCAGGTGACGAAATCGTAGCCGTTGAGCTGCCAGAGCGCGTCGGTCGTCGTGCGCACCCGCTGGCGGCGATCCGCGGCCTCGGCGGCGGCCCCGTGTGCGACCTCGGGCGTCACGCTGGCGGCGCGCGCCTTGGCCGCCAAACCGTCCTGATGCGAGCGGGGCACCACCCCGACCGGCCGACCCGTCACCTGGCGGAAGGCCTGGTCGTAGCGCGTCAGGCCCGCCTCGCCGCCCATCGCCCGCAGGATCTTGATGCGCTGGGAAATTGGCGGGTGCGTCGAGGTGAGGTCGGACAGCCCAACCTTGGTGACCTTCAAGGGATTCACGAGGAACATCGGCGCCGTCGCGGCGTTGGCCGACGCGAGGCGGTGGGTGGAGCGGCTGATCTTCTCGAGGGCCGAGGCGAGGCCCTCGGGGTAGCGCGTGAAGAGCGCCGAACATCCATCGGCCAGGTATTCACGCCGGCGCGACGCGGCGAAGTAGAGCAGCTGGGCGATGATCGGCGCCAGAATCATGAGCACGACCGCCACGGCGAGGATGATCACCTCACCCTGCCCGCCGCCGCGGTCGGCCGAGGTGCGGCGCCGGCTGCCGCCGCGCACGAAGAGCATCCGCCGGGCCACGCCGGCCAGGAGCGCGATCGAGCCGACCATGATCGTCAGGGTCGTCATGTAGAGTACGTCGCGGTTCTTGATGTGGCCCAGTTCGTGCGCGACGACGCCCTGGAGCTCGTCGCGGTTGAGCGTTTCGAGCAACCCGCTCGTGACCGCTACTGAGGCGCGCTCGGGCTCACGGCCCACGGCGAAGGCATTGGGGGCTGGGTCGTCGATGATATAGATGGCGGGCATCTTGGCAAGGCCGGAGGCGATACACATCTCCTCGACCACGTTGTACAAGAGCGGGTGATGCTCCTTCTCGATGCGGCGCGCCTTGGAGAGCGATAAGAGCACCGAATCGCCGCTCGTGAAGGTGATCAGGGCCAGGATCGCCCACACGCACACCGCGATGAAGAGGCCCGCCAGGCCGGCACCTTCGGCGACGTACTCGCCGAAGACATAGCCAAGGCCGCCCAACAGGAGCACCATCACGATCATGATCATCGTGGAGCGCTGACGATTGGCCCGCACGAGTTCCCACATGGTGCGACCCGTTACCTAGAAGGCGACCTTGGGCGCCTCGCGCTCGATCGCTTCCTCCACCTCGAAGTACTTCTCTTGGTGGAAGTTGAACATCGTCGCCACGATGTTGGATGGAAACATCTGGATCATGTTGTTGAGCTTCATGGCCGCGTCGTTGTAGTACTGGCGCGCAAACCCGATCTTGTTCTCGGTCGAGGCGAGTTCTTCCTGCAGGGCGAGGAAGTTCTGGTTGGCCTTGAGATCGGGGTAGTTCTCAGCCAGGGCGAAGAGGGAGCGCAGCGTCTTGGTGAGCATGTTCTCCGCCTGAGCCTTCTGGACCACGTCGTCGGCGGATACATTGATCGCCTGCTGGCGGGCCTGAACAACCGCTTCGAGAGTTCCCCGCTCGTGCTTGGCATAGCCCTTGACCGTCTCGACCAGATTCGGAATCAGGTCATAGCGGCGCTTGAGCTGCACGTCGATTTGGGCCCAGGCGTTGCGCACCTCGTTGCGCAAGCGGATGAGCCCGTTGTAGAGACCAACCGCCCACGCCACCAGCACGACGACGAGGACGATCAGCCCCAGCAGAATGACCAGCGCGATCATCTCAGCCTCCTGTTTCCCCTCCAGCCACCGCGGACTCCTGCAAGCGGACCGCGACAGCGACCTGACGGCATCCTACGCGCCTCGGCTCGCAGGTGTTACAGATGTCACCGCCCCTGCTCCCGCGACCCGGCCGCGGGGTTGCCGCCCGCCGCGGGCGCCGGGCCGTGACTGTCCTGGAAGACCTCGCCCAGAAAACCCGCCAGCACTTGCGCGTTCTCGCTGCGGGCCGACAGGGGCATGCCGCGGATGAGGGCGCTCAGCTCGCCCTGGTCCAGCCAGATTCCATGAGCGCGTGGGCAGAGGTCGACCTGCACCGGCGGGCTGCCCGCGATCGTCTGCGTGCTCATCTTGGCCGGACAACGCGGGCACGTGCGCACCGGCGTCCCGGCCACCTGGGGCGGCGTGGCAGGATCGGGCACCGGCATGGCGAATTCCCGTTGGGCCATCTCGGCCAACAGCTCCAGCTCGCCCGCGTCGAACCAGAGTCCCTTGCACGCGGGGCACCAGTCGACCTCGATGCCGGTGTGCTCGACCACAACGAGCGGCTGCTGGCAGGCCGGGCAGTCCATGCGATTCCTCCGCGGCGGCGCCTCCGTCGTGACTCCTCCGCCGCCCGGCAGTCTAGCAGGGTGGGCAGCTGAATCAACTGGTGGATGTTGGCCTGGCGCAGCTCCGGCGCGGGCTCGGGCTCAGCCTACAGCCGCGTGGCGCCCGCCGCGGTCACGTGCCGGAATACAGCCTCGAGGGTGTTGTCGAGCGTCTCCAGGCGGCGGATGAGCAGGTCGCGATCGACCGCCAGCGAGCCCAGCTCCCGATAGGCGATCTCGGGCCGATCCGTGACGAACTCGATCACCTCGGGCCCGATCACACGCACCTCGCGGATGTGCTCGCGCCCGAGCAGCGCGGCCGCCAGCTCGCGAGCTCGATCACAGACCAGGCGCACCCGGTGCGGGTGCCGGTCGCGCAGCTCGAGGAGGAGTTGATCGATCTTGCCGAACCCGAGCAGTCGCCCGTGGGCGAGCACGCCGACGAGATCGGTGAGCGACTCGATCTCGTGCAGCACGTGCGATGAGACGAGCACCGTGCGGCCCGCGGCAGCCATCTCGAGGATGTGCGTGCGCAGCAGGCGGCGCGACGGCGGGTCCACGCCGAGGAACGGCTCGTCGAGCAACACCAGATCCGCCTCGCCCGCCAGGACGAGCGCGAGCTTCAGCCGTTGGCGCATGCCGCGCGACCAGGTGCCGTAGCGGCGGTGGCCATCCTCTGTCAACCCAACCAGCTCCAGGCCGCGCTGGGCTCGCTCGCGCGCCTCGCGCGGGGTGAGGCCGTGCGAGAGGTGGGCGACCTCCAGGTTGCGCCGGCCCGACAACCCGTCGAAGTAGCACTCAGTGGCGGGGACGATGGCGATGCGCCGCCGGATGTCGGGCTGCGAGAAGGGCGAGCCGGCGAAGACGCTCACGAAGCCCTCCGACGGCGGCATGAGCCCGGTGAGCACGCGCATCATCGTCGACTTGCCGCTGCCGTTGGGGCCGACGATGCCGGTGATGCCCGGCGAGAGCGCGAGGTCAACGCGGCTGAGGCCGATCACCTCGCCGTAGAAGACGCTCACCCCCTCGAGCGCCACCGTTGCGGGCGATTGCGTCACGGCGTCATCTCCCGGCGCACGCGGTGCGTCGTCACAAGCAGGCCTAGCGCACCGTACAAGAGGAGCATCACCATTCCAAACCATCCATCAAAGCCGCCGCGGGCGATGAGCGTGTCGAGCAGTTCCTGGGCCGCCGTGACCGGGCCAACCGGCAGCGCATGGCGTCCCCAGACGATCTTGGCCAGCGCATCGGGGATGAAGAAGAAGCCGAGCGCGATCAGCATCGCCCAGCGCCCGCGACGCGTGGCCGCGCTGGGTCCGACCGAGATGCCCGCGTAGCCCCAGCCCATCACAGCGGACGCGAGGGCGAGCTTGAGCACGAGGAGCGCGGCTTCGAGGGTATCGAGCTGCGCGGTGACGCCCAGGCGCAGCACGGCGATCAGGGCGCCGGGCAGCCACATCAGCCCGGCGGCCGGCAGGGCGACGGCGAGCATCTTGCCCAGCGCATAGTGCCACGGCTGCACCGGCCGGGTCGCGTAGAGGAACAGCACTTCCTCGGCGCGGTCGCGCGCCACGCTGGGCGTGCCGATGCCGAGCGCCAGGAGCGCCACCGGGAACGCCTGGAACTGCAGGAATTGGAGCACCGGGTCGAAGTTCAGGTTGGCGCCGGTCATCGATTCTGCCAGCATCCGGACGACAATCACCACGGTGAGAATGATCGGCGGCAGGACGCTGAACAAGAACAGCAGCTTGGTCAACCGCCGGCGGGCGGCCAGCGCGACCTCGCGCCGCGCGATCGCTCGGATGACGGCCGAGGATGCCGGGGCCACGCGCAGAGCGGATGGGGGTGCCAGGCGCTCAGCCATGGTGGTGCTCCATCATCCGCACGACCGCATCCTCGAGCGTCAATGCTTCGCGTCCCAGATGGCGCACCTCGAGCCCGTTCGCGTCGACGAGATGCCAGAAGGCGCGCAGGTCCTCATCGCCGCGGGAGTGGAAAGTGAGCCGGTCGGCCTCGCTGCCCAGCACGCGGATGCCTGCCTCCGCCAGCGCGCCCGCCAGCGCGCCGATGCCGCGGCCGGCGACGACCAGCGTGCCCGCGGCCGAGGAGACCAGGCCTTCGACGGGTCCGGCGTACGACACCATGCCCGCTTCGAGCAGGAGCAGCTCATCGCACAGTCCGTCGGCGTCCTGCAGGATGTGCGTGCTCAGAAGAATGCGGCGGCCCTCGTCCCGCAGCGACTGGATCAGCGCCAGAAGCTGCGCCCGCCCAGCCGGGTCGAGGCCGACGGTGGGTTCATCCAGAATGAGCACCTCCGGGTCGTGCACCAAGCACATCGCCAGCTTGCAACGCTGGCGCATCCCGGTGGAATAGGTCTTGGCCGGGCGGTAGCGCTCCTCGCCGACATCCAGAGCATCGAGCACCCGATGGCCGCGGCGCAGCGCCTCGCGGCGCGAAAGCCCGCTCAAGGTGCCCGCGAAGGTAACCGCGTCGATGCCCGATCCGCCGGGGAAGATGCCGGCCTGCTCGGCCATCACGCCCGCGCGGGTGCGCACGTCGCGGGCGCGCAGCGGCACCGGGAGATCGAGGACGTGGATCGTGCCGCTGTTCTGGCGCAGGACGCCCAGCAGCGCGCCGATCAGCGTGGACTTGCCGGCGCCGTTGGCGCCCACGAGCCCCACCGCGCGCCCCTGTAGGCGGGCCGTGAGGCCCTGCAGCACGGGGCGGCCGCCGCGGGCGAGATGCACGCCGTCGAGCTCGATCCACGGTTGGCTCATCCGCGCTCCCACCTGGTGCCCGCGCTCCCGGAATGCGTTGGCTGCCACCCCACGATTCTCATCGCTCCCTGCCTCATGCCAGCTCCGCCAGTTTCTTGTTAGCGAAGATCGCCGCCCCCACGACCAGCGCGGCCAGCGCGATCACCACCAGCGCGACCGCCGAGCCAGCCGGACTTGCCGACGCCACGCGCACGGAGATGGGAATCGAGATCGGATCCGGAATATCGGCCAACGTCCGCACGTGATGCGAGGGCGCGAGCACCCGCAGGCTGATGGGGAGCCGGCCGAGCGGATAATCGAAGATGCCGTAGAGCGCCAGGTTGAGAATCAGCCCGCGCGGCGAGATCAGATGCACGATTCCGGCGAGGCTCGTGTAAGCGAAAGACGCCAAAACGACGCCCACCAGCTCGCGCGCGATGTTCGTCCAGGGTCCGCCAGCGATCAGCTTGAGCGCCATCAGGACCGCGATGGTCGCCGCGGCCAGGAGCGCCGCGGTAGCGGCGGTGCGCACGGCCGCCAGCGTGCCGCGTGGCACCGGGCCCAGGAGGGGATAGAGCAGCGTCCGCTGGGTGATGCCGTCGCGCACGGCCATCTCGCCCAACAGGGCCGCGAAGATCGGCACCCCGGGCAGGATGAAGAAGTGCTGCAAATCGCGCAGCGTGTCGGGCGACACGAAGCCGCTGAAGCGAATCGCAGCGACCGCCGCCACGAGGAACACGCCGGCGGCCACGCCGATCCGCGTGGCGCGGAGCGTCGCGATTGGGGCGAGGTAGGTTCGCCAGGCGATGAGAGCCGCTCGGGTCATTTCTGCTTCGGTACCCTATCCGCTACGGGGGGCCGTGTCCACGAGCGGCCCGCGCGATGCCGAGTCCCTCGATCCGCCGCGCTTGACCGGCGGCGCCTGGGGCCGCGTGCTCCTTCCGGGCCGCGAGGGTGTGCCCGGAAGGTGACAGGCCTTTGTACGGGGCTGACGGGCCGGGAGTTTCGAGGCGGGGCCGCTGCGCGCAGCATGTCGTCCCCGCGGGGGCGCCGGGCGGCTGGGGAGTGCCTGGGGCGGCACGCGGTCCGACGGGTTCAGCAGTGGCCGGCCGTGACGATACTTGAGGAGATGGGGGACCACGGGGGACGGTGGCTTGGAGATCCCATGGAGATCCAGATCATTATCGAGCAACTGCGCGGCGCCGGGCTGGCGGACGAAGAGGCCACCGATCTCGCCCAGCGCCTGCTGCACGTGCTGGCCGCCGGGGAAGACGAACCGAAGACCTGGCGGCGGATCACGCGCGAGATCCTGAACCCCGCGCTTCCCTTCGCCGTCGACCGCCTGCTCTTCGAGACCACCTACGCCGGCTGGGACTCAGCCCGCGGGCCGGCGCCGGCCTGGATCCCGACCGCCCAGGAGGCCGATCGCACCAACATCGCCCGACTCATGGCACAGCGCGGGCTTGCGCGTTACGAGGACCTCTATGCCTGGTCGATCCGTGAACGGGCGGATTTCTGGGAAGCGGTGATCGGGGCGCTCGGCATCCGCTTCCGCCAGCCGTGGCGCACGATGCTCGACCTCTCGACCGGCGTCACGGCGCCGCGTTGGCTGTCGGGCGCGAGGTTCAACATCGTGGAGAGCTGCTTCGGGGCGCAACCGGGCAGCGCCGCGATCCGATATCAGCGCGGCGACTCGGTGGGCGCGGTCACGGTGGAAGAGCTCGAGCAGCTCACCTGGCGCGTGGCGAACGGGCTGTGGGAGCTCGGGCTCATCACCGGTGATCCGGTGGCCATCGCCATGCCCATGACCGTGGCAGCCGTCGCCGTGTACCTGGGCATCTTGGCCGCCGGCTGCACCGTCGTCTCGATCGCCGACAGCTTTGCACCCCACGAGATCGCGACGCGCCTGCGCATCACCGGCGCCAAGGCGATCTTCACGCAGGATGTGGTGATTCGCGGCAGCCGGCAGTATCCGATGTACGAGAAGATCCAGGCGGCCGAGGGTCCCCTGACCGTGGTCGTTCCAGCCGGCCAGCGCCTCGCGGTGCCGCTACGCGAGGGCGACCGCGCCTGGGCGCACTTCCTGAGCAAGCGGTGCGAGTTCGATCCGGTCGACCGCGATCCGGACGCGCACATCAACATCCTCTTCTCGTCGGGTACGACTGGTGAGCCCAAGGCGGTGCCCTGGAACCAAACGGTGCCGATCAAGTGCGCCGCGGATGCCTGGCTGCACCAGGATGTACAACCCGGGGACGTCCTGGCGTGGCCCACCAACATCGGCTGGATGATGGGGCCGTGGCTCATCTTCGCGAGCTTGATCAATCGGGCGACCATGGCCCTCTTCTACGACGCGCCCACTGGCCGGGGATTCTGCGAGTTTGTCCAGAACGCCGGCGTCACGATGCTCGGCGTCGTGCCGAGCCTGGTGAAGACCTGGCGGGCGAATGGCCATTGGCATGGCCTCGATTGGAGCCGCATCCGCCTCTTCAGCTCGACCGGGGAATGCTCGAACGAAGAGGACATGCTCTGGCTCATGAGCCGCGCGGGCTACAAGCCCGTGGTCGAGTACTGCGGCGGCACCGAGATTGGCGGCGGCTACATCAGCGGGACGCTCATGCAGCCGGCAGCGCCGGCGACGTTCTCGACGCCCGCCTTGGGCTTGGGGATCGAGATCCGCGACGCCGAGGGAACCTTGGCCGACAACGGCGAGGTCTTCATCGTGCCGCCGTCGATCGGGCTATCGACCGAGCTCCTCAACCGCAATCACCACGGGATCTACTACGCCGGCACGCCGACGGCGGCCGATGGGACGCCGCTGCGCCGCCATGGCGATCAGATCGAGCGGCTGCCCGGCGGCTACTTCCGCGGCCACGGCCGGGCCGACGACACGATGAACCTGGGCGGCATCAAGGTCAGCTCGGTCGAGATCGAACGGGCTTTGGCCGCGGTCGACTGGGTGGTCGAGGCGGCGGCGATCGCGATCGACCCGCCGGGCGGAGGGCCGAGCGAGCTGATCGTCTACGTGGTCGCGGCACCACAGGCCCCGGCCTCCATTGAAGAGCAGCGAGTGACCCTGCAGCAGGCGGTGCGCCAGACGCTCAATCCGCTCTTCCGGATCAAGGAAGTGATCGTGACGGAGATGCTTCCGCGCACCGCCACCAACAAGGTGATGCGCCGGCGGCTGCGGGAGCTGTATCGGGAGCGCCGGTCCGCGTGAGCCGGTGCGCCGGCTGCGGATCCAGCCCCTGGAGCACGATGCTCTGTGTGGAGTCTGGCGATGCCGTCCGGAACACGAACACCCGCGCGTCACACTCGTCCGGGTCGAGGAACTCCACCGCGTCCCAGCTCTCCTCGCAGGCTTAAGATAGCGAGCTGGGACAGAAGCTGCGCTGAGGCAGCACGTTGAACGCCTGTCCCCGCAAGAAGCGGCGGTTGTCTTTGTAGTCTTCGATGCCCGCGACCACCAGATCCCGGAAGGGCGGGGACCAGCTCGTCACGTCGCAACCGATCGTGAAGGGCCCCAGCATGACCGTCCGGATGTCGTGGTTACGGATGGCCAGCTTCTCCGGGTCCGTCAGGCCGGTCGTGTCGGGCTCGCCGTAGAGGAATGCCCCAGTGTAGGGTGGGGGCACGTAGCAGCGCAGCGACTCCATCGAGTAGCGCGACGTCCAGGACACCCGGTCATTCGGATCCGAGGGGCAGCTCGGCATCACGGGCAACATCTCTGCCGATCCGCTCTTCGGCGATCCACAGGCGGGCGACTTCCACCTCGACTGCGCGTCGCCCTGCGCTCCCTCCCCGGCGTTCGAAGTGCCGTTGGAGATCCAGCCGCCCCCGCGTGTATCACTGGCGCGTGGCGCTCGAGGGTGAGGGCCCTGGCTCAATGCCGCTTGACCCCGGTCGTCAGCACGAAGGTGACCTGCCAGGAGAAGCGTCCGCCGGCGACGGTCTCATCGAACAGTGTCTCCCAGCGTGCGACCTCCTCCTCCGTGAGCAGACCGGCGCGGCCGGCGGAGCGAGCCCAGGTGCGCAGGCCGAAGACGCCGTCCAGCTCGCTGGCGTCGTGGGTGAAGAGGGTTCGCGATTCAGACCGCACCTGGTCCAACCCTGCCGACCGGAACCGGGCGGGCATCGACCCGGCGATCGCGCCTTGGCGCAGGCCATGTTCGGATCGGAAGCGCAGCACCCTCTGCGCCAGGGATGGATCGGGGAACGCCATCGCCTGCGTGCTGGAGTCTGGATCGATGACGAAGATCCGCCCGCTTATCTTCGTGACGCGCACCAGCTCGCCCAGCGCGAGATCGGGGGATGCCAGGTGCTGGAAGATGCGATCGGCCCAACAAGCGGCGAATGTGCACGCCGGAAACGGCAGGCGCGCAGCATCCGCCACCACGGCGCCGGACAGGCCGCGCCGTCGCGCCTCACGGGCCATCGTGAGCGACGCATCGAGCGCCACCACGCGAGCGCCCCGCTCGCGCTCGCAGGCGAGCGCGTCGTGGCCCGCGCCCGCGCCCACATCCAGATAGAGGCCAGCGGGCTGCGGATCGACCAGCTCGCGAATGCGCCGCTTGTAGGCGGCGTAGAAGGGATGCGTTTGGAGGACCTCCTGGCAACGCACGTATTGGGCTGGGTCGGCTTGGGTGTCGACCGAGGTGAAGCCGTGAGCCGGCGGGCGGCCGGGCTTGCATCTGGCGTCCTCGCGTGGAGTCATCGCAACTCACTTTCCCGGCGCAGCATCGCGCGGCCGGGTCCGATCCCGCGGCCGCCTCGTGGCAACCTCATCGATCCGCTCGCCGTCTGGGCGCGGCCCGTGCAGCACGCTGCAGCGCCCGGCCCGGACGTGGGCGCGATGCAGGGCCCAGGCTTCATCGATGGCCCGGGCCCACATCTGACTCCGGGGAGATCCGCGCGGCGGGCGTCCTCCAGCAGAATGTAGTACCTGTCCATACCGACGCCCAAGGGCGGGAAATCTCGGCCAAGAGTCGCGTGCAGGTCATCAAGCTGCTGGCGCTCACCTTCGGACAGAGCCTCGGTCAGGATCACGTGGAAGCCGCATCTCCCCGTAGTGGAACCACGGCCTGGCCACTCGTCCCGCGGCGTCGCAGCGCACGCCCTCCAGCTCGAGCAAGGCCCGCTTCATCTCCGGGCCGCCCTGGTAACCACCCGGGTCCCCGTCGGAGCGCACCGCTCGATGGCACGGCACGAGGAGGGGAAAGGGGTTGCTCGCCAGGGCGCTACCCACCGCTCGTGCTGCGCGCGGCTTCCCGAGGTGCGCTGCGATGAGCTGATACGTGCTGACGCTCCCCCGCGGGATCCCGTGTTCCGCCCGCAGAACGAGCTGCTGGAACTGGCTGCACGAGCCCAGGTCCGCCACATCGAGCGAGAAGTCGATCGGTTCTCCCTCGAGGAACGCCCGGATATCCTTCGCCAGGCTGCGCAGGTCGTTGCAGGATTGGATGCGTGCCGACGGATAGAGCGCGGCCAGGTGCGCCTCGGCGCACAGCCCGGGGCGCGAGAGCAGGACTCGGACGACCCTGATGCGGTTTCCGACCCGAGACCAGACGACGCCCACGGGGCCGAAGGGGGTCGGCTTGATGATGGCCCGGTTCACGCGCCCTTCACCTCGCTACCAGGATTCTATCCGCCGGTGCCAGAACTCGCCGCCCGCCGCGGGCAAGTACACCGAGCGGCCGTCCGCGCCATCTCCTCATCGGTGATCCGTAGCTGCGAGGCCCCCACGGGCCGTCGCCTGCTTGATGACGTACTCCACGAATGCCAGCGTGAGCCTGAAGTCGTCGGGGTCCGCCGGTTGACGGATCGAAGCGGCCGGATTCGGACGGCCACCCCAGGCCCGGTCGATCAAACCCACCCAAGTGGCGTCCAAAGTGGCTTGGGCCCAGGTCGCCCCCGCGCGCTTGGATTGGATCCTCCCGGTCTCCAGGTCATGCAGCATGCGGCAGTAGCTCAACACGATGAACGACTGGTAGAAGCGATTGCTGAATCGGTCGGGCTCCGCCAGGATCTCCCGTCCCCAGTCGCGGATCGTGGCGGCGATCTCCTGACGCAGCATCGCCGGGGATATCGGATCGACCAGCCATGCCGGATCGGCCCCGGCCAAGGCGACGCCGTGCTCGCGCACCACCCAGCGCACGACGGCCGTGTTGCAGTGATTCGAGCGGGTGAGCGAGTCGTGACCGTGCTCGAGATACCAGAGGGGCTCGCCCACGCGGGCGCAGCTCTTCAGCACAGGCCTCGGGAAGTACGACCCTTCCAGGTGCTGTGCCCAGGGACACGGCAGGTGGTAGAGGCGCTCGTGCATGCCCTGGAGGGCTTGCACCTGCCAGACGGACAGCTCCTCCTCGACCACCACGACGAAGTCGACGTCACTGTGCTGGTCGAAACCGCCGGTGGCGAAGGAGCCCTGGAGACAGGCGGCGACCAAGGTGTCGCCCAGGACGCTCTGGGTGGCCTTGACGAACTCCAGCAGGATGCCGTTAAGGTCCGCATAGGGTGTGGGTGTCACGATACTCCCCTGCGGCTCTCGGGTATCGCAGTTGATGGAGTCGCTCTCCGCGGCGGGCTGTCCGCGGACGGCTGTCCGCAGAGGGCTGACTCCCTTCCGCTACTCCGCAGCCAAACGGGTACCGCATCCGAATCCGCGAATGCGCCCACGTTGATCTGGCCCCGGAATCGTGGACACTGGACTTCAGCTGCATGTGCCAGTTGTTCGAACTCAACTGGACTGGATCTTACCGAGGGTCGAGTGCCAGCACCAGCTGTTGTAGAAGACCTCAAGGTACACGGCGGACGAGCGGCACCGCACGCCCCGGTCGGAGGGGAGGATGGACCACGGTACTGGCCGTCACGATTCCCAGGCGGCCGGCAAGACCGCGCGCCCCAAACCCGCCGGGTCGCCAGTCGAGGACCCGGTTGCGATCCACCCCCATTCTGCGCTATAAGTAACCGCAATGGTTTCTCGCGCAACGAGTTGAACCGAAGGCATCGCGGCACGGGGGGGTCCATGGACTTCAATCTCAACGAAGAACACCGCATGATCCGCGAGACGGTGCGCGATTTCGCCGAGGGCGAGATCAAGCCCGTCGCCGGCGAATTGGACGAGAAGGAGGAGTTCTCGGTCGAGCTGACCCAGAAGATGGCCGCGATCGGACTCTTCGGCATCACTGTCCCCGAGCAGTATGGCGGGCAGGGGATGGACTACCTCGCCTACATCATCGCGGTCGAGGAGTTGGCGCGCATCGACGGATCGCAGGCGGCCACCGTGGCGGCCGGCAATTCGCTGGGCATCGGCCCGCTCTACTACTTCGGCAACGAGGAACAGCGCAAGAAATATCTGCCTAAGCTCTGCTCCGGCGAGGCCCTGTGGTCCTTTGGCCTGACCGAGCCCAACGCGGGATCCGATTCACGCGGCTCGCAGACCACCGCGCAACAGGTCCCGGGCGGCTGGAAGATCAACGGCTCGAAGATCTTCATCACCAACGGCAGCAATCCGCTCTGTGCCGGGACGACTGCGCAGACCGTGACCGGTCGCAAAGACGGCAAGCCGGAGTTCACCTGCTTCATCGTCGAGAAGGGCGCGCCGGGGTTCACCACCAAGACGATGCACCAGAAGCTGATGTGGCGCGCCTCCGACACATCCGAGCTCTACTTCGAGGATTGCGTCGTGCCCGACAGCGCCATGCTCGGCCAGCGGGGGGCGGGCTCGAAACAGATGCTCATGACGCTCGACTCAGGCCGCCTATCCATCGCCGCCATGGGGCTCGGGTGCGCCCAGGGCGCGTTCGAGCTCGCCCTCGAGTACGCCAAGCAGCGCGTACAATTCGGCCAGCCGATCATCAAGTTCCAGACGACCGCCTTCAAGCTGGCCGACATGGCGACCAAAATCGAGCATGCCCGCACGCTCTTGTACAAGGCGTGCTGGCTGCGTGACACGAATCAGCCCTTCGCCAAAGAGGCGGCGATGTCCAAGCTCTACTGCTCGGAGATCGCCAGGGAGGTCGCCGACGAGGCCGTGCAGATCCATGGCGGTTATGGTCTGATGAAGGAGTATCCGGTCGAGCGGTTCTACCGCGACCAGCGCCTGCTGCAGGTGGGCGAGGGGACGTCGGAGATTCAGCGGCTGGTGATCTCGCGTCACATCGGCTGCTGAACTGGGGTCGCGGCCGCGCTGGCTCAGCGGCCTGGACTGACGGGATAAGGGGGAAGCAGATGGAGCATCTCTTGTTCGAGAAGCGAGGCAATACGGGCATCCTGACCGTGAATCGCCCGAAGGCTCTCAACGCGCTCAATCGGGCTGTGCTCGAGGAGCTGGACACATTCCTGAGCGAAACCGTCGATAGTGAGAACCTGCGGGCGCTCATTCTAACCGGGTCCGGGGAGAAGGGCTTCATCGCAGGCGCCGACATCGCCGAGATGCAACCGATGAGCCACATCGACATGCTGGCCTTCTGCGATCTCGGCCAGCGGGTGACGGTGCTGCTCGAGACGATCGACCTGGTCACGATCGCGGCGGTCAATGGCTATGCCCTGGGTGGCGGCCTGGAGATGGCCCTGGCCTGCGACTTCATCTACGCCAGCGAGAATGCGAAGCTCGGTCTCCCGGAGGTGTCGCTGGGTCTCATCCCGGGCTTCGGCGGCACGCAGCGGCTCACCCGCGCCATCGGCATGCGCCGCGCCAAGGAGATGACCTTCACGGGCAAGATGATCACGGCCCAGGAAGGTCTGGCGATCGGTCTCATCAACAAGGTCGTGCCCGGCGGACAGCTCATCGATGCCTGCCTGGAAGCGGCGCAGGGCGCGGAGAAGAACGGGCCGATCGCCGTCACGCAGGCCAAGCGCGCCATCAACATGGGGGCGAGCCTCGCGATGGCCGACGCGCTCGAGCTCGAGAAGCAGTGCTGCGTGACCTCCTTCGCGACCGAGGACCGCCTGGAGGGCATGACCGCCTTTCTCGAGAAGCGCAAGGCCGAGTTCCGCGGGCGGTAGGTGGCAGGGCCGGCAGATAGTTGATGCGATGGGTGGTGACATCCGAGGAAAGGACGACATCCTCCAAGTGCTTCGCGGACACGCGGCGGAGCTGCGTTCCTTGGGTGTCCGGCGGATCGGGCTCTTCGGTTCCTTTGCGCGGGGGGACTCTCGGGAGTCGAGTGATATCGACCTGCTGGTGGAATCTCTTCCCGAAGAAAAGACCTTTGATCGGTTTATGAAGCTCTGCTTCCTGTTGGAGGGCCTTTTCCAAAGGCGGGTCGACATTGTGACGCTGGAGGGGTTGAGCCCCCACCTCGGCCCGCGCATCCTGAAGGAAGCAGTCTATGTCTCCGTCGCCGCTTGAGCATCTCCGCCACGTCCTCGATGAGGCGGAGTACCTGAGCGCGCCATCCCGAGGTCGAGTGGCGGATGATTGCGGGGATGCGCGATCGGGTAGTTCATCACTACTTCGGAATCGATTACGAGCTGGTTTGGGAGGCGGCGGCGGTGAAGGTCCCCTCCCTGCGACAGCAGATCAGCGAGATCTTGCGGCTCGAGGGTGGTAGCCGTCCCTGACCGCTGCCGCCCGTCAGAAGTAGTAGCGCGCCCCGATCGCCGCGTTGATCCGGAACTTCGTTTCGGGCATCAGGTCCATCAGCGGCGCGACTTCCAGGAAGATGTCCACCGGCGCGTCATTGATGAAGAAGGCCACGCCCAAGGGCGCCCTCACGCCCAGCCAGGTGTCATCGTCCCCGGCCTTCAGACGCACGCCCACGCCGTAGTAGAAGGGCGACCGCTGGTTCCACTCCCTGGAATGGTAGGTGGTGTGGATCAGGTAGTCGCCGTGGATGTGCAGGGCGGCATCGTCCAGAAACGACCAGGCGATGCCGCCTGCGAACGCCGTGCGGGAGCCGGTCCACTGCTTCAGACTGATCCCCGTCGGTTCTCCCACGATGAGCCCCAGGCCGAAACCCTCATGCTGGGCTTGGCACGCCAACGGCATCGTGAGAGCGAGCACGACCAGGCATGCGGATCTCGCGGCTGATCCAATCGCCCGCCACACACCCGATCCAGCGGCGAGCCCCATGGCGCATCTCATGGCACGCCCTCCTCTGCGTGGGGGGCTGTCCATCGTTTCCGGACTATATCCATCGTCCCGGCGCTAGATGTACAACTTGTCCTTGTCGACTTCCTCGCGCAAGATGCGTAGCTCTTCGTCGGTCGGCGGCTCGTTGCGGCCCACCTTGTCCGGCAGAAGAAGCTCGAACCCAGTGCTCTCGATGACCTGCTGCTGCTCGATGCCCGGGTTCAGGGCCTTCAGACGCATCCGTTTCGATTGCGCATCGAAGTCCAGCGTGCACAAATCGGTGACCACCATGTACGGCCCCGTATTGGCCGGTAGCCCGGCCCGCTCGCGCGCGCCGGGTCCGCTCAGGTAGCCTGGTGTGGTGATGAAGTCGACCTTCTCAACGAAGCTGCGGGCCGACTGGCGCATGATGATGATCGTCTGCCAGCAGGATGAGCCGACGTCGTTGGCCCCGCCCGAGCCCGGCAGGCGCACCTTGGGCTTCGGCTGCGGGCCGATGACCGTGGAGTTGAGATTGCCGTAGGGGTCAATCTGGGCGCCGCCCAGGAAACCGTACTCGATGAAGCCGCGCTGCGAGGTCTCCATGATGTCGCAGATCCCTGAAGCGTAGAGACCCTTGTTGTAGGTGCGCATGTCGCCGACCGCCAGCGGCAGCTTCTCCAGGATGGCGCCCGTGCCGCCGAACTCGAAGACCGGCATCAAATTGGGAGCGTGCATGCGCTGCGCGAGCGAGGCGGCCAGCATGGGCACACCGGTGCCGATGAAGGCGGTCGTGCGATCGACCATGGTCCGGCTGGCCAGACAGATCATGAGTTCGGTGCCGTTGTAGCGCGCGGACATCTTCAGCCCTCCTTCCGGATGCGCAGGCCCTGCAGCCGGTCGCGGCCGATCAGGTCCAGATACTCCCGGTGATCCTTCAGGTCATACACGTACTTCTTGAGATAGGCCTGACTCTTCTCGGCGTCCTTGGCGTCCTCGTAGTACTGCTTGATATGCTCCTCGTCGCGCTCGTACAGCCCGCTCATCTCGCCGGGATGGGAGCCGAAGGGAGCGTGCACCACCGCGTCGACCTGGTAGTAGGGGATGATCGTTCGATCCGGGGCGCGGCGGATCTCGTCGGTGTCGACGATCTCCTCGGTCGAGATGATGAGACGCTTCGAGGCGCCGGCCATCTCGCGGGCGAAGCCAGCAATGCCGTCGATCTGGCAGTTGCCGTGCTTGTCGGCGCGATTGACGTGGATGAAGCCGACGTCCACGACCAGCGCCGGCAACAGGCACACCGGTTTGCCGGTAAAGGGGCACTCGACCACCTTGGCCGAGGAGTACTTGAGCGTGTCCGTCCCGAGCATGGAGCGCACGGGGATGAAGGGGATGCCCATGGCGGCCGCCTTGAAACGCCAGGCGATCGCCGCGTTGGACCATTCCGTGACGGTGTGAGCATACCCCGACTCGACCGCGCGGCGGGCGTTCGGGGAGACGCCGTAGACCTCCAGGCCGATGTAGGTCCAGTCGAGCTCACGCAAACACCCGGCTGCGAGCATCATCTCCGTCTCGTACACGCCCTGGCCGACGGAGCGCAGGTTCTTGTAACCCTGCCGGATGATCTCCCGGGACAGCGACATCGGGCACCGCACTGTGCCGTAGAGCTCGATACCGATGTAATCACCATCCTTGAGGAAGCGCGTAACCGCCTCGGCCTCGGTCATGCGTTTGTCGACGAGGGCCTTGTCCTTCGACCGGTTGAAGGCGCGGAACTCGTCGAGATCGAAGGGCTGGATCATCTTCCCGATGCCCTCTTCGATCACCTTCATCATCTTCTCACTCATGTCCTACCCCTCAGCGTTTTTGATGCCCGTGGGGAACCGCGCCGGCCAGTCCCGCGCCCGTTCGCGCACACAACGGCACCGATGATAGCAACAACCTTCCCGCTCTGCACCGGGGGAAATCCACCCCGAGCGGGCCTAGGCGGGAGTCTCAGTGCTGGCCGGTACCGGGATGGCGATGCGGAACGTGGTCCCGTGGCCGGTGGAGTCGTACACCAGGGTGCCGCCCAGCGACTCCAGCATTTCACGCGAGATGGAGAGGCCTAACCCCAGACCGCTGCCGTCCTGACCGCTTTCCTTGGTGGTGAAGAACGGTTCGAAGATGCGGTTGCCGATCTCCGGCGGGATTCCCGGGCCTTGATCGGACACGGCGAACTCGAGCCGTTCCTTGGCCGACACCATGGTGACCGTGACCGTGCCGCTCGGCGGCGAGGCCTCGATGGCATTCTGGATGATGTTGAACAGGACCTGGAACAGAGAATTGCGCGGTAAGCGCACGCGAACGGGTGTGGTCGGGATGTGGCAGTGGACCTTGATTCCATCCCGCGCGCAGTTCAACTGGAGTAGATCGGCGATGTCTTGCGCCGCTGCAACCACATCGAACTCGCGCGGCACCTCTTGCTCCTGCCGGTACAGGTCGAACATCTGGCGCACGATGTTCGCAATTCGTTCGATCTCGCGCCGGATCCGGGGAACGTAGTGGGCGAAGGGATGGTCCGCGGGGATCGCGTCCTCAATGAGGCTGAACGAGTTCTTGATGCCGGCCAGCGGATTGTTGATCTCATGCGCAATGCGCGCGGCCATGCGGCCGGTCGCCGCCATCCGCTCGATCGCCATGCGCTGGCGCTCCAGCTCCCGGATCTCGGCCGTACGGCGCTCCAAGAGGGCTTCGAGATCGCGGTTGTACTGGCGGAGCTGCTCTTCGCTGCGTTGCAGGGCGAGGCGCGTCTCTTGCCGTGTGCGCGCTTCGCGGATCTCGCGCTCGACGGCTGGGGTCAGCCGCACCAGGTTGTCCTTCATCAGGTAGTCGTGCGCCCCGGCCCGCATGGCCGCGACGGCGGTCTCCTCGCCGATCGTGCCGGAGACGATGAGAAACGGGAGATCGAGACCGCTGCGCTTGACGATCTCCAAGGCCTCAATGGCCGTGAATTGGGGGAGCGAGTAGTCGGCGATGATGACGTCCCAGGCGCTTTCAGCCAGCGCGGTGGCAATGGCGTCCAGGCTCTCCACGCGGCGACTGTCGACGGTGTAGCCATCCTTCTCCAGCCGGCGAACGAGGAGCCGGGCATCGTTCTCGGAATCCTCGATCAGAAGCGCGCGCAGAAGGACACTCATCCTTGAGGATCTCCTTGGCTGCGAACAAAGGTCGCTCGGGTCGCGAACGCAAGGCTGTTACGAACAAATGCTAGCGCGGACCTCCGTGGAATGCAATCTGGCAGCCTCAACCGGGTAGCCTGGCCTGGCAGCCTCTCCTGGAAGCCTCGCCTGGCAGGGTCAACCTGGCAGCCTCGTCCTGGCATCCGGACCGCGGCGTTGCGAGACCTTCGGCCTTGACTACGGCTGGCGTTTCCGCATCCAATCACGGGCGCCAGCCGCCAGCCCGGGCGGGCGTTCGACAGAGGGGTGTCCGGCCTGTGCGCTTTCTCCACAGCATAAAGCTGCGAACGACGGCAGTGATGGTCGCCCTACTCGGGGTGGTTCTCCTCTTTCACGCGCGCTATGCGGTGCCCCGAATCAAGGAACGAGACATCCTCAAGGCCACGCGCAGTCAGGCCGAACTGGCCAGTCAGATCGCCCAGGGCCTGGACGCATCTTTCCGAGCGGCGATTGGCGAGCTGGAAGCCCTGGCGCGCCTGCCCGATGTCGTGTCGCTGGACCCGCAACGCCTCAACGCCATCCTGCGGCAGATGAATCAAGTCACGACGCACTTCAACTACTACTTCGTCACCGACCCGGCTGGGGTCTGGATCGCCTATCCCGGTCAACCGCAGCTCGTCGGGCAGTCGATCCCGCGCGAAAACATGGCTTGGCTTGAGGAAGCAATCAGGGATCGCCGCACGGTCTTCTTGGATGTCGTCCGCTCTCTCATCAGCACACTCGTCAGCGGGTTCGGAACGCCGATCTTCGACGCGCAGGGTCGCCCCATGGCGGTCCTGCGCGGGGTCATGGTCGTCTCGGAGCGGAACAGGGCCCGCGACTTGATCGCCGAGACCCGGGTGGGTGAGCGCGGGTACGCCTACATCGTTTCACATAGCGGCCACCTCATCGCCCATCCGCATCTGGAACTGGATGTTGCCACCTTCGAAGCGACCGACTGGAGCCAGGTTCCACCCGTGGAATGTGTCTGCAGGGGCGAGACGGGGCTCGTGGAGTATGAGCTCGAGGGAGAGACCTGGGTGGCGGCCTACTGCCCCATTCCCTGCACGGGCTGGGGCGTCGTGGTGCAGCAGCCGCAGACCGACATTCTGTCCAGCGCGGACCGGGATGCCAGCCTGCTCTGGCGTCTGTTGGTGTTCGCCTTCCTGTTGAGCGCAGGGCTCGTCGCCGGTGTGATCCAGGTGACGCTCCAGCCTCTCGGCCGGCTTGTCAAGCAGCTCGCCGCCGGCGGCCCGCCCGCCGTCGGCAAGTATCCCCAGGACGAGATAGGGCAGTTGGCGCAGGACTTTGCCGAGCTCTACGCCGGCCTATACAACTCCCAGCAGGCGCTCAAGCAGAGCCAAGAGCAATACCGCCGGCTGAACGAGGCGCTCGAGGAACGGGTTCGCAAACGGACAGCCCAGTTGGAGCAGGCCAATCGAGAGATCGCGAGTTTCGCCTATTCGGTGTCGCATGACTTGCGGGCGCCACTGCGCCACATGGACGGTTTCAGCCAGATTCTCTTGGAGGACTACGAGCAGAAGCTCGACGAGCGCGGACGCGACTATCTGCACCGCGTGCGATCGGCCAGCCAGAAGATGGGCGATCTGATCGATGCCCTGCTCAAGCTGTCGCGTCTAACGCGGGGCGAGATGCACCTGGAGCAGATCGATCTGACCCGGATGACCTGCGAGCTGGCGGCTGAGCTGCACAGCCAGGATCCCCACCGCCCGGTGGAATGGGTCGTCGCCGAGGGCCTGCCCGTGTGCGCCGACGGCGCCCTCATGCGAGTGGCAATGCAGAACCTGCTCAGCAACGCCTGGAAGTTCACGAGCGCCCACCCGACCGCTCGCATCGAAGTCGGCATGACATCCATGGCGGGCGAGACGGTCTACTTCGTGCGCGATGACGGAGCAGGCTTCGACATGGCCCACGCAGGGCAGCTCTTTGGGCCATTCCAGCGGCTGCATCGACCAGAGGAGTTTCCGGGCACGGGAATCGGGCTGGTCACGGTGCAGCGGATCATCGCCCGCCACGGCGGGCGCATCTGGGCCGAGGCGGAAGTCGAGCAAGGCGCCACGTTCTACTTCACCGTTCACACGGTAGAGCCGGAAATGGAGTGCGCCGATGATGCTCCGCCTCTGGAAGCCGACCGCGTGGAAGGTGGGCAGGATTTGCGCGCATGAGAGCCATCGCTACCGCCCACGGGCGGCTGGAGCTGCCCGCCTTCTTTCCTGACGCGACGCGGGCCGTCGTTCGCGCAGCGGACAGCCGCGATCTGGTCGCCTGCGGTGTCCAAGGGCTCATGGCCAATGGTTTCCACCTGGCCACTGCCCCCGGACTGACGTTGATCCGGGCTCTAGGCGGGCTGCATCACTTCATGGGCTGGCAGCGCCCGATCGCCACCGACTCCGGCGGCTTCCAGCTCTTCTCGCTGGCGGGCAGGCGTGGTTCCGCCGGGCGCACGCGGCTCGTCAGCGTGAGTGATCAGGGCGTGGTCATTGCGATGGCGGGGCGCGGGCGGACCCAGCGCCTCAGCCCGGAGAAGAGCATCGCGCACCAGTGGCGCCTGGGCGCCGACCTGCTCTTCTGCCTGGACCAGTGCCCGCCGCCCCAAGCTTCCCCGGCGATCGAGCGCGAGAGCGTGCAGCGGACGCTGGTCTGGGCGCGACGGTGCAAGCAGGCATTCGGGGAGCTGTGTCGGTCGGCCCCCCGGGAAGCCGCACGGGACGTGGGGCTGCGGCCCGCGGAGGACGCCGGCGGGCGTCCGTTGCTCCTGGCGGTTGTACAAGGTGGCAGCGATCGGGAGCTGCGACGAGAATGCGCGCTCGAACTGGCCGAGATCGGATTCGACGGCTTCGGCTTCGGTGGCTGGCCGGTGGATGACGAGGGCCGGCTGCTCGATCTGGTGAGCTACGTCGCCAGCCTCCTGCCGCCCGGTAGCCTGCTGCACGGGCTGGGCATCGGCAAGCCCGACACGCTCGTGGGAGCCTGGCGCGCCGGCTACCAGCTCTTCGACTGCGTGATTCCAACCCGCGACGGTAGACATGGCCGCCTGTTTGTGTTCCGCGAGAGCGAGGCGTCCCCTCGGCTCGCGGGCAAGGACTTCTATCGCGAGGTCGGCATCACCGCCGAACGTTACGCGCGCGAGCGCAATCCTGTAGAACCCGGATGTCCATGTCCGTTGTGCACGCAGTACTCGGCCGCTTATCTTCATCACCTGTTCAAGATTCGCGATGCGGCCGGGGCGCGGTTGGCGACGCTGCACAACCTGACCTTCTACGCCCGCCTGATGACGCGGCTGCGCGAGCTGCCATGACCGATGCGCGCATCGAGGAAGTCGTCGCGCAACTGCGCGCCAGTCGCAAGTACGCCACCCTGGGGATCGAGACGCTCGAGCGCATGGCGGCCTGGGCATGCGCGCGACATTCGAGCGCACGGAGTGCCACCAGAGCAGCCCGGGCGAAGCTCCACCAGGTCTACGGCGCCTACCTCGGGGCACAGGATCTCACGGCGATCGAGCGGCGGCTGGCGTCGCTGCCCGCGTCGGCCGGCCGGGACGAGGTCGCGGCCGCGGCGCGCGCGATCCTCACGCGGCACGCCTCGAGCGCCGAGCGGCTCGGGTTCATGGAATCGGCCTATCGGTTGATCTTCGAGCGTGCCGGCGGGACGGAACGGATCGAGCGCGTCCTGGACCTGGCCTGCGGACTCCATCCCTTCACCCTGCCCTGGATGGGACTGTCGCCGCGGACCCAGTACCTGGCCTGCGACCTGGATACGCGGCTCACCGAGGTGATCGGCGGGTTTCTGCGGCGGTGGGGACAGGCTGGCCGCGCGTGGACGCACGATCTCCTCAGCCGCCGGCTGCCTGCTGATGCGCGCGGAGATGTGGTCCTGCTGCTCAAGACCTTGCCGTGTCTCGAAAGGCAAGAGCGCGGGTCCTCGCTGCGCCTGCTGCAATCGCTCGACGCTCCCCTGATCGTGCTGTCCTTTCCCACACGCAGTCTGGGCGGCCGTGAGAAGGGCATGCGGGAGCAGTACGATGCATTCGCCAGAGAGCTGGTCACGCTGCGCAACGCGCGCGGCGTAGATCGCGTGAGCTGCACCCGCCTGGCATTCCCCGAGGAGACGTTCTACCTCCTCGAGCGCAAATCCTCGAACGAGAGACTGCCTGAGTGAACGGCCATCCGCCGGGTCCTATCTCACCTGACGAGCGAGAGTCCCGCGCGGAGCATGTCGGATTTTGCCTCGTAGGAAAGCAAGCTCTCTCCGTACCCGTGGAAATACTGCGCCTGGAGGATGGCCAGGAAATCCAACCACGGTATCCGCGCCGGCACGGTCACATCGACTTGGAGCGTGTGATGCTTGAAGTGCCTGCCCGGCTGACTGGTGAACGACAGGCTGGGACCGCGGGTGCGACCGACGCCTAGCTGCAACCTCCCATAACTGCGGTAGTCACGTATGTTGCGATTGTCGTCGAGCGAGAAGACGTAGGTGAAGAGCTGGGGGGCCAGGATGACATGCCAATCGCCCGGCAAGGCGAACGCAAGGCCCGACAGCGCATAGAGGTAATTGAGGCTGCGCCCGTCACGTCCGTCGCGTCCGTTAGATTCGTGCCGGTAGCCGACTTGATATCCCAGCCAGGTAAACCATCTGGGCTGGCCGGGGTGGGGTGCCGCGGCCGATTGATAGAATACCTCGGGCATGTAGCTCGTGTCGTAGAACGGGCTGGACTCCGCGGCGATGTCCCACAGCGATCGCTGCGTGTATCCGAACTGCAGGGTCTGCGGCTGGCGCGTGCCGGAGGAGGCAAAGGTGAGCAGCCGGTACTTCAAGCTGACCTGGAACTTGGCGCCAGGAGCATCATTGCCGCAGATGAAGTAGATCGGTTCGTGCGTGCCGAAGCGCCCCGGGTAGGTACGCTGGATCGGCATAGGGTCGAGCGCGATGGCGTTGGCGGTGGCGCCCGAGGCGCCGCTGTCGGGGGTGACTTGGATAACCGTGCATAGACCTCTAATTCCCTCGGATTCCAGGCAGAGAACCACTGAGCCGCGCAGTACGGCGGGGAGCGAAAGCATGTAGCGCTGCCTGGCGAATCCGCCCACAGCGAGGGGCAGCGCGCGTACCGCGTCGGCCCGCAGCAGCAGCGTCCGCGACAGATCGCCCGACGTGGCGGTGGCCTTCCAGGCCATCGGCGGAGTGAAGGCGACCTCCCGCTGCCCGGGGTTCAGCACGATGAGGTCGATGTGCGTCGAATCACCCGGCGCGACGGGATCACCGGGCGGAATGAGGCTGAAGACGAGCTCCTCGGTGGGGGAGTTCGGTCCGACCGCTGCAGACGCGGCGTCCGAGACGAACGGTGCGGACGCAGCGCCTGAGACGACCGGTGCGTCCGCGATCATCATCAGCAGCAATCCGACCCGGGTCACCGTGGTCCACGCCGTCCGTCTGCTTTTGGTCATGCTGCTCTTGGTCATCACTGCCCAGCCCGACCGGCAGATGGCCGGGTCCGTGGCCGCGCACATCGCCGGCCACCGCGACGAGGCCTCTACGTTGGTTCCAGGGCGGCGGAGCCTACAGCCTACGAATATCCGGCAGCCGAGCGAAAACGTCGACGGATTTCCCCGGGCACCCCCCAGGCCTCCCAGTTGGGCGCCTGGCGGGCCTGCCTGATGAGCTTGGGGGGCCTGATTCGGGCCTAGCCTGTGACCAGAAGACATATAACTATTTGCATAACAATGGTTTACGAATCATGCCGTGGTGATTCTCGGAGCGCCGCCGCAGGCATTTTTCACGGAACAAATTTGACGCCCGTTCGTCCAATAGACTATCGTGACCGGCCGGTCATTCTGTGACCCGCTGGTTATCGATACCGAGGGGAGGATGGTCGTGGACGATCAGCCGAAGCGAAGCCGCACGGAGCTCGATCGAGAGGCCCGCAAGGCGGACATCATCACCACCGCCGCTCGTTTGTTCTCCGAGAAGGGGTTCCACGATGTCAAGATGGATGACATCGCTGAGCGGGTCGGCTTGGCCAAGGGCACGATCTACCTCTACTTCGAGAACAAGGAGGCCCTGTTCCTGAGCATCCTCCAGTTCGGGCTCCTCGAGTTGACCACGCGGTTGCGAGAGGCCCTCCACCCGCAGGACCCCTTCCGCGACAACCTCAGAGGGTTTGTGATGACGTTTCTCCAGTTTCTGGAGAAGCATGAGGCGTTCTTCCGGATCATGCACTCCGAGAGGATGCGCACCACTGCGGATGCTCACTACCGGATGCATCAGTGCGCGGCCGACGCCTACACAACCGTGTATGGGATCACAGAGGAGTTGATCCGACAGGGACAGCAGGAGCGAGTCCTGCGCGGAGATGCGCCAGAGAATCCCGCCGAGATTCTCCTGGGCATCCTCGAAGCCCACATCCATCATCGCGTCTTCTCCGCCGTGACAGCCTGCATCGATGAGGATGCCGAACGGGTGATCGACTATTTCCTGAACGGGGCGAAAGCTGGTTGTCCATGAATCGAAGTCCCAGCATGTGACATCCATGACGGAGGTGCTATGCGGTTGCGCGCAATCATGACACTTGCCTGGATTGCCCTGGCTGCCGTTCCTTCCGGGTGGAGCCAGGGCGAGGTCATGACCCTCACCCTCGCAGAAAGCGTGGCTATCGCGCTCGAGCAGAACCCGGAGGTGCGGATCGCAGAGAAGGAGCTGGCCAAGGCCCGGGCCGCCGTTCGGGAGGCCTACGCCGTGCTCCTGCCGACGATCGACGCGAACGTGAACTTCCAGAAGTCCTGGGAGACCCAGCAGACCACGATGCCCAACTTCATCAAGGCCATGCTCGGCCCGGAGTTTCCCGGGGCGAGCGAGATGCCCGACCTTGTCCAGCTTTCCTTTGGCCTGGAGAACACCTTCACCTACGGCGCGACCCTCAGCCAACCGCTCTTCCTGGGCGGCGCGGGCATCGCCGGCATCCAAATGGCGGGTGCCGCCCGAGAGGCGCGCGAGTATCTTCTGGATGCCAAGCGTCAGAATCTGATCTACCAGACAGCCAATGCTTTTTACGCGTGTCTCTTGGCGCGCGAACTCGTGGAAGTGCAAGAGCAGGCCCTTGACCACGCCACCGCCAACCTGGATCTGGTGCAGAAGAAATACGCGGCGGGCTCGGCCTCCGGGTTCGACAAGATGCGAGCCGAGGTCGAAGTGGCCAACCTCCAGCCGGAGGTCATCGGGGCCAGGAACACCTATCAAGCTGCCATGACCGGACTGCGCATCGTGCTCGGACTCGAAAAGGACCGTCAGATCCGAATCGAGGGCGCGTTGGCGTTCACACCCGATGAGATGGGGCATCTTGATTTCGAGCAGTACCAAGATCTCGTCAATCGCAACCGGCCGGAGCTCAGTGCGCTCGAAGCGCAGAAGACGATGGCGGCGAAGGGCGTGACTCTGGCGCGCAGCCAGTTCCTGCCAAAGCTCTTCTTTGCGACCGACTATTCCTTCCTCGCCATGCGAGATGATTATGACTTCTCTCAGGATGACTTCAGCAAGGGGTTCACCTCAGCCCTCAGCCTGCAAATTCCCATCTTCCACGGTTTCAAGAACAGCGCACAGTACCAGCGAGCGCGCCTTGACTACCGCATCGCGCTCGATGCGGACAAGCAGGTTCGCGATGGCATTGCGGCCGAAGCGGAGCTGGCCCACGACAAGTTCCGTGAAGCCATGGAGAAGTACAGGTCCGCGGAAGAATCCATCGGGTTGGCCACGGAAGCCCTACGACTGGCGGATTTGATGTACGAAGAAGGTGTGACGACGCAGCTCGATGTGCTGGGCTCACAGCTCGCTCTGACGCGTGCCCGGCTGAATCATGCCTCCGCGCTGTACGAGTATCAGTTGGCGCGCTATGAGCTCCGGCGCGTGGCGGGGCTGCTGGAGGGGGCCTTGTGATGCGACCGCTGACTCGCGACGCTGTGCGGTGGGGCGAGGACAAGAACGCCGGAATCAAGGAGCCAACGATGTTGCGCAGGATGACATTGGTCACCGGGGCTGCACTCGTGCTGATCCTGGGCCTTGGGTGCGACCGCACAAAACAAGATGTCGCCGAGGTTGGCGTGCCGGTCGAGGTCCAGCCGGTTGCGACCGGGACGGTCAGGCAGTATCTCCACTTCAACGGCGACATCAAAGCGGCGCTTGATGTCAAGGTGTACTCAAAGGTGTCGGACAGGATCGAAGCGTACTTCGTGGACGATGGGGATGTGGTCGGGAAGGGTGACCGCATCGCGAAGATCGCCGCCACGACGATCGAACAGGCGGTGCGCCAAGCGGAGGCCGGCCTCGCGGCAGCTAAGGCGCAGGAGGCCAACCTGAAGTCCGAATACGAGCGGGCGGTCCGACTCCAGGGCGAGGATGCCATGAGCCGGCAGCAATTCGATGCCATCCGCACTCAATATGAGGCGGTGACCGCGCAGGTCAACCAAGCGGAGGCCGCCCTCATCATGGCCAAGAGTCAGTACAAGGACGCCACGATCACCGCGCCAATCGCTGGCGTGATCGGCAAGCGCTACTTTGAGGCCGGAGACATGGCCACGCCCGCCGCACCGATCGTCTCCGTGGTTCAAATGGACGAGGTCAAGATCGAGGTGGACGTCACCGAGTCCGACCTGAGCCGCCTGGCCGTCGACCAGCCGGCGACGGTCAAGGTGCGGGCCTTTCCCGACGAAGTCTTCGCGGGCCGCGTGGTCAGAATCAGCCCGATTCTCGATCCCGTGACGCGCATGGCAACGGTTGAGGTGCTGGTGTCCAACGAGGGTCACCGGCTCAAGCCCGGCATGTATGGCGAGGTGGATATTACCACCGGGCTCATCGAAGACGTCCTGGTAGTGCCGCGCCATGTCGCGATCGAGCGAACGTCGCTGCAATCCGCCGGTGGAAACAATCAAGTAATCAAGAACTACTTCGTCTTCATCGTCGACGACTCCCTGCGTGCCCGGCAGCGGCAGATCGAGCCCCATTACGTCAATCACCAGGTGATTGCGGTCAAGGATGGCGTGCGATCGGGTGAGCGGCTCGTCATCTCCGGCCAGAACAACCTGCGCGACGGCATGCCGGTCTTCATCCCCGACTCGGGGGGGACGAACTGATGCGAATTACCGAAACCGCCATTCGGCGCGGTGTGACGTTCGCGATGATCTACATCATCGCGGTGGGGTTCGGTCTGTTTTCCCTCGGGCGCTTGCGGATCGACCTGTGGCCTAATCTCACCTTCCCGGTGATCGCCGTGATCACGCAGTACACCGGGGTCGGGCCGTACGACATTGAAACCGCTGTGACCCGGCCGATCGAAGAGACCCTGGCTTCGGTCCAGAATGTGAAGACCGTCAGCTCGAGCTCGCGCCAGGGCCTCTCGCTGGTGATGCTCGAGTTCTCGTGGGGCACAGATATGGATCAGGCCGAGATCGACGTGCGCAGCGCCCTCGACTGGGTCGATGACTATCTGCCCGATGATGTGACCGATCCCATGGTGTTCGCCTTTGATCCGTCCATGCAGCCGATCTGCTTCTATTCGATCGGCTCCGCGGTGCACGGCCTGGCGGAGCTGCGCCGCATCTCGGAGCTCGACCTCGAGCCCCGGATCGAGCGGATCCCGGGCGTGGCGTCCGCATCGACGATCGGCGGCCTGCGGCGGGAAATCCGGATCTTGATCGATCCGGTGCGCATCCGGGCGCACAACATCTCGATCCAGCAGGTCGAGGCAGCCATCCGCATGAACAACCTCCAGCTACCCTCCGGTTGGATCGAGGACGAGCAGCGGGAGTTCACTCTGCAGACGCTCGGTGAATATACATCGTTGGAGGAGATCGAGAATACGGCGGTGGTGTCGACTCCGGAAATGGTCGTCCGCATCAAGGATGTCGCCCAGGTCGAAGACGGCTTCGTGGAGCAGCGCCAGCGGGTCTGGACGAACGGCAAGCCCGCCGTGATCTTCCTCGTGCAGCGGCAGTCGGACGCCAATACGGTGAACGTCACGCGCGAGATCGAGAAGCGGATGCCGCAGATCCTCGCGGAGCTGCCCAAGGGCATCGAGGTCGAACCCATCTACGAGCAAGCCACGTTCATCAGCCGATCGATTCTGAACCTCGGCAACACCGCGATTCAGGCCATTCTGCTGACGGTCCTGGTCCTGCTGTTCTTTCTCCGCAACTGGCGAAGCTCGCTGATCGTCGCGCTCTCGATCCCCATCTCCATGGTGGTCACCTTCGCGGTGATGGACCAGGCGGGCTTGACGCTGAACATGATCTCGATGGCCGGACTGGCCCTGGCAGTCGGCATGCTGGTGGACAACTCGATCGTGGTGCTCGAGAGCATCTTCCGGCACAGGGAGGAAGGCAAGGCCTCCCGGGATGCCGCCAGTCAGGGCACCACCGAAGTGTCCATGGCCATCACGGCGTCGACGCTCACGACCATCTCGGTGTTCGTGCCCATCTTGTTCGTGCCAGGGATTGCGGGCGCCATGTTCAAGGAGATGGTGATCACGATCTGCTTCTCCCTGGCTGTCTCGCTCGTTGTGGCCCTCTCCCTGGTGCCGCTTTTGGCCTCCCGCATCCTGAAGGTCTCCGCGCGGCTGGGTCCGGCCGACCGGATGCAGCGGCTCGGCGACCGGCTCGGGCGATGGATCGACAACTTGCGCAATGTGTATCTGAAGGCGCTCAACTGGGCGCTGCAGCACCGCAAAACCGTCCTCTTTTCCGCAGTGGGGTTCCTGGCGCTGGCGATTCTCATCCTGTTCACCCGAGGCGGTGAGTTCATCCCGCACAGCGATTCGTCGTATCTGCAGCTCGCCATCGATCGCTCCGCAGGAACAAGCCTGACCGCCATGGAGCATTCGGTGAGGGAGCTCGACCAACTGCTCCAGGAACACGTGCCCGAGGGGGAGCTCACCTACACCAACTTCGGGCAAGGGGAGGGCGTGTTCGCGGCGTTCTCCTCCAGCGCCTCGAATCAGGGCGACGTTATGGTGCGCCTCAAATCGCGCTCGCAGCGCAAGCGCGGGATGACGGAGATCGAAGACGATCTGCGCGAACGCGTCCGGGCACTGCCGGATCTCAAGGTACGCTTTGAGGACCGCGGCGCCGCGATGTTCTTCGGGGGCGAGGGCGACATCGCCATCGAGATCTTCGGCCATGACCTCGAGGTGGCCGAGGCCCTGGCGAACGACATCGAGCAGAAGGTGAGCGGCATCAAAGGCGTGGTGCATGTGGAGAGCAGCATCGAGGAGGCCGCGCCGGACCTGAAGATCCATCTCAACCGGGAACGCATCGCCGATCTGGGTCTGTCCACTTCCCAGGTTGGTCAGGTCATCAGCACGAGCATGTTGGGCTCGGTGGTGAGCCGCTTCCGCGATCGGGGTGATGAGTACGATATTCGCGTCCAGCTCAAGGGCGAGGCGCGCCAGTCCAAGGCGGACATCGAGAACATCCTGCTCATGACGCCGGCGGGCCGCCAGATCCCGTTGCGCGCCGTGGCGACGGTGGACTACGGGCGGGCGCCGGTGGATATCACGCGCGAGGACCAGGAGCGGAAGGTGACGCTGGCGCTGGATGTGTCGGGTCGCGACCTACGCGCCACGACGAACGAGGTCCGCAGGGCCCTCCGGACCGTGCCCGTGCCCAATGACTTCCGCATCGAGATCGGCGGCACGGCGGAAGACATGATGGAGTCGTTCATCTACCTGGGCCTGGCCTTCCTGGTCGCCATGATCCTGACCTACATGGTCATGGCCTCCCAATTCGAGTCCCTGGTCGATCCGTTCATTATTCTCTTTACGATTCCTCTGTCGCTGATCGGCGTCGCCCTGGGGCTGCTGGTCACGGGCACCACGCTCTCGGTGATGTCGCTGATCGGCATCATCATGTTGGTCGGCATCATCGTGAACAACGGCATCGTGCTGATCGACTACACGAATCAGCTCCGCGCGCGAGGCCATGCGCTCTTCGAAGCTTTGATGCTGGCGGGTGAGGCGCGTATGCGCCCGGTGTTGATGACCGCCCTGACGACGATCATGGCCATGTTCCCGCTCTCGCTCGGCCTGGGAGAATCCGGTGAGAACTGGGCCCCCATGGCCCGCTCTCTGATCGGGGGCCTGACGGTGGGAACCGCCCTGACGCTCCTGGTGATTCCGGTGCTCTACGCGACCGCCGAGACGTTCTCGGCCAACCAGAAGACCCGCCGTGCGGCGCGCAGGGCGAAGAAGCAGGGAGCGGAAGCGTAGCGTGCCGCCCAGGCGCAGCCGCGGCAGACAAAACGGGCCACGGCCGTAACCAGCGACCGTGGCCCGCTGCGAACTGCCGGGCGTCGTTACCCGGCCGGCTCTCCAGCCAGGCTAGCTCTCCTTCTGCTGCTCCTCCTTGGCCCGCGCGTTCTTGCGGTCGGTGAGCTTCTTCAAGCCCGCCGCCGCCACGCCGGCCAGGAGCGCGGCGCCCAGTGGTCCACCGGGTCCGGCCACGCCGGCCAGCTTCTCGCGACCGTGCTTCTGCTGCCAGGCGGCGAACGCCTCGCGGCCCTTGCGCTGCGCCTCTTCCAAGTTGCCGAACTGCGGCTTGGGCGGCAGCGCGTAGGTGTCGAGCTTCGACTGCAGCACGTAGATCGAGTGCAACCCGCCGAGCTGGTCGAAGCCGTAGACCCTGGCTTCCTTGCAGCCCTGTGCCTGCAGCTCCTTCACGCGCGCCTTCGCCAGCGCGTACATCTCAGCCTTGGACCCGTAACGAATGGCGTGGGTTGGACAGGTCTTGACGCACGCCGGCTCCATGCCGTTGGCCACGCGGTCGTAGCAGCCGGTGCACTTGCGCGATTTCTCGATGTCGTAGTTGACGTGCGGCACACCGTAGGGGCAGGCGTCGACGCACGCACCACAACCGATGCACAAGTTCTGGTTGACGTAGACGGTCCCGAACTCGGGATGGCGCATCATCGCCTTCACCGGTTCCACCGGGCAGGCCTCGATGCAGGCCGCCTCCGTGCAGTGGAAGCAGTGGTGGCGCCGGAAGAGCCACTTGACCCCCCCACCTTCTTCGACCTCGTGGAACTTGATGATCGTCCACGTCATGGGCGAGAGATCGGGCGGATTCTGGTAGCCGCCCGCGGCCGCGAAGAAGGAGGTCTTTTCGCCGGGCAGGTAGTTCCACTGCTTGCAGGCCACCTGACAGCTCCGGCAAGCAATGCAGAGCGACCCATCGTAGTAGAACGAATTCTCCGGCATTCTACACCTCCTTCTCGATGTCGCAGAGGAACGCCTTGTACTCGGGGATCATCGTGTTGGCGTCGCCGACGTTGGGCGTGAGCGTGTTGGCGCTCTCGCCGATGGAGAGACCCGAGTAGCCCCAGTGCCAGGGCAGGCCGATCTGGTGATACTCCTTGCCGTTCATCTTGAAGGGCTTGAAGCGCGCGGTGACGACCGCGAAGGCGCTGATGCCGCCGCGGGCCGTGGTGATGCGCACTCGGTCACCGTTCTGGATGCCCTTCGCTCCGGCCAGCTCCTTGGAGAGCTCGATGAACATGTCGGGCATCAGCTCCGAAACCCAGGTGAGGTTGCGGGTCATCTGCCCGGCCTGCCAGTGTTCGACGACCCGGTAGGTCGTGGCGATGATCGGGTACTGGTCGGCGGTGCCGAAGGGCGACATGTCTGATTCCCACATGCGAACGGCCGGATTGTTCTGCTGTCCGTAAAGGGCGTTCTTGACCGGCGACTCGATCGGCTCGTAGTGCGTCGGGAAGGGGCCGTCGGTCAGCCCCGGACCGAAGAAGGACGCGTGACCGTGCGGCTTCATGATGAAGGGGAACTTGGTGCCGGGGGCCCAGCCTCCGTCCGGCACGTCGCCCCGCCACTTCTTCTCGGCCGCGTCCCACTTGATGACCCAGCGCTTGGGGTCGAACGGCACTCCGTTTGCATCGACCGAGGCACGGTTGTAGATGATTCGGCGGTTGACCGGCCAGCACCAGGACCACTGCGGATAGAGGCCGATGCCGTTCTCCGCGTCGGTGGGGTTGCGGCGCGCGGCCATGTTGCCGTCGTCAGTGTAGCTGCCGCAGTAGATCCAGCAGCCGCAGGCGGTCGAGCCGTCGGCGGCCAGGAAGGCGAAGCTGGGCACCTGCTGGCCAGCCTTGAAGCTCCGGTCGCCCGACGTATAGTCGCTGACGACGTAGCCGTTGTACTCCTTGGCGACCAGGTGGACATCCGGTTCCTCTTCGTGCCCGTAGTGCCAGTTGAGGTTCACGATCGGATCGGGGAAGGCGCCGCCCTTCTTGTAGCGCTCGCGCAGCGCCACGAAGAGCTTGTCGAGGATCCACAGGTCCGACTTGGCCACGCCCGGCGGGTCGACCGCCCGATAGCGCCACTGCATCCAGCGGCCGGAGTTCGAGACCGAGCCCTCCTTTTCGACCGAGGATGCCGCCGGCAGCACGAACACCTCGGTGTTGATCGTCTTGGGATCGACACCCGGCCGCGACCAGAAGTCCATCGTGTCGGTTTCCCAGAGGTCCACCGCCACGAGCCAGTCGAGCTTCTCGAGCGCCTTGCGCTCCTTCAGCGCGTTGGGCCCGCCCACCGCCGGGTTTTGGCCGAAGCAGAAGAGGCCCTTGATCTCGCCGTCGTACATCGCCTCAAAGAGGCCGATGTGCGTGTAGATGCGGCCCTCCTCGAGCTTGGGCAGGTAGTGGTAGGCGAATTCGTTCGACTGGGTCGCGCCATCGCCCCAGAAGGCCTTGAGCAGGCTGACCATGTACTTGGGCGTGTTCTGCCACCAGTTGGCGGACTTATCGCCGTAGGATCCCTTGGGCGTCCACGCCTCGAGGTAGGCCTGCAGGCTATCATTGGACGTCAAGGGGGTCTTCAAGTAGCCGGGCAGGATGTGGAACAGGAGCCCCGCGTCGGTCGAGCCCTGCACGTTCGACTCGCCGCGCAGCGCGTTGATGCCACCGCCCGCCACGCCCATGTTGCCCAGCAACAACTGCAGCAGGGCGTAGCTGCGCACGTTCTGCGTGCCCTTGGTATGCTGCGTCGCGCCCATGGCGTACATGATCGTCCCGGCCTTGCCGGGCTTGCCCGTGGCGGCGAACGCCTTGGCGACCTTCTCGAAGGTGGCGATCGGCGTGCCGCAGACCTGGGACACCTTCTCGGGCGTGTAGGCCGCATAGTGCTTGCGCATGAGCTGGAAGACGCAGTGCGGGTCCTGCAGCGTCTCGTCGCGCTTCGGGCCATCACCCTCGACGACGTAGGCCCAGGTGGCCTTGTCGTACTTGCGCTTGGCGGCGTCGAAACCGGTGAAGAGACCGTCGGCGAAGTTGAAGTCGGGGCCGACGATCATGGCCGCGTCGGTGTAGTCGCGCATATACTGCTCATTGTAGAGCTTGTTCTCGATGATGTAGCGGATCAGCCCGCCAATAAAGGCCACATCGGTGCCCGAGCGCAGCGGGGCATAGATGTGCGCCTTCGAAGAGGTCCGCGTGAAGCGCGGATCAACGTGGATCATCGTGGCCCCGCGCTCGACCGCCTTCATCACCCACTTCATTGACAGCGGGTGGTTCTCGGCGGCGTTGGAGCCGATGATCATGACGCAGTCGGAGTTCTGGAGATCACACCAGTGATTGGTCATCGCACCGCGGCCGAAACTCTCCGCCAGACCGGCGACAGTGGCCGAGTGTCATATTCGCGCCTGGTGTTCAACGTAGACCAGTCCCAGCGCGCGCATCAGCTTGCAGTAGAGGTAGCATTCTTCGTTGTCGAGCGCGGCGCCGCCGAGCGAGGCCAGGCCGTGGGTGCGGTTGACCGTCCTGCCCTGAGTATCCTTCTCGGTGAAAGTGGCATCCCGCGTCGCCTTGACCCGGTCGGCGATCTGGCTCAGGGCCCACTCCCAGGAGACCTCTTCCCATTCGGTGCTGCGTGGTGCCCGGTGGAGGACCTTGGTTAGGCGCCGGTCGCTCGTGGCCACCTGATAGAGCGACTGGCCCTTGCAGCACAGGGCCCCCTGGTTGATCGGGTGATCGGGGTCCCCCTCCACGTTGACCACGTTGCGGTTCATCGTCGAGACGATGAGCCCGCACCCCACGCCGCAGTAGGGGCAGATGGTCGTGGACTCCCTGGTGTAGCGCGTCTTGAGCGCTTCCGCGTGCGCCACCGAGGCGGTCACGTCCAGCCCCAGTTTCGTCAGGAGACCGCCCGCGGCGGCCGTTCCGGACACCGCGAGGAACCCCCTCCTCGACAGCTTCGCCATAAGCTCACCCCTCCCGTTGGAGCCCAGCCGCCGGTTTCCCGTCCCCCGGCCGGTAGCCCTGACCTTCGGCTGCCATGCATAGCTGCATGGTGCCGAGATCCTCAATCCAGAAGCTAACGTGCTGCCCCTCGGGCAGGCCGCGCTCATCGACGGCCCGCAAGTAGCAGCGACAGCCCTCACACACATCGATGCGATGATGCGGGTCTTCCTCGATCGACAGATAACCCAGTTTCGTCTGCTGGGTGTTGCCGCAGAAGGCGCACGTGAGGCGGCGGAAAGGCCACTGGATGTTGCACAGATCGCACCACAGGAAGCGGCGCCCGTCGTCGCGCGCCAGCCGTCCGAAGCGCGGTGGACCGCCGCACGAGGGGCAGGTGGCCCGCGCTTCGGTCGCCCCGATGGCCGCCTCGGCCAGGAGCTCGCCGAGCCGATGAAAGAACGGGCGGCAGAGCTGCCGCCCCGACCACTCCAGCACCTCGACGTCCAACCCCCCGGGCGCACCGTGCGCCGCGGCGCTGGCCAACACCCCCAGGCCGAGCCAATCGCGGTGCCAGGCGGCGTTGAACCAGGCGGCCAGCGTGCTCTGTCGGGAGCCGCTGCGCGCGGATTCGTCTCCGTGCGCGTCCGCCAGCCAGGCATGGAGGTCGGTTCCCGCGCTGGTCCGGTCGCGGAGGATCTCGGTCAGCGTCGTAGCTGCTCGGGCGAGCAGGGCTGGCTGCGGCAACGGATCGATCCGCGCGGCCAGGCAGTCTGGGTCGCGCAGGGCGGCCTGCAGCGTCGCCGGGTCCGGCTGCGTCTGCGGGTAGTGGGCTCGGAGGTCGGCTTCCAGAGATTGACGCCAGGCCAGGAGGGCGGCTTCCAGATCCAGAAGATCTTTGGAGACACCGGGCCGGCCGGCGAGCTGTTCCAAGCGCTGCAAGGGCGTCTCGGCAGCCAAGTTCGTCCCCCTGAGAGTGCCCCGTTCCCCACGGGCAGGCAGCCCAGCCTGCGCACTTCGACAAGCCGAACCCCAGCGGAAAAGTGTCTCTAATGTCGGTGGCGCTACCTAGGTTGTCAAGGCGAAAGGATCGCGCAAGATCTATCAGGACAATATGATGTCACGTCTGGCACAATACTGCCCGCCGACCCCGTGGGCTGTGCGCCGGTCCCGGTCGAGGTCCCGGCCGACCCCCATGCGGATGCCTATTGAGAGCCGAAGATCTCGCGATAGGCCTGATCGACCGCCGCCGAGGCTTGTTCGAGCAGGGCGCGATAGCCCTCGAGCAACTCGCGGCCGCGAGGGGTGAGGACCGAACCCGAGGACTGGCCCCGGCCGGCGTGCGACTCGATCAGGGCGTAGCCCAGGCGTTCCTCGGAGCGCCGGACGCGGGCCCACAGCCCACGATAGGACATGCCCAAGGCGGTGGCGGCCGCGGCGAGCGAACCGTGGCGGTCGATGGCGTCGAGGATGACCATCCGGCCTTTGCCGAAGGCCAGGTCGCCGTCCTGGTTCTCGATCCACAGCGCCAGCCGGGGATGGAGTTTCCGATGCCCGCGCGTCATGGAGCCAAGAGTGACACCGGGCGGCCGAAATGCCAAGCGGCTAGATCGCGGTGGGATGGACCGCACCTGGACCGGCCACTCCGGGATGAATTGCGCTGTCGTTCAGGCCTCACGCACCAGCATGTAGCCCTCGCCGCGCACGGACTTGATCAGGGAGGGGTGCCGGCCATCATCGCCGAGTTTGCGGCGCAGCCGAGCGACGCGCAGATCGATCGTCCTGTCCAGGCCGTTGTACGAGAAACCCCGCAGCCGCGAGCAGATCTCGCCCCGCCGTACTGTCCGACCCGCGTGGCGCGCCAGCAGCCAGAGGACCTCGAACTCGGCCGTGGTCAGATCGATCCAGCGGCAGTTCACACGCGCCGCGCGGCGCCCCGCATCGATGGTGATCTGAGGAAGCTCGACGCGGTCTGGGCTTTCCCTGAGGCGCCGCAGGCGCACTAGCCGGGCCCGAATGCGTTCGACCAGCGCACGCGGGTGCACCGACTTGGGTAGGAAGTCATCCGCGCCTGCCCGCAAGCCGGCCAGCTCGTCCTCCTCGCCGAGGCCATCGGCCAGGATGAGGAGGGGGTTGACGTAGCCGAGACGGATCTCGCGACAGACGACCAGCAGGGGCGCCACAGGGACGGACATCGCCAAGATCACGGCGTCCGGCTGCCGGCGCACGATGGCCTCCGCCGCGCCCGCGGTTCCAAGGTGCGTCGTCACCGAGAAGTTGCCGGACCGCAGGGCAGCGGTGATGCGCCTCGCGCTCGGCAGGTCGTCCGCGACGAGCAGCAGGGAGATGGTCGGGCCAGGGGCGGAGGTGCGCATGGGCGTCATACCGCCTGCCGCGGTCCGGATTCCCGGACACGGCACGCGATCCAAAGCCGGCCGCGTGTAACGGAATGTATCCAGCCGTGCAACCGGAACCCCCCGGGGTCCCGGCCGATGGGGCTCGCTAGCCGAGCGCGTTGAGCAGTGATCCGGAAAGTGTGTTGGCGGCTTGGGTGGCGTAGGTCTGCAGCGCCGATGTGGCGTGCTGGTTGGAAGAGGCCTGGTCGTCCGACTCCGGCAGCAGCAGTCCGGATTGCTGCGATTCCTGCGTCAGGCGGGCGATCAGCATCTCCATCTGCGCTTCCATCTGGGCCCGCAGGTACTCGCCCATCTCGGTTGCTTCGTCGGCATTCAGGGTCCCATTCCCGTCGCGGTCGAATTGCTCGATCAACTCGGCCGCATCGAGAGGCTCGGACTTCGGCGGCGGGGTCGGTCTGGCTCCGTCCATCGGCGGAGCCTGCTGGAGCATGGTCTCCAGCTCGCTCTGATCGATCTGGCCGTCCCCGTTCGTGTCCATCCTCGTGAACATCTCCTCGTGGGACGGAGCGCGGGCGGCCCTCTGCAGGTAGTTGGCCTGCAGCCCTGACGAGCCAATTGCGGAGATCATCGCGTGTCACCTCCTTGTCGCGGATCCGGCGAAGGATCCCACGGTGTTCCCTGCCGTGGCCGGTCGATCGCGGCACCCCGGATTCGGCGTGAGCCGGCCGGCCATCGACTCCTGCCGGTTGGTATCGACACGCGCGGGGAAGACTGTTGTGAAAGAGTGTATCGAGTTGTAGCAGCCGTGCGTGGGCGCGGCTGCGCGGCGCGGCGCGAAAGAAGGCTACCCGCGCGTTGAGGCGTTGCCTAGCGGGGGCCCGCTTCGTGGGGTGGCTGTTCACCTGTGCTATCCCGATCGGCGGGCGGTGGGCCGGCGGGCGGATGCCGACCGCCCGCGGAACCCGGAGCGCCGGGCCGCGGGCCTCCCGGGGGTCCGAACCGGCGGTCGCCGCGCCATGGTCCGCCGGACGGAGGTCCACCACCGAATGGCGGACGCCCCCCCTCCCCAAAGTCCGCTGGCAGATTGCGATCGAAGATCTCCTGCTGCTCGGGCGTAAGCAGGGCGCGGATCTCGGCGCGCGCGGAATCGGTCACCGCGCGCAACCGTGGGAAGAACTCGTCGAGGACCGCATCGGTCCGCGGGCGATAGCGCTCGAAGATGGCCTGGATGCGGACTTCTTGATCTGCTGTCAGACGCAGCTCCTCGGTGAGTCCCCGGGGGAGCTCACCGTGTTCACGGGGACGAGGGCCGCCGGGACGCGGCGGAGGACCGCTCTTCTGCCGTGCCCGCTCGATAGCCGCCCCACAGAGTAGGCCGATCACGAAAACGGCTGCCAGTAACAGGATCGCCTGGAGGCGCATGCGTCCGAGGGCTTCGAACCCAGACTTCATGGCTGGCTCCCGTCAGCTTCGAGCAACTCGCCCGGCGTCGGCCGGTCATCTCCCGTGACCCACCCAGCCCACACCCGGGGTACGCCCAGGGATTCCGCCAGCGTCGTCTCGTCCTCGAGCCCGGGCTGACGGACGGTCATGAGCACCGTGCCCGACACCACAGCCAGCAGGAGTGCTGTGGCCAGGATCGGCCGGCGCCAGCGGAAGATCAAGTCCGTGAGCGACAGTCCCGAGCTGCGGCGCTGCAGCTCGGCGGCTGCCGCGACGCGGATATTGCGCACGAGGCGCTCGAATCCTTCGACGTTTGCCGTGGGATCGAGGGGGGAAAGATCGATCGGCTCCCTATCATGCAGGTCGGATTCCCTCATCGCGAGTCACCTCCGTGGGCGGCTGCCCCCAGCAGCCGCCGCATTCGAGCCCGGGCCTGGAAGAGATGCTGCCGAGACATCACCTCCGAGATGCCGATGGCTTCCGCAATCGCTCGATGCTTCCAGCCCGCCAAGTCGTGCAGGAGCAATACCTCCCGCTGACCAGCGGTCAGCTTCTCCATTGCCTGCTCGAGCTGGGCCCGCTGTTGGTGCTGGCGCCATCCCCGGCTCGGGTCGTCCCGGCCGGGTGGGCCATCGGGCCCAAACGCGTCCTCGAGCTGCGCCGTCTCCCGGACCCTCCGGTAGTGTACGTAGTTGAGGGCTCGATTGCGAACGATCTGGAGCAGCCAGAAGACGAACCGATCCGGGTTCCGGCACTCCTCGATTCGCTCGAGCGCGCGCACCCATGCATCTTGGCAGACGTCTTCCGCATCCGAACGATTCGCCAGGACCGCAAAGGCGACGGCGAAGACCGGCCGAGCGTACTTGCGTACGAGGCGCTCGAATGCTGCAGCGTCGCCCTGGCGGGCCCGCGCCACCCACATGCTGTCGCCGGGATCGGTCTCTGGCATGTCCGCCAGTGTAGACAATCGAGGGCGGATCAGCGTTAGGGAAACCCCCCTTTCCAGCCATCCGCAGTCCTAACATCCGGCGTTCTCAGGCTGTCTCAGCTCGCGGGGGGATTCGTGTTCCGTCACAGGAGCATAGCAAACCGTGGCCCGGACAGGCGGGTGCCGGGCCCGCTGCCCGGGGCGGTCGCGGTTCTCCCCCCCCCCATCCATTCGCCGACCGAACCGCTTGGGGAGGTGCTTCCATGACCCGGCAATGGCTTCTCTTCTCGTGCGTGTGTCTGGCGCTACCGGCGGCCACCATCCCGGCGGCCCGGGCTGCCGGTGACGCCGTCTTCGCCGGCCAGCAGGTCCACACGATCGAGATCGACTTCCCCCAGCCCGCCTGGTGGGACTCGCTGACGATTTACTACAACGCCGGCCTCGAGCAGTACCTGGCAGCCACGGTGACGATCAACGGCGAGATCCTCGACAGCGTCGGCGTCCGCTTCAAGGGCAACATCAGCTACTACCACCCCAACAACAAGAAGCCCCTCCGCCTGAAGTTCGATGAGTTCATCGATGTCCAACGCTGGGATGGCCTCAAGGGCGTGCACCTGAACAACTGCTGGGAAGACCCCACCTTCATGCGCGAGAAGCTGCATTTCGACTACTGCCGTTATGTCGGCATCCCAGCCCCGCGCGCGAATTTCGCCGAGTTATACCTCAACGGCGAGCTGTGGGGTTTCTACAGCCTGGTCGAACACGTCGACAAGACGTTCCTTTCATCCAGGTACAGCAACAGCAGTGGCAACCTGTACAAAGCGGTCGATGCCGTTGTGGGTGGCGGCGGGCTTGTCTCGGATTTCAAGTGGTATGGGAGCGACCCGAGCGCCTACTATGATCGCTACGAGTTCAAGACCGAGGAATCGCCCAACCCCTGGACCGACCTCATTGCCGTCATCGATTCGCTCAACAACTCGCCCGATACCGGTACGGCGCTGCCGCCCGTCGCGAACATGAATGCGCTCTATCGGGCCATCAGCACCGACATTCTGTTCGCGAACCTCGACTCCTACGCCGGGAGCGGCCGCAATTTCTACGTCTATTTCAATGCTACCACGGGCAAGATGGACTGGATCCCCTGGGATATGAACATGAGCTTGGGATCTTACTGGGGCGACGCCACCAACTACGAGACGTTGGCCCTTGCCTACGTGAGCAGCACGGAAGACCGTCCCTTGGTCGCGAAGATCCACAGCACGCCCTCGCTCGCCGGGGAGTACCTCTATGCGTTCTGCGAGATCTTCACCGGCCACTTCTCCGCTGTGCGGCTCTTCCCGGAGATCGATGAGATCGCCACGCTGATTCGCCCGTATGTGTATGCGGATCCACGCAAGATGTACACCAACGCGCTGTTCGAGGAGAATATCGTCTCAGATGTGACGGTGGGTGGGCATCGCAAGCCGGGGCTGAAGTCGTTCATCAGCGCCAGGGAAGCCAACGTGCAGTCGCAGCTCGATGCGCTGGGCATATCCTGCGAACACCCGATCGAGCCCGGCGATGTGGTGATCAACGAGTTCATGGCGGACAATGACTCGATCCCGGATCCGGCCGGGGAAGCGGAGGACTGGATCGAGATCTTCAATCTGACGAGCGCTGAAATCGCGCTCGGGGGTGCCTATCTCTCGGACGACTTCGCGACGCCGACCAAGTGGCAGTTTCCCGAACCCACGGTGATCGCGCCCGGCGGCTACCTCGTCATCTGGGCCGACGAGGACTTGGCCCAGGAGGGGCTGCACGCCAGCTTCAAACTCTCAGCGGGCGGCGAGCAGATCATCTTCTCGAATACCGACTTGTCGGTCATCGACAGCACGTCCTTCGGTGCGCAGACACTCAATGTCTCCATGGCCCGCATTCCCAACGGCACCGGGCCGTTCGTCTTCTCGCACACGCCGACACCCGGGGGGCCGAACACCACCGCTTCCGGGATCGCCGCAGAGGAACCGGCGGCGGGCCCCGGGTTGAGGCTCAGGGTCCCCAATCCCTTCACGCCCGGCGCTGCGCTGAGCTTCCATCTCGCCCAAGCGGGTCCGGTTGAACTGCAACTCTTCGACCTGCCCGGGCGGCTCGTCTATAGCACCCATAGAAGCATAGCCGCAGCTGGAGCCTATCGAGTCGGACTCGATGCGGCGGGCCTTGGATCGGGGGTCTACTTGTGCCGCTTGCGCACCAGCGAGGGCGTCGCAACACAGAGGATTCTGTTCGTCAGGTAGGGGGAGTTGAGACATGCAGAGAGCCATCCGCATCTTGGGTTGGGTCGGCTTCGTGCTGGGCGGCCTGATCAGCCTGCAGTTCTGCGCCGGGTTCTCCGCGCAGGCCGTGCCGTATGAGGGCTTCACGCTCTTCAGCGTCAACAACACGACGCGCAGCTACGTGGTCGACATGGACCACATCATCGTGCATAGCTGGACGCACAACAAGAGAGGGGGCTACTGCTCCTACTTGCTGAACAACGGCAACATCCTGCGCCCCTGCGAATCTACGGGCTCGCCGCTGAACGGAGGCGCGGCTAGCGGCATCCTGCAGGAAATCGAACCCGACGGCACCATCGCCTGGCAGTACACCTACAGCAGCGCGACCTACCGCACGCACCACGACATCGAACCCTTGCCCAACGGCAACGTGCTGCAGATCGCCTGGGAGCGGAAGACGGCCCAAGAAGCGATCCAGGCAGGTCTGAACCACTACGCCGAGATCTGGCCGGATCACATCATCGAGGTCGAGAAGACCGGGCCGACCAGTGGAACGATCGTGTGGGAATGGCACGCCTGGGATCACCTGATCCAGGACTATGATCCGACCAAGAACAACTACGGCGTGGTGGCCGAGCATCCGGAGCTGATCGACATCAACCTGGGTGGCGGCGGCATGGGCGGCGGCGACTGGATGCACACCAACGGCATCAGCTACAACCCCGAGTGGGACCAGATTGTCATCTCCTGCCACAACATGAATGAGATCTATGTGATCGATCACAGCACGACGACGGCCGAGGCGGCCAGTCACTCGGGCGGCAACAGCGGCAAGGGTGGCGACATCCTCTACCGGTGGGGGAAGCCATCGAACTACGACGCTTCCGGGTCCCAGTACTTCTTCGTCGTGCACTGTGCCTACTGGGTCCCGGCTGGCTCACCCGGTGCGGGCAACATCATGGCCTTCAACAACCGGACGGGCATGGGGACCTCGATCGTGGCGGAGATCGTCCCGGCTGCTGATCCGCAGGGGCAGTACACCCCGACCGTCCCAGGCGTGCCCTATGGCCCTGCGGCGCCGACTTGGACTTATACGGCGACCGGGTTCTACTCCGCTCATTTGGGCGGGTGCCAGCGGCTGCCCAACGGCAATACCCTTGTCATTGAATCCCTGGACGGATTCATGTTCGAGGTCAATCCGAGCGGCACCCGGGAGTGGACCTTCGACCGCAGCGACGAGATCGCGCGCGCCCTGCGCTACGGCATGGACCATCCGGGGCTTATTGGCCTTGGCCTGGTCTCGGGCTCCACGGGCGAGCAGCCTCAGACAACAAGCCTCGCGTTGGCCGACAGCCCCAATCCCTTCACCGGCAGCACGACGATTTGCTATGAGCTGCCGGTCGAGGGCTATGTCAACTTGAGGATCTACGATCTGCTGGGCCGCGAGGTCGCGGTCCTGGTCGACGGCCTGCAGGCGGCTGGACCCCAGGTGCAGGTATTCAACGCCGGTGGTCTGACAAGCGGAGTGTATTTCTGCCACCTGCGGCAAGGGGAGGTCACGTGTACGAGAAGGCTCTTGCTGCTGCGCTAAGGTCAAAGCGTCGGGTCGATGGTTGGAAACCTCGCACCGCGTGATGTTCCCGCCGTCGCGAACAGGAGGAAAAAGCCTTGAAACCGATAACCCGTTTCGCTGTGTTGCCGGCAGCCTTGGTGGCAGCCGCCCTCGCGGTCGGCGGCAGTGCCTCGGCGGCGTTGATCCACGACGGCAGCTTCGAGCTGGGTCCGCCGCCGGCCTCCGCCTGGACCGAGCTGAACAACTCCGAATGCGAGCGCATCGGTGAGTTCAGTGGTGAGTGGTATGTCTCCGCCTACGACGGCATGTACGACTACTGGGCCGGGGGGTACTGCATCGACCCGGGCACCGGCGCGCGCTTCCCCGTCATCTCATCGGTCACGCAGACCGTGACCGTCCCGGCCGACAGCGCGATGGTGTCGTTCCACTACATCGCCTTCCGGCCCGATCCGGACGACATCCCGCCCGACGGTGATCGCGCGTACCTGGCGATCAACGGCGTGGAGGTCTGGACGCTGGAGTTTATCCAGGCCAACAACACGTATCCCGACTGGATCGGGCCGGTCACGGTCGATCTAACTGCCTACGCCGGACAAAGCGTCGAGCTGACCTTCGGCGGCATTCCCGTGGGCGATGCGACGGGCAACGCCCGGTTCGACTACATCGAGTTCATCTACTCCCCGACGCCAGTCCAGACGGGCACGTGGGGTCGGGTGAAGTCGTTGTACCGGTAGACTCCCAGCCCCGGCAGGGTGCCCGCGAATCCCGGCCAGCAGGGCCGGGGGTGCCGCAATCGAGTGCGCCCGGCGGTGGCTCCCGGGCGCCGCAGTGTGAGATAATCTCCCCAAGGTGCTGGCCGCGGCCCCGACTCCCCGCGAAGACGCGGGCGAGAGACGATCCCCCGGGCCGCGGCGATGCGGCCCACGGACATCCAAGGCGAATTCACCCCGGGGGTAGAACCATGCGTTGTCGGCTTCCCGTCTCGGCTTGGGTCTTCACGCTTCTGCTGGCGGGTGCCGCATGGACCGCGCTCGCCCCGCCGGCTAGCGCGGGGCTTGCGGCTGCCGCAGCCGCGCCCGCGCGCGCGGGCGATCCCGCGCTTCCTGCAGAGAGTGCGCTCCCTGCAGACAGCGCGTTTCCTGCGGGCCCCGCCTACCAACACAACTTCAGCCCCGACGGCCACGAGACGGCCGCCTGCTATTGCCGCCCGGCCACCGCGGCCGAACGGGGCGACCTTGCGTTGGCCCCCGATGGCTGGGTGCAGGACGGACCGCGCGAGTCATATCGCCGCGACACCGTGCCCTTGCCGCTCGTGCCGAGCTGGGTGGGCACGCGCATCCGCGCGACCGGCGCGCTGGTCTGGTTCGATGCCGATGACGACGGCGACCAGGACCTCTTCGTCGGCACCTACTGGGCGAACCAGTACCCACCGCTCGAGGACTATTACAACTTCATCTACTTGAACACCGGCGGTGCGCTCGAGGCCAACCCGAGCTGGATCTCGGTCGATCAGAAGCACACCGGTGATGCGGCCTGGGGCTTCATCAACAATGACATCTACCCCGATATCTTCCTGGCCAACGGGGGCAGCTCGCTGCAGGGGAGCCAGGTGTTCTACGGACAGGCCGGCCTGCTGCCCACCAGCGCCGGCTGGCAGAACGCCGGCGGCACCTGGACGACCGGCTGCAGCCTGGCCGACTTCGACCTCGACGGCGACGTGGATGTCGCCACCTCGAACCAGGGCATCTCGCCCAACCCGTACCGCCCGACCTACCTTTATCGCAATATCGACGGCACGCTCGACCCCAATCCCTTCTGGCAGTCCAATCAGGTGGGGATCACCAGCGAGTGCGACTGGGGCGACATGGACGGCGACGGGTATCCGGACCTCGCGGTATCGGGCTGGTCGAGCTGGCAGACGGGCGTGTTCCGCAACCTGGGCACAACGCTCGATCCCAACTTCGCCTGGACCACCGGGGTGCCCTCGCGCACCGACAAGGGCGTCGGCTGGGCGGACGTCGACCGCGACGGTCACCCCGATCTGGCGGTGGGCGGCAACGGCGGCCCGGACTGGCTGTTCCACAACGAAGGGACGATGCTGGGCGCCACGCCGATCTGGGCTTCAACCGAGACTTACACAGGCTGCCAGGACCTCGCCTGGGTCGACATCGATCGCGACGGCGACCAGGACCTGGCGCTGATCCACTTCTCGACCGGTCACGTGCGGATCTACTTGAACAACGACGGCATGCTCTCGACGACGGCCGATTGGCAGTATGACGCCGCCTCGAGCGGCTCGGCGATCGGCTTCGGCGACGTCAACGGCGACGGTTGGCTCGACCTGGCGATCGGCGTGGCCAACGGGCCGATCGAGCTCTTTGTGAGCGAGGGGCTGCCGGCGGGGGTGACGCCCGGGGGCGCGGCGACGGCCGCGGATGCGCGGGGGCCGGTGCGCGTGCTGCTGTCGGCGGGGCCGAGCCCGGCGCGCGGGGCACTGTCGGTGGTGCTTTCGAGCGCGGTGCCGGTGGGGCTGTCGTGCCTGGAGCTGTTCGACCTCAGCGGGCGGCAGGTGGCGCGGTTCGAGAACGGGGACCGCGCATCGGGGTGCACGCACGAGGTGCGGTGGGAGCCGCGGCGCGCGAGCGGCTTCCCGGCGGCGGGGGTGTACTTGCTGCGGGCGTCGGGGCGCGTGGCCGCGGCTCCGGGGGGCGCAGGAGCGGGCGCGGCGGGCGCAGCCCGGGGTGGCGACTGGGCGGCATCGACGCGCGTGGTGTGGTGGGGGGAGTAGGGGACGAGCTCCGCGCGGTCGCTGCTAGGCGCGAACGTCGGCTTTATGAGGTACCCATCACGTGAGCGATTCCAATGACGCGCTGCGGGCGCGGCTGGCCGGGTTGTCACGCGAACGCTTGATCGACCTGCTGATTGCGTGCGGAGATGATGATGACGGCGTGCGCCGGCGCATCCTGCTTGCGGCGGCGGCCGGCGCGCCGCCCCGCGAGGCGGTGCAGGCGATCAAGCGTGGCATGGCCCAGGTTCGACGCCGGAGTCAGTCCTTCGTCGCGTACAGCGCGTCGGGCGATGTCGCGCGCGATCTGAGTGGGCTGCGGGAGGGCATCCTGGAACTGGCCGAACGCGGTCATGCCCGGGAGGCGGAGGAGCTCCTCGGCCGGCTGGTCGCGCTGAGCGAAGACGTTCTTCGCAATGCCGACGATTCGAACGGATCGATCGGAGACGAGGGTCAATGGTCGGTGCAGGCGTGGGGGACGATCGCCGCGCGCGTTGCCGATCGGGACCGCATCGCGCTGGCCCGGCAGGTCTGCGCGGCAGCGCTGGACAATGATTTCGGTGTCCGGGACCGCATCGTCCGCGACTTCGCCGGCGCGCTCGGCGAGGAGGGGCTTCTGGAATTGCGGCGGGTGCTGCGGGAGCAGATGGAGAATCTGCCGCTTCCGCGCAAGGAGAAGGGCGAGCTGATCATACACGGTCTCCGGCAGGAGACCGAGGAAGAGCGCGTCGCCCGCTGCAGGGAGTACGACCGGCGAAGTATCCTGAGCCTGCTGCAAGATGTGGCGGATGCCCGCGGTGACGTGGATGAGTACATCGGGGTGTGCACCGAGATCGGTCACGTGGAGATCCAGAGGTTCAATATCGCCCGGCGCCTCCTGAACGCGGGACGTGCGCTCGAAGCGTTGCGCCACGTAGAGGCGAAGGGTGGCGATGGCCGATCGACCTTCGGCGGCGACGATCCGGTCATGCTCCACGTGGACATCCTGGTGACGCTGGATCGCCGTGACGATGCCGCGCGCCGGGCGTGGGACGCCTTCGGGCAGACGTTACGCCGGGACTACCTGGAGCGCGTAATCGAGCTGATGCCGGCGGAGGAGATCGATTCCTATCGTACTCAGGCAGTAGCCCTGGCCGAGCAGTTCCGGGAGGTCCACTGCGCGCTGGGTTTCCTTCTGGATCAGGGCGAAGTGGCCAGGGCTGCAGCCCTCATCGATCGGCGCGTCGACGAGTTGTACGGTGGTGCTTACACGACACTCCTGCCGGTGGCGGAGCGCCTCAGCGAGCAGTACCCGCGACAGGCCTGGGATCTCTATCGGCTCCTGCTCGAAGACATTCTCAAGCGGGCGTACAGCCGAGCTTACGGACATGCCGCGCGCTATCTGCGGGCCATGTCCAACCTGGCCGCGCGCGGGGGATTCGCTGGAGAACAGGCCGATTTCGAGAAGCGCTTGCGGGCGGCGCACGGGCGCAAGAAGTCGTTTTGGGAGCTGGCGACGGGCGGGGTTTGAGGGGTCTCTGAGACCCAAGCGGCCCCGGACCACCCCCGATCGGGCATTGACGCCCAGCGGGCTTGAGCCGCCAAGAGGGGGTGATGCTCGGCTGCCAAGGTGCAAAGCCTGGGCCGATACCCATCGGCAGTTGACCGCTTTCACGTGCGAGTGCTAGGGTCTGTTTCGGAGCGACGGATTCGAGAGTCATCGACACGCCCGCAAGAAAGGACCGCAGCGTGAAAGGGTCGGCTATCCCCCGGCTGCCCCTGGCAGCGTTGCTGCTACTTGTCGCCTGGGATGCTTCACCGCAGTCCCCCCATCCGCCCGGATGGAAGGGCACCCGCGAAGTCCGCGACGGCGTCGTCTACGTCCACAACCCGAGCGAGCCAGCCGAGGGTCGGGTCGAGTACGAGCTGCAGGAGATGTGGCGCATCCCGAGCGAGGCTGAGGATGGGACGCTCAACTTCGGGGTCGTTGAGAACATCGTCGAGGATCATCAGGGCAATGTGCTCGTGCTGGATTCGCAGCTCCTTCGAATTCTGGTGATCAGTCCGAGTGGAGAGGTCATCCGCACCATGGGGCGGGAAGGAGATGGGCCGGGGGAGTTCAGGAGGCCGACAGGGCTCTGCGTCCATAGTGATGGATCCATTGCGATCCTCGAGCCGCAAGCGCACCGGGGGGTTCTATTCAGCCCGGATGGCGAGCCTTTGCGCGAGTGGAGAGTGACGCTCGACGGAACGCCTGGGGCGCGGATCATGGATGCGATGCCGACCAAGGACCTATACGCATTGGAGCTCGTGACTCACTTTGCGCAGAATGATGAGGTCAGACTCACGCGTGCGGTTCACGTCTTCTCCGCGGACGGAGCCATGCTCACGGAGCTGCTGCGGCAACACCGTGTGATGCCGCGCACACGCCCGCCGCGCGTAGTGGAGGAGACGGAGGCCGATCTGAGTCTGTTTGACGCCGACGACAGTGGGCGTGTTCTGGTATCACCCACCTGGCGTGACTACTGTCTGCACATCTATGATGCCGATTCGGGCGCATTGCGGATGGTGGTTACGCGCGACTTCGAGCCTCTGAACCGCTCTTCCGAGGAGATCGAGGAGCAGCGAGGCTACACCGAGGCCAGGTACGGCGGCCGGGATCGCGTAGAAGCCGTCATCTCACCTGTCCATCGCACCGTTTCCGAGGCGGATCTGCATTCCGATGGTACGATGTGGGTCGCATCGAGCCGGGGGTGGAAACAGGTGGGAGTCGGCGAGGCGATTCGTTATGACGTGTTCGACAACGCAGGACGATTCCTACGCGAGGCAGTCCTGCTCGGTGATGTCTCTCCCGATGACGATGTGTCCTACCTGCTGGGGGACCGTTTTGTGAATGTGGAGGCGAGGGAGATTGCGGCGGATGCCGAAATGGACCTGGGGCGCAGGCAGTCCGGCGGAGAGGAGTCCGCTCGGACCAGGATCGTCTGCTATCGGTTGCTCAGGTCGTCCGACGATGGCCGGCAGCCCACACAACGGATCCGATGAAACCTGTCGGCCCGCTCAGGAGAGGGAGGAGATGATGAGTGCCATCATACGTTGGATGATAGTGGCTTGCGCTGCATGGGGTTTGCTGTGTGTTGTGCCGGCCATGGCTAGAACAGAACTCGCCAAGGCGGCGGGAGTTCCGGATGAGCTACCTGACTGCCCGGCCCCGTTGCCCGAGGAGACGCAGACTTCGGTTGTGTCTGAGACCAGCGATCCCTTACTGGCATGGAGTACCGGGCGCATTCCGGAGTGCGCCATAGCCTTGCGGCCGGAGCTGGCTTGCCGCGATTCTGGCGGTGAAGCGTAGCTGAGTGAACACGGGCATGGAGCAGAGCGGCGAAATGACTTCAGCTGCCGGCCGATCGGATCTCGGCTTGAGCCAGGCTATCCGACGGGCGCGTTTGCTCCTCCCTGCATGCGGATGGAATTCGATACGAAAGCAGCTCGGCCCGCACGTTGCCGACCTTGATTCCCCGCGTCAGATGAGCTCCGAGAGAGTGGAAGCGCTCTGTCTACATCTGGCTGCCGGCATGCGTCTGGGCGAGAGGGAGGGCATGACAAGGGGCTGCACCCTCCTGTGTGGCGCACTGCAGGCGGAGCGCGAATGGACCACTGAGGCAAGAGCACTGGCGATCTACATCCTCGGAAAGCAGGCTGTGGATCAGGGTCGGTATGCGGATGCAGGCAAGCTCGCCGACGCTGCTGAAGACCTGTCCACTTCCGAGATCTCCTCGTGGACGCATGTGCGGCTGCTGATCTTCGCATCTGGCGTTGACTTGCGTCGAGGAGCTCTGCCGTCTGCAGAACAGAAGGCGTTGAGCGCCTTGGAGATCGCCTCTCAAGAATGCCTGCTGGGGATGGAGGCGGACGTCTATGGAATGCTGGCCGTTCTTGCGCGAACAAGGGGAGTGCTGAATGAGGCTGCGGTGTTCTACGCCAATGCGGCGAGACTCTACTGGCAAGTAGGCGATCTGAACGGACATGTTCTCACCTTGCTGAACCGGGCAACGGTTCTTCTTCTCCTCGGCCTCCTCCCCGAATGCCGCCAGCTCTGCCAGGAAGTCGACCGTCTCGCCGGGGGGCTCGGGCGCAAGGGCACGCTGCTGCGAGCGACAATCGCGCGCGGTGCAGTGGAAGCGCGCGAGGGCAAGACGGCGCTGGCACGCGCGCTCCTGCTACCGGCCGCTCGCGAGGCCAAACGCCTTGGCCTGGTCCGCGAAGAGGCCATAGCTCTGGAATTCCTCGGTGAGGCGCAGATCCTCGCCGGCGAGCTGGCGCGCGCGCGGGTGGCGCTGCGCCGGGGGGCAGCACTGGCGGAACGGTCGGCCCCCGTGGGTGACGTGGCGATCGAGATCGCCGTGCGCAATGCGCTGTTGCGTCTGGCGGAAGGCCGCGTGCTTAGCGCGATCGAGCTGGCTCAGGAGGCCTGGCGAAATGCCCGTGCTGCGGGTACGCGTCTGGAAGAGGCGCAAAGCCTGCGCATCCTGGCCACGGCCTGCGTCGAGGCCGGCTACAAACGCCGGGCGCGGCGCACTTTCCTCGCGGCACGCTCGCTCTTCGCGCAGGCCAGCGAGCAGCTCGAGCGGCGTGTCGTGGAGGCGTGGCTGGCAGCGATCGACGAGCCGTCGGCGGGTGGGCGCCGCCAAAGTAAGTCACCGGGGGGGCGCACCGCTGGGGCGCGTTCAAGAGGAGCAGAGCCCTCTGAGGGTTCTGGAACGGCGCTCACGTTCTGGCTCGATCATCCTCTTCTCGGTCCGAATGCCTACCGTCGTCGCAAGACCGAACGTAAGACGAAGCGGCCGCCCCGCGAACGGCTTGGACGGGTCCGCGGCGGCAATGCCGAGGTGCAATCGACTGCCCCACGCCGGCGCGACTGGAGTCGCGAGACGATCATGGGCGAGCATCCCGTGGTCTCGGGAAGTGAGGCGGGGGCAGGTGTGAGCGCCGCGAACACCGCCTTTGCCGGTCCGATGAGTGACCTGTCTCCGCTATGGCAGGACCTCGGTTTGGTCACGCGGACGCAGGCGGTGCTCGATGTGTTGCGCTTGACCGAGACTTACGCGCCAGGGGAGATCCCGGCGCTCATCCTGGGCGAGACGGGCACCGGCAAAGACCTCATCGCCCAAGGCCTGCACCGTCTGAGCGGCCGGGCGGGGAGTTACGTCCCGGTCAACTGCGCGGCAGCCCGCAGCGAGCTCTTCGTCGCGGAGCTGTTCGGCGTGCGGAGGGGTGCGTACACCGGTGCGACCGAGGATCGGCGGGGACTCGTAATTGAGGCAGAACATGGCACGCTCTTCTTCGATGAGATTGCCGACTTGGGAAACGAGGCCCAGGGCTTCCTGCTGCGGTTCCTCGACTCCGGCGAAGTGCGTGCAGTCGGAGATACCCGTGCGCGTTCCGTGGTCACGCGCGTTGTGGCAGCCACGTGCGGTGACCTGGCGACGATGGTGACCGAGGGCCGGTTCCGGGCCGACTTGTACGGGCGGCTGGCGGGCCTGGTGATACACATCCCCCCGCTACGAGATCGGATCGGTGATCTCGATCTGGTGATCCCCGCCCTGTGGAAGCGTGGAGGAGGTCGGATAGCGGATTGCCGGGAGGTCTTCAACGAAGGCGTCTTGGAGGCGCTGCGCCGGTGTTACTGGCCCGGCAACGTGCGGGAACTCAAGCACTCCGTGGATCGGGCTATCCTGGAGCATCGCCGGCATGGCGCGGTCGCCGCGCGTGCCGCGTTGCTTGGTCGCAGCAAGGATGAGAGCCGGCGGACTCGTAGCTCGTCAAAGCGAGGAAGGGCGCCGAGCCTCAACAGCGCATCCGCCAAGACGGTTCCCCGTGTCGGGGTGCTTCCCATGGTTCCCCAAGGCGAATGGGACCCCGACCTCCTGCGCGACGCGCTGGAGGAGGCCGGCGGCGTCATTCCCGAGGCGGCGCGGCTGCTGGGCCTATCGCGGGCCCATGCCTACAAGCTCTATGCGCGACTGCGGCGCGCCAAGGGCGGGCCACCGAACGATTGCGCCCCCGGAGCTGACGTGAATCCCCTGCCGTAGCCACGATCCTGAGTGACACTTGCCTCGGTCCGGCGGCGTCAGGGATCAACTCCACATGGGCTGGCCGAGGGGATACCCTGAATGGCGCAGCCGCGCGCCCATCTGCGGTTCGGACGTCAGCCGCGATCTGCAACACGTGTCACTCCCCTCCATGCGGATAATCCACCCCGGCCACCGGCTTTCCCAGCAACCGGCACATCGCCGCGATTTGGCCCTGGTGATGGTAGATGTGCGTCACCGTGCGCATGATCACGTGGGCCGGGATGAGCAGGCGCTCCTTGTTACCCCAGGTCAGCATCAAGCGGGCGGTGTTCAACTCCTCGCTGGACGCCCCACGCAGATACGCCTCGGTCGCCGCGGAAACCTGTTGACGGTAGGGCTCCAGCGAGTCGACCGTGGGGTAGGCCGCGTCGTTCTCGTCGACTTCGATGCGGCCCTGCAGGACGGCGATCCAGTACTGCTCGGCGCCGATCTCGTGGTGGAGCTGCAGCCGCACCGAGGGATAGCCGAAGCCGGCCAGCTCGCGATTCAGATCCTCGGCGCTGAGCTGGCGGCAGTGCGCCAACAACCCTCTCAGATTGCGGTGAGCGCGCTCGTGGATGTCGAGCAGGGCTTCTGACGTGTGCATGTGTCCTCCATTGGCGTCGAAACTGATCCGATCTCACTCGTCGGTCCCCTGCCTGGCAGTCGTGACCAAGCAGCGGTGAGCTGCAGCGCAGCGGTCGCCCAGGGCCCCTTCGAGCGCCGGGGCCAGTATATGATCTGACGTTGGTCTTGCGCAGGGCGAATCGCCGCGCCCATGCTCCCCGCCACGGCCGCGTGCTTGGGGGCGTCCCCAGGCGCGCGATGCCGGCGAGGTGCGCATGATCCGCTGGGAGCTCATCGATCGCGGGCGGGTGCCCGGCGAAGGCAAGGACCTGCTCCTCTATCGGCGCGGCGAGGAGTATGCCATCCGGGTGGACGGCGTCGAGTTGATGAACAGCCGCGTTCACGCTTCGGAGGAAGCGCTGGCCGAGCTCGCCTGCCCGCGAATCGCCGGGCGATCGCGGCCCCGCATTCTGATCGGCGGACTCGGCATGGGATTCACCACGGCCGCGGCTCTGCGGCACGCCGGAGCGGGGGCGCGGCTGATCGTGGCGGAAGTGGTGCCGGCCGTGGTGGCTTGGAACCGGGGGCCGCTGGCGCACCTGGCGGGCCGCCCCCTCGAGGATCCGCGTGTGAAGGTGCGCGAGATCGACGTGGCCGTGATCCTGCGTGCGGGTCGGGAGGCGTACGACGCGATCCTCCTCGACGTGGACAACGGCCCCGCCGGTCTAACCCGTGCGGACAATGACTGGCTCTACGCCCCGGCCGGCTTGCGGGCGTCCTACGCGGCGCTGCGTCCGGGAGGCGTTCTGGCCATCTGGTCGGTCGCCCCGGAGCCGGGCTTCTCCCGCCGACTCCGCCGCGAGGGCTTCGCGGTGGAGGAAATCAGCGCGCGTGCGCGCGGGTCCGGCGCCGGAGGCCAGCGCACGATCTGGTTGGCGGAGCGTCCGGCGGCCCCGGCGTCGCGCCGTCGTTGACCCGCACGTCGGCACGGGACTCGTGAGCGGGCTCTGGGCCGGGTTCAGTACGCACCGATCTCGTCGTACTATGACTCGACAGGACGCTTTGCTTCGCCCGCGACCCCTCGCGGTGTAACGTCAGGGACAAGACGCAAAGGAGAGACGTCATGGGAGACAAGGGGAAGAAGGACAAGGACAAGGGTCAGAAGCAGAAGGACAAGAAGCAGGCGCAGAA